>JACCDP010740972.1_pt1 | contig 65609 bp, 50 predicted proteins | sample 7445841 | NCBI WGS metagenome assembly JACCDP01 (sample SAMN15323441, study PRJNA562643) | freshwater metagenome | isolation source: river surface water | place: USA:Blue River Watershed | collected 2017-08-17 | reverse complement strand
GGAGCATCTATTACGGGGACAAGAGATGAGTTGGTATTAGCAGTACAAAAAATAGGAAATGGTACTGATAACTTTATTGCTTCGTTCGTTTGGAAAGAATTTAGTTGATGAAAAAAAGTAAGTTAATTAAAGAAAAATGCGAGATAGAATCTTGCAATGTTACAGATCCTAACTTATTGCATTTACATCATATTATAGAGAGAACAGAAACAAATACTAATAATCACGACTATAATTTAGCTATTTTATGTGCTAATTGTCACACATTAGTTCACGCCAATAAGTTAAAAATTATTGGGTTATATCCATCTACCAAGTTACCAAATAAAAGAACTTTGATATATGAATTAGATGGAAAGAGAAATATAGAAGATATTGATACTTCATATTTTAATTTTAAAAATAAATTATTTAAAATTTATAAAGGAAGACATGAGCAAGAATGATGAAAATATAGAGATTATTAAAAGCCTGTCAATAGGCGATATTAAAATTGATGCTACCAACTCAGAAAATCTTAGCAACAAAGTTTTATCAGAAAAAGAAACTCGTCGTAGATTATTGGCGCATGCTAGAATGGTTGGTTGTGAAAAAGATATGTTATTATTATTTAAAAAATATGATAATTTATTAAGAAACTGCACCAATGACAAAGAAAGAGCCGACATAGGAAAGTTGGGTGCATATGAAACATATCGTCTCCTGGGTGGCGGAGGAGAGCTTTATGTAGATGGTCAATTAGTTTGTAAAGATAAATGAGGAAAAATTATGTCAGAAAAATTTGTAGGCGAAGTAGTTTGGTTTGATGCCCGTCGTGGATATGGTTTTATTTCTTGGGAAAAAGATGGAGTAAAACAAAAAGATTTATTTTTGCATTTCTCAGATCTTAATGTAGAAGGTTTTAAAACAGTTAATAAAGGTCAGAAAGTAGAATTTTCTTTAGGACAAAACAAAAATGGAGTACCTAAGGCAACTGAGGTAGCTCCAATTGTATTGGCTTAATTTATTTTTTTATAAAAATCTGTACTATCTGGATTACTAAGCTTAGTAGTCCAGATACGAACAATACTTGTAATTTAAATATATCTTTATTTAAATCTTCAGTTTGTCTTAGTATCTTATCTATTTTTTCTTCTGTTTTGTCTTGTTTTTCTCTACATTTATTTAGTAGAGTCATCATTTCTTCATTCTGATCTGCAACAGTTGTCTCAATCTCAATAGCTTTCCTATTAACTTCTAATATTAAGTTAAGATCTTTTTTATTTAAATTTTCGTTTAAAGATATTCTGTCAGCCATTGGTTATCCTATATAATATTTTTCTTTTTAGCCTTTCTTACTCTCACCTTTCCAATAATATCATCGCATTTTTCATTTAATTTACTATATAAATTAATTACCTCTGCATCGATTTCTTCTTGATCAATAGATTCAGACTTGATTAATTTTTCATTAAAATTAATGTTTAAGTTTTTTTGACTCATATTTCCCTTTATTCTGCCAGATCAGAGTTTTCTGCCGCAAACTGCTCATCACTTAACGATAACTCTTCATAACTTTCTTCTTTAATATCTAAAATTGATCTTTGTCTATTATTAATATATGTTTCGTTAGCTAATGGAACATTCATTTTCATAATGACAGGGTCTACCTGTCTTACTGATAATATTTTTCTTTTTTTAAAAATAGAGCCGCTAGTTGCTGATTTTTGCAATTGCTCTAATGTATAATAATAATGTTTTTTGTCTAATAAATTTACAGAAGAAAAAGCTTTAATTGTTAAATTAAGATCTGCTATACTTACATTTCTATTACAGATATTAGTTAACCAAAAAGATTTTTTTTTCATGACAAATATAATATTATTAAATTAGCATGAATAATAAAATATTATAAAAGAGGCGTTATGATACAAATATTAAATTTTTTTCCAGGTCAAAAAGTATCTATTTTTCTAGAAACAGTGGATGGATACGGTACTAGAACAGACTCTCCAGCTACTCCTGTTGTTTCTAGAATTGTATTTCCAGATCTTACTTTAGCTACTGGATATCCTCAAAATATGGTTCGCTTAGATGTTGGATTATATTATTATCAGTTTGTGCTGCCCACTGGAGCCGTTTCTATCGGCAGCTATTTAGCTGAAGTTACTTATATTAATCCAGCTAATGATGCAGTAAACTCTTCTTTTTATCAAATTATTGTATCTGCTCCATTTGGAAATTATTCTGCTTCAGTTGCAATATAGTTAAAAACTTTAAATATTTTCTAGTTAAACATATATTTTGATTTTGATATAAAAAATCAAAAATATTACCTACTGTATTGTTACCGCTATAACTTAATTTATAAATAGAAGATCGTTTGCAAATTTTAGCTTCTTTTATTTTACAATTTTTTAATAAAATTTGTTGATATTGTTGTAAAAATTTTTCTGTACCTAATATAGAAAAATTTAACTGCAATATAGATCTTCCTTCTAATAGTCCACAACAAGTAATTGTTCCATCTCCATCAAAATACCCTCTCATAAAATGACTTATCATTTTATGATTTATTAACCATTCTGGCATTTCATATATTTTTGTTTTATTAGGAATAATATTAAATTTTTTTAAATCCTCTACTAAGACTTTACTAGTTATTTGTAACTCTACGCAATCATTGTCAGAGTTAACTAACTTACTTTTTTTTACTTTATATTCTTTTATAGGGTGGTTACTTTTCAATATATTTTTTATTTTTTCTAAATGATTAATATCTTTTTTGGATAGTGCAATTTTTAATATTTTAGAGTATTTTCTATATTGAACAGATCCATCAGCCGCGATAAAGCCAGCCAAATAAAAAGATTCAGGAGAATCTATTTTAAATGTATTTTCATTGCAATCATAAATTTTTTTTATATTCATATTTTAGTATTTCTATAAGTATTTTATATAATTATGATAACTTAGGAGATGATCCATGGCGATAAAAGCTAGAGGCGAATTAATTGATGTAACAGATCAAGTTAACTTGACTGTTCAGTTTAAAGATGGATCAGGAAATCCAATTAATACTGATTCTTTTCCACAAATATCTATTATACAGCCTAGTGGATTAGTTTTATTGGCTCCTACTTCTGCTGGTGTAGCTCAAGTTTCTACTGGCAAATATTCTTATATTTTTACTGTACCAATTAATGGTCCATATGGTGTTTTTAACGATGTTTGGACCGGATACATTAATGGTTTTAGAGTAGAAACTACTTTTAACTTTGTAGTCGCTCATACTCAGATGCCAGCTATTAATACAGATGGATATGTGCACTTGGGAGATGATCCTGGATTTAATTATTCTCAAGCTGCAATTAAAAATATTAATAAATTAATAAAATCATTGCGTGCTAGATTAAATAGTGCTGGCAAAGCTAAATCTAAAGATGGATATGGTAATGTTATTTATGTAGATTGCGATATTTTCTCAGTTGAGATGTTAGTAACTTTTATTGCTACTGCACTATGGGAGTTTAATCAAATTCCTTACTTTACTTTCTTCCAATTTGATGATGATAATTTCGTAGAACAATTTGGTGAAATTTTAGTAGAAGGCGCCACTTTATATGCCTTAGCCTCTAAAGCCTTAATTGAGCGTGGTAGAGAGTTCCAGATTACTGATAATAGTATTAATTTTAATCCTCCTACTGTAAGCGAATTAATGAATACTCAATACTCAACATTATTGACAGCTTACATTGATAAACTAAAGTATATTAAAAATTCACTTAGACCTGCGCCAAAGGGTCTCGGCACGTTCAGTATGACTAGTGCTATAAATCCGGCTTTTGCTAGGCTCAGACATTTGCGGGCTCGCAGACTCATCTGATTTTTACTGCCTAGGCTCATTTTAACACAATATTTAAATATAGTTTATTTTTCTATATTAAACATAATCTGAGCATCATCTAATACTTCAAAAGCGTGTCTATAATCTACTGTAATCTCCTCGCCTTTCTTAATATCTTTTTTGGCAAATAAAAATATTTTATTGTTTAAAGGAACTAGAACTGAATTTCCGGGAGAGTTGTGATTAAGATATCTTTCTAATTTTGTTCTTTTGATAAAGGTTTTAGTAAATGGAGAAATATTTGTAGTAAAGTACTCATGATCTGGCTCTTGTTGATCAACAATATCTACTAAATGACCAATTAATTCTTTATTTTTAAAATTTTTATTTGCATGAATACCTAATCCGTCAATTTTAGATTTTTTTACAACATAGTTTTTCATACTAATTATATTGACTTATGACTATTTTATCATAAATAGTATGAAATTAGACCTAGATGAATTAGACGATCAATTATTGGAAGATTTGGATGATAATGATGCTTGGGACAATGATGGAGAATATCCTGATGTTGGTGAGTCTCTTATATCTCAGGGTAAAAAATTAAAAAAAACTTTAAAAGAAATTAAAAGTACAAAACCATCTGTATTACTAAAATTAATTAGCAGGGCTAAAAACTTTCTAAAAAAAGATAAGATCTGGAAAAAAATATGCAAGGAGTATAATGAAGATCCAGAAATTATTGATTTAATTCCTACTACTTTTGCTGATTTAGATGTCAGTGCCAACACTAATCATGGAGTAGTATATATCAATTATAAGTTGTTACAAGACGGAGAATTTTTTAGAGACTATTCTTATTTAATTCATGAATACACTCATTGGTTTCAGCAATGTTATGGGGATCGTCCAACCATGGCTTCAGAAGAAGGAAGATATTTATATAACCCACATGAGCAAGAAGGGTTTCAAAATCAATTAGAATATATTTCTCATCATTTTGGAGAAGATAAAGCCGAGAGTTATGTAGATCATTTATTAGAATATCATGATGTAAAGGGTAAGAAAAAGCAAGATAAGTTAGAGTCAGTACTATTAGAGAAAGTTAAGTAAGTAGATCATTATATACGACTTCTCCTATAATATATATCCTCACAGTTTTGTCGAGATCTAGTTGTTAAATTTTATATAATTTAAACTAATAAATACTAATAATAGTATGGTTAAATATTTAAATCCTGTGCGTGTCGGACTTGATGCAGTTACAGCATTAGGTGATGGCTACACAATTAATTTAAAATGGTTTCAAGCATACCCTGATATAGATGGATATGAGATTGCTTATCATATCTACTATTCTACAGTGAAAGAAAATATATTTACTGAAGGAGTGAAATATATTTCTTTAAATGGGTCTTTGGAAGCCAATATAATTGATTTAGTGCCAGGACAATTGTATTTTTTTACTATTAGACCAGTTCAGTACGATCCTAATTTAGTAGATATTGCTAATTTGTTACCAGTGGCTTATGATGATTTGCGGGTATATCCATATAGCTTATTAAGACAAAATATTACAGCTACAGATTTATTAATTCCTTTGGTGGATGTAGAGGGTTTTCCTTCTACAGGAATTATAAAAATAGGAGTAGAATTAATACAATATTTAGCAGTTGATACAGTAAATAAAAATTTAGTTTTAACCAGTGAAAGTCAAAGAGGATTTTTAAATACAGATGCTAGGTTTCACACAGTAGGCGGATACGACGGATATTATAATTGGAATCCAATTGTTACGTTCTTTACTCCTTATGAAAGTAATTTGTATGATCGGATATTCATGGGGCAATGCAGATTTGAGTATCCAAATTATCAAGCAACATTGCTTGATGGATATCATCAAGTTACCAAAGATACTTTATCAACTGATTTAGATGCTAGTGACGCTTTTAATATTGGATTTCCATCATATGATTACGCAGGCTACCACAGAACAGATCCTGTGTTGTTATTAACAGGAGCTTGTGTTGGTAGTTATATTGGCGGAGAAATGGGTTGTATTGATGGATATGGCAACGTAAATATGTTGCGTGGATTATCAGTACAAGATCATAATAATCAAAGGCAAGAATTATTATTAGAAGTAACTGGAAGACCTGTTGTTTTAATTCAAAGAATGAGAACTGGAGTCACTTGTAGCTGTTATAGACCATCTAGTGAGTATCAAGATGATAGATGTCCTTTTTGTTTTGGAACAAAATTTGTTTATGGATACCAACAATATTTTAATCCAAGACGTTCGGATGGAAGAATTATGATGAGACCTGGACCTACAGAAGAAAATTTAAAAATGTATGAGGCTGGGTTAGAGTCAGAGTTTCCTTTAGAATTATGGACCTTAACTGTACCAACTATTAAAACTAGAGATGTAATAGTTATGTTTGATATGGATGGTAATGAAGAATTTAGATATGAGGTAATGGGCGTTACTCGACATAATACTTTAGTAGAGTTGCAGGGTGGTCAAAAGCTAAGAGTGACAAGAATTAGAAAAACAGATCCTGCATATCAGATTCGTGTGTTTAGAGATACGGCTATGTTCCCAAGCAAGATGAATACTACTATTGGAATGACTACTGGAATTGCGCCACATACACATCAAATTGTAATTTCAGAAAAAATTACTAGTTTAAGTCAAATTAACCAAACAACAGCTGTTTCACAAGGTCATAATCATCCTATTGTAAATGGAGTGGTTATGGAGGCTTTGGGACATACGCATGAGATTATCTTATAAAGAGAAAGCGCATAAAGAAGCATACAGGAATGAGAGAATATTATGAGTGATCCTTTAGCTCCAAATTATGTAAATGGTGTCGGTAGATTAGTTACAGATCGATTTGATTTTCAAAAGCATGTCGATGGAGAAAGCTTTAGGCATGATGCCAATCAGATAGACTTATCTCCTCCAGTATTTGTAGATGGATATAGTCAGAATACTGTTCAAGAGGCTTTGCAAACTTTAAGTAATTATATTTTACCTCCTACTATTCCAGATGCTACTACAACAGAAAAAGGCATAATTCAATTAAGTGGAGATATTAGTGGTACTGCCGCCTCGGTAGAGGTGGTTAAAATACGTGGATTTGATGTAACTACATTGGCTCCATCAGCTAATGATGTATTAACTTGGGATGGAGTTAATAACTATTGGGCACCTGCAGCCGCTACTAATACTTTTACTCCTGGTAATGATTTAGCTGGAAATAATTTAACACAAGATATAGTTGGAATTACTGGTGATGTGTTTAATTCCAGTTTAGTTACTGTTAGTGCTAATAATTTTAAGTTTACTGAGACCTCTACTCCTATATTTGATCAAAGCATTAATACAACCAATCCTGGTACTGATTTTATCATTAACGCTCAAGGCTCTACCTCATCTAGAGGTGGTTTCGTAAAAATTTCTGGTGGTATTCCAGGTAGCGGACAATTAAGAGGAGGAGTTTCTTTATCATTAGGTAATTCTTCGCCTGAACCATTATTACAAATTACCGAGGTTGCGGCTAACAGAAGAGTAATTGGTTTGGCAAAAGATAGTGATTTAGATATTGGAGATATGCCGCTTGGAACTGGAGATAGGGTTATCTATATTAGAAATGCTGCTACTCCGCCCACTTCAGGCAACCCAGTTAATGGGGCTATTTTATACGGTAGTGGAGGTAAATTAAGAATAAAGCAAGAAGACGGCAATGATTTTATTATAGGCAGTGTTCCTAATCCAAGTATTTGGGGACCCGCTAATGCTCAAGTGTACACTAGAAGAGATTTTGTTTCTAGTTTTGCTGGTAATTACGCTACTGCGTATACATATGCTACTACGCCAGATACTACTGTTAAGTTTGATATTATTTTTGTTGGAAGAGGTCTTCCTGGTCTTAATGTTGGATATACTCAAAATTTAACTTCATCTTATATTATAGACAATGTAGGAAATACCTTAGGTGTTTTTGGTGGACCATATTGGTCAAATACTAGTTATTTACCTGGACCAGCTCTTGATTGGACTCAATCTTCGATAGGGGTTGCCGGATCTAGCATTTCAATAAGAACTCCATATTCTAATACCTACGATATTAGGTGGTTAGTTATTACACAAATTACTATAGCTGCAGGATAATATATGCCAGTTGGAGCGGGAGTTATAATTTCAGCAAACCCAAACATATACACCACTAGTGTGGAAATAGACACTATTTCTCCCGACCCAGCATCATGTGGAGATTCTTTAACTTTTGATGTAGAGGTTACTAATTTAGATGTAAGTGGTCCAGATCCTGTTGGAAATTTTAGCATTATAGATAGAATTACTGGAAATGTATTAGCTACTGGTACTTTAGGTCTTCGAGGAGCTGGTACGGCAATCTGTCCATCTGCTACTGGTTATTTACAATTATATGCCAGATATGATGGATATTCTCAGTCTCAAGATCCAGACGGATATTATTTTTCACCCAGTGATAGTAATATTACAGAATTTGCATTATCTTTAGTACCAAGCACTACCTCAATTGTTTCTCCTTCTTCAGGAGATTATTATTGTTATGCGGCAGAAACAACAGTAGTTGCACAAGTAACAGATGGTAGAGTTCCAGTTACTGGAGGAAATGTTAATTTTAGATTATATACAGATAGTACTAATTATATTCAATTACCTTCTGCTGAAGTAGATATTTTTGGATATGCAACTACTACTATTCCAGCCGATACTACTACTTATGGAAGAGTAAATTACTTATATGCATCTTTTGATGGATATGGTTGCTATGCCAGATCTCAAACTACTAAAGGTACAGGTGGAGTAGATATTTATCCAACTAATAATGACCCTACATCTTTAGCATTAAGTGTAGATGGAGGAACTACTTTTATTGCAACTGATCCAGTTACTTTTGTTGGTACTGTAACAGCTACTAATTTAGTAGATCCATCTGATGGATATGTAAACTTTTATGCTGTAGATATCAGAGGTCCAACTACTATTACTTTAGGAGCTGACATTCCAACCAACGGTGTAGCCAGTATTACAGTTCCAGGAAATACTTTTGATCCTGCTGGTACTTGGGATTTATATGGACAATATTTTACAGATGGATATTGTTATGCTACGAGCTTAGAAGTAAATATAAGAATTAATCCTACATAATTAAATATTTAAATAAAATATAATTATATTAATTAATTTGTATAGTATTTAAAAGGAGAATAATATGGATTCCATATTGCAAACACTTTTAAGCTGGCAATTTATTGTTTTTGGTTTGGCGGTAGCTGCATTATTATTTGTGTTAAGGAAATTTGTAGAGTATTTCTTAGATATTTATCTAAAACTAGATAAAAATTCTAAATCATATAAATTATGGTCAGATTTAGTGTTACCAGTATTACCTATGTTTTTAGGTGCTGGAGGGGCTCTTCTTATATCTACTTTTCCGTACCCTAATGATTTAACTACTGCTGGTAGCAGATTTGTTTTTGGTTTAGTGGCTGGATTAATGTCAGGATTATTTTATAGAGTAATCAAGTCATTAGTTGCTAATAAATTATCATCTTTAAAGACAAAAAACAAAGATTGCAATGAAGATAAATGAGATAACAATTGTTATATAATTTATCGGTAATAATTTTTAAAAAACGGTGATATAATGAGTAATTTTCCGATATCTTTTGATGATGATGCTACTTTGCCGGTTGTAAACAATAATCTAACTGAAATTGGTGGGGATGCCATCAATGCAGTAAGAGATGCTGTATTCAACATAGAGCAGTATTTAGGCTTAGGTGCAGATGGATCCACAGGATCTGTTGCAGATCGTCTTGGAATATCGCTTAATCCAGATGGAACTATTAAACCATCTGCATTATCTAGTTTAGGATTAGTTACTCTTCCTATTACTAATAGTCAAATTGCTCCTAATGCAGAAATTCCTGAATCAAAATTAAAACTTGATCATAGGACTCAAGACTTATTTAATTATATTACTGATTTAGCAGCTAATACAAATACTAGTTTAGGGTGGATTGCAACTTCTGGTTCTAAGCTAGAGCCTCATTTACTTGGTCTCTTGTATAGACACACTTTAGATCAAGTAGATGTTACAAATAATCCTGCTCTATTACTTAAAAATAGATTTAGAACATTTAGAGATAACTCTAATGCTTTTACTGTAATTGATGATATGAATAATGAGTTGTTAGAACATCAATTTGCTGATGGTTCTCCGACTGTTCCAGCTACATTAATTACTACAAATGATGGATCTACTTATCCCGCCACTCATGCTCATCCTGCTAGTGGTATATTTTTAAATACAGACCGCTTTTCAGTGGTGCCACAAACTGCTACAGATTTGCAACAATTTGCAGATTATGTTGATAGCTCTAGCATATTCTTATTGGGCAGCAGAATACAAAATTTGTTTTCTAATGGAATTTCTAGAGCTTCTAGATCTTCAGTTTTAACACAAGATGGATATGGTCAGGCTATTGTACCTACTACAATGGTTACAGCATATTTATTTAATGGAGGAGCTTCTTTATCTCCAGTTGATAACATTAATACTGGAGATGATATTGTTGAATTTAAACCAACTTCTAGTGAGGTATCTTCAAGTTCTTTTGATGCTAAATTTGCTTTGGTCAAAGCTGGAGATATTTTAAGAATAAATTATGGAACAGTAGAGATTCCATTTATTATTAAAGAAAAGAAATACATTCAAAGTGGTGGCAATAAAAAATATTTAGTTAGAATTAATGGTAGAAATTTCAAATACACTACAGATGGATATGCTAGAATAGATAAACCATTATTTAACTTAAATAAATATGGTGCTTTATCATTATCTGCCGCCAATAACTCATTTAATGCTATTCCTAGCTTAATTATCACTAATCCAACTGGAGCAATGGCATTAGGCGTTAATTTTAATCCAGACTTATTTGATTCATCTCATTATTTATTATACTTAGCATTATATCCTAATGGTAATCCAGATGATGGATATACTATATTACCTGCTATTGATGTAACAGGTAATGCAGGCGCAACTCCAGGAAGATATAATCTTGGTTCTATTGTAGAAGCAACTAATAATGCATTTAGACAGGCTGGATTTAACTATAGATTTGTAGCTTTTGAATACCAAGGTGAATTTGGCATTGCTTTAGCCGATCCATATAATAATGCTTCATTTTCTATCTTAAGTGGAGTGGTAGATTCTAATGGTTTATATGACTCTGCAGCTAGCGCACTAGCCTTCCCAAATAACGTAGTTGGGTCATTCTCTACACCTTCTTTTGAGCCAGTAGATCCATTAGGTTTTGGTCCTGAAGGAGCAAGCATTGCAAGCCCGCCTTATTTGAAGCAGTATGCTTCTGCTGAGGCATCACAGCTTCCTACAAAATTATTTGTTCCACTAAAAAGAAATAATTACTATGTAAATGGAATCGAGAGAGATAAGTTTGCCTTAGAACCAGAACAAGTGTTAGATGTATATGGTGATGGTTATTGGGCAGCTAATATTATTAGCAGGGTAGTTATTCCAATTCCTGGAAGCGTAGAAACTACATATCGTATTCCATATGATTTAGATAATTCCAGCTTATCAATTGGAAAAACAATTGTAGTTCAATCTTTAGGAGAAGGTGGGCTAGTAGACTTTGGTAGATTTATTATCAAATCTTTAAATATTAGCTGTGCCCCAGGAAATTCATACACAGATATTACAGTGTATGATGCCATACATGCAACAGGCATTAGCCCCGCTTCTAGCTTAGACGGATATTCTGTTGCTATTTATTTTAACTCAGATTCCGTAACGTTTAATGCTGAAAGTGCAACAGATTTTAACAACTATGGTCCATTCAAGAGACATTTTGAAATTTATGTTGATCAAGATGGAAAAACATTCTCACATGAACGTGGTAGAATTAACATTAGCGGCACTACTTTTAATATCAATGAAGGTGTACCTTTACATACATATTCAGAGCTTGCAAAATTAAATATTATTAAAATATCTCCTAAATTAAGAGGTTATCAGTTTGGCACTGTTAATAAAATAACTTTACACATTGATAGCTTAGGAACCAACGGTGTATTTTCTGGATATCTATGTTATTTTGATGGCTCTTCATATACTAAGAAGGGACCAACTACTACAGGATATTTAGGTCAAGTTACTAGATTTTATGATGAGACCAATGTAGATTACATTGATTTGGTATTTGATGTAAATACTACTACATCTGCTTTTAATAATCAAGATATTGATTTCCAATTGTTCCCTACATTATCTTTAGATCAAGAGATTATGTTATTAGGCACATGTCAAGTAAATGATACTACTAAAGTAGTTAATTATTTGCGTGATGAGCGTCAATTCGGAAATACAAGTGAAAAAGATTTAACAACTTCTGCTTTAAATTATATTTCACTTGGAGAAAAATATTTAAATTCAAATGGCGTAATAAGAGGTTTTGATTTACAAACAGATTCTACTAACCCATATAATCAACAAATATATTTAAAGGGTGGATTAGCTCTAGTAAATGGAAAATTTATTAGTATTAATGATCAGACGGTAGTAATTCCTGTAGTAAAAGAAGGTGTTCCATCAAATGATTATAATATAAATTGGGCTTTATGTGTAAATGATAGGGGAGAGTATCAACCTATTCCTTTATTAGATTATGATCCTGTATTAGGCACACCTAACAATCCAAATAGAATATTTACTCTTTATAATCCCAGCAACGCTTTAACTTATAATGTAGAGGCTGTTACTTTTTCTAATTTAATTAACAATAGAAAAGATCTAACTATTCTTTATATAGTGGCATCTACAGTAGTAGTATCTCCATCTGTTACTATTACTTTGCAAATAAGTGATGCGAGAAAATATGTAAATGATGTAGATTCAAATTTAAGTTTAAAACTTACTTCAGGCAATGCTCAAGGTAATTTTAAAAATGCATCCTCTATTTTAGAGTGGATTAAATATAATAATTCATTTAATGGAGTTGCTGTTGTAAAAGGAGCTGTTGCATCAACTACTGGGTTAATAACTAACCCATATACATTCTCTTTTAGCTCAAATGTCACAATTGATGGCTTATCTAATGCGGCATTACGATTTGATGCGCCTGTTTCTTTAGGTTCTAATATTACTTTTAGAAACTTATCATTAACTTTTAATAATATTATTTCTGTAGTTGGATCTTCTAGCAATATTAGATTTGAAAATTGCAACATAACAGTTAACTTACCTTCTACTCCTTCAAATAACATATTATTTGATTTTAATAACTGCTCAAATGTTGTATTTGAAAACTGTACATTTAGTGTTACATATACAGTACAAGCTACTAGTGGTGCAGTATTTAGAATAACAAACACAAATAAATTTAGCTTTAATAACTCTACTTTAACAGTTTCTTTTAATATAGGATCTTCAACAACTATTGTTCCTGGAGACGTGTTTATTTTAAAAATTTCACCAGATGTTAGAGTGACAAACTCAAACTTTTTTGGTAATTTTAGTCAGTTTGTTAGAAATACTAATTCTAATGGTTTGTATTTAGATAATTTAACAGTTAGATCTAGTTATAATCCATCTGTTCCTGGAAATAATATATTTAATGCAGTTTCAGATCCATTAGGTATTGCTGATGGATTACCAGTAGTTACTTACTCTCCCACTAATTTAATTAATAATGGTAGGGGATATATATATTCTTTAGTTTCTGCAAGATTAACTGACATTACAATTAAAAATGTAAATTTTGAATATAATCCTTTAGTTGCTTCTAACAATAGATTTAGCTTTATTAATTTTGAATTATCTACTACAAATAGCTTGTTAGATAATGTAACAATTAGTAATTGTAGATTTACTAATAGTGATGTAGGTGGATCAATAGACGATGTTAGAGCTGCTATCTCTATTATTAATACATCTCGTCCTGTAGGGTCTTCTTTGAGCGTACCTACAGTATCTAATTTGCAAATTACAAACAATATTTGTAATAGGAACCAATTAATTGCTCTTACTTCTCAGACAGATTCTGGGATTATGAAATTTGCTGGATTATTTACTAAAAATTGTTTAATACAAAACAATAATTGTGGAACTATTGGATATTGGGTTGGTAGTTCAACCGATGTTTATAGTCTTGCTCCTTCAGTAAATAATTATAATGATAAAGAGTCTGGTTTAGTAATTAATAATAATACATGCCATTTAATCAATAATATTGACCATACAGGCGCATATTTCTTAGCTGCTAAATTGATAGGCGGCACAACAACAAATATGTGCGAATATCCTTCTGGAGTAGTAACAATATCTAACAATAAATGCAATTGGATTCACGTAGCTATTTCATATGAAGAAAAATCATATTTGCAAATAGTAGACAATTATTTGTCTGGATATGATGTTACTTATTTATCTTATTATGGTGATACTCAAGCAAATTCTATTGCAAATGGAACATTTTTTTCTCCAGGGTATGCAATATTTGTAAATTCTAATAAGCATTCTCTTGTTATTCCTCCTGCGGGCAGTCCTGGAGATGGAAAGAACTCATCTTGCTTAATTAGAGGAAATAGCACTTCTACTGGATATTGGTTAAATACTGCTGCACCCCCAGTTTCATATGGATATTACAGAGGGTATATTTTCTGTCAATCTTCCAGTATCATTTCTCATAATATACTTAAAGGAGTTACGTTATTTACTGGTGGTGGTATTACAGGGGTACTAATATTAGTCAGTGGCAATAATAATATTATTACAAATAATCAAATATTTAGAAATGGTGTAAGTGTTGTATACTACATCGACTTTTTTTCTTTTGAAAATCCTGCTTGGACGGCTAGTGAAACATATGGTATAATAGTTGATAATACATTTGATAGTCCATATTCAAATACTAGTACTTTGAATGAAAATTTGATAGCAGTAATTGATAATAATGTTAAAAATTGGACTATAGAAAGAAATAAAAATCAAACAGGATATGCTTTAGTTCCATTAACTAATGGTATGATACCTTTTGGCGCTGACTTTTCTTTCACGCCCAATGGTTATGTAGATTTTGGAACTTCAGATTATTGGATTAACGTAGTTCCTACCAGCAATTATACATATAAATCTTATGTATTAAGAATACATAATGAGGCGGCACCTCCTACTTCAAACAGGATTGGTTGGCAAGAAGATTTATCAAAATTTGTCCCAAGTAATGTAAAAATTATGGGATTAAAATTTGGGGCTAGAGCTTTTGGCTCTGCTGTTAGTCCAGGCACATTTATTAGGATGGATCTAAATAAATATAATACATCAGCAAACGCTGCTGATTTAGATTATTTTACTGCACCAGCGCCACCTGCGCCTCCATTTGCGCCAGGCATTAGTGATTCTAACGTAGTAAACGATTCTAGCTCTCCATTCTTTTCAATTTCTGGAATTAATTTAAACTCTACACCTAGCACTGACACTGTTTTTGCCGATATTGATTTAACCAATGTTGATGCTACAACTGGCGCTCCTGGAGGTGGATCAGACGTAACAAATAATTATATCCTTGGTCAAGGATATAATTTAAGTGTAAGTGTTAATGCAAATATTGCAAGAGTTATAGGCAATCCAGATTTAGATCTATACTTGTCTCCAATTGTAGTTAAATATAGATGGTAAAATATGTCAACTAATAATTTCTTCACTTCCGATCTTAACCGTATACACAACATTATTCAATCTTCTATGTTGTCGTATCCGAAAGAAATTATTATTGCTACTTTAAGAGATTTTTTCTCAAAAGATAGTTATTATCATTATTCTAAAGATCAGTGGGGATTTGCAAATACTACTGATCATACTGATCTGCCCCCTGGTGCAGATATGCCATACGGAGCAGGTGCAAATCCTGATTTAAGTCCAACTGCTAATCTAAGCACTAGATTGTTTATCGGTGAAAATTATAGATACGATGGAATATATTATCCAGCAATTTTAATAAAAAGCGGCAGTAGTAAATATGTTCCTATCTCTATTAATAGGGAAAAGGGTGGAATTCAGTATGATAGCATCTTATTTGAAGATGGTTATGGAAATGAAACATTAATTAGAAGACCAGTATCATTTATTACTGCTGGCGTTTGGGACACATCCATTAATATTGACGTTCTTACTAGAAGTTTGCGGGCAAGAGATGATTTGGTAGAGGCTATAGGTATTTGTCTTACAGAAATTACTTTTGAATCTTTAGTAGATGTAGGTATTGTAATTAAGCCAATAAATATTGGCGCACCATCTGAACAAGATGATCGAAATGATAAATTGTTTAGACAAACTCTTACTTTAGATATTCGTACAGAGTGGAGAAGAGAAGTTCCAATTGAAAATTTAATAGATACTATCTTTTTCTCAGTTATTTTCCAAAATTTGGAAAATCCAACTGCACCTTATTCTCCAAATTTATCAATATATACAGATCTTTCTGTAACAGATTTATTATTAAATATTTAGCTGATAAAAATATTATTAATATATCACTATAATTAGTAATATTAATACATTTTAGAAGATAAAGGTTGATTATGACACAAAAATTGTGTAGTCATTGTAATTTGTACCTAGATATTGACCAATATCGTCAATGTAAGTATAAAAATGGCAAGATTTACTATAAATCTATTTGTAAAAAAAGTGAATCAATTATTCAAATTGAGCGCAGAAGAAAAAATGGATTAAGTGATTTACAAAAATCAAAATTTAATCAATATAAAAAACAATATACACAAAAAAATAAAGAAAAAATAAATAAAAAATATAGAGATAATTTTAAAAACAATATATGTTTTAAAATAAGAAAAAACATCTCTAGGCATATCAGTAGGATATTAAAAAATAATAATAGCCAAAAATTTGGAAAAAGTATGTTACATTTTTTAGGCTATTCTATTGATGATTTAAAAAATCACTTAGAAAAACAGTTTGATAACAAAATGAACTGGGAAAACTATGGCATTTATTGGCATATCGATCATATAGTTCCTCAATCATGCCTACCATATACAAGTATGAGTGATGATAATTTTAAAAAATGTTGGTCCCTTTCAAATTTAAGACCTTTAGATGCTAAAACAAATATTCTAGATGGAGCAACTAGAGTACGGCATAAGATAAATAATAATTGTTAATGGAGTAATTTAATATGGCTAATATACCAGGAGCAACAAACGTATTACCAGGAGTTTTTACTGATGTAATTACTCAATCTCGTGGAGTGGCAATTCCAGGAGGCGCACGTCTAGCAGCAGTCATCGGTGAAGGTTCAACTGATGAGACAATTGTCGCTCAAGCTTTAGGTGGAGGTAAAGATGGATTAAATCCTAATTATACCTCTACTGCTGGAGCAGATGGCAGACACTTTGTCACTACTAATTTCCCATTAGTTTCTAACAGAACCACTTTGTTTAAAAATGGTATTCCATTAGTCGGTCTAGAAGCTACCATTGATAATAATCCTTTTAGCTACAGCTATGATTATCGTATTGATATCACCAATGGCAGAATTGAACTACAAAGAGCCCACTTATTAGATTTAGGTGGTTCTTTTTATGTTCCACTTTCTACAAACGTAGGTGATGGTTATTTATCAGGTCTTTCATTACAAGATCCAAATGCTCCTCCAGAAATATGGACAATTAGATGCGTAGCCGTTCAAAGAAATGCTTTAAATCAACCTATTGCAGGAACTGCTAAGTTTATTGCAATTGGTTCTATTTCTGGTGCCAAATTAGATGCCAATGGTAATCCAATTATCTGGGTTGCTAATGGACAAACTGTCACCAACGGTGTTTTAAGCTTTGCAATATATGAAACAAAAGTATTAAACATCACTACCTCACCATTCAGAGAAGGCGACGCATTTACTGTAGAAATAGCTAGCGGAGTATTAGTTACAAATGATACTTTAACTGCTAATTATATTCCTACATCATTTTTAAATGACCCCTTACTGTTACAAGGAATGAATGATGTAGTAAATAGACATGGTTTCCCCAGCACTACTAATAACTTGTCAATTGGCGCTCAGTTAGCTTTTGCCAACAATGCTCCTGCATTAATTACAGTGCAAGCTGCTCCTGCACTTCCCAGAAGAACATCATATATTCTTTCTGAATCAGTAGACGCTAATTCAACAGATATTGATGACTTTATTTTCCCACTTCCTCTTGGAGTAGTGCCAGATTTTAATTCTAACATCCACTTTTTTGTCACTAATAATGCTACTCAAGTAGAAACTCAAATTCTTCCTAACAAACTAGAGTACTATAAATTAGGAACTCCAGGCTTTCCTACAGAAAGCTTCTTTATTAATGACAACACTCCTGCTCCTGCTGGTTATTCATACTTTTATACAGTAGTAGAAGATGTTGCTGCCATTGCTACCGGATTTGACGGATACATTGGAAGAAATAATGCGTTCTTTGATCGTGGTGTATTTAGCACTCCATCAATGATATTTGATTCAACTTACTTAGGTAAAACTCTTAAAATTATTGATACTGTCAATCGCTGTAACAAAGGCGAGTATACTATTACTGCAGTTAGCGGCGGCAAACTTTCAGTCACTTTAAATAACATCCCTGACTTCGTAACAGAATCTTCATTATCTTTCGAAGTAATTGATGTTACTACCGGATTACCAATAGATAATGCTAATGATGGTAACTTAGTAGCTTTACTAGGTACTGGTACTGCAACTTTTACCAGCGTATTAGTTGATTTTGATACAGTAAGCAATATTCTAACTCGTAGAATTAAAATTGCTGGATCTACAGATGATCAAAACAATGGCTTATATGATATTGTTGGTTACGATACATTAACTAACACTGCCACATTACAAATGACAGTAGTTAATGAAAGCAATATGCGCTATGAAGTGCTTGATCCTGCCGAAACAAGCAACTATGTAGTAATTAACAAAAATGTAGTTCCAGACGGATATCAATTACGTATCACTATCGTAAATGAAAAAGATGCATCATTCTATGATGCAGGATGGATCAACGCTCTAGCCTCACTAGAAACAGTTGAGTGTGATATTGTAGTACCACTACCCAGACAAACAATTTCATTTATTTTCCAAAATGCCTTACAACATTGTAAGACCATGAGCAATATCCGTAACAAGAAGGAAAGAGTATTATTTATCGGAGCTATTGCTGGATTAACACCTGATAACGTAATTGGAAACAAACTAGCTGCCGTAGAAGATATCGGCGTTCTAGAAGGTATTCAAGGAGAGACGGTTACAGATATTCTATCTGGAAACATAGAAGATTTGGCTAACTACTCAGTACCAGTAGCTTTTGGTAATACATTTAGATGCGTTTACTTCTACCCTGATCAAATTGTGGTGTCTGCTAGCGGAGTCAACTTATTAATTGATGGCTTCTACCTTGCTGCAGCAGCCGCAGGATATGAATCAGCTGATACAAGAATTGAAAACCCATTAACAAATAAAGTAATCAGTGGCTTCACAATCTTACGCAACAAACAATTCTCTACACTAACTTTAGAGAACTTAGCTGCAGCTGGTGTTTGTACTTTACAACCAGTAGCTGGCGGTGGTAGAGTAGTTTGGGGCATCACCACTTCGCAAAGTGGATTCCCAGAAGAGCAAGAAATCTCTATTGTCTTCATTAGAGACAGAGTTGCCAAATCATTGCGCTCTGGATTTGCAGGATACATTGGTCAGCCCGAATCTCCAGAAACAGGAGCTATCCTCAATACTCGCGCCGTTATCTTGTTAAATGCACTAGTCTCTCAAGGCTTAATCACCAATTATGCAGACTTGGTTGTAGCCAGAGATTCAGTGGATCCAAGACAATGGAACATAAGTGTCAGAGTACAGCCCACCTACCCAGTAAACTTCATCTATATCAAGATCGCTCTTGGTCAAATTTGATAAATAAAATTTGTTGTATGTGCGATAGAGAGCTTTGTGCTTGTTATTTTGACAAGCGCAAAGCTTCTAAAGATGGATTAAGGTCCGAGTGTAAAAATTGTAGAAAATTAAAAAGACTTTCTAATATTTTTAAAAATAAGACAAAAGATAAGATATATAGAGATAAGAATAAAGAAAAAAGAAATAGTAGATCAAAACTTTATTATCAACATAATAAAGATAAAAAAAAAGAATACGATAAGCAGTATTATCTTTTAAATAAAAGTAAAATTATAAATAAGCATAATATTTATAATAAAAATAAAAGAAGTGTAGATGCTGCTTATGCGTTAAGAACTATAGTTTCTTCTGCTATTAATAAAGCTTTATTTAAAAATAAAGGTAATAAAAATGGGCAATCTTGTTTAGATTATTTACCATATTCTATCCAAGATTTAAAGGTACATTTAGAAAAGCAGTTTGATTATTGGATGAGTTGGGAAAATTATGGCTCTTATAAAAAGAGCAAGTGGGATGATAATGATGTATCTACTTGGAATTGGCAAATAGATCATATTGTTCCTCAGTCTAGTTTACCCTATTCATCTATGAATGAAAGTAATTTTTTGCTATGTTGGTCTTTATCCAATTTAAGACCTTTAAGTTCTAAGCAAAATTTGTTAGATGGCGTTAATAAAACCAGGCATAATAAGTAATATTTATTAAAATAATATTTCAATCAGGAGATATACATGGCTTTTGGACCAGTAACACCTGGCGGGATTGCAGCTCCCAATACAGGATCAACTTTAGGATTAAATTCTGGTGTTAATAAAACTAGCACCGCACTATCAACCAATATTATTATTTTAGTAAATGGAACTGCTGTTGGTGCAGTTAAAAGATTAGATATTACTGAAGCAAGAAGCATCGCTAATATTGCAGAAGTAGGTACAGATGGTATTATTGACTCTGCACCTAATCGTTCTACAGAAATATCTGGAAGCTGTGAAAGAGTCAGGTTTGATCGCTTAAGAATTGCAGAAGCTTTTAGCAGAGGATTTATTCACGCAGCTTCTCAAGTATATCCTTTTGATATTGTTATTTTAGATAAACAAAAAAGAGATCAAGCCAATCAAATTTCTACTGTAATTAAAAACGTTTGGATCAAAGAGATTCGTTATAGCTACAGTGCTGATGATTGGATTATTTCAGATTCAATGTCTTGGCAAGCTGAGAATATTTACAGCATTCTTAACGGTGGCAGCGCTGGATTGGGCAAAAATTCAGTTGCAGTTGGTGGCGAGCGTGGCATTCAACACTTTGGCGGTGGTCCAAATGGTGTTGGAACTATTCTTATGGGTGATAATGGTAATGCTAATAACATTGAGCAGTTGGTTGATACAGGGGCTAATGGTAGAAGAGGCTCACTTGATGCCGCAGGCTTAATTGATATTGGCGAGAGCGGTAACTTGTTCTGATATATAGCTGCATTATTTAAAAAGCACCTAGATTCTCTAGGTGCTTTTTTGTTTAAAATCAAAATAATAGATATATATACTTAGTAAGACTGTTACTATAACCGGAGTATATATGCCTAATTTTGAAAGTCCTATTGGTAAAAAAACATTTGCTGCTACACCTATGAGAAATTTTGATGTTCCAGATGAAAGTGAATATGTTGGACCTTCACCTATTGATCATCAATCTATCAGAGAGTTTCAATCACGTATGAGTCAACAATTTCCGGAAAATCAAGAAAGAAAACATGTTTCAGACGTAGAAAGAGAAATACGTGAAGCAAGAGAAGCTCAAAGAACTAATAGAGAAAAAATGTCTGATGGTGCTAAACGAAGAATTGAAATGTTACTTGGTATGACTCAAACAAGTCGTCAAGTAGATATTGAAGGCAATACATTTACTCTTCGTTCGTTAAAATCAAAAGAAGTAAGAGAGGCTATTTTTCAAGCATCTCAATTTGATGGTACTACTCATGGACCTTATGAGGTAAGAAAGCAATTTGTAGCCAGATCACTAACTCAGGTTGCCGGATTAGAAATAGAGCAGTTTTTAGGCTCTAATACCTTAGAAACCAAGTTAGCTTTTATAGATGAGTTAGATGACTCTTTGTTGGCTAGATTGTATGAAGAATATATGATATTAAATAATTCTTCAAAGGAAAAATATTCTATTAAAAATGAGCAAGAATTGAAAGAGGTAGTGGAAGATTTAAAAAAATAGGACTTGAACCGGATCATAGATTTACTTGGTTTTTATGTAAAACATATAAAAAACTGCCAAACGATAAATTTATTTTAAATATGGATCCGGTTCAGAAGTTGTGGATGTATTTTAATTGGATGGAAGATCAAAAAGATAAGTCAGAACTAGCTAAAAATCATGCATACTTAATAGGATCATTTACTAATCCAGAAGCGGTTAAGAAATTAATTGGTGGTGGTAATACATATGATTCTAGCGAAGAAGATTTTGAAGAATCTAGTAGAATAGTTCTAGATAATGAGATAGTAGTTCCTGAACTACAAACAAATCCAATACAAAATAAAAAAAGAAAACGTCGTTCACTACAAGGATAGCTTATGGCTAATACGCCTACACCTGATGAAGTTAAAAATCAAGCAGCCGCCTTAAAAGAGGCTAATGAACAACTATCTAGATATAAATTATTATTAAATGATGCATCTTCAGGTAATGTTAGCGTTGCAGCTGCTGTTAGTGAAGCGAAGAATCTATTTACACAAAGTGGTATTCAGTTAGAAAATTTAAATAATATTACTTCTGATACATCTAGGCGATTAGCATTGATTGCTGGTGGTGCGATTAATGCCGGAAAAGCATTTAATTACATGTCTGGAGTAGATGTTAAAAATTTAAATACTTGGAGCAGTCAATTAGACGCTATTAATGACGCTATTGCGACTGCTGCTGGTAAAGGAGACTCAAATCAATTAATAAATTTAGCTAAAGCATTTAAAGTATCTTCTAATGAGTTATCAGCGGCTACTACTAAAGATGCTACAGGTAAACTTTCAATCAATACTGAAATGTTAAGCAATTCTATTAGCAAAGCTGCCGCCAATATGGCACAACAAGCAGACAATGCGCTGATGTTGCAAGAAGTATATTTAAGCGCCGCAGCTGCTACTGGTAATTATGAAAAAGTAATGACCATGGCAAATGAAAGCTTAGAAGGATTAAATGACACTATTGATTTGCAACAAGCATTAATAACTGGAACTGCTAGAGCTACCCAATTAACTACAGACCAAGTGCGTCAGTTTTATTTAGCTTTAAGCGTAGTTCCGGGAGCGCTAGATGCTACTATTGCTAAAACCGAATCATCTGTTACAAAAATGAGTATGTTACAAGCTACAATGGAATTAGCTAAAGGAACAGGTAGAGATTATGCTGATATTATTGATGATTTAAATAAAGCATATGAAAATTACGGAGTGACTGGTGAAGGAGCTTTAAAATTTTCTGCTAAAATTAGTGAAGTTTCTAATAATTTAGGTATGAGGCTGCAAGATGTTCGTTCGGGACTAAATAATGTTGCTAATTCATTTAGAGGCGTGGCTAATGTTGGAGAGTCTGCTAATCGTATGATTGAAAATGCCGCCTCATTATATAATGAATATACTGCAGCTCTTCAAAAAACTGGGTTAGCCTCTACTGAAGCCTCTAATATTGCTTCTAATTTAATTGGTAAATTTAAAGATTTAAGCTTAGAGCAAAAAGCATTTTTATCTTCCCAAACTGGTGGACCAGGTGGCTTAATGGGTGGGTTTAGGATTGAAAAAATGTTAAGAGAAGGAGATGTAGCAGGGGTTCAAAAATTAACAACTCAAATGATAGAGCGTCAGTTTGGCAAAATTGTATCTTTAGATGAAGCTGCCGCCAGTCAGTCAGCAGCTGCTCAAAGAGCTAGACAAATTTCATTATTGCGTCAAGGACCTTTAGGCTCATTAGCTGGCAGTCAAGAAGATGCTGGTCGCCTATTAGATGCGTTACGGCTAAGAAAAGAAGGTTTAGAAGTTAATAAATTACAAAATGATTATCTGCAAAATCAAATAGATAGAGGTCAAAGACTTAGAGAATTGACAGCTACTCCTTTTAGTCAAGCTAGAGGAGAAGGTCAGCAATTTATTGAGTCGATGCAAGCCCCAATTCGAGATATGTTTCAAGAAGCTTTTGCTGCACGACAAGGATTTAAGCTTAGTGAGGGTGCAAAAGAAGATCAGAAGGTAATTGCAACGAGAACTATTGAAATAAGAAAATCTATTGATGCCGCTCAGAAAGATGCTGTAGATGCAGTTTTAAATCAAGTTAGCAGAGTTCCTGGAACTGATACGGGAAAAACATCTCAAGATGCTACCAAGCAAATGGGTGTATCAATTAGTAGCTTTTTTAAAGCAGGAATAAATACATTAGCAAATACTATGGGCTCAACTTTTAGTAGAGCTTTACTAGGAACTACAGACATGGTGGATGTAGCCGCACAGACAGCACAATTAGCTACGGCTGTTACTAATGCCATATCAGAAAAAGCAGCAACACAAAGTGAAGAGATGGCGGAACAAGTCACTCAAGCAACTCAAGCTGCTGCTCCTGCAAAAAAACCAGCTAAACCTGTCGGAATTAGAACTGAAGGTGAATCAGACGTTCAAAGAGTAGATTTAAAAGTGACAGCAATTTGTTATCATTGTAAGAAAGAATTAGAGCGAGAAAGCCCACATAAAGCTGGAACAAATGCAGCAAAAAAATAAATGAGGCATAAATGGCAATTTTTAATCAAAATGATTTAAAACAAGCTCAGCAAGACATTAATAATGCTCAAAGCACTTTAAATCAGTTTTTAAGTCCATTGACTCAAAGTCAAGTGGACAAATTTAAAGCAGATGGATTTGTAGTTCCTGCTGGATATTCATCAGACGGAACAGGATTGCCATATTCTAAAGCACCTACTTATCAAGAAGGTAAATTACGTAGAAATATTATTACTTGGTTTATTCCTGAATTTGGCACTGTAAGAATGTATGTAAATCCAGCTACCATTAGGTATACATTTAAAAAAATAATTCAAAAACAATTTACCAAAGGCGGATATACTTTACAATATTGGGGGGAAGAGCTTCCTACTTTAACTATTAGTGGCACTACAGGAAGTTCTGGTATTGAGGGGATCAATGTATTATATGAAATATATAGAGCAGAGCAATATGCATTTGATAGTACTGGGTTAGTAATTGCAGCTAATAATACTGCTGCAAATTTAACTACTGACGCTTTTAATGCAATAGGTAATGCGATTGGTAACGGGGTGGGTCCAATTTTATTTGGAGGAACTACAACCGGTTCTGCTGGTAATTCAGTACAAAATGCAGGATTAATTGGCGGAGTATTTGGATTAAATAGTGTTACTAATTCTTTAGCAGCTACTAATTATACTACTTTAGCTCAATTGGCGTTTACTGTAGAAATGTATTATGATGGTTGGGTGTATAGAGGATATTTTACTGATTTTAATTTTACAGAATCAGCTGAAGATTTTTTGATGAGATATGAGTTAAATTTTACAGTAACGCAAAGACGTGGATATAGAACTAATTACTTCCCATGGTCTAAAAATCCTGCTAATGGACCTAGCCAGTACGATACACCTCTTTCTTTTTCTGGCGCAGTAACTTCTGGAAATAAGTAAAAAAAATATGGCATTTTTACAATCACTTGCAGATCAATTACAATCTCAGTTTTCTTTAGGAGAAAACAAAACTAATAGTTTAGATTCTATTATTGATGGACAATATGTTCAATATGGAGCATTAGGAGATTTTGCTTCTAAGATTGATAAGTCTGCTGAAAGAAGTTATGTAGAAGAGGGGTTTTTAAGAAAGGGGTCTACAGAGGTAGATGTTAAGCAGCTTGAAATATTAATGCAGCAACCATCTGCCACTATTTTAGTAAAAAAAAGAATGGTATCTTCTTTGGCGGAAAATTATCGACCAGAGTTTATGGATCAAGATGAGCGCCTTTATTTTAAAGCAATGAAAACATTATTTTATAATAAATGCAATCAAATTTCAGCTTTAGAAAAAATTTCTAAAATTCAAAAGATTACATCTATTATTGGAAGTGTTGATGAGCAGTTAATGCCCATTCTTTTTACCTTATCAGATGTTATGACTCCAGAATCATCTGTTACTAAAGAAAGTCAAAATTTTCAAATTAGTGGTGGTAGTGCTACTAGTGAAGTTAGTTCATTTCAAGAAGTAATGAACAGGTTAAGAAGATTATACGGTTTTAATAAAACCTCTCCATTAACTAGTTGGATTACAGATAGCACTAATTTATTTGCTTCTCAAGTAGGAGAGGGGACTGGCGTTATTGAAATTACTAATTTTACAGATTTTAACGTAAATAATAGCGTAAAAGGATCTGGAGATTTTAATTTATCTATTGTAGATCCATACAATATGATGACTGTCACTGAATATGATATTGAAAAAGCAATCAGTGATGCTACCAATGTATTTAATAATTATAAATCTTTACAATTTGGTCAACAAGGTTCAGATCAAGTAATTAGTAATTTACAATTTAGATTTTCTCAATTACGAAGGCAGCGAAACGCTAGCTCAATTACTTTTAAAATTAATCCAAATACATTACTATCTAGAAGGTTAACGGCTATTATTGATAATAGTGGTCAAGAAATATATTTTGAATATAATCCTTTTAATGAATCTGCTTTAACATCTGGATTGTCAGGAGATGGAACTAGTGGGGTTACAGTTACAGATCCATATTTAGAAGGTGGAGAGGTAGCTGGTTTTGATGGATTATCTAAAAGTCCAGTTAGTTACTTTACTAATACAGACACTTATTTTAAAGTTAATAAACCAATTCCAGAGTCTGAACTAACATTATTTCAACAATTAGTACAAGCTATATATACTAAAATAAATTTAGATGCAAGTGCGCAAAATGCCTTACAACAAGGTAATCAATTAACTAATTATGCTAGAAAAAAATTAAGATTTAATTTCTTAGGCAAATTAATTTTGCAACCTATGGACAGTATACATTTTTATATTAATTCCAAAAGCAATTATGACAATAAATTGCTAGCTGGCTTAAAAAGCATGTTTACGGGATCTAATTACTTACAATCAGTGAATGCTGCTTTTTATGATTTAAAACAGTCTTCAAATCTTTTTAATCCTAAAGATTTAAGCTCGCAAATAGAAAAATCAATTTTTGTAGGCAATGATTTTCCTTCATTTTTATGGAATTTAATGAGAAATCAGTTTGTTACTGAAAATGAAGGAACTCATGTTTTTGCTGGTTTGATTGACAAAGCTACTTTATCTTATTCTGGTGGCGCATACAATGTAAATATTACTGGGCAAAATAATTATAAATATTTAACCTTAGGACATGTTAATTTCAAACCTGCTCATGATGTATGGAATGGAGTTTTCTATGATCCTTTAACTCCATTTCAAACTAGATTTGATACTGTATCTACTAATTACAGAGACGAATCTCCTAAATTGCTACCAGATAATCAAATATTATTGGGCAATAAAGAAGATCCATTTTTTTTAAAATTTAAAAATGGACCTAATGCAGGCAGACCTGCTAATATGGAAAATTACATTGGAGATAGGTCTGTAGATCCTGTAACAAAAAGGTTTTCTAAAACTTTTTATGCGCCAGATGGTTTAGTATATAAATGGAGAGAAGGGATTGGGGCGTTCGTTCAATTTGGAAGCTCTTTGACTTTTGACGGAGCCTCTGCGGCTGGAAGTCCTAATTTAACACAAGAACCATTTGCTGGTCAGGATGTGATGAATTGTGTTTCTTTATTGATTACTGGGGTTCCTTATAATTTTGTTACTTATTGGAACGCAGTAAGAAGAGTAAATGGATATACGGTTGATCCACAGTCTCAACAAAGCCCCGCTCATACTTTTTTGGGCGCCTTGCAAAATGATTTAAAGAAAAGAAACACTTTATGGGGTAATTTTATTCCATTTAAAAACTTAAATATTGATGAGTCTTCTTATAAACAAACTTTATCTACACTAGATGATATTAATAAAACTAATCAGTTATTAGAGGTTAAATTAAAAGAATATGATCAATTAAATCAGCAATCTGTTTTATATTTTACTGTAGCAAGTTCTCAAACAAACTTAGCCGAAAGATATCTAGATAACGCGCAAAAACAAAAAATAGTTGATGCAACTCAGGCTGTGTCTAATGAAATTAATAACTTATTGGCAAAAGCTAGTACAAGCCAAACAAGTAAAGGCAATTTAATTAATCAAGTGGGAAATGATGTTTCTTTCGATCCAGATGACTTCTTAACTAAAGAAGATCAAAAAGATTTGTTGCCAAGTACTCGTGGATTTTTGCGGCGTCAAGTTAATTTCTTAACCAGGCGTATGTCTTACAGTATACGATCTAATGAAGATAAAAATTTCTTTATTGTAGATGATTTTTATGATAAAGATTATGATATTGCTGCTTTTAATTCTGATTTAGATAATCAAGGAGCTTCTTTATTTAGAAGTGAATTTAATACTGTTAATGATCAAATTACTACTGTATCTGATTTGCTTAATTTAGAAGTATTTTGTGACACGCAAGGTCATATTCGAGCTAGACCTCCGCTTTATAATAGAATGCCAAGTTCAATTTTTTATAAAATGATACAGCAAAAAAATACTCTTGGCATTCAAGTATTTCCTCAGTTTATGGATGATTTGTTTAGTCAACAATTATTTACATTAGCGCAAAGAGTAGAGATATTAGAAGATGAGATTCGTTTAGATTGTGCGATTTTAAATCAGCTTGACGATATTTCTGCTCAATCTTTTATTAATACGGCTGGTGGAACATCCACTAATCAAGGACAATCTTTTGCTTTCGTGTCAGATGACTCTGGTAGCATTTCTGATATTACAGCTGCATTATCACAAGTAAATCCTGATGCGCTAAATGAAATTACTACTTTTGCTGATAGTCAGGCTAGAATCAAAGATTTAGATGTATTATTAGGCAGAACTCAAAATATCATACAAAAACAAACTCAAAATATTAAAAACTTATTTACTAATCAGCAGCGGTTTGCGTTAATTAAAAAAGTTATAGACACTACAAAAGCCGATCCAAAACTAGCTTCTAGTCAATTTTCTATTTTTAATGAAAAAGATTTTGAGCAAAATGAAAGAATTAATATTTTGCGTTCAAGAATTGAACAAAAATCAGCTCAAAAAGTTACTTTTACTTCTTTTGCTTATTCTCAAGAAGATAACGTAGTTAAAATTTTTTCTTTGAGCAAATACCGTGTAGATATTTTTAAAGTAACAGAAAATTTAGCAGCTAAATTAGCTGAAAGACAAAAAGTATTAAAATTATTTTATGGTGCTGTTAAGAATGCAAAAGAATTTATTTCTTTAGATGCAGATACTGCCAATACTTCTAATAAATTATTGCTTCCAGGTACTTATGGTAATAAAAACATTCCAGAAGTATTTGAGCATATGATTGAAGATGAAAGTTTTGATGATTATGGTCCTGGCTCTGGTCAAAGATATATAATTAAAAATTCTCAAATTAGAAATTTTTCTTTTAGTGAATCAACTCCACAATATACTAGTGTGCAAGTTAGTGGTGTTTTAAACAATTATGATTCTGGCGCATTACCTAGTGGATTAGATTCGTTTCCCAGCAGCGGTAATGGTATGGTTACTGCCAGAGCTATAGATTATGATTTATGGAGAAATTATGGATTAATGAGTGTTAGACCTATTAATGTACCATTTTTCCGCAATCCAGACACTCAATGTGCGCCATATGCAGTTAGTTTATTAAGCAGATCTAGAAGCAATATTCTACAGGGTACTGTAACTTTATCTGGCAATGAATATTATCAACCCGGAGATGTAGTTTTTATCGAAGATAGAAATTTATTATTTTATGTAGAGACTGTAAATCATGATTTTAGAAATGGAGAAGATTTTACAACCAGATTAGAGTTAACTTATGGGCATACTCCAGGTCAGTATATTCCTACTGCTTTAGATATTGTCGGTAAATTATTATATAAAAATGGAGAGTTTGGAAATTATCAAGTCTTTCGTCAAGGAAGTACTTATAATGAGTCTAATTACGGTGCTATTATTTTTGATCAAAGTCAAGAATATTATTCTCAGTCTTTTTCTCAACCACAAAACGGTCAACCAACCTCTTCTTTGATAGCTCAACCAGAAAATGGTCAACCTGGAGGCTCTTTATATGGACCCACAAATTCTACTATCATAAATAATTTGATTTTTACTTCTGCGTACAAAGTTTATAATGATAATTTAAATAATAAAAATGTAGTTCCTAAAGTAGAGTTGCGAGTGTATTACGATAGCAAATTTGGTTCAGGTGAGCCAAATTCAGATTTATTAGATTTTGCTGAATATATTAAATTAATATTATCTGCTTCTTCTGCTCCAACAGAACCTATTAAATCAAATAATGCTTTTAAACAACCATCTATTACTTTGCCAAAAGAAAATGTATCTGTTGTTCTAGTAGACGTATCTAAAGATACAGATTACAAATCTCCTTCTGCTAAAGCAATTAGTGCGGCTAGAAATCTAAGCAAGCAATCTACAGCTTCTATTTATCAAAATGAAAGCGAATACAAGAAAAAATTAGAAAAACAAAAAGCTGAGAATGAAGCAATTCTTAATCAAAAAACTGGAGAAAAGAAAGATCCTAAGCCTCTTCCAAAAGTAAATTTTGAAAGAGAAGTATTGCGCAATGCACTATTTAGTTATATAGTAGATTGTTGGGTAAAGTTAGAGCCACTTCCTCCTCAACCTAATGATACTCCTTCGGCAAATACCACTGCCTCAACGCCAACTCAATCTACTACTCCTACTTCTACTCCAACAACTCCAACTGTGAATGCTAATCCTTCTGGAAGTTAAATATAATAGAGACGATAATTATGTCAATGTCAAATGATGCTCACCTTTTCGACGATCCAGTTGGACTATTAAAAATAGGTACAATTACTAGTTTTAATACTAAAAATGGTTTGATGGAAGTAAAGCTATCTAATAGTACAGTAATAGGACCTAAAACACCACCTATTATTGTTCCTATTACTTATCCTTTTACTTCTGTTGGTGGCTTATTTATGGGCGCCAAACCAGTGCCTGGAACTCCAGTGATTGTAGGTCAAAGCTCTGGTAATCGTCATTTTTTCGTATCTTTTTTGCCAGAAAACTTATCTCAAGTACCTAATATTAAAGACAATGAATTATTATTGCATGCTAATTATCAAACTAAAATATCTCTTAATAAAGAGAGTAACGATATTAATATTGGCTCAATAGATAAAAAAATATATATTAATTCTGATGCAGGATTGCATACTACTCATTTCATTAACTCTCATCATTTTACTGAGGCGAGTAGACAAATTAATGGTATTATTAAAAGAGACAGAAAAATATATAAAAAATATGACTTAGATAACAGAATTTATTCAGATGATTATGATGTAGGTGCATCAACATATACTGTTATTTCTTTAGACCCTACTTTATCTCCTAATGATTTAGTTTCTGGTAGCAATAAAAACCCTCCATTAGTAGAAAATAGAGAAATTGTATATGAATTTCAAGATTCATCTAGTGTAAAAGATGATGTCTCAGAATCTTTATGTTATAGTTCTGCGGGGACTACTAACATTACATATAATGAGTTTAATAGAAGAAAAAGTAAGGCAGATACATTAAGTTTAAGTTTAGTTTATCCTAATTATTTACTCGAAACTGTAAAAGGTACAGTTGTAGATATATTTGGTAATATATTAGATATTAATCGGGCACCATTACCAATTGGTAAAGATCAAAATACTTTAAATGCTAATATTAGCACTAACAAATCAGAATCTTATTTTAAAATAAGAGCTTTAGATAGAAAAAGTGTAGCTTTTCATTTTGAAATTAATGCTAGAAAAGATCTTCAAAATCAATCTGGAGAGTTTGCTAACTTGGAAAACACAGAAGATGTACCTTCCAATGCAGCAAATAATAAATCTGATTTATTTGGATATGATAATAAATTTCCTAATTCTGATTATGGCAGATTGCGTAGCAGATTCTTTATAGATATAGATAAAGAAGGTCAGTTTAAATTAAATGTACCAGCCTCTTCAGAAGTAGGTAATGTTGGCTTATTAACTAGATATGAGAATTATTCTACATTAAGTCCAGAAGATAATAACAATCCAAATAAATTATTACCTAATCCGGATTTACTAGATATTTTACAGGATTCTTTTGCCGTCCCTAAATTAGATTTAAGTAAATTTTTATATCAGAGCGAACCGGGTTCGATCAATATAGTAGATGAAAATAATGCTGAGGCTACACCACAAGATAGGCGATATTCTAATGTTCATATAAAACATGGAACAGCTTATCATGATATTTTAGCCACTTGTTATGCTCATCAGAAAAAAGACTTTATTTCTTATCAATACTCTACTAAAAGCAATCCATATATTAAAATAGATGATATTCCTTTATTATCATCTGTGGCTTCTGACACTATTATTGTTTCTGGACCTGACGCTAATGCCGGTGGTCGTAGCGGATCTATTAATTTTGATGGATCTGTAGAGATGAATATTGGGGCTAATACTGTAGATAGACAGTCTTTATGGTTAGATACTGCTGGAGGAATGGTAGCTAATATTGGTAGAGATACTCAAAATAGAAGCGCTGTAATGTCAATGAATGGAGACGTATTAGTTCAAATTGGCGGCATTGGTGTAGTAGGAGATAGTAGATTTGTAAAACAAATTAATGGTCAAATTGGCGCAGTATTAGATTTACGAATATTTAATAGTGCATTAACTGTTACAATGATTAGAGTAGATGATACTGGAGTAACGATTATGACTCCTGGCAATTTAAACATATATGCTTCAAAGCAAATACAAATTGCTGGAGGAAACTTAAATATAGATGTAGAAAACTGTACTATTCAAGGAAGACCAGTTAATAAAGGTGGACTATTAGACTCAATATAGGATATTGTATGGCGACTTTAAATAAAATAGCTCAACAAAGATTATTATTACAAGCGGCAGAGGCTCAAGATAGAGGTTTAGATCAATTATCTAAAGCAATATTAGCCATGGTAAAAAATGCTGCGGAAGAATCTAAAGATGATTATTCATATGAAGATATGTCGGCAGAAATTTATCAAGGATTATGGGAATTAGCATCTAAAGTTGCCAAATATTATAATGTAGAAGAAGTTACTGCAGAAAAATTAGATGATGTTATTGAAGAAATAGCAGAAAATTTTATTAATAATATAGAAGAGGCTTTACAAGTAGAATCATCACAAGTTGGACCTTCAGAGCCAAAAGTTCCTGGAGAAGTAAAATAACTTGATATATAAGTAATCAAATGTCGCCTTGTTCACCTAATGATGTATCTATTCCAATTCCTCCTTTTCCTAGTGGACCAGGTATCCCTGGGCTAGGGGTTCCTTTTGCTTTACCTACGCCTAATTTGTATAATTTACCTTCTGGTTTTCCAGAAGATTTATTAGAAATTTTTAATACATTACAATTATTAATTCCTCCTGGAGCACTTAAACCACAATTAAGTTTAAATTTCGGAAAAACTATCTTTGATGGCATAATGAAATTATTAGATCAGATAATGCCATTTTTGATGTTGTACAAATTCTTTTTACCAGTATTAAATTTAATTGTTTGTATTATTGAAGTTATTTGTTCTATTCCTAATCCAGAAAAAACAATTAATGCTTTAATTAGATTATTTAGAAACTGTATTCCTGAATTTTTAAATATATTTCCCGTCTTTGCGATTATAATAATGATAATTTCATTGTTATTATTATTAATTTCTTTAATTGAGTATATTGTTCAGCAAGTATTAAAATTAGTTGAATTAATTCTTCAAAATTTAGAAGCATTAGATAATGCTATTAGTTATGCTGATGAACAAGCTATTACTGCTATTGCCTTTAAATTAGGCGCTTCTTTATGCATTTTCCAAAACTTGTTTGTATTGCTGCAGTTATTTAATGTTATTGTTCAAACATTAAAAGATATTTTAGCGGTTGCGGTCGCTATCCCTCCTTGTGATACTAGCAATCCAGAAGGCTGCTGCACCACAGATGTATGTCCAGAAATAGTAAAAACTGAATATACAAGAACTTCTGGTAGCTTTAACTATTTAAATACCTCTTCAGAAAGTTGGCAGCTTTACGATCCATCACAAACAATAGAACAAGCATTTATTAATATAGTAGATGCATATGATATTAATTTGCCACCTGACAGTGCTATTTTGGCTGCATTAGGAGTGCCAGTAAAACCAGTATTTTTCCCAACAGACTCTACCTACACGCAAGATACCCCTTCAAAACAAGCGGCGTATACTGTAGATTTAAGATTGCCATACAATCCAATAGATTGGGGCAGGGTTGGAGATTTTAAATATGTAATATTTAAAGGGTGTGTAGTATTGCAAGCACCAACTACTAATCTTAATAATTTTGACGGTTCTACTACTAAAGTAGTTAATGGTGTGTTTACTTTGGCAGGAGGAGTTGGCTTTGAAGATGACGGAGTTACTCCATTAACTGGTTTTGCTCCTGATGGTATTACTCCTCTTACTACGTATGCTAATTTAAATAACTTTTTCCATGTACCAGGATCTAGTCAATATTATTTTTCTAATGTAGAATATACATTTAAGCCTAATATACCTGTATTAGTTGGTAAAGGTCTCATCACCGCTGGTTGTGCTCCTGAATTAGCTTTAAATAAAGCATTTATTAATAGTGCTTTTGCTGGAGATGCGGCTGTAAAATTGCAACAACTTACTTCAATATTAAATAGTCCTAGCTTTCCAGATATTTTAGGGGCGCAAGATTGTTTAAGCACGGCTGTAGTTACATTGAGAAATAATTTAAACGTAATTGGAGTGGCACAATTCCAATCAGTAGTTCAAATTTGTTTAGATAAATTACAAAACGATACGGTGGCGGCGGTTAGTGATTTAATTGGTTTGGGATTTGATCCTTGTAAGAGTTTATTTACCGCTACCCCTACTACTCAATTTACTACAAAGCCTATTAAACTTTCTGTAGATTTAAAAGAAAAAAATGGAACCTCACTTGCGGTAGGAATTCCTATTTCCGTAGCAGATGGTCTTGCGACTAGATTAAAAGCTTATCCTACATTAGGAGAAGTCTCTAATTTTGTTTATGATGGATATCAGTATTTTACTGCAGATTTAACTAGCAAAGATCCAGGTACTGGCAAAGTTATGGTTTCTTTTGATAATAATATATTTTGCACAAACAGTATACCTACTGATATTAATGTGGATCCTGTTAGAGAATTGCAAGAAATTGATTATCAATTTATTTACACCACAGCAATTACTCCTGTGGGCGTAGGAGATACTTCAGACGGCAAGCCTCGCAGAGGGTTTGATGATTTAACTGGCGGAAATACTAAGGATAATGTATAATGGCAAATCAGAGTAATTTTGCAAGCGATCAAAATTTTCAAATAAATTTAGATCAGATTTATAATGATTTTATTGAAAATATTGAATCTGTTCGTAGCGAAGTAAATATTACAGATCCTAACAATCAAAGTATTTTTAAAAAATTTACTGAAAGCAGTTTTACTGGAGGTCCAACTACTACTGGATTAAAATTAGAAAGAAATCCTCAAGAAAGTAGGTGTCACGCTTTTTACAGGATTATTGGTTTTCCAGTTATGGATAAAAATTATAATATATATAATCCAGGTCTTGATACAATAGTAGAAGAGGGCAGAAAAGTTACTTTAGGCGTAAAAGTAAATATTGCTAATAATTTGCCAGATGGATTTATTAAATTATCTGATAAAAGAGAAAGTTATGTAAATGACTTTTTAAAAATTTTTTTTGCTAATACTTCTATTGATGCCCAAGTATATGCTTTATCTTCTGTTAATATAAGAGATTTTTCTGCTCCGTTTTCTAAAAATACAGATGCGGTAGAGTCGCCCTTTGACCCAGAAAATCAATCTTATAATATATTAAATGAGAGTTTTTCTGGAAGTAATACTACTTTAACTTTTAGTGACTATGTAAATGATTTTGGTGAAACAGCCACACAGTTTAATACTAAAAGATATCATTTAATTAAGCCTTTTTTGGTAGATCCTAGAATTGATTTAAGCACTCCATCTTTAAAAAAGATAGCAATACCTTTTGTTAACAAAATTCAATCACAGGTGGCAGAAGATTTTTATGTTAAATCTCCTGTAATTGAAAAAGTAATAAAAGATAGATTTATAGTTTCCAACCAATCAGATGAAGTAGGTTCATTAGCACAATCTGCAATCGAAGAAATTAAAAATACAGACTCTATTAAAGATCAAGAGATAATAAAACAAATTACTTCTGGAAATTTGTATCAAAATACTGAAAAAGAATTATTTGTTAAATATTTTTATATTATGCAAGCCATGATGCAGTCTTTGGTTCAAGCTAGATTAGTTTTGTTCTCTATCAGGGCTAAATATTATTGGTTACCCACTCCTTCTACTACTGGTCCTGAAAAAATAGGATCTATTACTCCTATTTTTAATACTTTACCTGCAGATCTAGCTACTCCTAAAGATCAAGCATTAATTAGGTGTAATTTAATAGCTATAATATCAAATATTAATGCTCAAGTAGGCAGATTGAATAGTAAGCCAGATTATGTAGGTTATTTTTTTGAAAATTATAAAGTAACTTATAATAATGACACTACTGAGTCTTTTGGAGATATTAATGCAAAACAGCTAAGTATATTATCTGAGGCTAGAGATCAAGATTTTTCTAGAGCACTTAATGCCTTAAGGCAATTAGAAATTATTATGGGAGAATTTAGTGGATTAGGGTTATGTGATATTTTTGCAATTATGGCGGGGCTGTATTTAATGCCAAGAGAAAGTTTATTAGGATTTTTGGACCCCGATGCTTATACTAGAGCTAGAATATCTTTAAATTTAAAAGAATTACCAGAGGAAAATACTGTTACCGCTCAGACGGCAATTCAAGATTTTACTAAAATTGTGCAAGAAATGTATACTTTAATGGATAAATTATACGTAGATGCGTCGCTATTAAATCAAACATCAGAATAAACTTGCCTAATATTATGATATTATACTGAATAGGAGTTTTGTGTAATGTCATTTGATTTAAAAGTTACAAATGGTGATTTAGTTATTACAAACGGAGATTTGAAGCAAGTAGTAGATAGCGAAAAGTTAATACAAGATATTTTAAAACTTTGCTTAACTACTGCTGGAACAAATCCATTACATCCATGGTATGGATCTTTTTTATCTAGAACTATTGTAGGTAATCCTATGGATACCGCCATGTTAGTTACTATTTCTAGGACACAATTAAATACTGCATTAGAAAACCTAAAGAGTTTGCAGGATTTACAAGTAAAAACTTTTCAAAAAGTTACGGCTGATGAACAAATTGGGTCAATTTTAGATATATCTGTAACGAGGAATAGTGTAGATCCTAGATTGTTTGATGTTAGGATTAAGGCAGTTACCAAAGGTCTTAAACCAATAAGCACTGCATTCCGAGTATCTACAATATAATCCAATTTTATTATGCAGGAGTATAGTTATGGTTAGCATACGGTCAGCCAACGAGATAATTTTAAATCTAATAGATTTTTTCAAGCTTACTCAGCCTGATTTAGATACAAAACCAGGCACAGTGGCTAGAGATCTATTTGTAGATGCTCCTGCTACTCAATTATCTTTATTATATGATGAGTTGGCGGCTATTTCTAACAAGCAATCGCTTCGTTTGGTAATTGGTACGGATTTAGATAAATTAGCCAAAAACTTTTCTTTAAATAGAAGGCAGGCTACTCCTGCTACAGGCGTAGCATTACTAACTTTTAGTTCTATTAATGCTACTATTAATATTAATGAAGGTAGTATCGTAGTTTCTACTAATGGATTTTCTTTTCAAACAGTAACTGGACTCTCTATTTCTCCTACTGCAATTAACTTTTATCGGTCAGTAGCTTCTAAATACAGAGATCAATTAGATTTGGCTGGAATTAGTGACTTATATGCTGTAGAAGTAACTGTAACAGCTACCGCTGCAGGTTCTGCTGGCAATATAGGCAAATATGGTTTAAGTAGAACTACAATTCCTGGCGTAAATAATGTTACTAACATCAATGCTTTTACTGGTGGTACAGATCAAGAAACAGATGCTGTTTTTAGAAATCGTATTTTATCTACATTTAGCGGATCTAGTGTAGGTACTACATTAGGATATCAAAGTGCGGCTTTAAGTATTGATGGTGTTTTAGACGCTACAGTAGTTGAGCCGGGCGACCCATTAATGACCAGAGATGGTACACAAACAATTACTAATGCTGATGGTACTTTAACTGTAGTAAGTGAAGGTACTGGGGGCAAAGTAGATGTAGTTATTTTAGGTAATAGTTTACAACAAACTACAGATACTTTTATTTATAAAGATAAAAGTAATAATAATGATCCTACAGATTCTAGAAATAACTATGTAATTGGTCAAATTTCTGGTGATGAAAACAAAACTATCAACAGAAAAAGAGTTGATAATATTGCTAATGGCATCCTACCATCACAGCCAGTAAGTCAATTATTACAAGTTACTGGATCATTAAGTGGATCTAATTTTTTACCTAAATCAATAGATTCTTATGGTCGAGTAACTGGAAATTATGAAGTAATTAAAGATACCGGAGTATATGGCGGATCTCCTTGGGGATTTGATACATTTCACTGGATTTCAAATAAAATTTCTTTGTTTCAAGATAATTTAGTTAAAAACCAATTTAATGGGCAGGACCCAGCTACTTTTACTGGATTATTAACTATACCTTCTGTACAACAAAATATTTCAATTACCAACGAAGATAGTGATGTAACTACAGACCGTTCTATTATACAATTGCTTCACACTCCAGTCACTAATGTTACTAGAGTATTTAACGTAAATACTGGAGAAAGATATTTTATTGCTAATCAAAATTTAGATAATACTGGAACATTTAATACTACTGGAAGGATTCAAATTTCTGGAAATACTTTACCTGTTCAAACAGATGTGTTGCAAGTAGATTATAGCTGGGTCGTAACATATGATCAATATTCTGATTATGATGGATTAATTAATACTTCTAATATTAGAGCTGTATCTGATAGTATTGATTGGGGATATGCTTCTATAGTTAGAAATGAAAACATTACCTTTACTCAAGATCCTGGAACTAATTTTTTTAGTGGAACCGCCTCACATCCTATTAGCACAGTAGCCTATGCTAATAAAACTTTTCCTGTTGATGGAACAGTTATTAAAATTACCTCTGGTATTTTTGTAGATAGATTATCTGTTACAATTACTAATTTACCAGTTGTCACTACAACTGTTAATTCTGTTAAAATAAAAAATACTAATATAGAAGTGTATGATACTGCTCAAAATAATGGTAGTTTCTCTAGCTCTCCTATTATTGTAGGAATTAATGTATTGTATTCTACTACAATCATATTACCTACTGATACTACTGTGGTAGAAGGAGATCGAGTTACTGTATTATCAAATAATGAAGATGTATTTCATCAAACTGCTTCAGTGGGCAGTATAAATGGAAATAGAATTACTATTCCTGCTAGTAACATAAATACCACAGCAACAGCAATCGATTTGCAAGTGTCTTACATTGCAAATGTAAGTGATTTATTTAACTCGGCAATTATTTCACTGCCTGCTAGCAGGGCGGGTAATGGATTTGTGCTAACAAATAATAATGGATTTACTAATAATAATCCTATCAATATTTCTAGAAAAGAATCTCAAATAGTACAGAAAAATTTAAGTAATCAATTTTATGTAGATTTAACTTTATCTACTACTGACTATTCTATTTTAAATTCTCAAGTAGTATCTATAATTAGATTGTCTGATGGTGCCGAATTATGGAATGCAGATAATTTAGGAACTGTAGCTGTTGGTACCAATGGTAATTATCAATTAATTTTAACAGGGTACAACACTCCAGTAATCTCTAATAGAGTATTAATCGTATATTACGCCACTGATTTGCGCAGATATCAACCATTTACTTATCAAAATAATATTATTAAATATAGAGTAGATACTGCGCTAAAAGATTTTTTTAGTAATCGTTACTATGTTCCTATTAGTAATTTTGTTAATGAAACTTCGGTACAGTTTGATATTGTCGAGCCTAATACTGATATTTCTTTGTTTTCTGGGACAGATGGATATTTAGTTAACAACGGAACTACTGCTATTTTCGGCAGCTTATCTGTTAATTTTGCCACTTTACCTGACTTAACGAATAAAAAAATAAAAATAGATAATGCAGATATAGGTAATAATGGTTTATTTGATATTATTAGTTACGATTTAGTTAATAATACAATAGTTATTAGCAGTTCATTGCAGAACATTAATGTTAATCAAATTTCTATTATTCGATTATTAGATGGTCAAGAAGTTTGGAATAGCACTGGAACCATTGATGCCGCAGCTAATCGGGTATATTTACCTACTACAGCTAATATAAATGAAAATGATAAAGTATACATTAGCTTTTTTAACTATACTAATTTAAAACAAGCTTTAACTAAGTTAGCCCTAACTACTACAGATCAGATAGTAAATACAGGCACGCTATCTGTATCTGGGTCTACTATTACTAAAGCACAAGACGTAGTTTTTACTGCTACTAATACGGGTTTGAAGCTTAATTTGGCAGAAGCTCTTAGAAAAGCGTTAAATATTAGCTCTACTACATCTATTCCTTCTAATCTTAAAATTGGAAAGATTGCTAAACTTGAAAAAGTAACAACAGTAAGTAACAATAATGATGAAGTAGTAAGTGTTTTGGCAACATATGATTTGACAAATACTAAAATTAAAGATAATTTATACTATGCAAATGAATTTTTATCAGACTCTAGTTTATCTAACTTAGAATTTATTTTACCATCTACTCAAAATAATACCTTAAACGCTGATGTGGTAAATTTACCAACTTTAGGAGATAAATTACGCATTACATTCTATTATATAAACGAGTCTGATTCTGAAAATTTGGCTTACACTAGGAACGGTGTGTTATATACTAATAAAAAATTTGCGTTTATTGATAAAATATTTATTAGTAGCGGATTTAGAGCATCTCAGTCAGCTAGGTTGACCGTCACCTCATTAACGCAACCTAATTTGGGAGCTAGGTACCGCGCATTCTATGATTATTTGGCTCCTAAGCAAAATGAAAGAATTGTTTTAACTTATAATTTTAATCAGTTGATACATACAGCTACTTTTACCATTGAAAATACTAGACCAATCAACGCAGATGTGATTGTTAAAGCGGCTAAAGAAATTAGGTTAGACTTAACTATGAATGTAGTAATTGCTGAAGGTTTTAAGTCTTCTACTAATGTTATTTTGCAAACAGTTAGAGATAAATTAGTTACAGCGTTAACAGCGAACAGCTTAGGAGCAGTAGTAGATCAGATTACATTAATAAATATTGCTCAAGGCGTGACTGGTATTGCTAGAGCTAGGATCTTATATTTTAACAAAAATGGAGTAGAAGGTCAAGTTTTGAAGATACAGGCTCAAAAAGATGAATATTTCGTACCTAATAACATCATCCTTAATACAGAGACAAGATAATGCAAAACTTAAGAATACTTACTGTTACAATTAATAGTAGCACTAATATATCTGTTACTTTTACAGATAAATTAACTACTAATTTAGTCGCTGCTAACGTTAAAATAATTGCAGACACTCCAAATGTGCCAGACTCATTAGTAACTTCTGTTACTGTTAACCAGTCTACTTTAAATATTGATTGCTTGCCCTTAACAGATTTAGGCGCATATTATCTTGTTTTTCAATCTGTTCCGCAACATCCTTTTATTTCGGTAAACGGCAGTGCTCAGCTATTAGAAGATGGTATCGCAAATAAATACTTCATTTTAGGACCTGTTTCTCCAGATAATCCAGTACAACTATATTTAAATAATTTTCTACAAAATGGTATTTATGATTTAGAAAATAAAAATTCTACAGTTTCTAATTATGTACGCTCTCTTTCACAAAATTTAGTAAAAGCTTTATACGATATTAGGCAAGTAAAAAATGAAAATTATCTTGTACTAGATATTGTAGATGAAAAAAAATTTAGAGGAGAAGGTCCTTTTGATAGATTGTTAGAAGAAGGTGCATATGAAATTTTTAGAGTTGGATTAGCCCCTTCTGGCACTTCTGTATTTAAAAAAATAAATTATACAACCACTCCTTATTATCCTATTACTTTACAACAAGCTAATAGTTTTCAATCTTTGACTTCAGACACTAGTGATGCAATAGGCAAGTTTAATATTAATAGTTTAACATTAAATTTATCTAATTCTCCTGTTACTCAGGCAAAAAGTATTATATTTACTTTAAATACAGCCAACCCTGTATATACGTATAATATTGAAAAATATGGGTATCAACTATTAGACTCTAGATACGATCAAGAATATGGATTTAGTTATAATTTATTATCTAATAATCAAATTCGTTTAAATAGTGATATACTTTCAGATCCATTATTTTCTTTAGATAAAATTATAAAAGTAGATGTTGAATATCAATATAAAAATGAAGGCTTAATTGTTAATGAGGCTAGTTTAGAAGTATACAAAATAGCTCAGGCAACAAGAGAAGTGCTACCTCCTATTATTAATATTTTTAATTTGCAACATGCACCTGTAGTGGATTCAAATGGTAATGTTCCTACATTAAATGGAGTTTCATTTTTAGATCCTAATACAAATGTTCCAAACTCAAAACATCCAGCTTTTATTTTTGAAATTCCATATAGATTAAACGGCTTGCCCTCTATTCCAGGTCAATACTCTATTGATTATGCAACAGGAACTGTTTATGTATATGGGGCAGATTTAAATAATGATGGTACAGGACCATATCCACCACTTGCTACTTATCAATATAAGTTCTTCTACAAAGAAGAGCAAGACTATGCTTACGATGCCACTACTAGAGAGTTAGTTGCATTACATATTGGCAACTTAATTAACTCAGAATGTACTATTTATTTTGGTTATGAGCAAGTATTAATTCCTAATAAAGATTATGTAGCAGCTGTTCATATAGAAGAATTAACTGAAAGAATAGAAAATAGATTATTAGCCTTAAATTCATTAAAGGTTAAAAACTCTCCTATTACCAATGTATTTAGAATATACAATGAAACTTCTGGAGAGTTATATGTTATTGATCGTTGGAACGAAGATAGGGTTTATTTTAGATATTTAACTCCGCCAAATATACAATCACAGCAGTCAGAAAAAGTGTCTTTAAAAGTCGTTTCCAACGAATTATTATTTGTTGATTCAACTATTGTTAATACATCTTCTTTGAGAGTATTTAAGTTTCTATTAACTAATAATAGAATTGGTTCAGCAACAGAAGATAGTCAAGGATCTTCCACTAATACAAGCGTTTCTTTTACTAATTCTCAAATATTTAAAATTGAAAAATGGTTTAATAGAGAATTAGCTGCTTCTAATGTTAACAATCTTACTGTTGTGGGACAGTATTGTATTGATTATGAGAATGGGGTTGTATATTGTGCAGTATCTAGCACTCAAGATAATAATGTAGGATTTATTTCTTATAAATCTTCGTATATTAACCCGCAATATCCTCATTTAATCAGCGTAGATAATATTTATTATCAGATAAATCCATTAGGGGTTTTAAATAAAACATTTCAATTTACTAGTTTTGGCGAAGGTTTCATACTACCTGAAGTATTAGAATATTCAGATGAAATATATTTAAACAATACTGATACGGCGCCTTTTCAAGTATTAAATAATAAAGTCGGTGTTTTTATCGGAGCCTCATTCGTACCGGGGGTCAGTCAACAAATTAAATTTGTTAGAGGATTGTTCGAATATAGTGATTTAACTAATAGCACTAATCCTATAAATTTTGCTAACAATGCAGTATCTAATAATTTTAATATTACTGTTAACCCTGTAACCAATACTATTTTTGATGGAATTAGTTTTGATGGAACTAATTATTATGTTTTAGTTAATGAAAATATACCTTATTTATCTCCAAACATTAATTTTAATTTTAGTGTAATTAGAGTTTCAGACTCAGCTCAATTATGGAGTAATGCTGGAACAATTGTTCCTGGAGATCCTCTTAAATTAATTTTGCCAGGTATTAATAGTCCGTCAGCAGGCGAACTAGTTAGCATTACTTATACTTTTACTATTAACAACTTATCTAGAGTAATGGTAGATTACAATAAAGGTGATTTGTATGTAGACTATACATACTTAGCAGATGAGATTGTTGTTAGCTATGAATATGGTGATAACGTTTTAGATTTTAGAAAAAGCACCACTGTACCAGTTAATACTCAATATTATGTAAGTTATCGCGCCGGGGCTTTAAGAGATGCTTTGTTAAAAAACTTTGGAAATTTAGTAAATATTACTGAATTAACTAACTTTGATATTGATTTTGATAGAGAAAGATACAGAGACGCTCTAGTTGCAGCCATGGGTTCTTTTATTCAAGGACCTACAGTAAGTGCAATTAAAAATATTGGTAAGCAAATATCTCACATTGATCCAGAAATTACTGAATCAATTTTTGAAAACTGGTCGCTTGGAAATAGTTTATTATATCCTTCTGGAATTAGTACTACAGGAGCATTTCAATTATTACCAGTGAAATATGGTAATGGTGTATTAATAAATAATTCAAGCCAAACTATTACTTTTCCCACCTCTTCTAATATTAGGTTAGAAGAAGGTACTTTTGAAACATGGGTATCTCCACAATGGAATGGTTTAGATAATGATGCATTATTAACTTTTAACATATTAAAAGACGGATACGGAATTTCTTCATTAGATGTATTCGTTGGTGCATCAGAATATCATCCTGAAATTTCCAATGGAACATTTTCTTTAAGCAAAGAAGATAGTATTTTTGGAGTACCTAATTTTAATAAAGATGGAGTATATATTTACTATGATAAAGATATCTCTGGATCATTTAACAGATGGTACGTTAGAGTAATTGATGGTTATGTCAATCCTACTAGTTCAGTATATAAATTTAAAGTAACTTCTACTGGATCATTTTATGATTCAAAAAGTATTGTTATTCCTAAGCCAGCAAATTTAAGTATTTTTACAGGAATTAATACTATTAATTTTAATCTAGGTAGCACTATAGCGGTAGATAGTGGAATTACTTTTATTTCTGATGTGGACCATTATATTTTAGATTTTGGATCCAAAGAAAATAATAATAGATTATCTATTTTTAAAGATATTAGCGGTTACATTAATTTCAGAGTTTTTGATGTAGAAAACAATATGTACTTATTAAGTGCTGATGTTTCTGCTTGGAAAGCAGGAGATTTGCATCATGTGGCTGCCTCTTGGAAATTAAATAATCCAGACAGTCGTGATGAAATGCATTTGTTTATCGATGGTTTAGAAGTTCCTAACATTATTAGATATGGTCAAAAATTAGCCCCATTTTTACATGAAAAATTCAGAACAGTTGATCCAGAAGAGTTGCTAGGTCTTTCAAACCGAGATATTGTGGCTAGCACTGATTTAGTAACTGTAGCAGGCTCTAATACAGTTACTTCTTCTTTGAATTTTAGCGCTTACAATATTTTCATAGGAAACTCTATTTATATAGATGAAATTGGTTTTGATCCTAATGGATACACCATTGCGAATATTAATGGTCAAACATTAACTTTAAATGTGCCTATGCCAGTTAGTTTGACTAATGGAAGATTCTCTGTTAATAGAACACAGTATACTGTTACTGCCGATATTGATATTGCTACTAATATCACTGTTAATACAATCCATGTTACATTAGGCGATAATGATGGATATACGAATGCAGGATCGGATGTATTTTACTCTGTTGGCACTAATTTTGAAACACAAGGAGTGTTACCGGGGTATTTAATTAGATTCGCTGATCCATCTTTAAATGGAACATATAATATTGTTCAAGTTTCAGGCAACTCGGTAACAATTACGGATGCCATAAACACTACATTATCTAGTGTTACATTTTATGTATATGCGCCAATAGAAAATGAAATACCTGGAGTACGAGCAGTTAATCCTTCGTATTCTATTTCTAAAGATATTTATTATAATAACATCTTGACTATTTCTAATAATGTATTTGAAAATGATTTGATATTAGTCAGATTGTTAGGATTAAGCTATAGAGATTTTAAAACAAGATATTATACTTGGAGTGATAACGTAGAGAATATTATTAAAACTCGTTTACCAGCTCCTATTTCTTTGGATGAAGCTAAAATAACTAAAATTATTTTGCCAGTTGTTCTTATTGGTCCAGCCAATTCTACTTTAGTTAGCGGAGTGTTTGTTTCTAACAATTTAGCAGCTTCACAACCATCTAATTCTCAAAATGGTAGAACTATCAGTGCTACTATTGCAGGAAATAATACAGATTTCTCTACTCCTGTCAGTGTAACTATTAATGGCGTAACAGGCATTTACACAGTTACTGAAACAATTACTTTTACAGATTATGGAACTTTAGATTTTGCTAATCCATATATTTCTATTAATTATATACAAATAGATGCTAAGCCTATTAATACTTTGAAGCCAGCATTGACATTGGAAGCAAAAGAAAAGTATTCTATTACTTACTCAGAATTTAGCGGTTTAGTCCCAGTTGTCAAATATAGTTATGTTATCAATAGTGGCACTACTTTGTTTTCTACAGATGGATATACGGTTACTGATATAAATAATGCATTTAGCACTTTATATATTAATAACTATATAGCTATCACTTCTCCAATAGGGGTCGCAGGCTTCTATTTTATTACGGGCGTGTCAGAAGACAGGCTATCATTAACTATTCAGGCAACAACTACTTCTTTCCCCCTACCGCTTACTCCATTTACTAATGGAAGTTATGTAATTATTAAATCGAACGATTATCGTAGTGGATTGCAAAATGGATTCTTTACTTTTGAGGCAAGTAAGTTGCCAGGGCAACCATATTATTTAAATAATGGCTTCTACGAATTTGAATATAGTACATATACTAAAATTAGAATGGCTCCCACTAATTTAACTACTTATTTAGGTTCAGATTTTCGTGGCACTAAACAGTTTAATGGTATGTTAGATGAGGTGAAAGTATATTCAACGATGTTGACTGATACTAGGGTTGGAGAAACAATACCATCTAATCAGCGTTCTATTACTAAAGACTATAATTCATTAAAAGAATTAAAAGCAGATTCTAATACTTTGATGTTATTGCATCTTAATGAGTTTCCTTTTGTAAATCAGGCAAGTTATTATATTAATGAAAATAGTTTGAAAAAATACTTTACTTCTTCTGTAGTAGTAAATGAAAATTTTGGCAATAGCATTGTACTGTTAAACAATCCAATAGTATTATCTAACGATGGTGTATTAGATGCTAAAAAAGAAGCAACAGTTGAATTTTGGATGAATCCAATATTTGATACGGCAAATGATCCAAACGATAGATATTATTTTGATGCTTTTGGTGCAGTGCTAGAAGATGCTACAAGCGTAAATAACGTATCTGTAAAAATAAACTCTCCTATTTCTCAAGTATTGAGTGTGACTTTGAAAAATGGAGATCCGACTATTGATTATTTTGCTGGAGGCAAAGTAGAAATAGATACTCAAAATGCAACTCAAGAAGAGTCTGTAAGCATTTCCAATACAGAAGTAATAGTCTCTAATCCCGTATTACAAGTTATTAAAGTCCAAATAATAGGAGATTTAACTAATACTGATTATTTTGCTGGAGGCTCAATAGCTTCAGATAAAAAAACAATTTATTTAAATAAAGTATTACCAGAGCCTAACTTACCTTTGTTAATTACCTATAAATCTACTTCAAATCAAAATATAAAACTAAATACTCAAGTTATTAGACTAAATAGAAGATTGCCTTATCAAAACTCTCAAGTAGTAGTTAATTATATACCTCAAGGTCTGCAGGGAGATCGGATCTCGATCTTTAAAGATAAATTAGGATATATGAATTTTTCTATTACTGCATCTGGCAACAATTATTTATTACAAGCCCCAGTGTTTTGGTCTAAGAATACTTGGCATAGAGTAAAGGCTAGTTATAAAATAAATGGCGGCATAGGTTCTGATGAAATGATCTTGTTCTTAGACGGTTATCAATATTCTAAGATATTATTTACGGAAAAAGGTCAATCTCCTATTTATCTAGCTACTCCTGGTTTCCAAGATGGATATGAGATATTACCAAACATTCAATTTAAAGATCCAATAAATGAAGTATTTTTGGGATCTCAGTATAATCGTCAAAGTCCTGTTTTTTCTTTAATAGACAATCTTAGAATCAGTGATATTTTTAGACCTATTTATGCTCCATATGGAGACCCAATAGATGTAAATTATAATAGCAATCTAGAAATGGCTTTCCCAGTAACTCCTGATTTATACACAACATATTTGCTAAATTTTGATAATTTAGTAAAATTAAATACGGATTTTGCTGTCTTAAGAAATAGAAATAATGGATATTTTGATTTTACAGTAAATGTTTTAGATAGTTTTGGTATAGTAAATAGTAGTGAAAAAGTAAAAGAGGCATTAGAGAAATTAATAAAAGTTCTAAAACCTGCCAACAGTAAGGTGTTTATCCAGTATACTAGATGAGAAATCTATGACAAAAAGAGCCCCAGTTTCTGCAGAACAAAATATTTGGTTTGATGCTCAACAAGTAGATGCTACTGATCTTACTTTAGAGCAAGATTATAATTCAACTATTAACGTTGACATTATCAACAATCATATTGGCAATGGTGTCTTGCCAGAAGTTTTGGTGCAGCGAGTTTTGTTTGATTCTTCTTTACAAGTGGGATTTTTAGATGGTGTTGCAGTTTATACTCAAAACCAACCTATAGATAATAATTTTGGAAATCAATTAGAAATTACTTTATCTGATTCAGAAGCGGCAGGCAAAAGAACTGTAAAAGTAGGTATTATTGGTTTAGATTTTCAAAGTAATTTACAATACGAAACTTTTTACTTTAGCACTAACGAAACTCAAGTTACTACCAAACATTTTACAAAAATATTATTGTTATTATTTAATGATTTTATTGGAAATCCTGAACTATCTCTTAATTTAGGTGGCAAAGTTCTAATTAGAGAGGTAAATCCATTTACTTTATCTAGAGATCCTATTATGGTAGCTCAGAATGTTGAGCCTAACTTATTTTTCAGAGATTTCTTTATTGATGGATATGTATCTTTAAATACATTTTTACAATCTGCTTTACCATTTTATAATATAGATTCATTAAATATTAAAACCACTGGCAAAGAAAACAAAGCAATATTATTTAATGATGTTACAACCCAAGTTGGGCAGAAATTTTTAGCAACCACAAATAATATTCAAAAAATAACATTGCTTCTTTCTGTTAGAAATACAGAAGTAGGTAATGAAAATGATTTAGCTTGGAATGGAGATATTGTAGTTAGCGTTTATCCATTACAGTCAAATTTAGATTGCCCAACTGACATTGCCCCTAATACAGCTATTGAATTTCCTCCACTTAATACTCCAGTTGCTCAAATCAGCTTCAATTATAGTAGCTTAATGGCTCAAGGAACATTATTAGACGGTATTCCTCAACCTGTTGACTTTGTATTTAGCAATACTCCAATAGCTGGAGGAAATGTAATTGTTCCTGGTAAATATTATGCAGTAACCATTAAAAGATCTGGCGCGGCTAACAAATGCGATATTTTAATTACTTCAGGAAATAATACTGTTCCAGATAGTCGTATAACTATTTTTACTGGCACTTTATGGGTAGATTTGCCTGATGAAGATTTATGGTTTACTGTCTGGCAAGATGCGGCTAAAATGTCAGATGGTCAAGCATATGATGCTGGTCATGGAATGATTATCCCTAAAACCATATTAGACACAGCATCTCAAGCTACTGTAGATTATTGTCTTCAAAATTTAGCATTTACAGGAAACGAAGTATATCGCGCAATAGCCCAGGCTATTACTGAAAAAACAACGCCAATACCAGACCAAAGAACTGGCAATCCTGTTTTATCTAGACAAGAAATTGTTCCTAGCATTAAACTACTAAATAGTATAGATGTTGCTAATTTAACTAATGCTTCAGAACCATTAATTATTGGAGCGATTTCTGATAAAAATAAAAAGTTTTATGATGCTGTTTCATCGCAAATTGCATCTAAATTATATAGTGCCACTTTAGCAGAAGATGAGATTTTAATTAGAATTGTAGATGATCCTACAGATACTGGCAGGTTTGACACGTCAGTTACTAGCTTAGTCTCTAATTTATTAAATGGAGATTTGGCTAGTGCTAAAATTTATCCTAATTCTGGAAATCCTTCTGTTTATTATAGAATTGCTGATGCCAAGCTATGCTCTATGTTAGTAGGCGATGTAAATGGTGATGGAATTATTACAGAAGAAGACCTTGTTCTTTTAAATAGCTATTTGAACTATAATTTAAACATTGGTTTGCCCAAAGATACAATTGTAACAACCGATGGTTATACTACTACTTTCATTAATGGATATACTACTTATACTAATAAGTTTACCAATTTATTTCCAGTTAACTTTCAATTAATAGATGCTACTGGCGTGGTAGTAGCTTCAGGTACAGATGGCGTGTTAGTAGCAAATCCTAATGATCCAAGATTAGCTCAATTCACAAGTGCCAGCGTATCTTTTAATACTATTGTTGGATTAAGCTCATACAAATTAGTTGTTTTATCTCCTTCTAATTTAGAAAATTATGGTGGATTTGATATTATTAGCTTATCTACACCAACAGATGTATTGACTATTAGAAAAGTATATCTAACTGGTGATGTATTAGCTCAAATGTTGCGGGCAGATATTGATGGTGATTTTGCAATCACAGTTAATGACGGATATTTATTGCAAAACTATATTGATCGTAACCCATTAACAACTTCTGGTACTGTTACATATCCAGCTCCAGCCACTAATGCATATACTAAAATTGGAACTCCTTTCAATGTAATTCGTTTAAAAGTAGAGAAGTTTGTAGATAGGGCTGATGATTATTCTCCTGTGGTATATGGTCGGTCCACCGCAATACATCCTTTACAAGATGTATTTTTGGGTGATGGTTATTATGATCAGCATGATTTCTACACTAATCCATCTTCAATACTTATTGAAAAACAATTAACTTGGAACGAGTCTTTAATTGTAACTAATAGCCGTGCCAAACTAGTTCCAAGCGTATTCACTACATTAACAGGCTTCCAGCGTAATAATTGCGATTTGCAAGGTATTTTATGCAATGTGTATGGAAACAAGCCTGCCTTTGATTCCGGCAGAGTAGATTTCTTTGCTCCAGATAACGTAATTATTGGAGAAGGCGGCGAACTACAACGTCCAGATGGTAACTTCTATAAAGTAGATTTTGAAGTAGGTACCATTGTTCTAGAAGTTCCTGATGGTTTGTTCGGGACAGAAAGAACAATTAATATCATGGACGATTTTATTGCTGATTATAATAACACAGGATTAACCAGACTGGGTTTTCCTGCCATGAGATTTGCTGATTGTTCTTATGTAGAGCCGAGCGCATTATCTAATGACCAAATTCGCTTCTCTGTTGCGGTACAATCTTTCTCTCCTAACACCAATGGTCTAAGCAACGATGGTTATAGCGGAGCTATTGTAGACGGCAAAATGGGTGTAGCAATTGATTATGCTACAGGGTTGTTAACTTTAAACTTTACCAACTTATTTCAAGATGAAGTATTAAGAACTTTAAGCACTAAAATTCAAGTAAGCGTATTCTTGAAAAAAGGCGGATTCAACAACAGACCTTTGTTTGTAGATTCTACTAAATTACAAAACATGCTAAAACTCATTAGCGTATTTAGTGGTCCTATTGATGGAGGACCCTCTGCTTTAGTAGATTTGGCGACAGATATTACTGGAATCCTACCTATCGTGCATGGAGGTACTGGTTTAAATAGCGTTGGTGCTTTTGGCACAGTATTAGTCAGCAATGGCACTGGATTAAGCTATCAGTTTATTTCTAGCTTGCCAGGAGTAATACCTTTCTCGTTAGGCATTCCTGATGCAGATAAGATTCCAAAGACAGACGGCTATGGATTATTGGATCCAAGCTTTATGTATAAGAATCCAGTTTATATTTATGGTACAGCTGGAATATATTCTAATGATAATAGCTCTCCCACAGTAATTGGGGCTTTCCCCTTTAGATTTGATAACTATATCCTACAAGGATTAAGCAGTATTAAATTAGAAGTAATCTTAGAGACTACTAATGTTTTGCAAGACGCACAGATCCAATTGTATGATATTGCTAATGCATCTTACATTAATATTTCTGGTGGCGGACCTATATTGTCTACTTTAAATACTTCTGCTACATATTTGGCTTCAGACGATATTAAGACTTTGTTAAATATTGGCGCAAGCGATTTCTTGTATGAAATACATTTAAGTTTAAATACAGGTGCTCCTGGATTAGATGCAGCTATCTGTAAGATGGCAAGATTGGTAATGACATATGACAATCCATATGCAGCTTCGCCACCCATAGCACATAGCTGGAACTTCGTACCATATCTTCCCTCACCTACTCCAATTTGATTTTAATTGACAGCTAAAATTAGCTGATATATGATCTTCTAATATGAAGATTTTATTGAAGCAATTTTATGGAAAGAATCACTCTTGGGCAAACTGTGGTTGGGGAATTACAGAAGCGTTAAGAACTTTAAATCACAAAGTAGATGTATTTTCTACAGATGCGGTGCAGCATACCCCTAAGCATTTATTAAATAGTGTAATTGGGTATGTAGAAGAAAATAAATTTGAAGTACATGGCAGAAATCCTGATGCGGAATATGATTGTCAAATCAGCTATACTGCCATGAAGAATTTTCCATTTAATTTATCTCATGGCAAAAAAAATCGATTTGGTATTTGGTGCTATGAATGGGCTGGCAAAAACGTATTGCCTACAGGATTTGCCAAACATTATAAATCTTGTGATAAAATCTTTGCCCCCTCTAATTTTGCTAAACAAGTCTTTTTAGACTCTGGGGTGCCAGAATCACATGTAGATGTAATTCCTCATGGAGTCGATATTACATATTTAGGAATTGGCAAGATAAGTTTGCCAACTAATAAATCATTTAAATTATTAGCCAATATTGCTCAAAATCATAAAAGAAAAAATTTAAAAGGCTTATTAGAAGCGTATGGCAAAGCTTTCACTAGTAAAGATGATGTATGCTTGATCTTAAAAGGAAAAGATAAGCCAGTTACTTCACAATTTGAAGTATCTTTAAGCCAATGTTTATCTGAGTTTAAACAAAAATATCCTAAACATGCAGAAGTAAAAGTATTCTCAGAATTTTTGCCAGATATTTCTTCTTTGTATAGAAGTGTAGATGCTTGTGTTACACTGTCGCATTGTGAAGGATTTTATTTTCCTGGATTAGAGTCTATTATTTCTGGCAAATTGGCTATTGCTCCTAATTGGGGAGGTCAAATAGATTTCTTAAACAAGGGCAACTCATTATTAATTGGCGGAAAAGAAGAGCGAGCAGATCCTAGTAGCATGTATTGGGAAGCAAAACAAAATGCAATTTGGTTTAGACCTTCAGTTGACGATGCTGTAGATAAGCTTAGATTTGCTAAAGAAAATTATGTAGAATTAAATAAAAATATTCAAAAAAACATAATTAACTTATATAAAGAATATTGTTGGAAAAATGTAGTTAGTAAAATGTTAGAAAGATGCCAATGAAAAAACTATCCATTGTAGTTCCTGTATTTAATAAATTTAATTTTACCAAAAGCTGTTTAAATGATTTATCAAAACTGCCGAATGATCACGAAATCATTGTAGTAGATAATGCTAGTTCAGATGAAACAGAATCTCAATTAAAATATTCTTCTGAAATCAAGTATATTAGAAATCAGGAAAACTTAGGTTTTGCTAAAGCTTGCAATAAAGGATATGCAGAATCTGTTTCTGAAAATGTATTATTTTTAAATAATGATATTAGGGTAAAAGAAAATCATAGTAACTGGACTCAAGAACTAATTAAATATTGTCCTGAATTTTTAGTAGGACCTACTATGGGTCAATTGACTTATAATTTTTCTTTTGTAAAAGAAGCGAATCAATATCTAGATGGATTGTCTTATATGAGTGGTTGGTGTTTAGCTTCTTCTAAGAGTATATGGAACAAATTAGATATCTCTACTAATGAAATATTTAGTGAAGAATTTGGATTAGCTTATTTTGAAGATACGGACTTATCTTTTAGGGCTAGAGAATTGCAGATACCATTTAAAGTAGTTGATATTCCTGTGGTTCATTTTGGTAAAATTAGCAGTCGCCAATTAAATACTCAACAATTGTACACATCAGCCAAAGAGATATTTTTTAAAAAATGGGCGCCCAGGCTAAGAAAGAGATTGCACAAGAGTTGACATCTAATTTAATAAAATTAAGATGATCTCCCAATAAGGAGATTTTTGTGCCCGAAGGTCCAGAATTAAGATTATCAGCCGGATTTATTAAAGTTTTTGCCATAGATAAAAAAGTAATAGATGCCTCACCTACCTTAACAGGAAGATACGGTAAAGTTACTTCTACAGTAGAAGGTATGTTTGAATTCTTGCAAGAAAGATACTTATTTAAACATGATCCAATCTCTATCATAGATGTGAATGTAAAAGGTAAGTTTATGTATTGGACGTTTACCAATGATTGGTATATGTTTTGTACATATGGCATGACAGGTCAATGGAGCCCAAAAGAAGGCAAGCATTCATGTTTTATTCTAGACTTAGAAGATAAGGATGGAAATGCCAGTAAGTTATATTTTAATGACCCTAGACATTTTGGAACAATTAAGTTTGTTAAAGGAAAACAGGCTTTAGAGAAAAAACTAAAAAGTTTAGGCTGGGATCCTTTACAAGACAATTATAATGATTATAAAAATCGTATTCATAAGAAAATAAATAGTGATAAGCCAATTGGTCAATTATTGATGGATCAATCTATTTTTGCAGGTGTAGGTAATTACATACGAGCCGAGGCGTTATATTTATCAAAAATCTCTCCTTGGAGACCTGGCAATAAATTGATGTATAATGAAATTAATAATTTATGCCAAGATATTATTACTGTAATGCAAGAATCATACCAATATCAAGGAGCTACTTTACATACATACACAAATGTATATGGAGAAGAGGGAAATTATTCTAGTTTCTTTAGAATTTATGGAAATAAAAAAGATCCATTAGGGAATATAGTTAAAACAGAAACTACGCCAGAAGGAAGAACAATTCATTGGTGCCCTGATGTACAGAAGTGAGAATTTATGTCAGAATCTACACCGCAATCTTTTCCAAAATATTTACAAGCTATTATTATAGTTAGCGTATTAATAGTATTAACCGCTCTTGCTTTAATTACTTTTAAAGTAATTGAAATGAGTGATCGGCAGAAGAATATTGAAGATCAGGTTACTAAACAAAAAGAGCTTGTGGATGGCATTTTTCGTAGTCAAACAGAATATGCTACTAAGAAAGATTTAGAAAGCTTTATTAATAATAATGGTATTAATTACAATGCTGTGAAAAATGATTTAGATAAATTGCAGGCAGATCTTGTAGCTGCTAACTTTGTTATTTTTCAAAGCTTGGGTCAAAAAGAATACAATCTTCCTAGTACTGGAGTAGGAGAAGCAAATCCTGCTTATAACCCAAGTAATAAACCTTCTGAATGCAAGAATGGAATGTGCCCTGCTATAGATGTGTTTGGTTATTTAAAACAACAACAGCTTCGTGATTTGCAAGAAAATTTTGGTAAGTTTACTGTTCCTTTAGGTACAGTTGGATTTAGTGCTTGGAAAGAAAATCCATGGTATGTAGAGATTAAGCCAAGACAATATAAATTAGGCACAGTAATTGGGGTAGATGAAAATGAGAAAACTTATGTGTATAACAGAGTTACTCTTAAAGTAGATGATAAAGAATATGAGATTCCAATTCAAACTATTACAAAGCAGCAGTATCCAGAAGCTAAATGGAGTTTTTGGAATCCAAGATTGTTTGTTGGCTTGGATGGAGGCGTAGCCTTAAATCCAGTGCAAGGAGAATTTGCCCCCTCTATTAATCTAGGAATTATGTCTTATGGAAGATATTTAAACACTCCAGACTTTTCTGTACTACAAGTAGGTGTTGGTTATGGAGTAGTAAGTCAGACATTTCAATTTAGCTTGACACCATTTGCTTATAATGTTGGGCAGCATCTTCCGTTTATGAAAAATTTTTACTTAGGACCATCGGTGCATGTAGGTACTGATGCTAATGTAAAAATTATGGCAGGAGTTCGTGTTGGGTTATGATCCTACCTGCTTTTGATATATATGGAAATAAGTAAGGAATTCCATGAGAGATAGAAAAAAAATATTGATTACTGGGTCATGTGGATTTATTCTTGGTAATTTTTTAAGAAAAGCTGTTTATGAAAAGCAGCCTTATCAATTAGTAAGTGTGGATCGTGTGAATTTCAATACCGTTAATTCTATGTATTGGAATAAAAATCATACTTTTTATGTAGCTGATATAAGAGATGCACACATCATAGATACTATTTTTCAATTTGAAAAACCAGACATAGTTGTTCATGGAGCAGCTGAAACTTTTGTGGATCATTCATTATCTGATCCAAGCTCATTTGTAACTAGCAATGTGCTAGGAACACAAGTAATTATAAATGCTTGCTTGAAGCACAAAGTTCAAAAATTATTGTATATTTCTACAGATGAAGTATATGGTCAATTAACTAGCGAATCTGATCTTTCATGGAAAGAATCTTGCCAATTAAATCCTAGAAATCCATATTCTGCCACTAAAGCTGCTGGAGAGCTTTTGGTTAAAGCGGCTTACGAATCATTTGGTTTAAAATATAATATTACTCGAAGTTCTAATAATTATGGACCAAGGCAAATACCGGAAAAATTAATTCCTAAAACAATTAAATATATTTTGCAAGATAAGAAAATTCCTGTATATGGAAAAGGTTTGCAAGTACGAGATTGGACTCACGTATACGATAATTGTTCGGCATTATTTCAAGTAATAAATAATGGTAAAGATAATGAAACATACAATATTGCCGCTAATCAAGAATTTTCTAATATAGAAGTAATACAAAAAATTTGCAATATCATGAACAAAGGTCATAATTTGGTTGAACATATTGACGACCCTCGTGGTAGTGGTCATGATTTTAGATATTCGGTAAACACTTCTAAAATAAAAGAATTAGGATGGAAACCATCTTTTAAATTTAGCGAAGGTCTTGACCAATGTGTTAATTGGTACTTATTAAATCAATGGATGTTTAAATGAAAAGGAAAATACATGTCAGCAACGTCAATTACTGAAGAAAATAAACCAGAAAAATTAGTAGATAATTTATCAGAAGAAGTAAAGCCATCTGAAGAGGCAGTCGATGTAAGTAAATTAGCAGCTTTAAAAGCAAAAAGTCAGGCAAAACAACAGGAGTCAAAAATGGCAGCAAAGATTGTAGCACCCAAAGAAAGAAGTTTACAATTAGGAGTTCTAGGTTCAGGTCAAGCCGGTTCAAGAGTAGCCGAGTGTTTTTATAAATTAGGATATCAGGCTTGTGTAGTTAATACCGCATTGCAAGATTTAAAGTATATTGATATTCCTGATAGCAATAAGCTATTACTTGAATATGGTTTAGGTGGTGCTGCCAAAGAAATAGAAATTGGCAAAGCAGCTGCTGAGACACATCGCAATCAAATTGTACAATTAGTTAATGATCGTTTAAGCTCAGCACAAGTTCACTTGCTTTGCCTTAGCTTAGGAGGCGGTTCTGGAGCGGGATCTTGCGAGACCTTAGTAGACCTATTAGCAGAGACGGGTAAGCCGCTAGTGGTTATTGCTGCCCTTCCTATGGATACAGAAGATGCCCAGACTAAGTCTAATGCACTAGAGACATTAGCTAAACTAGCCAAGCTTACTCAAGTAAAACGAGTCAGCAACTTAATTGTAGTAGATAATGCTAAGATTGAAACAATCTATCATCATGTAAGCCAAGTAGATTTCTATGGCGTAGCCAATAAAGCTATTGTGGATCCCATTGACGCCTTTAATACATTGTCTAGCATGCCCTCTTCTACCAAAGCATTAGACCCTATGGAGTTCTCAAAGCTATTTATTGATGGAGAAGGGTTATCAGTTTATGGTGAATTTACAGTAGACAATTATCAAGAAGATACGGCTATTGCCGAAGCTGTTATTAACAACTTATCAGGAAACTTATTAGCCAGCGGCTTTGATCTAAAACAATCTAAATATGTTGGCTTTATGGTAGTAGCTAACAAAGAAGTATGGTCTAAGATTCCAGCCTCTAGCATTAATTATGCCAGCAGCATGATTAATGACCTTTGTGGTAATCCTAAAGGGGTATTCAAGGGCATGTATGTAGTAGACTCTACTGTAGATACTGTGAAAGTATATAGCATGTTCTCAGGCTTGGGCTTACCAAATTCTCGTGTAGAACAGCTTAAGACAGAGACTAGAGAACTTCAGTCTAAAGTAAAGGATAAAGATGATTCAAGAAATCTTACTTTGAACTTAGACACCGGAGTAAATGAGACAGTATCAGCTGCTCAGAAGATTAAAGACAAAATTGCCGCAAAATCTTCTTCTTTCGGCAAGTTGGTAACTGGTCTAGTAGACCGTAGAAAATGAAATCTACACGTTTCTAGCAAAAAGCCATACGATTAATTTCGTATGGCTTTTTTAATTTAAGCAATATGTAATATAATATCAATTTTAAAAAACTATTTTTCTTCCTATTCGATATATGTAAATTTGCAGATCGGGTAGGAATTTATGTCAGAATTACAAGAAATTTGTCAAATAATTATTCATAATCATAAGCATGGTCAAATAAAATTAAATAATCCTTTATTATTTAATAGATTGAGGCGCACCTTGTCATATAAAACTGCGGGCGTAGAATATACAGCGGCATACAAAAATGGCTGGGATGGAGTCAATTATTTACTAGCTAAAAATGGTACTTTTTTATTAGGATTATTAAATAAAGTAATACATTTTTTAGATGTAAATAAAATTAATTTTGAATTAATTGACAAAAGAGAAATAGTTAAGAAAAATGATCCGATTGACTTGTCAGATAAGTTAAGTAAAAATAATTTTGCTACTAGATCTTATCAGCAAAAGATTGTAGATGCGGCTGTTAATAATCACAAAGGAATTGTGCGTGCTTGCACTGGGGCAGGCAAAACTCTTTGCACAGCTTTAATTACTGCTCAGCTTAATAAAACTACCAATATTTATGTAATTGGTATAGACTTATTACAACAATTTTATGATCTTTTTTCCTTATTATTCGATGAACCAATTGGATTTATCGGAAATGGTATTTGTCGCATCCATCGGATTAATATCGTTAGTATTTGGTCTGTTAGTAGTGCGTTAAAATTAAAACATTCTATTGTTACAGATGATGAGTTAGAAGAAAAAGAAACTGCTCCTACACAAACTCAAAGCGAGCAAATTGTTTCTATGCTTCAACAGGCTAAAGTTCATATCTTTGATGAAAGCCATGTAGTTACCACTGATACTATTAAAAATATTTTTACTAAAATAGACCCTGAATATGTTTACGGCTTTTCGGGAACTCCATTCAGAGATGACGGATCAGATTTACTTATCAATGGAATATTAGGCGAACAAATTGTAAATGTTCAAGCATCTGAATTGATAGAGGAAGGGCACTTAGCTCAGCCTATTATTAAATTTGTACGAGTTCCAAAAACATATATAGGTTCTGGGACCTCTAATTATCAAACTGTATACAAAGAATATATTTCTGAAAATATAATCAGAAATAATATAATAATTGATCAAGTCAAAGACCTGTTGACAAAAAATTATCAAGTATTAGTATTGTTCAAGCATTTGCAGCATGGTAAGAATCTATGCGAATTGTTTGAACAACAAGGCATTCCTTATGAATATTTGTCAGGCTCTGATTCTCTAGAAAAAAGAAATCAGACCAAGCAAAATTTATTATCTAAGAAATCTAATTTAGTGTTTGCAAGCTCTATTTTTGATATCGGAGTTGATATTAGTTCTTTGTCTGCCTTGGTTTTAACTGGAGGTGGCAAGAGTAGTATTAGAGCATTGCAAAGAATAGGTAGAGTAATTCGTAAGTTCCCTGGTAAAAAATATGCTGCCATTGTAGATTTTTTTGATGATGTAAAGTATTTAAAAGCGCACTCTAAAAAGAGACATAAAATATACTCCACTGAAACAGGATTTAAAATTATTATTCCTAAAGATTTAAAGAAAGACTTATTGGGTGTTATAAATGATGAATAAAAATGAAACCACTGCAGGAGAACTTAGCGACGTACCTAACGAAAAATACGCTAAGTTCTTTGCCACTTTTAAAGAAATTGATTCTTTATCAGTAGATAAATGGAAACCTAGTCATGTGCTAGGTTATTTTTGTTATAAATATCAGCAACATTATCATTGTAATTATAAATTTAAATACAATAATCCAGCTCCATCTAAATCTTTTGAAGTATTTCAAATTAAAAAATTAGCGCAGATGCTATCATCTAATCCTTGTGTCTTAAAAGAATATATTGACTGGATTTATGAGAACAAAGTGGTAAAAGCAAAACGCAAACTCACTTCTATTTCTTTTATGACTGTAGAAGGAATTGTTAATGAATACAAAGTAAGATATTTACTATCTCCGAATCAAAATATTAATCGTTCTACTTTATTACCTGAAAAATATCAATCTTTCTTTAAAGAAAAAGGTTTTCAGATTCAGACATATGGAGATTTAGCATTTTTATCACAAGCAGATGATTTCCAAATTGTTGGAGTTCTGCAAGAAGCAGAGTCAATTGGATTGGATCGCAATATACTATCAAGGATTGTGTGATGTACATCGGAAAACATGTAAAATTATTATTGCAAAATAATCTAGTGTTAGAAGGAACCATAGAAGAATGGTCTAACAAAAAAGTATCTATCTTATCTGTAGATAAGAAGAGTACTTCTGTTATTTTGCACCCTAAATATGATATTAGGGTGGTAAAAATTATTCATGAAGAAAACGAATCAGAAAAAGAATCAGAAAAAGAGAAAGTATTGCAGTCTTTTCCTGTTAAACCAATAGTTCAAGCAGAATTGCAAGAAAAATTCAAGCAAGTACAGCAATCACCTAGCAATGATGAGTTGCGATTAAAAACTTTAACAGAGTTAAAAGAAGAGCTTAATAAGCAAGAAAAAATAATGATTGCTAGTAAGTTAAAAGAACACAAAGTTGGAGAAGTAAAAACAATAAAATATGAACAACCCAGATTTTTCACGAAGCAAAGCTCTAAATAATATTCCTCAAAGAAAATTGCAGGAATTCTTATCTTCTATTGATAAGTCTGAAGAAGATTTTCAATCTAAAAATATTAAACTAATTGCTATCAATCGATATGCAGAAAGCAATATTCCTATTGAATATTGGGGATTAAAAATGGAAAAAGATTTCCACGGAGATCCTAGATTGCTAAATAAATATAATGAATATGTTGCTGATTTAAAACAATCATATTTAGGTGGTACATCAGTTTGTTTTGCTGGATCCCATGGATTAGGCAAAAGCTTTACTGTATGTGCTATTCTCAAAAAAGCTTCTAATAAAGGATTTACTTGTTTATACACTACTTTAAGTGATATTGTCAATGTTCTGACATCTGCAAGCAATGAAGAAAAATTCTTGAGTAGGCGAGAATTATGTTTGGTAGATTTCTTAGTTATTGACGAATTTGATTCTAGATTTATTTCTTCTGATAACGCAGCAGATTTGTATGCTCGTACATTAGAAAATGTATTTAGAACTAGAAGTCAAAATAAACTTCCTACTTTAATGTGCACTAATTCTCCTAATATAGTAGAAAGTTTTAATGGTCCTCTTAAAGCCAGTATTGATAGTTTGATGAAAGGCTATCTAAAAATATTTCCTGTTTTTGGAGAAGATTATAGAAAGAAAAAATCAATATGAGCACTTCGCTAGATCTTTTAATATTAAAAATACTTACTACTCATAAGCAATATGCTATTGAGTTCGCTTCTGAATGTGACTCTAAACTTTTTAGTCCAGAAGTTTGGAACTTTGCTAATGTAGTAGTAAATTACCTTAAAACTTATAAAGAAATTCCTACTTTACGAGTTTTAATTGAAAAGTTATCCAAAGGCAATAACGATAAACTAATTGAGCATATTAATAAAATCTGGGAAACTCTTCAAAATATTGAATATGATGAAAAAGAGTATAAGCACGACTTAGAAAAGTTAAAGAAAAGATTTGCAGAAAAACAAATCTTGGCTGCTAAAGATACTTTGTCTAAATATGAGCCTGGCGCAATAGATGTAAACAAAGCTTTAACTGATTTACAAAAAACAATTCAAAGCGTAAAAAGCTTAAATCAAGCTAAAACCTTTGAAGACTCTAATATTAAAGAATATCTTCCTACTTTCGTAGAAAAATTTAATCTTAAAAAAGAAAATCCAGACTTAGAAGTTGGTATTAAAACCAAATATTCTTTTTTTGATTATGCTACTAACGGAGTAAAACCTGCTGATTTTATTTTAGTAGCGGGCGAATCTGGTTTTGGTAAAAGCTTGTTGCTAAACAACATGGCAATCCAAACTTGGATGCAAGACAATACCATTGATCAAACTACTCAATTTACTCCAGGCAAAAATATTATTTATTTTAGCTTGGAAATGCCATACGAAGATTGCTTTAATAGATTAATCAGCCGTCTTTCTGGCGTTCCTTCTAGGAATATTGAAAACGCTTCTTTATCTAAAGAAGACTTTATCAAAGTAAAAAAAGCATTAGACTTTATTAAACGATATCCATACAATTTTAAAATTGTAGATATCGCAGATGCAACTGCCAATGATTTAGAAAATATTTATGCTAACTGTGAAGAAAAGTTCGATGTAATATTTATAGATTATTTAGGTATTATGAATACCAATGAAAAAACTGAGGAGGCAGATTGGCTGAAGCAAGGTACTATTTCTTATGAAGTCCGTGCCATCGCTAGAAAATATAAGTTACCTATCTTTTCTGCAGTACAGCTAAACAGAAAAGCACCAGGCAAAGATTCCTCTGAAAATATTGGATTGTCTAGATTGGCACGATCTGGTACCATCGCAACTCATGCAACTCATGTGCTTCAAATTGAAAGCAGACAGGACGAACATCTCCATGGGGACATGATTATCCATGTAATAAAGAACAGAAAAGGTCCAAAGGGCAAAGGCATGTTGTATAAAAACTTAGCCTGTGCTACTTTAATAGATAAGCCTATGGAAACAGAAGAAGATACTAATCAGTTTACGGATTATGGGACAGAAGATATCTCGGATGAGATAGAAGATTTAGAAATCTAAAGAGAGTTACTATGAATAAAAGAATTCTTGCTGAAGCAGTACGTTTAGAATACGAAAATAAAACTGGAGAGCTTTTTATTGTTTTTAAAGTAAAAGATGAAAAGTTCAAGCAAGATATTAAAACCAAATGGGTAAATGATATAGAATATAAATTGATAGATAAGTTATTAGTGGAAGAGGAGTAATTTTATGCCAACTTACGAGCATCTTTGTCAAGATAAAGAATGTAATTATGAATGGGAAGATGAATATTCTATTAAGGCTGACCCTCCCAAAATTTGTCCTAAATGTAATAAAGAAACTGTAAAACGTCTTATTTCTTTAGGTGGTAAGGGGGTAGTAGAATTAAATGGTAATGAATTAGTTGAAAAACTAAAAGAAGACACAAAGCAATTAAAGCGTGATGCAGCCAGCAATGCGAACGTATATGCCAATTTAGTTGGGGAGTCAGTTTATCATAATTTACAAACTAAATTAGATCGTAGAAAAAGATAATTAATTTACCTACATTGACACGTATTATAAATATTTTATACTTATAGAGAAAGATATGCCAACATACTTATATAAATGTGAAACTTGCAACAAAGAATTTGAATATGAACATTCTATTAATGATAAATTAGAAGAATGCCCTAGATCTGTTTGCACTCAGCAAAATTTACCTCCACAAAAAGTAAAAAGACTGATTGCCTCTGGCACTAATTTCATGCTAATGGGCGGTGGCTGGGCAAAAGATAATTATAAATGATATGACCAAGAAAAATAAGAATTCTAAAATTAAAAAAATTATTGAATTATTAAAGTTTTCATTATCATTAAATGATGAAGAGATTATCAAGTCCACCATTGAATCTGTTATTGAGATGTTGGAAGAAGAAGAAAATAAATAAATTTTTTCTTGGATAATCTGGGGCGGAGTAACTTCCCGCCCCAGATCGATATCAATAATTGTATATGAAAAGTACACTTTTACTTTAAGCGAGAAATTTTATGCTAACCGAACAAGAAGCGCAAGATTTAATAATTAAGTTAGTAGATTTACGTTCCGCAGTTCATTCTACCAATGATTCTAAAATTCGTTCTGAATTAAAAATGCATGAGCAAAAGTGCATTAATAAACTTAAATATTTAGTTACCATGAAAACTGGTAAATATAAAACCTTTAGTAATTATGAAGATTTAAATCAAGAAGGCTTTGAAGCTTTAATTAAGGCAATTAAAACATATAATCCTAAGAAAGGATCTTTTTTTGCTTGGGCACATCATTATATTGGTACTCGCATTTCTAGAAGCGCCAACTTGCATACTACTATTCGTTACCCTTTACGAGTGGCTAAAGAAACAGCCCCTCATAAAGAAGCTATTATGCCTGTTATCGTTGAAGAACAATATTGTCCAGACAAACAATTAGAAAATTGTCAAACCAATTTTGCCATCCAACATGCAATTGGCACTTTGTCAGATCAACAAAAAGAAATTGTTTCATTGGCATATGGCTTAGATGGCGATAAACCTATTTCTATTAATAAAATATGTAAGAAATTAAATATTTCTAGATTAAATTGTATTAAACTAATGAACAATGCTCTTTCTACTATGAAAGAGAATATCCAAATTTGAATCACCCATCAATAAGACTTTTTTGTCTTAAGAGGGGTTATTTTTTTAAATCTTAAAGTATACTGTAAACTTAGTGCGGAGACGAAATGACACTTTTAGAACCACGACTAATATATGCACCTTTTGTATATCAAAACGCTTACGATTTTTGGGAAAAACAACAGCAGGCTCACTGGCTGCACACGGAGATATCCATG
>JACCDP010041293.1_pt1 | contig 66131 bp, 42 predicted proteins | sample 7445841 | NCBI WGS metagenome assembly JACCDP01 (sample SAMN15323441, study PRJNA562643) | freshwater metagenome | isolation source: river surface water | place: USA:Blue River Watershed | collected 2017-08-17 | reverse complement strand
CGTTCACACCGACATCGCCAACGCACAGCCATCTCTCCTGCATTCCCATGCCTGAATCCCTTCCCGCTTCCTTCTCGCTCGCCGGCCGCGTCGCGCTCGTGACGGGCAGCACCACCGGACTCGGTCGCTGCATGGCCAAGGCCTTGGGCCAAGCCGGAGCCAAGGTGGCCCTCAATTACGCCAACAATGCCCAACGGGCTCAGGAAGCCTTCGCGGAGTTTCAGGCGGCCGGCCATCAGGGAGCCCTCTTCCAGGCGGATGTGACCAACGAAACGCAAGTCGAGCGGATGATCGCCGAGATCAGCGCCACGCTGGGACCGGTCGACATCATGGTGCTGAATGCCACTTGCGACCAACCGCAGAAGCCCATCGAAGAGTACGACTGGGCCTTCTACCAGCGGATGCTCGACTTCTTCATCAAGAGCCCGGTGCTCCTCACCAAGGCCACCGTCGGCCACATGAAGGCGCAGCGCTGGGGCCGGATCATCAACATCGGCTCCGAAGTGGTGGCGCGGGGTGTTCCCAATTTCACGGCTTATGTCGCGGCCAAGGGTGGGCAAAATGGTTTCCACCGCAGCTTGGCTGGAGAACTGGCGCCGCATGGCATCACCGTCAACATGATCGCCCCGGGATGGATCCCGGTGGAACGCCACGAAAAGGATCCGCAAGAACTCAAGGACGGCTACCGGTCGCTCATCCCGGTCAACCGCTGGGGCGTTCCTTCAGACCTCGACGGCACGGTCGTGTATTTGGCAAGCAACGCCTCGTCCTTCGTCACCGGCCAGACGCTGCACGTCAACGGAGGCATGACCGTCTGCTGACCTTGTTTTTCCAAACCTGTGTCCCTATCTCCTAAACTTCATCCCATGAATCGAATCCTCTCCCTCTCGGTGTGGACCGCGCTGCTGCTCGGGCTCACTGCCTGCAACAAACCGGCTGATTCGGCCTCTTCCAGCGCCACCGACAGCGCCACCGGAGCCGCAGCCAACGGCGGCAAGAAGCGCAAGATCGCCTTCGTTTCCAATGGTGTGGCCTCGTTCTGGACCATCGCCTCGGCTGGCGTGAAGACCGCCGGTGAGAAACTCGGCGTGGATGCCCAGACCTTGATGCCTGTGGAAGGCATCAGTGACCAGAAGCGCATGATCGAAGACCTGCTCACCAAGGGCGTCGACGGCATCGCGGTCAGCCCCATCGATCCGGCCAACCAAACCGACTTGCTCAACACCGCCGCCCGCCGGGCCAAGGTGCTGACCCACGACTCCGACGCGCCGAACAGCGACCGCCTCGTGTACATCGGCATGGACAACTACAAGGCCGGCCGCATGTGCGGTGACCTGGTCCGCGAGGCCATGCCGAAGGGTGGCACCGTGATGATCTTCATCGGTCGCCTCGAGCAGGACAATTCCAAGCGCCGCCGCCAGGGCACCATCGACGCCATCTTGGGCCGCCCCGAAAACCCTGCCAATTACGACGCTCCCGGCACCGTGCTCGAGGGCAATGGCTTCAAGATCCTCGGCACGCTCACCGACCAGTTCGACCGCGCCAAGGGCAAGGCCAATGCCGAGGACGCCCTCGCGAAATACCCCGACCTGGGCTGCATGGTGGGCCTCTTCGCCTACAACCCTCCCCTGCTCCTCGAGGCTCTGTCCCAGGCAGGCAAGCTCAACCAGGTGAAGGTCGTCGCCTTCGATGAAGACGACGCCACGCTCGACGGCATCCAGAAGGGCACCGTGCACGGCACTGTGGTCCAGAACCCCTACATGTACGGCTACAAGTCGGTGGAAGTGCTCAACGACGTTCTCTTGGGCAAACCCGAAGCCATCCCCGCCAGCAAATTCATCGACATCCCGGCCCGGCAAATCCGCAAGGACACAGTGGACGCCTTCTGGACCGACTTGAAGTCGAAGGTCGGCGGCAAGTAATCCGCACTGTCCCAGCCCGGCCCGACGTGTCCATGCCTCCCGTCCTTCTCGAAGCCCGTTCGCTGACCAAGTCGTTCCCCGGCGTGCGGGCGCTCAAGGGCGTGGGCCTGACCGTGGGCCGGGGCGAAGTCGTGGCCGTCATCGGCGAGAACGGGGCCGGCAAGAGCACCCTGATGAAGATCCTCGCCGGGGTCCAAACCGCCGACACGGGCGAGATTCGCATCGACGGGGTTCCAGCGCCCCTGCGGTCCGTCGAGGAAGCCCTCGGGCTGGGCATCGCCCTCATCCACCAAGAACTCAATCTGGCCCAGAACCTGGACGTCGCCGCCAATCTTTTCCTGGGCCGCGAACCGCGACGCTGGGGGCTGATGGATTCGGCGCGGCTGCGCAGCGAGGCCGGACAATTCCTACGGTCCGTCGGACTCGAAGTGTCACCGGACACCCGAGTGGGATCGCTCGCCATCGGTCAGCAGCAGCTCGTGGAAATCGCCAAGGCCCTCTCGACCCGGGCGCGCGTGCTCATCATGGACGAGCCGACCTCGAGCCTGTCGGCCGGCGAAGCTGAAAATTTGTTCCGGGTCATCGAAGACCTTCGATCCCGCGGCGTGAGCATCGTGTACATCTCGCATCGGCTGGGTGAGGTCACCCGCCTGGCCGACCGGGTGGTCGTGCTCAGGGATGGCGAGAACAGCGGCGAATTGGCCCGCCACGAAATCAGCCACGCGGCCATGGTGAGACTGATGGTCGGACGCGATTTGTCGCAATTCTACCCGCACCAACCGCATGCGCGGTCCGAGACGGTTTTGGAGGTCGACGGATTCCGGACCCCAACCCACCCCACGCATCCGCTGACGTTCCAAATCCGGGCCGGCGAAATGGTCGGATTGGCCGGATTGGTCGGAGCGGGCCGCACCGAGGTGTTGCTCGCGCTGTTCGGCGTCCAACCGGCCGTGGGAGGAACGCTCAACGTTGGCGGAAAGCCATTGAAGGCCGAGACTCCGACCGAGGCCATCGCCGCCGGCTTGGCGTTGGTTCCCGAGGATCGGAAACGCGAGGGCGTGGTCTTGGGCATGCCCGTGCGCGAGAACGTGAGCCTGGCCAGCCTGCGGCAAGACCAGCGACATGGATTCCGCGATGCGGCCCGTGAGGCAACCCTCAGCACTGAAATGATTCAGTCGCTCCGCATCAAGACCCCCAGCGATCGACAGGTGGTCCAGTTTCTCTCGGGCGGAAACCAGCAGAAGGTGGTCATCGGAAAATGGCTCGCCCTCAAACCCAAGGTGCTGCTCCTCGACGAGCCCACCCGAGGCATCGACATCGGGGCCAAGCAGGAAATCTACCGCCTGATGGAGGAATTGGCCGCCCAAGGCGTGGCCATCTTGTTCGCCTCCAGCGAAATGGAGGAAATCCTCGGCATGAGCGACCGCGTGCTGGTGATGCACGAGGGCCGCATCACCGGTGAACTGGCCCGTCACCAACTCAGCGAAGAAGCCATCATGCACCTGGCCACCGGAACCGCTGCGACCGCGTCCTCTGCCCATCCCGCCCACCCTGCCTCTCCTCATTTCAATCCATGAAAAAGCTGCTCGGCATCTTTGGTCTCCTGCTTGCGGTTTGCCTCTTCGCCACCTGGGCCAGCGAGAGTTTCCGCTCGGGCTACAACGTCGAGAACCTCATCCGCCGCACCGCCCTCTTCGGGGTCATCGGCATCGGCGTGACCTTCGTCATCGTCACGGGTGGCATTGACCTCTCCATCGGCTCAGTCATTTGCCTGGTGGGCTGCGGCTTGCCGTGGTTGCTGACGGTGCAGCACTGGTCCCTGCCGGCCGCCCTCGCCGCGGTGATCGCCGTGTCGGTGGGCATCGGCTTGGCCCATGGCCTCCTCATCACCCGACTGCGCCTGCAGCCCTTCATCGTCACGCTGTGCGGTCTGATGCTCTATCGCGGCGTCACCCGCGGCTTCACGGCCGACCAGACCGTGGGCTTCGCCGATGGCTACAAGGGCCTGCGCGTGCTGGCCACCGGCAAGATTCCGGTGCCAGGCATTCAGGGCTTCGAAATCCCGGCGCCTTGGGCGGTGTTGGTCGTCGTGGCCCTTGCTGCGGCGGTGTTCCTCAATCGGACCATTTACGGCCGCTACTTGCTGGCCCTGGGCAACAACGAGAACGCGGCGCGCTACAGTGGCATCAACACCTCACGCATGATCGTGCTGGCCTATGTGCTCTGCTCCACGCTGGCGGGACTTGGAGGCGTGCTCTTCGTGCTGGATGTGAATTCAGCCCAGCCCGTGGATTTCGGCAATTTCTATGAACTCTACGCCATCGCCGCGGCCGTGCTCGGCGGCTGCAGTTTGCGCGGCGGCGAAGGTTCCATCCTCGGCGTGATCATCGGCACGGCCCTGATCCTGGTGCTGCGCAATGTCGTCACGCTGGTGACCAACCACAGCAACATCGAGTTCGCCATCATCGGCGCGGTGATCCTGGCCGGCGTCATCACCGACGAACTGGTCAAACGCTACGCCATCCGCCGCCGCGCCACCCGCGAGCTGGCGCAGTAAGGGCCCCACAAAAGAGGACCCGCTGCTCAAACAAATCGGGACCAGAAATCAGCCACGCTCTCCCCCATTTCGGATGGAGGGAGAGAGATCAGATCAAACGGGGATCGAAGGAGAACGGCGCAGGCTTACCGATGCGGATCCTCTTGAAATCGGAATGCGCCGGGTTGAGCAGGTAGTTGGGCTCTGCGGGGATGATAACGCTGGGCAGTTCCAGCACTGCCGAGCGCGACTCCCTCACCCAACGATCGCCAATTTCGGCTGTGGAAGGCGGGGGAGGCTCCTCGTTCCAGTCGGCAGGCAGGTCACTGGTGGCGAACGTCTCCACCAACGCCTCGTCGAACTCGATCGGGATGGCCACATACTTGAAAGCCACGGGTGGATTGAGGTGAACCAGTGTTTCGAGGGCCGCGAGAGAAAGGGTGGCGCTCGTGTAAACCGTGCGCGTCCCACGCGAGTTCCACCGGCCACCAAAACGCCAAGCTCCTTCGCCATCAAAGGCAGTGGAGCCATGGTCTTCCCGCACGATGCGCCAAGCCCGCGTCATCAGGAATAAACCCCGTATTCAATGCGCCCGAGGAGATTTTCAACCTCGCGAGCTCCGATCTCTGTCTTTGCATACTCCAGCGGCACAGCCCCACCGAGGCCGAACTGGGGAGCATTGAGCCATTGTTTGGCATCCCCGAGATTGCCGAAGACCTTCAGAGCAAATCCCAAGAGTCTGGCGTAACGAACCACACGATCGGAAACAGCGGGCGATAGTTTTCTGGAATCGCCCTTTCGACGATGGAAGGTGGCTTTGGAAATGCCCAACATCGGAGCCAGTCTCTCGGACACCACGGCGAGACGGGTTTGCAAATCCTGAAGTTCCCCGAACGGCAGGCCCACCTGAAGGACCTCAACCAGCTTCGAAGGCGTGAATTTCATCGCCGTGGATGAAGCGGTGTGTCCTTGAACACAGAATTGGACCACGCCCTCACCGGACAGCCTGGAGGCAGCCGCAGGTCGAGGTTTACGGCGGACGATCTCACGTGGAGCGGCAGCCTTTGATTTGAGTTGGGTGTCAGAAGTTCCCATCTGAGTCTATGGGTAGTCTCAACTGAGACGAGCGTCAATCGCCAGCTCATGGGATTCATCACACTCCCAACACCGCGCGAGCCCTACAAGATGGCCCGGATGGGCTGGACTTCTTCGACGCCGACGAGCTTCTGGTCAAGACCACCGTGGAAGAAGCTCAGGTGGTTGGGGTCGAGGCCCATGAGGTGCAGGACCGTCGCGTGGAGGTCCTTCACATGCAGGGGATGCTCGACCGCGTTGGCCCCAATGTCGTCGGTCTGGCCGTGGCTCACCCCGCCCTTCACACCCCCGCCGGCCATCCACATGGTGAATCCGTAGGCATTGTGGTCGCGGCCGGTGCCCTTCTCGTATTCCGCCGTGGGCTGCCGGCCGAATTCACCGCCCCACACGATCAGGGTCTCCTCGAGCATGCCCCGTTGCTTGAGATCTTGAATGAGCCCGGCGATGGGCTTGTCCGTTCGACCTGCGTGGAAGTTGTGATTCTTCTCGATGTCGGTGTGGGCATCCCAGTTGTCGTCGTTGTGGGCCCCGCCGGCATAGAGCTGGATGAAACGCACTCCCCGCTCGACCAACCGGCGCGCCAAGAGGCAACGACGGCCGAACTCCTCGGTGCGCGGGTCGTCGAGGCCGTACAGGCGACGGGTGGCCGCAGTCTCGCGAGTCAGATCCACCGCCTCGGGCGCATGGCGCTGCATGTTGAAGGCCAGTTCATAGCTCGCAATGCGTGCGGCGAGGTTGGAGTTCTCCGGATGCAGGGCTGCATGGTCGGCATTGAACTCACGCAACGCATCCAGCACCCGTCGCTGGGTACCCGCCCCCATCCCGGCCGGACGTTGGAGGTCCAGGATGGGATCTCCCGCCGAACGCAGCACCGTCCCTTGATAAGTCGCCGGCATGTAACCACTGGCCCAGTTCTTGGCACCGGAGATCGGCCCACCGATGGGATCGAGCATCACGGCGAATCCCGGCAAGTTCTCGCTCGCGCTGCCCAGTCCATAGTTCACCCACGAGCCTAGGCACGGGCTGCCCGACAGGATCTTGCCCGTATTCATTTGCAGCATCGCCGACCCGTGAATGGGCGAGTCGGCCGTCAGCGAGTGCAGGAAGGCGATGTCGTCGACGCAGCCACCGATGTGCGGGAAAAGATCGCTCACCCATTTTCCGCTTTGCCCGTACCGCTTGAAGTCCCACGGGGTGCCCACCACGCGCCCCTCGTTGCGCTTGCCGCCGCGGCCAAAGGTCTTCACCGCGATGGTCTTGCCGTCCAGGGCGTTGAGCTTCGGCTTGTGGTCGAAGGTGTCGATATGGCTCGGGCCGCCATACATGAAGAGGAAGATGACGCTCTTGGCCTTGGCCGGATGATGCGGGCGCCGGGGCTTCAGGGGATTGGTATCCTTGCCCGTTGAAGCACCGGAACCGGCCTGAAGCTTGGCCCCCTCCAACGCCATCAAGCCAGCCAAGGCTGTGCCCGTGAAGCCCGCGCCCGCTTGCCAGAGGAATTCACGCCGGGTGCGCCGACAGAATGGCCCCGATTTTCCTGAGGGATTCGATGAAAGCGGCATCATTCGAGGTAAAGGAATTCGTTGAGGTTGAAGGCCAGCAGACAAAACGCATCCAGCGCTGCTGTCGCGCCCAGTCCTTCTTCCGAAGTCAGGGATTGGAGCAAGGCCACGCCCTGCGAAATCTCCCGGTCGGAAGGTGGCCGCGATGTGACACGGTGCAAAACCCGTCGCACTTGCTCCCGGGGCTCGCTCCCCATCTCGGCGCGAATGCGATCGGCTAAAATACGAGCCTGTTCGTTGAAGAAGGCTCCATTGAGCATCCCCAGCGCCTGAGTCGGCTGGGTCGTGGCGAACCGCACCGGAGTCGACCGGTCGGTCTCCGCCAAATCGAACGACAGCAACACCGGCGAGAGCAGCGAGCGTTTCACATGGATGTAAATGCTCCGACGCGCCTGTTCCACTTTGGGAGAATCGCCCCACCCCTTTCCAGGCACGGATTGGCTCGCGAGCACTTCCTTCGGCAAGGCCACATACATACCGGGCCCATACATCCTCGGATTGCCCGAGCCGCCCACCCACAGCACCGAGTCGCGGATTTCCTCGGCGGTCAACCGGCGCATTTCGAATCGGGAGAACAGGTCGTTCGCCGGATCCGCTTTCAGGGCTTCGGCCGTCGGCGTGGCGGAGGCTTGATAGGACTGCGAGGTCAGGATCAACCGGTGCAACCGCTTGAGACTCCAACCGTCCTGAACGAAATGCCCGGCCAACCAATCGAGCAATTCGGGATGCGTGGGAAGGCTTCCTTGGATTCCGAAGTCGCTCGGCGTGCGCACCAAACCGCGCCCGAAGTGATGCTGGAACACCCGATTGACGATCACCCGTGCGGTAAGCGGGTTGTCGGGCGCAGCAATCCAGTCGGCCAAGGCCCGGCGTCGACCGGAGGACCGCCCAGAAGCAGGCGGTGCGATGACCGGAGACGACGAGCCCAACACCGAGAGGAAGCCCGGCTGCACCACCTCGCCCGGGTTCGCGGGATTGCCGCGTCGCAGGAGGTGGGTCACCGGAGCGACAGTCCCGGGCTCGGTCACAGCCAGGGCTTTGGCTTGTTTCTCACCGGGCAGCGGCACCTCATCGGTCGCCCCGCCATTGCGGTACGGGTGGATGTTCCTGAAAAACGACAGCAGCGCGTAGTAATCGCGTTGGGAGATGGGATCGATCTTGTGATCGTGGCAGCGGGCGCAATCCACGGTCAGCCCCAGGAAGACTTGGCCCGTGGTGGCGACCAGATCATCGAGTTGATCGTAGAGCGCGAGTTCCCGGTCGGCCGGGTCGTTGTCCCAAATCCCCAGACGGTAATAACCCGTGGCGATCAAACCCTCGGCGCCGCCGTCGGGCAGTTCATCGCCGGCCAATTGTTCCCGAATGAACCGGTCGTAGGGTTTGTCGGCGTTGAAGGCGCGGATGACGTAGTCGCGGTACCGCCAGGCGTTGGGCTTGGCCTCGTCAGTCTCGTAGCTGTTGGTCTCGGCGAAGCGCACCAGATCGAGCCAATGCCGTCCCCACTTTTCGCCGTAATGGGGCGACTCGAGCAGGCGATCAATCAACTGTTCCCAGGCCTGCGGCGATGCATCGTGAACGAAGGCCTCGACTTGCTCGGGCGTCGGCGGCAACCCCGTGAGGTCGTAGGTCACCCGCCGGATCAATGCCCGTCGGCTGGCTGCTTTGGGAAGCGGCAGCCCCTTGTCGCGCAATCGCTGAGCAATGAATGCGTCGATGGGATTCGACGAGGCATCACTCGGATCGGCGGCGAGGTGAACCGGGGGCACCTGCCTTCTTATTGCCTGAAAGGCCCAATGCGAGCGCCTGGGATCCCGTGACGGAACGGTGTTGGAAACCCCGGCCGAAGCCGTGGCCACCGCCTCTGCGGCACCGCCGTTCAGCGTCGCCGCAAGCCCCACCGCCATCGTGGCAAAGTGGGCCCTCAATCGGTTCCAAATCGACGGCAGCCAGGCCATGGGCATCCGGCTCACTTGCGCGGGGGCAGCACGGCCACGACGGGCGTGGAATTGCCGAAGCGGGTGAAGTCCTTCCAGGTCCAGACCACCTTTTTGTCGCGGGTCACTTCGATGAACTGCGGATTCTCCGGGCCGGCGTGGCAGTTGCCGATGAGCGTGTTGCCATTGGGCAGGCGATCCACACAAGTGATCCAAGCCAGCGTGATGCCATGGAGGTCGTTCTGATTGACCTGCCACACGATCTTGCCGGCGCGATCCACCTCAAGGACGCTGTGGTTGTTGCCGCCGCCGATGAGGGTGTTGCCATTGGACAGACGAATGGCGCTGTAGGCCTGATTGCCCCAAGCCTCGGGACCGTGGCCGCCCTTGCGCTCCTTGCCGAAGAGGGGGATGTCGTACTGCCAAACAATCTTGCCCTTCGCGTCGTATTCCCGGATGCGACCGTCGGCCTCGTGGGCCACCAGGTAATTGCCATTGGCGATCTTGCGAACGCGGCGCGTGTCGGAGTGCGCATTCGGGTGATCGACTTGCAGCTTCACCTCGCGTTGAACCTTGCCGTTGCGATCCACCTCGACGATCCGGGCCGGGCCGGACTCGGCGATCATCGTCAAACCATTCTCAACGCGCTGAAAGGCATGCACCTCCACCGGTTTGCCGGGATTGGCCTTCGCTGCGTCGTATTCCCAGACAACCTTCTTGTCGCGATTGACCTCCTGAACCTTGGTCCAGCCCTGCTGAAGGAGCACGTTGCCATTGGGCAACACGTGCGCATCGTGGATGGCGGTCACGGGAATTTCCCACTCAAAGGAACCATCGGGAGCGATGATCGCCAATCGCCGGGTGGAATCATCGGCGGCGAGAATGCGGCGTCCCGGCCCTGACAACGAGAGGGCTTGCAGCGCAAGCGTGGCGGTGGCGGCGATAACTCCGGCCATCACGGCCAGACGGGATCCAGTGCGGGAGGTGGGGATCATGTTGGGGAAAATCTTGATCAAAGGTACGCCCACCAAACGAGCGCTGTCGAGGGAACCCCGCCGACAACGAAACCAAACCGCGTCTTCAGATTCACCGAGAGACCCACCCGACCGAATCAACCCGGAGTGCCCACTTGTTCCAAGGCACGTTCCAACTCCGACACGCGAAGTGGTTTGGCCAAGAACTGGTCGAAGCCGGCCTGCATGGCCTGCCGACGGTCTTCTTCGAGGGCGCTGGCCGTGAGGGCGATGAGGTGGGTGCGGGCTCCGGGCCGGGCTGTTCCAGATCGGGCCGAGGCCGAGGTCACCACCGAGGCGGCCTCCAATTCACGCAGACGACTGGCCAATTCCAGACCACTCATCTTGGGCAATTGCAAATCGAGAAGAACCACATCGAAACGAGTCCCCAGAATCCAATCGGAAAGCATGGCCTCGGCCGTATCGATGGTCTTGACCTCGTATCCGGCGCGCGCGAGCAGGATGCGAATGAACTTCTGGCTGGTGGGATCATCGTCCACCACCAGCAACCGCAGTGCTCGAATGGGCTTCGGAGCCTGGGGCACTGTTCCACCGGCGCCAGCAGACCCGGACCGCGCGTCCACGGTGGGAAACACCAGATCCACGGCGATATGGGTTCCTTGATCGGGACGGCTGCGGACTCCGATTTGCCCCCCCATCAACTGGATCAACTGACGGGAAATGGCCAACCCGAGGCCGGTGCCACCCGAAAACCGGCGTTGGCTGTGGTTTTCCGCCTGATAATAGGCCTGAAACAGGCGTTCTTGGGTCTCGGAATCCATGCCGATCCCGGTGTCGTCCACTTCGATCCGCACGCCGACCAAGGAGACATCACGACTGGTCAATTGTACCGACACCTGGATCATCCCCTTGTGCGTGAACTTGATGGCATTGGAGACCAGATTGGAAACCACTTGAGCCAGACGGTCGGCATCGCCTTTCACCCGTTCGGGCAATTGAGGGTCCAGCCGAACCTCCAGCATCAACTTCTTTTCTTCCGCCAAGGGGGCAAAGAGCTTGGCCACGCGCTGCAAGACCTCCCGCAGTTCAAACTCTTCGGACAGCAACCGCATCTTGCCTGACTCGATCTTGGAATAGTCGAGACTGTCGTTGAGGACATTGAGCAGGGTTCCGGCGCTCGAGCGGAGAGTTTCCAGCCAGTCGCGCTGTTCGGCGTTGAGCGGACTTTTCTCCAGCAGTTGCAGCATCCCCAGCACTCCATTCAACGGGGTGCGGATCTCGTGGCTCAGCTGGGCCAAGAACATCCCTTTGGACCGTTCCGATTTCTCGGCTCGGCGCAGCTTTTCAGTCAATTCCTGCGTGCGTTCCAAGACCTGATTCTCGACCGACTGCCGTACTCGAATGAGATCCGAGGTCGTTTGTTCCATCTGATGGTGGGTGGCATCGACATCAGCCAGGTCGCGGACGATCCGACGCCGTACTGTCAGCAGTGAGTCGTGGATATCCCTCAACTCATCCGGAGCCAGGCGATCTTGGGTGAAACCGTGATCCACGCCCTCCTCGCTATGGAGGGATCGCAGGCGTCGGGAAAGCGCATCGAGGGGCCCAGCCCATCGGGCCGACAACCAGGAAGCCAAAGCCAGAGCGACGGCCACCAAAACCAGCGATGCCACCAGCAACCACACCCGACCGCGACCGTTCTCGACCGAGGCGTTCTGAAGAGTGCGATCCAACCAAGGGCCGAAGACCAGGGTGGGCATGAGCGCGAACAGGAGGAAGGCCACCGTCAGGCTCGAGCGGAATGAGAGCGGATTGTGCAACTGAGGCCAAAGACCCAACCGAAACATCACCCGCTGCCACCGAGTGCGAGGAGCCGGGTAGGGTCCGGAACGAGATTCCGCAGTCCGGACAGAAACGGGTTTGGCAGCAGAAAGCGGTTCGCGAATTTCAGGCATGGGCATCGGCCGCAGGGCCAATGGAGTGTATCGGCTCCCCGACCCCAAAGCTTGAGGCCCAGTTGTGGACTACCGAGAAGACTCCAGCACCGCGCCCGCCGGAAAGAGCGCGTTTCGTGGCCGGTTCGTGGCCGGTTCGTGGCCTCGGTCAACCCGCCACGCTGCAGCGGGTCTCCTGAGCGGAATGCGTCCGACCGTGCTTGAAAGGTTCCCGCATCCGAAGGCCCAGCGCCTTGAGCAACTCGGTATCCCGATCATAGCTCGGCGACGGCACGGCCTTGGTGAGCATGAATTCGGTCTCGCTGCTGAAGATGGAATTGGCTCCGGCCATGAAACACAGGGCTTGGGCCGTGTCGTCCAGTTTGACCCGACCGGCAGTCAGGCGCACATCCGATCGCGGCAAGACGATGCGCGCCGTGGCAATCATGCGAATCACATCCCAGACCGGCACATCCGGATTCTCTGCCATGGGCGTGCCGGCGACCTTGCTCAGGATGTTGATGGGTACCGACTCCGGGTGAGGCTCAATTTGAGACAGCGTCTGCAGCATTTTCAGACGATCATCCACCGTCTCTCCCAGGCCGATGATGCCGCCCGAACACAAGGTCACGTTGGTCTTGCGGACCTCTTCGAGCGTCTTCAACCGGTCCGCATAAGTGCGGGTGGTGATGATGGTCTCGTAGAACTCGGCCGAGGAATCGACGTTGTGGTTGTAGGCGTACAGACCAGCCTCTTCGAGGCGCTTGGCCTGATGTTCACTGAGCATGCCCAGCGTGCAGCAAACCTCCATCCCGAGATCGGTGACGCCGCGGACCATGTCCAGAACGCGGTCAAATTGGGCGTTGTCTTTGACCTCACGCCACGCCGCTCCGAGGCAAACGCGGGAAACCCCGGCCTGCTTGGCGCGGTTGGCGATTTCCACCACCTTTTCCTTCTCCATGAGGCGCTCCGGGCTGACGCCGGTGGAATACCGGGAAGACTGGGCGCAATAGGAGCAGTCTTCGGGACAGGCTCCGGTCTTGATGGAAATGAGCTTGCTGACCTGCATCTCCGCCGGGTCGTGGAACTTCCGATGCACGCTGGCCGCACGGAACACCAGTTCCATCAACGGCGTGTCATACAGTTCGCGGAGGGTCTCGAGGCTCCAGTCGTGTCGGATATCGGCGGTCATGCAAGGCCGGTTGGCAAGATCGCCTCCCGTGCGGTTATTGTGGTCGGGGCAACCCCGCCTTGTAAACCCAAGGTTGTCGGCAGATTGACGGCGTTGAGTTGGGTTTCAGGTTTCGAAAAACAAGGAGCCACCCGCACCGATCCTCCCCTGCCCCTTACGAGACTGACTCGCTACGCAAGACCTCCAGTGGGGACTGCTGGGTGATCCCACGACTGGAAAACAAGCCCACCGCCACGGTCAAGGTGGTCACGATGACCACGGCGCCCAAAAGAATGAGGGGTGACGCGGTAAACGGGGTCCGGAAGCCGAATCGAGCCAGAGCCCAGGCAGCAGCGCAGGCGAGCAGGGTTCCGGTCAAGGCCCCCATCACTCCCAAACAGGCGTACTCGGCCAGCAGCGCCTGCTGCAATTGGCGTCGACTGGCTCCCAAGGTCCGTAGCACGACCATCTCGCGGACTCGCTGCCAGCGGCCGGTGAGGATCGCCCCGGCCATCACCACCAGGCCGGTCACCACCGTGAAGAGCGCCATGAAGCGGATACCATATCCTGCTTGGGTGACCACGCGATCCAGGGTCTCCAGGACAAGGGTCAGGTCGATGGTGGAAACATTGGGAAACCGGGACACCAGGGATCGTTGAAGCCGGGCCGAGGCGGCCGCATCCGCAACCCTCGTCGCCAAAACAGTCATGGCCGGGGCTGTTTCCAGCACGCCTTCGGGAAAGACCACGAAGAAATTGGGTCGAACCTGTTTCCAATCGACCTCCCGAAGGCCTGCCACACGGGTTTCCATGGGCACTCCCTGGATGTCGAAGGTGACCGCATCTCCTATATTCAGCCCAAGATCCCGGGCGATGCCCGACTCCAATGTGATCGGCACCGGGCCCTCGGCTTCGGAGGCCTTCGACACAAAACGTCCGGCGATCAACCGCTCCGATTCTACCAACTTGCCGCGGAAAGTGGACCGATACTCCCGCCGCAAGGTCCATCCGGGAATGGGGCTATTGGTCTCGACCAACAAACTGTCCGCAGTCCGTCCCTTCAGGGAGGCGATGCGCATCGTCACGATGGGAGCCATGTCGAGCACTGGAAACCCTTCAGCTCGGACCGTCGCAATCACTTCCTCGCGCTGATCGGGCTGGATGTCGAAGAGGATGGCGTTGGGTTGCTGCAAGCGGTCAGCGGGAAACAACTGGGTCAACAGCACATCCCGGGTCAACTGGAGGGTGACCAGCAGGAAAGTTCCCAGACCCACCGAAGTCAGCACCAGCAGTGTGCGATTGCCGGGACGATGAAGACTGGCCAGGCCCTGACGCACCGCAAAGGGCCAAGAAGCTGGGGTCCATTTCCGGACCATCCAAGTCAGCATTCGAGCCACGCCTGCCAAGGCTCCAAAGGCCGCCATCAATCCAGCCACCGTGGCCAATCCTTCCCACGGCTTACGGGCTTGGACGGTGGCAAAGAGACTCAGACCCGCCAGAATGGCCAGACCGATCCGAACTTTCCAGCGCCGGTCGGAGGTGTCGCCTCGAGCATAGTCGGCCCGGATCACACTCAATGGCGAAACCGATCGAACGACACCCAAGGGCAACAACGTGAAGGCCAGACTCACCGCGAAGCCCGCCAAGGCCGCGACCAAGGCTGGCAGCAACTGGAACTGCGCCTCGAAGGTGACCGGAAGCCAACCCTGAAGGAGTCGGGGAATCAGCGGTTGCACCAGTCCGCCCATGACCAAGCCCACCGCGGTGCCCACGGTGGTCAGAGCCAAACCTTGCGCCAGATAAATGGCCGACGTGGCATCAATCCCTGCCCCGAGACATCGAAGGATCGCCGCATTCGGCAATTTGGATCCCACATGCACTTGCAAGGCGCTGGCGATCCCGATGGAGCCCAAAATCAATGCAATCGCTGCCACCAAATTGAGAAACCGGTTCAAGTTCTGAAGCGTTCGACCCAGGTCCTGTTTGCGCTTGTCGACCGTGTCGGCCTCCAGACGCAGTCCGGGCAACTCGGTTTGATGAGTGGCCAACCATTGCTCCACCGCAGCGGCATCGGGCCAGCGAAACATCATCCGGTACCGCGCCAAACTGGCCAGTCCCAACAACCCCGTCTCCGACAACCGGGAGGCCGGCAAGTAAGCCCGAGGTGCCAGCGTGGAGAACGTCACCGTGTCTCCGGGCACCCGGACCAGTGCACCAAGAATCCGGGTCTTCCAACGGCCAATATGAACCGGATCGCCCACCTTGAGGCCAAATTGGAACAACACGCTCGAATCCAGGATCACTCCGTCACCGCGGCGCAATGCCTCCAGCGCCGAAGGTGGCTGGCACTCCAGTTGACCATAGAACGGGAACTCGCCTTCCAACGCCCTCGCATTGACCAGTCGTGTGGCATTAGTGAGCGCGGGAAACACCGCCATGGTGGAAAAGCTCGTTTCGCGGGCCCTCTCCAAGGCGGGCACAGACTGAGCCAATGCCAACGCCTCCGGTGAAAAGGGCTGTCGCGAGGCCAGCACCAGATCCGCACCCAACAAGGTTTTGGCCTGAACCTCTATCGCCTCGCGCAAGGTCGCTGACAACGATCCAACCGCCGCCAAGGCCGCCACTCCCAGGGAGATCGACAGGGAAAACCAAATCAACCGTACCCGAGAAGTACGGGATTCCCGCCAGGCCATTCGCCAAGTCCACCGATGCAACAGCGCCTGAATCACCCGTGCAAAATAGTCTTAACGGATCGGGAGGCCAGTTCCTCTGTCGGGAATCTGCATCCGGGATGTCCATGGAGCAAAGAACCCGATAGCTTACGCCCCGTTCGTCTGAGGATCCTTCATGCAAATTCGCTCTGCCCAATTCGTGATCAGCGCCACCAGCCTGGATGGCTGCCCGGACCCAGATGTTCCGGAGTTTGCCTTCATCGGGCGCTCCAATGTGGGCAAATCGTCGCTCATCAATCGCCTCACCGGACAAACCGGATTGGCCAAGGTCTCAGCCACGCCGGGGCACACCAAGACGCTGAATTTCTATCTCATCAACAAGGACTGGCACCTGGTGGATCTTCCTGGATACGGCTTCGCCCAAAAGAACTTGGCTGCTCGGGAGCGCTTCGAAGAGATGATCATCGACTACCTCGAACAGCGGGAATCGCTCATCCGCGTCTTCGTTCTCATCGACTCCCGCCTGCCAATGCAGAAGCTCGACCGGGATTTCGTCCAGTGGCTCATCGGTGCCGACATCGATTTTGCCTTGGTGTTCACCAAGGTCGACAAGACCAAGCCGGCCGTGCTGCGCGAGACGCGGGGACAATTCGAGACCCTCTTTCAGGAAATGGGAATTTCGGCAGCTCCAATGTTTGAATCATCCTCCGAAACCGGGGCTGGAAAACTCGAACTCCTGCGATTCATCGGGGCGGAAGTGGCCACCGTCGTGGCGGACGAAGACGAAGACGAAGACCCAGAGGAATCCAACGCCGATAACGGCGCCGATGACGAGGGATCCGGAGGCGCCGCGACCGCGCCGTCCACAGTGGTTCCTCCGTCCTGAGCCGTCCTGAGCCGCAGCCCACCGCTCCAGAAAGCGGAAGGCCCCTGCAAAAACTCTCAGCGCGGGCAGATGATCAACTCGTCAATAAACGCGCGGGACGGCAACTGACCGGCCAGAAAAACACAAAAAGCAACGTCTTCACCCGGTCCCATCGGAAGTCACCGGTCGGGGAGATAGAACAGGGACAGGCTTACATATTCGAGGGACAGGCTCTTTTTTCTGAAAGGACCCGGCCTGAGCCAACGAATCATGAGGCAGACGCTTCATGAGAACACGACGCCTCAAGGCCCATCCCAATGCCTCCAGCGGCTACTACCACTGCATGTCCCGCGTGGTGGATCGACAATTCATCTTCGGCGATATCGAAAAGGAGCACTTCGCCCGCCTGATGCGCCAGTACGCCCGCTTCTGCGGCATCCAAATCCTCACCTTCTGCCTCATGGGCAACCACTTCCACCTCCTCATCGAAGTCCCAAAACGCCCAGAAAACCCTCCCAACGACGCAGAATTGCTCCAACGCATCGCCGCCATTTACCCGCCAGCAACCGTCGAGCAACTCCGCAAACAACTCGCCGACACCTCCCTGCTCTCCATTCAACAAGACGCTCTGCGCCAACGGTACTGGCAACGCATGGGCGATCTCAGCCAGTACCTCAAAGAACTCAAACAACGCTTCAGCCAGTGGCACAACCTCCGCCAAGGCCGGCGCGGCACACTCTGGGAGGAACGCTTCAAAAGCGTCCTGATAGGCGCCGAGGGTTCGGCCCTTTCCACCATAGCCGCCTACATCGACCTCAACCCAGTCCGTGCCGGATTGGTTGTCGATCCAGCCCGTTACCGTTGGAGCGGCTACGGCCAAGCCATGGCCGGACGCCTTGAAGCTTTGAGTGGCTATCAGGCCCTGGCGGCCGTTCGAGACGGCTTGGGCCTCAATCCTGCACAAGCCCTCAAATACTATCGTGCCGGACTCTTTGATTATGCCGAACGGCGTGGCGTTTTCTCATCGACTCCACCCTGTCACAACGCCACGACCAAGCCCGAAGCCTCGGCTCGCCGTCCGCAGAAACCGCACAAGAATCCTGGTCTGGTCGGCCAATTGCTCCATCGAATCGGCTATTTCACAAACGGTGCTGTCATCGGCACCCGCGGCTTCGTCGAATCCATGTCTCTCCATTACCAGCATTGGCTTCAACGAAAACGCCAGCCCTCCCCGCATCCTGTGTCCAACTTGGAACCTCCCACCCTCTTTAGTCTCCGTCCAGCGCGGGTTCTGGCTGCAAGGGGCTAAAGACGGTATCCCTCAATTTAATCATCCTCGTTTCATCTTCACCTGAATCGGTGACCAGGTGACCTCCAAAAGCCAGCCATAATCTGAAAACAACCCATCCCACTGGGACGGTAGGGCTCTGGTCAAAAAACGAGAACGAGAATTCATTGGTTGGAATTACTCCATCTTGATTCCGGGGACCTACCTTTAGACCAGCGGTCTTCGACCTAGAACGACGGTGAATTTGCGAGCCTGTCCCTTTAATAAATTTGGGAGCCTGTCCCTTTAAGGGAGTTGTTTTTTCGCATCCGGCAGGCATCCGAGCAAAATTTGACTTCGCTCCAGACCTTTTCCCACTTTTTGCGCCACACGAAGGGGCGACCGCAGACGACACATGGCTTGGAGGGCAGGTCGGCTTTCTTCTTCATCTTGGGCACGCCTACACCTCGACTGGAATTGGCTCAAAGTCCACCGGCTAAGCCAAAACGATTCAGTTGGGAGGAAAGGGATGGCGTCGCGGTTTCTTTCGCAAGACAAGGCGAGAGCAAGGCGCGGGCCGATTGAGGGTCCGTAACGACTGAACAACGAAGCTCTTGCGGAAGAAGACTCAGCCTGCACGACCGATCCAACTGAATCGTTTCGTATGTCGTTCCGTATAGGCTAAGCTCGCCGATCGCCCACCGTTTCCCACCTCAATTGGCTCGGTTCCGTTCTTGAATCCCAAGGGATTTCGACCAGCAGGTTCTTTGTTTGATGATTGTCTTTGGGGGAAGTGACCAACTGCGGTGGCTCAAAAAATTCGATGCTGATCACGGTTGATGAGGTCAACCAATAGCCGATCTCAGCGAGGGCGGATGATCAGCTCTTCAATGACCGCGCGGGACGGCAACTGGACGGCCAGGAGGACGCAAGCGGCGATGTCTTCGGGCTGCATCATGCGGGCTCGGGCAGCCTCATCAGGAATCACTGGGCGGCGATTCAAGAGGGGGGTGTTGATGTCGCCCGGAAAGATACCGATGGCCCGAACACCTCTGGCTCGCTCCTCGGCATTGATGGCCTGGGTCAGACCGGCCAGCCCGAACTTGGACATCACATAGGCCGGACCCGCCTTGGGGGAGGCCTGTTTGCCAGCATCGGAAATGATGTTGACGATGGTGCCCAAACCCCGGTTTCGCATTCCCGGCAAAAAGGCCTGCACGCAGTAGTAGGCACCGTTGAGATTGGTATCCATCATGGCCCGATAGTCGGCATCGGACAGCACTTCCAGGGCCCGTTGAGGCGCATTGGTGCCCGCGGCGTTGACCAGCACTTCCACAGCGCCCATTTCAACCTCGATGCGACGCCCCACTTCGCGGACAGACTCCTGCTGACCGATGTCGCATTCGATCACTGTGACGCGATCTGCCAAAGCGCCTGCGAATGAACGGGTTTCTTCCAGAGCCGATCGCCTCCGACCGAGAGCAACGACCGACCATCCGGCTTTCACCAATGCCAAAACGGTGGCCTGCCCCACGCCGGAACCACCGCCTGTTACCACTGCCAATTGCTTCATCATTGAGAATCGTAAGGAGGAAGGTCGAAAATGGGAACTACAGTAACCGCCGGAATCAGGCACGAGCCCGATGCCGAGCCTTGAGGTCTTGCAACGCTTCTCGAACGTGACGGATGTCCATCGAGTGTACCTCCAGTCCACACCCGATGTCGCTCAACAGGGTGATGGTGAGCTCTCCGCCGAGGTGTTCGCGGAATTCCTCCAACCCCTCCAAGATCCCCAACTCTCCCAAAGCGGAAACGGACTCGAGTTCGGGATCAAACAAAGTGAATCCCAACCGTTCCAAGAGACTCAGGATGCGTTCGGCTGCCGGACCCGCGAGCAGGCCTTGTCGGACCGAATACAGCACATCCAGGGCGATGCCGATGGCCACTGCTTCCCCATGCCTGAGTCGGTAACCACTCATTTGCTCAAGCTTGTGCGCGGCCCAATGTCCGAAATCGAGAGGCCGCGCACTGCCCATCTCGAAGGGATCACCGCCATTGGCGATGTGATTGAGATGCAATTCCGCACTGCGTCGGATGAGGTGCTTCATCGGTTCCGGCTCGAAGACAGCCAAAGCCGAAGCATCCTGCTCGAGCCGGTCAAAGAATTCGGAATCCCGGATGCAGGCCACCTTGACCGCCTCGATGTAGCCCGCACGCTTGTCGCGTTCGGAGAGGCTGGCCAACAAATCGAAATCGTTGATGACCGCGAAGGGCGGCGCGAACGTCCCGATGAAGTTCTTCTTTCCGAAGGCGTTGACGCCGTTCTTTACCCCCACTCCGGAATCATCCTGAGCGAGCGTGGTGGTCGGGATGCGGATGAGACGAACCCCCCGGTGGGCCGTCGCTGCCGCCAGACCCACCATGTCCAGCAAGGCCCCGCCGCCCACCACCACGACGTAATTGTGCCGGTCGATGTGGTGTCGGTGAATGAGTTCGAGAATCTCCACCACCCGGGACCAATCGTTCTTCACGACTTCGCCGCCGGTGACCCGAACCGGCGGGCCAACGAGTTGCAACCGCTGTGGATGGGCTCCGAAATAGGCCTCGATTTCCGGGGCCAATTCCGGACGGGCGACCGCCAGAGCTTCTTCCAACACCAGCAACACTTTCACCCGGGCCGCTGCAGGCTGGGAATGAGCGTCCACCAGCACCGACGCCAGCACGGGGTTGTCCCGGGCGAAAACGCGGTCGGTGAAATGGAGCTGATGCCGGTAATTAACCGAGATGACACGTTCAACAACGGACATTGGGTGCGCAGAGCGTGCGGTTCCGACGTCGCAGCGCGAGAATTATTTACGTTCAGTGAGGCTCACTGAGTCGACCCCACTGGGCCAACCTCAACTGGGTTGCCCATTGCCTTCACCGTCATCTGAGCATACATCGGCGCATGCGCTTCACCCGTTGTTGTCCGGCTTGGTTGATGAGTGTTGGGCTCCTGTGCGCTCAAATCAGGGCCGCGGCCCCGACCCAGCCTGTCCCGTTATGGCCAGGGTCAGCACCGGGCGACGGCGCCCCGAAGGAAACCGAACGCGACCTCACCAAGCCGGGCGAAGGTCTGGTGGCAGGACGCGGAGTCATCCGCTTGGGGAACGTCTGGAGCCCCTCCCTCACCGTTTATAAACCTTCCCCCAATTTGGATACCGGAGCCTCGGTGCTGGTTTGTCCGGGAGGCGGCTACCACATCCTCGCGCTGGACTTGGAAGGCACTGAAGTGTGCCAGTGGCTCAATTCCATTGGCGTGACCGGGGTCCTGCTCAAATACCGGGTACCGCGCCGCGAAGGGCGTGAAAAACACGAAGCCGCCCTTCAAGATGCCCAGCGCGCGCTGGGCCTGATGCGGCAGAATGCCGAAAGTTGGGGCTTGGATCCCCAACGTATGGGGGTGCTGGGATTCTCGGCCGGCGGACACCTCGCGGCCGCCTTGAGCAACAACCATGGCACTCGCAGCTATCCATCAGCGGATGCCGCCGACCAGAAATCGTGCCGCCCGGACTTCGCGATTCTCGTTTATCCGGCGTACCTGACCCAACCCGAGAAGGCCGACGCCGTGGCTCCCGAATTGCCCATTTCAACCAACACACCGCCGACCTGGACCGTCATCACCCAGGATGACCCCGTGCGGGTGGAAAACGCCCTCGGTTACGTTTCGGCCCTTCAACGGAACAAGGTGCCGGTGGAATTCCACCTCTTCCCCAAGGGCGGACACGGCTACGGCCTGCGCCGGACCGACGTCCCCGTGACCCGTTGGACCGACCCAGCCTCCGAGTGGCTCAAGCAGACGGTCCTTCGAAAACGGTGACGGACTGGAGCGAAAAAACCTGAGTGAGCCCCCCTCTCAGCCTCTTGGGGGGATGCAGATAAACCGCAGGCGACAACTCGCCGGCCCTGCCCTACCTTCCGCGCCCGATCCATGTCGGATTCCTCCGCCTCCATCTCAGTCCGAGTGCTGACCCGTCTAGCGCAGGTGATTTACCGACGCCGGGCCTGGTTCATCGCACCGCAACTCCTCCTCGCAGCCCTTTGCGTCTGGTACACCGTTGCTCGACTAGAATTCAGCGTGGACCGGAACGACCTCGTCGGATCAGACCAAGAGTACCATCGAAATTTCCTGGAACTGAAACGCGAGTTTCCGAGTCAGGACGATTTGGTCGCCATCGTGGAGAGCGATCACCCGGAGAAGAACCGTCAGTTTGTGGAACGACTGGGAGCCCGCCTCGATCGGGAATCCACCCAGGCTTCACCCACCAACTTGTTCACCGATGTGTTCTACAAAGGCGACCTTCCCCTGATGGGGAGGAAAGCGCTGCTCTTCGTGCCAGAGGGCGACTTGAAGGAAATGCTGAAGGCCATCCGCAGCTTCCGTCCCTTCATCGAACAATTCTCCAAGGCCACCAACCTGACGGAGGTCTTCCATCAGGTCAGCGTGCAAATCCGCTCGGCCGACCGATCCACCAACGCCTCCAATGAATCCCTGATCGGAGCACTTCCGGCTCTGGAACGCATCGTTCAACGCTGCCGTGAAAGCATGGGGCGCCCCGGAATCCCCCCGTCCCCCGGAGTGGATGCCCTATTCGGGGCCGGTCCCGAAGCGGAACGGGCCAAGTACGTCACCTTTGACCGCGGTCGTCTGTATCTGGTCAATGCCAAGGCACGGCTCGCCACGTTGGAAGAAATTCCAAAGACCTCACAGGGCTTCTGGGAACGATGGCTGGGCAGGACCCATACCAAGACGCCCCAGGAACTGGAGGCCGACCTCAAGTGGCGGCAGGGCGAGTTGAACGAGGAAGCGGTCCACCGGTTCCGGGCGCTCATCGCGGAGACGGTCAAGGAGGTATCGGGTGTCAATGTGGGGCTGACCGGAGAACCCGTTCTTGAGGTCGATGAAATGCAGCAATCCACCACGGATTCGACCTGGGCCACCATCATCTCCCTGGTCCTGTGCGCCCTGCTCTTTCTCATCGGCTACAACCACCGCGGCCGTCCGCAAAAGACCGTCGTCTCGCTGTTGGTCGGCCTCTGCTACACCATGGGTTACACCACCCTGGTGGTCGGCCACCTCAACATCCTGACCATCACCTTCGCTCCGATGCTCATCGGGCTGGCCATTGACTTCGGGGTGCACCTGATCAGCCGCTTCGAAGAAGAATTGAAACAAGGTGAGACGGCGTTCACGGCCATCAGTCGAGCGGTGGTCAACACCGGACAAGGCATCTTCACCGGCTGTTTCACCACGGCCGGCGCGTTCTTCGCGATGGCGCTGACAGATTTCCGAGGCATCCAGGAAATGGGAATCATCACTGGTGGCGGCATGCTCATCTGCCTGGCCCCCATGATGACGCTGCTTCCGGCTCTCCTGCTCCGGGAGAAGGGCTTGAGGCGGGAAGAATCCGATCCCCGGCCTGCTGCGTTGGATGCAAACGGAACTGCGTCACCCGACTGGCGGGAGCGGAGCGAACGCTTCTGGCTCGAACGCCCCTGGTGGGTCCTCGCTGCCGGAGTGGGCATCAGCGCGGTCTGCGCCGTGTATGCCTCGCGGGTGTCCTTCGACTACAACTTGCTCAACATGCAGAGCGACGGGCTCTCGTCGGTGATCTTCGAAAAGAAATTGGTGGAAGCGGCTCGGGTGCGCAAAGACGGGGCCACCGAGGAACGGGCTCAGGGCGTGTTGTTTGGAGCCGTGATGGTTCCCACCGTGGCCGAGGTGCCTGCGATCGAGGCCAAACTGAAGGCTCTGCCGACTGTAGCCGGGGTGGACTCCATGGGCCACTACCTGAACCAAGACGCCACCGAGTCATTGAAGCTCATCCGTGAAATCCGGGCGGAAACCCGGACGATCCACTTCCCCGAAGTGGCCGATGGCCCGATGGACCTCAACAGTTTCAGTCAACGCCTCTGGGGACTCCAAGGCCTTTTGGCCTTGGCGACCGATGAGGTGCGCAAGTCTGCTCCGGGAGAAAAGGAACTCCTCAAGAATCTGGGGTCGCTGCGCGTGACCATTTCGGAACTGCGCTCGGCCATGTTCCGGGGAGACCAGCAAGCCAACGCCCGGCAATTGGGGCATTTCCAATACGCGCTCTTCCGCGACATCCGGGACACCTTTGACACCTTGCAGCAGCAGGATGATTCCAGTGGCCTCAAGGAGTCCGACTTACCGCTGGTCCTTCGCAACCGATTCATTGGTATCACCGGAAAACAACTGCTCCTGGTCTATCCCAAGGAAGATGTCTGGGAGCGCCGAGCTCAGGAAACCTTTGTCCGGGAAATCAGTTCGGTGGTTCCGACCGCCACGGGAACCCCCGTCCAACTTTACCACTACACGGAGCTGCTCAAGGTTTCCTACATGGAGGCGGCCGGGTGGGCACTGGGCGCCATCGTCCTCTTGGTCTTCATCCACTTCCGTTCGCCCGCTCGAGTGGCGCTATCGCTGCTACCCGTCGCCATCGGGGCTCTATGGATGGTGGGATTCATGGGAATGACGGGCATCCCGTTCAATCCCGCCAATATCATGACCCTTCCGCTGGTCATCGGGATTGGGGTGACCAACGGCATCCACATCTTGAATCGCTTCGCCGAGGAGCGAACCCCCGCCATTCTGGGCAAGAGCACTGGAAAAGCGGTGCTGATCTCAGGCCTGACCACCATCGCGGGCTTCGGAAGCCTGATCATCGCGGACCATCGAGGCATCCGCAGTCTGGGCTGGGTGATGGCTGTGGGAACCGCGACGTGCATGATCGCCGCGATGACCCTCCTACCCGCACTGCTGACGATCCGGGAACGGTTCCCCCGGAAGACTCCAACGGGAGCCGCCTCGAGCTGACGCATCGGTCGGGTTCGACGGACTCCCGTTTTCAAAGCCCACACCGTGGCTCTAACCCGATCATTGTCAGACCTCGGCCATCGCCTCGCGAGCCAGGAACCGGTCCCGGAGCTTGCGCAGTGCAACGGCTTCCAACTGCCGTATCCGTTCGCGGGTGAGCCCGAAATCAGCCCCGATTTCTTCGAGGGTGCGAGGCTCACCGCCTTCGAGCGCAAACCGCTGATTGAGGATCACTTGCTCGCGGGCATTGAGTGAACCCACCAGTTCGCGCATCAACTCGGCGTTGCTCGACTCGCTGACTCCAGCCCAAGGCATCACCGCCGATTCATCGGCAATCACATCGGCGATGCGATTGGATTCAGGATCATTGCCTATCGGAGCGTCCAGAGAAGTCGCACCGACGGCCGCGGCTTCGCGCCAACGACGGATGTCATCGACATCGGCTTCCAATTCCCCTGCCAGTTCCACATCGGTGGCAGGACGCCCCAGGTCGGATTCGAGGCGAACCTCAGCCTTCTTCATCCGGGCCAGCTCCTGAACAATGTGAATGGGCAGTCGGATGGATTTGGACTGATTGGACAGCGCCCGCTTGATGGACTGCTTGATCCACCAGGCGGCATAGGTCGAGAGCTTGGCGCCGCGATCCGGGTCGAATCGCTCCACCGCTCTCATCAAACCGATGTTGCCCTCGTTGACCAAGTCCAACAGGGGCAGACCGTAGTCTTCGTACTCACGGGCGATCTTGATGACCAATCGCAAATTGGCGCGGATCATGTGTTCGCGGGCCGCGTCATCACCCTTTTGGATGCGGCGGGCCAACTCGACCTCTTCCTTCGCGCTGAGCAGCGGGGTTTCCACAGCATCGCGGAGGTAGAGTCTCAGGGAAGAATGCTCATCCCAGACACCGCGCCCCGCCGTGTCCGGAATCCGTGTTTCGCGCAAGTTGGAGGCCGGGATCGAATCGGGCTCGACCTGAACGGGAAGCGAACGTGTCGTCGCCAGCGTTTCGATGGGGATCAGAGCTTCGCCGGGCGGCAACGGACTCCGCGGGACGTTGATTCGGGTCCGGTCACCCACCACCGGCATGGGTGGCAACGCGATCGGGCGTGCTCGCTTGGAGACGGCTGCCTTGCGTGAGCGGCGAGGCTGCGCCGGGGTGGATGATTTCCGAGCCCGAAGTCCCTTGGCCGTACGCGAGGTCGAATGGGACTCTGTTCCGGGCCGCTTGGTCTTGAAATTCGTTTTCATCTCTCTGGAAGCGTTGGAGTCGCTGGAGGCGAATTTGTTCACTGATTTCACCGGACTCATTCCAAGGGACACAGGTTTCACGGAAAGGCCCCCCTGAGTCGGATCACAAGGCGAGTAAGCATACGCGGGGCCAATCGACTTTTCGGAAGTTTTGTCCCGATACACCCTTCATCGCCTGTAGCCTCCCCCAGTGGCAGCGTCATCCAGCGCCATTTTGGCGCAGATTGAGCGGGCACTCATCGCGTTTTTGACGCGCCAACCGCGAGCACAGCATCGTCGGGTGCCGAAAGTCTGGCCTGCGCCTCGGGGACATGCTGGAATGACGGCCACTCCTATGAAACAGAACGCTCCCTCCCGCGCCCTGACCTATTCATTGGTCTCGCTGCTGGCCTCTGCGCTGCCCACCCTGGCTGGTTCCTGGGTGACCTATGAACCGAAGGCTGGAACCGCCAACGGCAAGACCATCGTCCTGTTGAGCGGCGACGAGGAATATCGTTCCGAGGAAAGCCTGCCGCAGATGGGCAAAATCCTGAGCCAGAAGCATGGCTTCAAATGCACCGTACTCTTCACCCAGGACGCCGATGGGACCATCAATCCCAATAACCAGACGAGCATCCCGGGCATGCACCGGCGCGCTTCGGCCGATTTGGTGGTCAACCAATTCCGCTTCCGCGAACGGCCCGATGCCGACATGGAGCACTTCGTGCGCTACCTCGACAGTGGCAAGCCCATGATGGTGGTCCGGACGGCGACCCACGCCTTCAATTACGAGCGCAACAAGCAGAGCCCCTATGCCTCCTACTCCTGGACGGCCAAGGGCGGCGGCTTCGGTGGTAAAACGGTGGGCGAGTCCTGGACCTACCACCACGGTCACCACGGAAAGGAAGCCACGCGCGGCGTGATCGACGGCCGCCATGCCAAGCACCCGATCCTCAACGGTGTGTTCGACGTGTTCGGCCCCAGCGATGTCTACGGCGTGAACCCCGACTTCCCGAAGGATGCCACCATCCTGATGCATGGTCAGGTTCTCACCGGCATGCAACCCAACGACCCGCCGAACCTCACCAAGCCCGCCATGCCGCTCATCTGGCTGCGTGACTACAAGGGATCGTCCGGGCACACCTCTCAGATCCTCTGCACCACGATCGGAGCCGCCACCGATTTGCGCAGCGAAGACCTCCGCCGACTCTTCGTCAACGCCGCCTACTCGCTCACCGGGTTGGAGGTCCCCAAAAAGGCCGATGTGACCCCGGTGGGCACCTTCGAGCCCTCCATGTTCGGCTTCAACACCTTCAAGAAGGGCGTGAAGGTCGAATCCCACGAGCTGAAGTGACTCTGGATCGTTCGGACCGACGGGGAGAATCCATTCACTTCTTGGAAGCCTCCCCCTCGGATATTCCGATCATGGATTCAGGCGGATCCGCCACAATTCGGCGGATTCGCCTGTGCCCAACTCGATGACCCGCTCCACCAGGCCATCGGCTTGGAGGACTCCTGGGGGCACCGAATAAGTGCCGCTCAGCACAGTGGCCATCACTGTCACCATGGAAGCGCCTGAGATCGAAACGCGCTCCAGGACATATCCCCGATCTCGTGGACCTCGGGTGCGAATCCGCACCCAGCCTCCCGAAAGCCGCTCGACCAGCAACGAGGGCTTCACGGGTTCGACCGCCACCACCGCTTCGGCTCGCCAATTGGAGGGCGAATATCCGGGCTCGGAGGAAACAATCCGGGTCAGGCAACGGTCTGGAGAGGCCGCCTCCGTCGGCCATGGGGCCACCGATCGGTAGTCGAGGTGTTCCACCACGTAGTAAGGCACAAAGCCGGCATCCGGGCGGGGCGGCAACTGGGGGGTGTCGGGCCGAACCAGGCTCAATCGTTCACCTTCGGAAGCCAACTGCCCGGTGTAGGGCCCCAGCACCACCTGTGAATCGGACAAACCCAACAATCGGCGCACGGCGGCAGGATTGTTGGTATTCGCCACGATCCATTTCGCACCCGGAGGCATGGCTTGGGGCTCTCCAAAAGCAAAACTGATGCCTCCCTCGATGCGCCATCCATTGGTCGGATAGGCCGGGTCATACAAGGGCACCGTCTCGCTGGACACATTCTGCAACTCCACAAACTCGATCTCCCCAGCCGGTGCGGCATATCGAACTCGACGAAAGACCACGGGACCCAGGGCATGCGGCGCATTGGTGCCGCCCAAACCCTGCCGAAAAATGTTCAACAGCAAGGGATCCATGGAATTGTCGATCCCGGTCCCCAGGGACATGCGCTGCATCAACAGGAACGGTCCCTCCCCATCCGGGTGTCGCCCAAAGCTCACTCCATTCGGGCTCGCCGGAAATTCCTGAACATCTTCCCAGCGGAGAGGCGTGCCGGCGGCATCAGCGGACAACAGCGTCACAATCCCACCGCGCGCGGCACCAAACGTGAAGGCCGTGCGACCGGCGGCCGGCTGGAGCGGGTTGAATTGGTATTCGTAGATCATCCGGAAGCCGCGGGGTGGGATCACGGTTCCCGAAGGAATCCGGAAGCGGAACGGGTCCGCCAGATCATTCGAGAGAAACCAGCCTCCAACGTCGATGGGCTGGTCCGTGCGATTGAACAGCTCGACCACGTCTTCCAAGGGCGGATCGGTGTGGGCCAGCAATTCATTGATCACCACCCGATTCAAAGGTCCCGATCCGGCCGATCCCGGTGAACCGAGGTATTCGCTGCTGGCACGCCAATTGGCGGAGGAGGTCGGATCAACCGCCGGATCGATGATCTCCAGAGAACCGCCGTTGCCAGCCGGTCGAACAGGCCACCCCCCGTCGATCCCGTATTTGATCTGCGTCAGCAAGGCTCCATTGAAAGCGCTGAGGATGACGGATTCGCCTCCGTTGTTCAGGGCTCCGGAATAGGAACCCGCCACCAGACCCGTCACTGCTCCGTATCTCGAGGTGAACAGGGCCGGGTTTCGGCAAATCACCGCCCGGGCCTTGGGTTGGAGAACAAACGGAGACGGAAACGTAAAGACAATGCCTGCGGAAAAACTCGCACCCGAAAGATCCGTGGGCAGCGATCCCGGGTTGAAGAGTTCGATGTATTCCGCTTCCGCATAGACTGAGCCGCCCGGCGGTTCATACATCACCTCACTGAAAACCACAGACTGCGCAGAGAGCCTGAGCGCGAACCCCAGCAGGGTGACGAAGAGCGGCGACATCCAAATCCTGTGCACACCCGGACGGTAACGATTGGCGGAGAACTGGAAAGGACGGTTGGGATGCTTTCCCCAAACAGGGCTTTTGCTCCAAGGGAAGCCGGGGTTCAATTCTCGCGTATGCAACTGACCGACGGACTGCACCTGGCCTATTGCACCAACATCCACCGGGGAGAGGATTGGGCGGAAACCTTCGCCGGTCTGGAGCGGCACACCCGGGCGGTTCAGGCACGCGTCTCGTCGGGCCGCCCCTATGCCATCGGCCTCCGTCTGAGCGACCGTGCCTCCCGCGAACTCATCGAACCCGGCACCTTCACCGCCTTTCAGGAATGGTTGAAACGCAACAACGCGTACGTGTTCACCATCAACGGGTTTCCGTATGGCCAATTCCACGGTCAACGGGTGAAGGAACAGGTGTACGCACCAGACTGGTCTCAGCCGGAGCGGCTCGAATACACCCAGAGGCTTTTCCGTATTCTGGCTCAGCTTTTGCCACCGGGAGTGGCCGGCAGCGTCAGTACCGTTCCGATCTCCTACAAGGCCTTCCGAAGAACACCTGACGAAGAGAAACGCGCCCTGCTGCAGCTTTGGGACTGCGTGGATTTCCTCGATGCGCTGTCCCAACAAACGGGCCACGACCTGCATTTGGGACTGGAACCCGAGCCGTTGTGCACCCTCGAGAACACCGAGGAATGCGTCACCTATTTCAAGCGCCTCCGAGATGTCCGCCCCGGTGACCGGCGCATCGATCGGCATTTGGGGGTGAACTACGACTGCTGCCATCTGGCCATCGAGTACGAATCCCCGGCTGAAGCCTTGGCCCGCCTGCAATCGGCGGGCATCCGGTTGAGCAAGATCCACTTGAGCAACGCCCTCAGCGTGAGTCCGACGCCTGAAATCCGCCAAGCGTTGCAGGCCTTCGCCGAGGACATTTATTTCCATCAGGTCATCGAACGGCAGACCAACGGATCCCTGGTCCGCCATGCCGACCTCCACGATGCACTGGCGACTCCGCTTCCGGCTCCGGGCATCCCCTTGCCGGAGTGGCGCATCCATTTCCACATCCCCCTGCACTCCGAACCCCGGGGTGGATTCAACACCACGGCCGACCACCTCATCGGAGTCCTTGACGCCGTCCAAGCCCAACCCGGGATTTGCCAGCATTTCGAGATGGAGACCTACACCTGGGAGGTCATGCCCGCGGCCATGAAGCAGCGTGATGTGGTGGACCAGTTGGTGAACGAATACGCATGGACCTTGGCCCGGTTCGCTGAACGCGGATTTCGCCCCATCAGCTGATACGGCCCCGAGCGACACCCCGGCCCTCGTTCCAGCGGGACGACGGACAAGGGTCCGCGGTCTCAATCGCCCACCATGTGGTTCAGGATCGCCGCCTGCTGAAATTCTGATCGCTGGAATTCGCCAACAATCCGACCGCCCCGCATCACCAGCAGTCGGCGACTCAAGTTCATGACCTCGGGCAATTCGCTGGAAATCAGGAGGATGGCCATGCCCTCACAGGCCAATTGATCGAGCAAGCGGTGGATCTCGGCCTTGGCGCCGACATCCACACCCCGGGTCGGCTCATCCACCACCAGCACCCGACACTCGCGGGCCAACCACTTGGCCAAGGCGATCTTCTGCTGATTTCCGCCACTCAGGCCTGCGATGCCGGACTCAATAGTAGGAGCCTTCACACGCAACTGGCGGACCAATGCCTCCATCTGATCTCGCTCCCGTCGACGATCCATCCACCCCCACCGCGACCAGCGCTGAAGGACGGCCAGCGCTCCGTTTTCCCGGCAATTCAATCCCAGGACCAACCCCTGTCGTTTGCGATCTTCCGGTAACAGCCCTAAACCGGCCTCCATGGCGGCCAGCACATCACCAGGGGGCAACAGGTGACCGGCGACCGACACCGTTCCGGTACGTTCCGGATCCAAACCAAACAGGGCCTGAGCCAATTCGCTGCGACCGGCTCCGACCAAACCGGCCAATCCGAGGATTTCTCCGCGCCGCAGGGTCAGGCTCACCTCTTGGAGGCGCTGGCCCGATGAGAGCCCTTCCACCTGCAGGGCCACCTCACCCAATGGTTTGCCAAGGTGGTCGGGTTCGTGGGGCTCCACCGACCGACCCACCATTTGCTGAACCAACCGTTCCTGATTGGAATGCGCCGCTGGTTCGGTCGCCACATGGCGACCGTCCCGAAGCACCGTGATGGTGTCGCAGAGGCGGAAGATTTCCTCCATGCGATGGGACACATAGACCACGGTGAATCCTCGCCGTTTCAGGTCGGCCAACAGCTCGAACAAACGCTCACTTTCGACCGCAGACAGGGAACTGGTGGGTTCGTCAAAGACCAGGATCCGGGCACCGGTGCCCAGGGCGGCGGCAATTTGGAGGAGTTGCTCCTGTCCGGTGGTCAATTCTCCGACGAGGCGATCCACATCTTCGTCGAAGCCTACTTCGGCCAGCAACCGGCGAGCCTTGTCGCGCAAGGCATCACGATCCACCCACCCCCGCCGATGAGGCCAACTGCCCAGGCACAAATTCTCGGCGATGGAGAGTTCCGGACAGAAAGCCAGTTCCTGATGAACCATGGCGATTCCCGATGCCCGCGCCTCGGCGGGGTTTTTCGGGGCGATTTGCTGCCCGCCCAAATGAATCGTGCCGCCATCGGCGACATCGATTCCGGCGAGGATCTTGCCCAACGTGCTCTTTCCAGCCCCGTTCTCGCCCATGAGCGCGTGGCAACTCCCCTCCGCGACGGAAAAGGAGACTTCCGACAAGGCCTGAACCCCGGGATAAGCCTTGGAGATCTGGTGAAACGACAAGAACGCCATGGCTCGGCCCGAGAAAGGGTCTACCTCAGCGGATCACTGGTGGTGAGAGCTGACTGGAGATCACCGGTCAACTCACACCGGCTGATGAGGTGCCGGGTGCGGTAGATGACCTGCCCCGCCTCGTCGCGTTGGACCCAATGCGTATAACGGGCGCCGAGTTCCAAGGCACGTTTGAGCTGCTTGTCGCCCTTGGCGGGAGTCAGGCTGTACTCGACCAACCGCCCTGCTTGCCGCAGTTCTTGGACCAGTGCCAACGATTCCGCTCGCAAGGTTTCATCCTCGATGATCACCACGCAGTCCAACCCGGCATTGAAGGCGGGCAGCTTGCCTCGGCTCTTGAGCAGTTCCAGCAGGACGACGTCGCCCATGCCGAACCCCAGTGCGGGAAGGTCCACCTTGCCTTGGCTCAGCAACTTGACCAACTGATCGTACCGTCCACCACCGGCAATGGCCCGAAACTCGCCCTTGCGATCAAAGGCTTCGAAGACGACCCCCGTGTAATAGGCCAACCCGCGGATCACGTTGTAGTCGATGGCGACGTAATCGCGCAGACCCCGCGCGGCCAAGTTGTCGAGCACCGCCTGCAATTCCGGCGTGGGCTCTCCGGCCTCGATGAACTTCCGGACATCGGCCACATCGATGGACAAAGCCAGGAGCTTCTCAGCGGTGACTTCCGGCTTCTCGCGTTCGATCTTGTCGATCACCTGATAAAACTCATAGGCACGGGCGGGATCGCCGTTGCGCGATTCGTAGAACCGCTGCCACGCCTGACGACTGCTGAGTCGGACCACGAAATCCTGCTGATCCAACCCCAATCGACGCAGCACATCGATGAGCAGCGCGATGATCTCGGCGTCGGCGGCCACATGGGACTCACCGAAAATGTCGCAGTTCAGCTGGAAGTGCTCCCTGAGCCGGCCACGCTGCTGCTTCTCGTAGCGGAAGAGTTGCGGCATCGAGAACCACTTGATGGGCTTTTTGTAGGCCCGCTCGGACGCGGCGATCATGCGGGCCACCGTCGGTGTCATCTCGGGGCGCATGGAGACCGAACGATCTCCCTTGTCCACGAAGTTGAACAACTGCCCCACGATCTCGGCCCCGGATTTGGCCGTGTAGAGTTCGAGCGGCTCCAACGGGGGGCCATCGTACTCTCGGAACCCGTAACAGCGGGCTGTTTGCCGCCAGGCATTGAACAGGTGGTTGCGTGCATCGCAGGACCAAGCGTCCTTCAGAGGCAGCGGCTCAGGGTAGAATTCGCGGAAACCGGGGAGGCATTCCATGTGTCGGGAAATGAAACCGCAGGGGCAACGCGGGGGCAAGGCACCGATTGGGCCTGGAGCGCCGGGTGATTCCGGAGCATCTCAGAAGCTTCCTCCAGCCGGGGCGACTCACTGATGGAATGTCCGGTTGGCGTCCCACCCTTTTCCAGCTGGGTCACGGACTTGGACTGATCACGGGCTTGGGCTTGACCACTCCGCTGGATTCAGGCCACTTTACTCCATCGTCATGAGCGTGAAACGCAATCGAGTACCCGTATTGGTAGGTGGCCCCAAGGCCGCCGATGGGACTTGTCGCAACGCTTGACGCAGCTTTCACAAGAACCCACGGCCGGCGACGGTCGTGGGTTTTTTGTTCCAAACAGGGAAATCCACGACCTCCGGCCAAGAAACAGCACACAACACATGAGCACGGCCACCCCGACGCAGAACCACCAGACCACCAGCAACAAGGACATCGGACCCCTGATGTTCGGGCGCGAGATTTTTGTCGAGGCGCTCGAACGCGAGGGCTGCGAAGTCATTTTCGCCTACCCGGGCGGCGCGAGCATGGAAATCCATCAGTCGCTGACCAAGTCGAAGATACGCACCATTCTGCCCCGTCACGAGCAAGGCGGCAGCTTCGCCGCCGAGGGTTACGCCCGCGCCACCGGCAAGGCCGGCGTGTGCATGGCGACCAGCGGCCCCGGCGCGACCAACCTGGTCACGGCCATTGCCGACGCCTACGTCGATTCCTGCCCCCTGATCGCCATCACCGGCCAGGTCGCCCAGTCGATGATCGGTCGCGGCGCCTTCCAGGAGACCGACATGATCGGTGTGACGTTGCCGATCGTGAAGCACTCCTACCTGGTGACCGACATCAACGACATCCCCCGGATCGTGAAGGAGGCGTTCTACATCGCACAAAGCGGTCGCCCGGGACCCGTGGTCATCGACTTCCCCAAGAACGTCCAGCAACAGAAGGCACGGCCCGTATGGCCTACCCTCGACGAGGTCAAGGCCCGCTTGCGCGGCTACACCGATCGGGTGACTGCCGACGAACTGGCCCTGAACGAGATCATCGGACTCATTGAGAAATCCGAGCGCCCGGTGATTTACAGCGGCGGCGGCATCATCACGGCCGGCGCCTCGGCCGAATTGCTGGAATTCGCCGAATCCACCCAGATCCCCCTCACCACCACGCTGATGGGCATCGGTGGTTTCCCTGAGGAACACCCGCTGTCCCTGCGCTGGTTGGGCATGCACGGAGCGGCCTTCGCCAACTGGGCGGTCAATGGCGAGTTCGCCCGTCGGAACGATCCGTCCGAGCCCATGGTGAAGCTCAAAGACGGTTGCGACCTGTTGCTCGCCTTCGGTGTCCGCTTCGATGACCGTGTGACCGGCGCCTTCAGCGAGTTCGCCAAGGGAGCCACCATCGTCCATCTCGACATCGATCCTTCCGAACACCACAAGAACAAGCGCGCCAATCTGGCCATCCATGGCGACCTGAAGGACGCCCTGCACCGCATCAATGCGCTGATCGCCCAGCGCAAGGGAATCAAGAAGACTTTCCCGGCCTGGCACAGCCAGATCGCCGAATGGAAGGCCAAGGCCCCCTTCCGCTACACCACCGAAGGACAGATCATCGATTCGGCCCACATCAAGCCGTTCCACAAGGAAGGCGAGGAGTACATCCTGCCCCAGATGGTCATCGAGGAACTGTGGCGTCTGACCAAGGGCGAGGCGATCATCACCACCGGCGTCGGCCAGCACCAGATGTGGGCCGGGCAGTGGTACAAGTACAAGTTCGCCCGCCAATTCATCACCAGCGCCGGTCTGGGATCCATGGGCTACGGATACCCTGCCGCCTTGGGCGCCAAGGTGGCGCGCCCCGACAAACAAGTGGTCGACATCGATGGTGACGGATCCTTCCTGATGAACATCCAGGAACTGGCGACCGCCCATGTGGAGAAGATTGCTGCCAAGGCCATCGTGCTGAACAACCAGCATTTGGGCATGGTGGTGCAATGGGAAGACAACTTCTTCGACGGCAACCGCGGCCACACCTATCTGGGCAACCCGGACAACCGCTCGAACATCTACCCCGATTACGTCAAGGTCTGCACCAGCTTCGGTGTCCCCTGCGAACGTGTGGTCTACCGCAAGGATTTGCGCGCGGCCTTGGAACGGATGCTGGCCGCCGAGACTCCCTACGTGCTGGACGTCATCACACCCTACACCGAGCACGTGCTGCCGTTCATTCCGGCCGGCCGCACCGTCGCCGACATGCGCTGGTAAAGGCGCTGTTGCCTTTCTCAAACCCAAACCCAAAAAACCCGAAACCCTCACCGGTTTCGGGTTTTTCTTTGGATATCCCAGCGTCCCCTTCGGAGCCCGCCTGAAAAACTCCCTCCAGAAACAAAATTGCGTTGAATTGTCTCTAGGCGCGCGACGTCGGGAGGTATTAGGATTTAGTTCTGAACTGCATGAGACTCTCGCTCCAATCCACCGCACGTCGCGCCCGCAAGGCCGCAGGCTTCACGCTCATCGAAATCCTGCTGGTCATTGTCATCATCCTGCTTTTGGCCGGTGCACTCGTCGTTTTCGTGTTGCCGCAGCAGGAAGGCGCCGAAAAAAACACCACCCGATTGCTGCTCAACAACATCTCGAGCGCTCTGGACACTTACCGATTGAACCTCGGTCACTATCCGACCGAACAAGAAGGTGGCCTGAACGCCTTGCTGACCAAGCCCACGTTTGAGAACGAGCGCCAAGGTGAAAAGTGGCAAGGCCCATACCTGAAGCCGGGCACCCGCTTGGATGACCCTTGGGGGTTCCCGCTCCGCTACGAAGTGGTGGACCGTTCCCAGGCGTCTGATGGCGCCAAGGCGGCCCTGCCCTATAAGCTCTTCTCGGTCGGGCCGGACGGCCAGCCGGACAACGACGACGACATCAAGATGGCCACCGAATCCGACACGTCGGGTGCTGGCGGTGGCAATGCCGGCGGCAACACGGGTGGCGCTGCCAAATAAAGGTGGCACAATATCGACGGCTACCTCATCCCATCGATGACACCCTCAACCCTCCAGGCCCGGTCTCGCCGCGGCGGCTTCACCTTGGTGGAGCTGCTCTTGGCCGTGACCTTGCTCGGAGGGTTGATGGCCGCCGCGATCTTCGGGTTCTCCAGTCTGCAGCGGAGCGCCCAACTCAATGAGGGAGTGGAACGGGTGGAAACGGCCATGCGATTTGCCCGGGCCCACGCCGCCAATACCGGTCGCAAGGTCCAGGTGGTGGTGACCACCACCGAAGCATCTTCACCCTCCGCCGATAATTCCTCTTCGAAAACCACCAGCAATCCCAGCGACTCCATTCAATCACTGAGCATCCTCTGGGAGGCGGATCCAGCCCGCGCACCGGGCGTCTTCGAAGCCATTCCTTCGTTGTCGGGCGACGTGGCGGATGTATCCGAATTGGTGGAGATCCGTTCGGTGGGTCGGGAATCCAAGGAGGCCAAGGATTCCAGCACGGCTGATGTTTCCACGAACATCGACACCGCTTCGCTCGCACCCACCACTGAAACGGCGATTGAAACCGTGTCCGCTTCGACGCCTCGTGAATCCGAGTCAGAAACGCCTTCAGATTCCCCCGCTCGATCGGGCCGTGAAACCAATCCCAGCGAGGCCACCATCACCTTTTACCCGGATGGTTCCTGCGATGGAGCCACGATCGTACTGGCATCCAAGGACAGCGATGATGCTCGGGAAGTGGCGGTGCTTCTCGAAAGCGTCACCGGCACCACCCGTCGGCGTTGGCGCGAATCCGCCAACATGGGCGCAACCGAAACCACTTCACCTCAGGGTTCAGCATCAGTGGGTTCATCACTCAACGAGCCGAACGCAACGGATCCCCGCTCCACCTCACCCTCCTTGGCGCGCTCTGCCACTTCACCAGCAACGGTCAAAACCCGACGCTGAGCTCTCGTTCTGCGGCGGCATCGCTCCGCCTTCCTGCCCCTTGCGATGCTGAACCGGCTCCCCATCCGTCCTAGACCGACACAGGGATCGGTGCTCCTGGAAGTCGTCCTGGCATTGGTGCTCTTTGTCGCCGCAGCCACCGTCGTCAGCAGCGCCCTCCAATCCGCGATCGATGGCGAGGAACGCCTGCGGTTAGGTGTGCATGCCGACAACTTGGCCGCGTCGGTCGTGGCGGAACTGGAAACCGGTCTCCGCTCCCCTTCCGTCTTGGGACCCACCCCCTTCCAAGCCCCCTTCACCAACTGGACCTGGCAAATTGTCCCGCCCAACGGAGACACACCCGGATCACCGCACGAAATCATCATCCGTCATGCGGACCCGGAACTCGTGCGACGACTGGCTCAAGTGATCCTCACCCCTTCGCGGTCCGTCACGGACGCGCAGCCAATTCCTGAGGAAGAACCCGTTCCTGCACCATGAGGATCCATCCCCATCGCAACGCGAGCGGCTTTACCCTCATCGAGGTGGTCCTGGCCATCGTGATCGCCGTCGGACTCCTGACGGGGGTTCTCGTGTTCTATCGCCAGGCCGCCATCGTTCGTGAAGAAATCCTCCGCAAGGCCGATGCCTTGTCCGCGGTGCGCTTGGTGATGGATCGAATCAGCGCTGAACTCCGCACCGTCCCGCCCAATACCGCAGGCGTCGCCATCCTTTCAGGGGATTCCCGGTCCCTGCGGATTCTGCACACCTCGGTGCCGTCGAAGACCCCGTGGCGCGGCGGCAATTTGGGACGAGCCAGCATCGCCGAGGCCGACTGGGTGGAAGTGGCCTACCGATGGTCCTCCGACACCAACCAACCGGGGCTGTTCCGTCAGGAGCGGGCCCACACCACCAGCGCCCCGGTCTCCACCAATTTGCCAACCGAAATGGAACCCATGACCGGAAGCGGGACCAATTCGATCGTCCCCTCGGGCGGCACTCCCCTGTCTGAATCCATCGCCTATCTCCGATTTCGATATTGGGATGGCTCCCGATGGCAAAACGCTTGGGAAAAGCCCGAGCCCCCGACGGCCGTCGAAGTTTCCCTGGGACTGGATCCCATGGAAGAAGACGCCTTCAGTGAGTCCACCGGCACTGAAGAACCACCCACCTACCCCTACGAAGTCTTCCGCCGGATCATCGCTCTTCCGGCTGCGATGGGAACCGCGGCCGCGCCGTCCGATCCCAATATCACCGACGACACTCTGACCAACGAGGTGCCGACACCATGACCGCGTTCGGCTACAACTCCAATCGGAGGCCTCCCGGGTTCGTCCTCGTGGGTGTACTCATCGTCGTCATGCTCCTGTCGATGATCGCCCTGAGCCTCATGTTCCGGATGCGATCCGAGGAGACCGCCGGTGCCACTGGTTCCACCGCGGAACAAGGTTGGGCCACGGCCATGAGCGGTGTTCGCGAGGCCATGCGCTTGGTGACCATGATCCAACCCGGAGACATCACCTGGTTGGATGCTCCAGAGCGTTTCAAGGACCGCGTGATGTACAACGACGGCACCGAGGAATGGCGATGGACCCTCTATTCCGCCAACCCCGAAGGCGGCATCCGCTTCGGCCTCACCGACGAAGCCTCCCGGCTCAATCTCAACTCGGCCACCACCTCCATGGTCAGCCGTCTGCCGGGAATGAAGCCCTCACTCACCGACGCCCTGCTCGACTTCCTGGACACCGATGACGTGCCGCGACCCGAGGGAGCCGAACAGGAATACTACAACGCGCTGCCACAACCCTACCGGATCCACAACGGTCCACTGTCGACCGTTGAGCAACTCCTGCTGGTCCGTGGATTCACTCCGGCTTTGGTCTTGGGCGAGGATGCCAATCGCAACTTCTCGCTTGATTCCAACGAGGACGACGGCGACGAACGGGAGCCTCCGGATGACGCCGACGGACGCCTCCAACCCGGATTGCTTCCGCTGCTCACGGTGTACTCCCGGGAACCCAATACCGATCGCACCGGCCAGCGTCGTTTCAACCTGAACACCCCCGGAGCCGCACTCACTGAGACCAATGATTTGCCGGCGGCCTTCGTGGCGTTCGTCGCACAACTTGGCGCCTCCAAGAGCGTGGTGATGGATCCGGCCGAACTCCTCGACGCCACCTTCAACTTGAAGGGGCCGGACGGACAGGACAGCGCCGTCCCCACCGGCATCGGCAAGGATTCGCTGGCGATGGTTCTCGACCGATTCACAGGTTCGGCCGAAGCCGATCTGGTGGGACGCATCAACGTCAATACGGCCCCGGCCAGCGTCCTCCAACTCGTACCAGGCATCGACAACGCCCTCGCCGAAAACATTCTCTCGGCTCGACGTAATCTACCCATCGAGCGTCGTAGTTCCGTGGCCTGGATCCACATCGAGAATCTGGTCGAGGCGGAACGATTTCGCGAAATCGCACCGTACCTGACCACTCGAAGTCTCCAGTTTCGATTCAATGTCGTGGGCTACGGATCCCGGTCCGGCAAATTCCGGGTTTTGGAAGCCGTCATCGACGCCGTGAGCCAACCCGTGCGTCTGGTCTATCTCCGTGACCTGACCCGCTTGGGTTTGCCATTCCCGATTGAATTGGATTCCGAGGAGGAAAATCCGTCCTCAGAAGCCGGTGCCGCGACCCAAAATCGCACCCTTGATTCGGGTCCAAAATCGGCGACTTCCGCCCGCCCTTGACCCGAATCCGGGCCCACGCCCGCGCAGAACGGGCCTGACATCGGCCCGAACGGCCACAAGACCCTGAAAAATCAGCTGAAATAAGAGGGCGATTGCCAGCGTCGGGTGTTGGCGACTCGCTGAAGGATGTGGCAGTCTGTCGCTGATTCCTGAGTCCAACGAAACATGGGTATTTCTCTCAAAGACCTGAACGAGCGGATCCGCTCCCGAATCCCCGGGGCGGCGGGTGCCCGTCCCCCCGTGCGTGGGCTCCCCGCGGCGACGGCTCTCGAGATCGATGGCCTCACATTGCGCATCGCCGACGCCTCTCGATCCGGCAACTCAAGCCGCGTCGATCAGGTTCGCTCCTGCCCTCTGGAATTGCCGGAGAACGCTGATCGGTCGGACGCCTCCGTCCTCGGATCCGCCATCGCCAAGGCACTGGCCAAGGCCCGCATCAAACCCGGCCCCGTGGTCTTGGGAATCGGCCGTTCGCAAGTCATCCTCCGAACCGTAGTGGTCCCGGACACCGGCCTCACCGGCACCATCGCCGCCTTGGTGCGTTTCCAGGTCGCGCGTGATCTGCCCTTCCGACTGGATGAGGCGGTCATCGACTTCCAGATTCTCCGCAAGCTACCGGCACGCCCGGCCCTGGATGGCGAGGCGACTCCGACAGCGACCACGACCGCCACGGTCACCAACGACTCGGTGGACCGCGTGGAGGCGCTCGTGGCCATTACCCGTCAGGAGTCTCTCGATTTCCTTCGTCGAGTAGCCGAAACCGCGGGAGTTTCCCTGGCTGCCGTGGGCTGGTTGTCGCAGGCCAATGCCACCTGTCTCCAACTCGCCAATGGTGGAGTGGGATCCCCTTCAGCGCCGCGCGCGCTGGTCGCCCTCAAGACGGAAGAAGTGGGCATCGAAATCCTGGAAGGTCGCTCCCTGCTCTTCAGCCGCGGCATGCCCATGCCGTCGTCACTGGACACCGAGCCTGAGACCTGGATCCGCGCCGCGACCATCGAAGTCGTGCGAACCCTGCACGCCTTCGGAGGCACCGCCGGACGCTCCGCCCCGGAAGCGGCTCTCATCCTGGGCGGAACCGGACGTGAGGCGGCGTTGTCGACCGCTCTGGAAACTCGCCTCGGATTCCCCGTCCCTCAGGTCACGCTGGCCCGTTCGCCGGGATTGGATTCATCCGAGGCCGCCGTCGTCGCCAGCGGATTCACCAGCATCGGTTTGGCTCTCGGAGCCACCGATCCGGCGGGACTGGAATTCGACTTCCTCAATCCCAAGCGACCGACGCCCCCGCCGGACTTGCGCAAGATCCGTCTGATCGCGGGGTTCACGGTGGGCTTGGTCCTCCTGATGGCGGTGTTGGGTGTGCGCAAAACGCTCATCAGCCGCCGCGAGGCGACACTCACGGCGCTGCAGGCCGAACTCACCACCGGCGAGAAGAAACGTCCGGTGTACCGCCAGATGATCCAACAGGCCGCCACCCTGAAAGCGTGGTCTGCCGAAGAGCGGGACTGGCTCGACCACTACGCGCACCTCAGCGCCGTGCTGCCGCCCAGCGAGGAAATCTACCTGACCAGCGTCGCCTTCGGACCCAACCGAGCCATCAAGCTGGGTGTCCAGGCCCGCAACGGCGAAATCCTCGGCAAGGTCGATCGACTCCTCCGCGCCGCCGGTTATGACGTCAAACCGCTGGCCGTCACTCCGGGTGCCGATCGCAACGGCTACAACTTCCGCACCACCGTGGAACTGACCGTCCCGGCCAAACTCAAGTTCGACCTCGCCAAACTGACACCGCCGGCCCGACCCGTCGACGACGCTTCATTGGAGACGCCGCGGAAAGGGGGAGCCCGATGAACGATCGCGAAAAGAAACTGCTGTCCATCATCGGAGGTCTCGTCGGTGTGGCCCTGCTCTTCGTGGTCGGCCGCAGCATTTTTCTCAAACCACTGACCGAAATCGACCGGCGCATCGCGGGCGTCCGCGAAAAGCTCGACCGATTGGCCAAGGAACGTCGCGACTACTTTGCCGCCGAAGATGAAGTGAAGGCCGTCGCCGCCCGAACGTTCTCCGATGACATCGATCAAGCCAGCGCCCGGTTTGGCGAGATGCTCACCCGCACCCTCATCAACAGCGGTCTTCGGGAAGCCGATTTCAGCCGACTCCCCACCGGCACCCGCAAGATCCGGGGTGCACTCGAAACCGGATGGACGGTTCGCGGAGACGGCCCCCTGCATCAGGTCGTGAGCTTGATCTTCCTGCTCGATCGCGCGACCCCGGTCCACCGGCTGGACGGCCTGACCCTTTCGCCGTCCGATGCGCCCGGTCGGGTGAAGGTGAGTTTCCGCTACCTCACGTTGGTGCCGACGCCCTGTCCCGAAGTGGAGCGCGGTGATCTCGAATCCCGACTCAACGCCGAGAGCCCAGACCGCCGCGCCTACGACGGCATGGTGGCCCGCGACCTCCTGCGTCCCTACATCCCGCGCCCAGCCCCGGCACCACCGGCCGGCCAACCGCCGGCTCCGCCGCGGCCGGCTCCCCCAGGAAGCCCGGGCTTGGAAACCTACCGCTTGGTCTCCTTGTCCGAGTGGGCCGGCGAATCCGAGATCCACGTCCGGGATCTCACCGCCCAAAAGACGGTCCGCTACAAAGTCGGAGACACCATTGCCGGCGGAGTCATCGTCCAGGTCGACTACCGACCCATGCCCACCCCGGGCCGGGAAAACGTTCTCTCCGGCAGCCGGGTCATCCTGCGCATCGGAAACGAATACTGGGCCATCGAGCGCGGTGGCACCTTCGCCCAACGGCACAAACTCAAACCGGAGCAGCTGCCCCCGGGCATCGCCCAATTCTAACCCCTTTCCTTTTTCTTCATGAACATTCAACGGTCCATCCGTCTGGCCATCGCCCTCAGTCTGGGTCTTGGCCTGAGCGTCCCCAACCCGTTTGCCCAGGCGCAGACGGCCAGCCCGGGATCGGGCACCACGCCCGCCAAGCCGGGCACGTCGAGCCCAACGGCGGCCCCGGCACAAACCACCGAAGCAACGCCTTCAACAACGAATGCTCCGGCCGTCGCACCGGCCAACGGGAAGAACATCCGGTTCCAATTCGATGGAATCCCGTATGCCGATGTCATCGAGCGCTTCGCCCAGATGTCAGGCAAGCCGGTGGTCGGCGAGATCAACCTACCGGGCACCATCACCTTCAACGACTCCAACGCGTACAATTACGCGGAGGCCTTCGACACGCTCAACGTGATCTTGTCGATGAAGGGACAGATGATCGTCGAGGAAGGCAATTTCCTGCGGGTGCTCCCGTTCAAGGAACTCCCGCAAACTCCGCTGCGCATCCTGCGAGGTGGCGACAAGGCCGACGGCGTCCGCCCCGGTGAAGTGGTGACTGTGGTGCTCGACCTCAAGAATCTCGACGCCAAGGAAATCTCCGAATCCATCACCAACCTGCTGTCCACAGCGGGATCGGTGGCCCCGCTTTCCCGGGGGCGCGGACTCATCCTCACGGACCGGTTGGCCAACATCCAACGGGTCAAGTCGCTCATCGGTTCGGTGGACAACGAGACGGCCGCCCAGCGGCAGATGAAGACCTACACGTTGCTCCACGCTTCCGGAGCGGTCGTGGCCGACCTCATCAACCGCACCTTCGGAATCACCACGGCTCCGAAGCGTACGCAGTTCAATCCCAACTCCAAGCAACTCGATGTCCTGCCTGCCGATCCCAACGACTACGTGACGGCCGTGTACGATGACGCTTCCCGCACCCTGGTCCTCTTCGGGCCCCGGGAACGCCTGACGCTGGCCGACGAACTCATCAGCCGTTTCGAGGACGGTGGAACCGGAGCCGGCGATGTGCGCATTTACACTCCCGAGGTCATCAAGGCCGAGGAACTGGCCAACATGATCCGTCAGGCCATCCCGGGTGTCGCCGCCGCCAACGAAACCGGGTCCGCGGCCGCCACCAAGGCCCGGGTCATCGCGGAAAAGGACACCAACCGCCTGATCGTCGCTGCCCCCTTGGCGGGCATGGCCGACCAAATCGAAGCGCTGGTCAACCGATTGGACAAGCCCGTGCACGGCACCGGCCGCACCGCCGTGGCCGGCACGCCCACCAAGGCGCAAGTCGTTCAGGTCACCCGGGTCTTCCGCACCCGCACCTCGGAAGTGAAGAACGTCGGCAAGATCCTGACCGAAGCCCTGACCAAGACATTGCCCAACGGCCAAAAGGTTCCAACCGCCAGCGTCTCGGTGGAACCCGGCAGCCAGAGCATCGTGATCACAGGATCCCCCGGTGATGTGCAAACCGCCACCGACATCATCTCGCAACTGGAGACGGGCTCCACCAATCCCAAGCCGCAGCAAACCCGCTTCATCGATCTCGGCAGCGTCTCCGATGCCAAGCGCATCGTCCCGCTGGTCGAACAAATCTACCGAAGCGAGGTCTCCGGCGACAACGCAGGCGGAGCCGCCCACGCCAAGATCATGGCCGAGCCCAACACCAGCCGCCTGATCGTGACCGCCTCCGAAGAACACCTGACCCGCATCGAGGAAATCGTCCGAAACCTGCGGGCCGAGAAGTCCAAACCCCTCCAGCGCTCACTGCACATCCTGGCGCTGCGCCACGCCCGACTGGAAACCGCCTTCACCAGCCTCAACAGTCTGATCAACGAGCGCATGGCCGACCGGCGTTTTGAAGACCAGCCAAAGCCTTCGGTGGTCCCCGACAACGCCAACAACCGATTGCTGGTCACGGCCACCGAGGAGCAGAAAAAAGAAATCGAATCCATCCTGGCCGTGGTGGACCTCGCCCCGGAACGCCAAAAGCGACAGATGGCTGTCATCCCGGTCAACGGCAAGTCCCCCGCCGAACTCATCACCCTCGCCGGGCAAATGATGAGTCAACTGGGTGAGCAACCGAGCAATCCCCAGCTCGAGCCCAAGCTCATTCCTGACGCCTCGGGCAAGCAAATCATCGTGCTGGCCACCGATTCCGACATCCAACGGGTGCGCACCCTCATCCAGCAACTCGACGCCACCACGACCTCGGCGGTCAGTCGTCAGTTCCGCAATGTCGAACTTCACAACCGCACCGCGGCCGAACTCACCCCGCTGGTGCAGCAGCTCTATCAGGAGCAAATCAAGGGCAACAGCGAGCCCCCCGGTGGCCCCGCCACCCTCATGACCGACACCAAGAACAACCGCATCATGGTCAGTGGCGCCGAGCGGGAAATCACTCGCGTGGAGGCCATCATCCGCCAGTTGGATCCCGCAGGTCAGAAGAGTGCCAAGGAGGAGACCCGCATCATCCGTCTCAAGACGGCCGTCGCCTCGGAAATCTCCAGCCTCGTGGAAAAGAGCCTCGGCTCCCAAACCCAAGCCGTGAAGGTCCTGGTCGATACCCGGAGCAACAGCTTGGTGATCACGGGCGAACCAGCCGCCGTGGAAGCCGCGGCCAAGATCATCCGCGAACTCGACGTCCCTTCCGACGTGCAACCCCGCGAGATGAAGGTCATCGAACTCAAGCAGGCCGACGCCGCGGCTCTGGCCACCCTGGCCACCACCCTCTCCACCGACCTGCTCAAAAGTCAGCGCGGAGCAGAGTACACCCCCAAGGGCCGCATCATGCCCGACCCGGCGGCCAATCGGGTGATCATCTCTGCTCCGCGTGAGGAGATCTCCCTCATCTCCCAAGTGGTGGAACGCTTGGACCAAGCCCCGGAAGCCGCCGGGGGCGCCCGGGTGTTTCGCCTGACCAACGCCGATGCATCGCAGGTGGTCAGCGTGGTCTCCAATGCCATGGTGAAGTTCGATGCCCGCAATCAACCCATCCGGCGGGCTTCGGTTTCACTGGATCGCGAATCCAACAGCATCGTGGTCTCCGGATCGCGCCAGGATCTCAAGGACGCGGAAGGCATCATCCAGCGCCTCGACAATGAAGGTGTCGAAGGCACCGGGGGTACCGGCGGGAACTCCAAAAGCCGCACTTTGAAGATGGTGGAAGTCGTGGGAGAACCCGACACGCTGGCTCAGGTGGCCACCCGGGTCTTCCTGGCCCAAAATGCCGGACGCTCGGTGACCAACTTGGTGAGCATCACCCCGGAACCCAACGGCCGCCGCCTCATCGTGTTGGCCCCCGATTCGCTCATGGCGCAGGTGGAGACCGTCATCTCGGCCCTCGACGCCCGGCCGGATCAATCGCAGCGCCAACTGCACACCATCGAACCCCAAGGCAGCCGAGCCACCGACTTGCTGCCCATGGTCAACAAGATCTACGCCGAGCAAAACCAAGGACGCACCACCAAGCCCGCGACCTTGTACACCGATCCCTCCGGCGACCGGTTGATGGTGTTTGGGACGGCGGATCAAGCGGCGGCCGTTCGTCAAATCGTCACCACGGTGGCCACCGAACTCCCGGAGGCGCGCACCAACCGGGTGTTTGAGATCGGCAAACCCGCCGAGGCGCAGCGCCTGCTCCCTATCATCCAGCAACTCTACAAGGACCAGGCCTCCAGCCGCCCTTCCGACGGCCCGGCCGACACCCAACTGCTCACCGAACCCCGCTCCGGACGCATCATCGCCTCAGGCCGCGCCTCCCATCTGGAACGCATCTCGGAGATCATCGCCAATTTGAAGGCCACGAGCGGCACGAACCTGGGCCGCGAAACCCGCACCTTTGAGGTGGGTTCGGCCAGCGACGTCCAGCGGGTGCAACCGCTCCTCCAGCAACTCTACACCGACCAGTGGAAGGAACGCGCCGACACCGACCCGGCCGACGCGCAAATCCTGGGCGACCCCCGAAGCGGCCGCATCATCGTCACGGGCCGCCCCGACCACCTGCAGAAGATCGAATCCATCCTCCAACAACTGGGAACCAGCCCGGCCAAGCCAGGGGCTGACTCCCGCGATGTCCGCATCATCGATCTGGCCACCGCCACCGCCTCGGAACTGGCCACGACGGTTCGCACCCTCTACCTCGATCAGGCCAAGGCACGCTTTGGCACCACCCCGCCCGACACCACCATCACCTCCGACACGGGCAGCAACCGCCTCATCGTCGTGGGCGAGACCAACGAACTGGCCGTCATCGACGACCTCGTCCGCAAGCTCGACAAGGTGGGCTCCCAGAGCGCGACGGCCCGGGTGTTCAAGATCCGTTCCGCCGAGCCGGAGAAGGTGGCCGAAGTGCTGTCCACGGCGCTGGTGCGCTACGACGCCTTCGGTAGGGCCCAGAAGCGGGCCACGGTGTCGGGCGACGCCAAAAGCCGAACGATCATCGTCACCGGCGACCCCAAGGAATTGCAGGCCGTCTCCACCATCATCGAGCAGCTCGACACCTCGTTGGGCGCCCGCCCGGACCGGCGGATGAAGGTGGTGACCTTGCGTCAGGGCAAGGTGGGAGAAATGTCAGCCCGAGTCCGCCAACTCTACAACGACCAGTCCCGCAACCAGCCGGAACTGGCCCTGTCCGATTTGCTGGTCCTGGATGACGCCACCAGCAACCAACTCATCCTCGCCGGCAGCGAGGCCCAACTCACCCTGGTCGACACCATCCTCGAACAGCTGCAGAAAAACACCGCCACACTGACCCCTCGTGAAACCCGACCCATCGCGGTGGGTCAACCCGATGAAGTGGTCCGGGTCATGCCCTTGCTCCGCCAGCTGTACACCGAACGGTGGAAAAACCAGGACGCCGCCGATCCCGCCGATGCGGTGTTCACACCGGACGCGCCCAATGGCCGCATCCTGGTCACCGCCCGGACCAATCACATTGCAGAGATCGAGTCGCTCTTGAGCGTCATCCAAGCACCCACGGCCACCCCGGCTGCGCGAGAGACCCGGGTGCTGAATCTGGCTGAACGACAGGCCACGGAATTGGCAGGGACGCTCCGATCCCTCTATGAAGAAACACTGAAAGCCAAACCCGTCCCGCCCTCCGAACAAGCGGTCATCCGGGCCGATACCGAAGGCAACCGGCTCATCGTCACCGGCCGCACCAATGATCTCGACCAGATCGCCGCCTTGGTGCTCAACCTCGACACGGCCAACCAGCGCTCGGGCAACTCCCGCATTTTCCGTCTGACGAATGCCGAACCTGCCCAAGTGGCCGCCGCCCTTTCGAACACACTGGCCAAGGTGGATCCCTCCGGTCGCCTTACCCCGCGGGTCACCCTCGGCGTGGACAACAAGGCGCGCACCCTCGTCGTCTCAGGTGAAGCCAAGGATCTTCAGGCGGCTGAGCAAATCGTCACCCAAATCGACGCCACCACCAGCCGTGAGCCCCGCGACCTGCAGATCCTGGCCATCCCCCAAGGATCCGCCTCGGAGGCTGTCGCCCGCCTCCGCCCGCTGGTGATCGATCGCCTCAAGGCCTCCGGCCATACGGCTGACCTCGTCCTCATACCCGACGACAACCAATCGCGGGTGCTGGTCACTGCCAACGAGGCTCAATGGAAGGCTGTTCAAGACATCGCCTCCCGTCTGCTGACCACGGAGACCAATCTGGTCCGCGGCGTGCGGACGCTGCCGCTGCAACATGTGACGGCCGCACCGGTGATCACCCTGCTGGGGCAACTCTTCGCCCGCGAGATGGCTCTCACCGAATCCGCCCAGCGTCTGGTGGTGACGCCGGCCCTCGATGAACGTTCCCTGCTGGTCAGTGCGCCGCCGGCCCTCTTCGAGCGGGTTCAATCCGTCATCCATTCCGTGGACGTCTCGGATCCGGGCGGCTCGTCGGTGCTTCAGACCGTGCTGCTCCGCAAGACCGTTGCCGAAACTGTCGCCGAGTCGGTGAGCAAGGCCATCGCCGGCAAGGGCACCGACGCCAAGCTGCGCCGCGTGAGCATCACTCCGGTCACCGGAGCCAACGCCTTGCTGCTCAATGGCCCGGGCGAGGCCGTCCAGGAAGTGATGAAACTGGTCAAGGAACTCGACGCCGAGAGCGCCACCGGTGAAGTCGAGGTCCGCATTTACAAGCTCAACAGCGCCAACGCCACCGACATCCAACCAGTGCTGGCCCAATTGCTGGCCAATGTGAGCACCCGGCTCGAACGTCGTGGATTCGGGTCCCGAGCCCAACCGGCCATCGCCATCGACCCGCGCTCCAACAGCCTGCTCATCACCGCATCAGCCACCCACTTCAAACTCATCGAGCAGTTGCTCCCCACGCTGGACAAGGCGCCCGAGCGTTCCGATCGCGATGTCCAATTTGTCTGGCTGCAGAACGCACGGGCCGGAGATATCCGCATGAAGGTCGCCGCCGTCTATGAAGAGCGCCCGCGGGGCGAACAACCTGTCCTGGAAGTGGACCGCGAGGCCAACACCCTGACGGTCATTGCCAAGCGATCCGACATGCCGCAAATCCAGGACTTGATCCAACGCTTGGACACCTCCGCCCAGGACAACAGCCTCCAAGTCCGACTCCTCACCGTCGACGACGTGCCGGTCGAACAAATGATCGGCATGCTGACGAACATCTATCCGCAGATGTATGGGGCCTCGATCAAACTGGTGGATCGCTTGCCATCCCTGGATCGGACCAAGACCAACAATCCCGCCAAGACGCCTGAAGTCACCGTGGCTCTCGACCGCAACGCCAATGCGTTGATCCTCTCGGGCCCGGCGCCGGAGTTGGACCGCATCAACCGCATGGTCACCGACCTTTCCTGGAAGGCCACCTCGGGCGAAAGCGATCTGCGCATACTGGCCCTGAGCCAGGCCGACCCGGTGGTCATGGCCCGCACCCTCAACAACGTCTTCCGTCCCGGGGGCGGACGGGGTGGCCAGCCCGAGCCACAACCCCAGCAAAGCCAACGCCCGCCCCGCTTCACGGTCGTGCCCGAACCCCGCTCCCGAAGCCTGCTGGTCCGGGCGTCGGCCAAGGATTTCTCCATCATCGAGACGCTGGTCAAACAACTCGACACGGCCAACCCCGCCGCCGACCTGTCGCACCGGCTGATCACCCTCACCCACACTCCGCCGGCCAAGATCACTCCGTTGGTCCAGCAACTGGTGCAGCAACTCAGCGCCCAACATCCGGGGGATCCGCTCACGGTCTTGCCCTACGGCCGGTCCAAGGGACTGCTGGTGGTGGCTCGTGAACCGCTCATCGCCCAGGTGGAGAAAATGATCAAGACCCTCGACACTCCCAGCGAGGATGCCGAAGCCGAAGTCCGAGTCTTCACGCTCAAGCAAAGCGCCGCGCCTGCCATGGCTGCGACGCTCCAGAATCTCCTGCGCCCGGGAGCAGCCGGTGAGGCCGGTTCCGAAGCGCGTGAACTCCAGGAGCAGGTCCGCAAACTCAACATCCGCAGCGACTCGGGCAGCCCGGTGGCCCTCGACCTCCAGCGCCCCATCAAGATCACGGCCGACCCCAGCGACGGGAACCGGCTGCTCATCACCTCCACGCCGAAGAACCTCGAGGCCTTGAGCAAGGTCGTGGAAATGCTCGATCAGGTGGGTTCGGCCGAGGCGGCCGACTTTGCGGTCGTTGCCTTGCTCCACGCCGATGCCCGCACCACCGGCCAGACGCTGACCACCATCTTCACCCAAGGAGCCAAGCTGGGCACCCGGCAAGATGGCCCCGGCAAACCCGAGGCGGGATCGGCCCGGGCTCTGGCCAGCCAACTGAACGTCACGGCCGACGCCCGGCTCAATGCCCTGATCCTCTCCGGCCGCAAAGACTCCATCGAATTGGCCCGCAAGCTCATCAAGGACCTCGACAAGCAATGGGACTCCGCCGTCACCGAGGTGAAGGTGTTCCGGGTGAAGTACGCGACTCCCTCGCGCCTGCTGCCCATGCTCCAATCGGTGTTCACCGAGGGGCCGTCGGTGCCTGGAACCGAGGGACTCAACAACTACGTCAGCCGGCTGCAAACCAAGCGCGAGGGCGGCAAGGCCGTCTCCACCGAGCAGGCCAAGACCCGCACGGCCCTCACCCTTCAGGCCGATGACAACGCCGGTGCCCTCATCGTGGCTGCCCGCTCCGACACCTTGCCCCTCATTGAGGAACTGCTCACCCAACTCGACATTCCCGATGCCTCGGGCCTGAGCACCGTCCGCATTTATCCCCTCAAGCACGCCGACGCCACGGCCGTGCAGAAAATCATCAGCGATCTCCATTCCGGGGCCCGAAACGCCAACGCCAAACCCAGTGACCGGCCGACCATCACGCTGGATGACCGCAGCAACTCGATGATCGTCTCCGGCAACGACAAGGCCTTCGCCATCATCGACAACCTCATCGCCCAGCTCGACAAGCCCATGGCTCCCGAGTTCCGCGACATCCGCATCCTGCCGCTGGCCCATGCCGACGCGGCCCAATTGGCGGCAACATTGCAGCGTCTCATGGATCAACGCGTGACCCGTCAGGGCAGTCTCGGCAAAGGCCAGGGCGACAGCTTGAAGGTGCTCGTGCTGCCGGAACCCCGTTCCAACAGCCTGCTGGTCGGTGGCGGCAAGGACGCCTACGAGTTGGTCGAATCCCTCGCCCGCAAGCTCGACGATGCCGCCCCAAGCCTGACGGGCGGAGTGCGCATCGTACCCTTGGAATACGCCGATGCCCGCATCCTCGCCGCCTCCTTCAACCAACTGTTCACCCAGCGTTATCAGGCGAGCACCTCACCGGAGGTCCAGCGCCAGAAGCCGGTCATCCTGCCTGACGCCCGCGTCAACGCACTCATGGTCTCCGCCGGTCGCGAGGACAATGAGACCATCGACGCCCTGCTCAAGAAGCTCGATCGCAAGCTCGACAACCCCTCGCTGGCCCTGACCGTGCTGCCCCTCAAGCACAACGATGCCGCCAAGGTGGCAGTGACTCTCGAAGGGGTCTTCGCCGCCCGCATGCAGGCGCGCACCTTGCCCGGCCAGGCCCCCTCCCCCACCGACCGGGTGGAGATCCAGACCGACAGCCTCAACAACTCGCTCATCGTCTCGTCCAACAAAGAGAATCTCGACCTCATCAAGGACTTGCTCACCCGCATCGACGTGGAACCCACGGTCGCCGAGGGCGTGTTGGAAACCTTCGTCCTCAAGCACGCCGACGCGCAGCGCGTGTCCACCATGCTCAAGAGCCTGGTGCAACAAGGCATGTATCGCCCCGGCCGCTCCGACGTGAAGATCCCGGGTCAGGCCAGTCGCGATGCCATGGCCATTGCCGTCGACACCCGCAGCAACACCCTCATGGTCTCGGCCAGCCCCGACAACCTGGGCCTCATCAAGGAAATCCTCGCCAAGGTGGACACGCTCGACTTCGTGGCCGCCACCGACCTGAAGGTCTACAAACTCGAGCACGCAAGGGCCTCCAACCTGGCCGGCGTGCTCACCCAATACCTGCAAGCCCGCAAGGCGGCCGACTCGGCCTCGCTCAATGCCCCCGAGCGCAGCATGCCGGTGGCCGTCATCGCGGACACCCGCCTCAACGCCATCCTCGCCACCGGGTCCAAGGAAGCCATCGACATGCTCGATCGCATCGTTCCCCAGCTCGATGCCGAAGATCGTCTTGCCCAACTGAACTTCCGGGTCTTCCCCCTCAAGGAGGCGACCGCCGTCCGTTTGCAAACGACCTTGCAGCGCCTCTTTGCCAATCGCCCACCCAAGGCTCGGGGTGAACCGGTGGACCCCATCACCGTCGTGGCCGATGCCTGGGTGAACGCCCTCATCGTCGGAGCGGTTGTGGAAGACATGTCCATGGTCGATGGACTCATCCAACGTCTCGATACCCAGCAAGCCGAACTCGGCCTGAAGGTCGAAGTGATCCCCTTGGCCAAGGCCGATGCCCGGAAGGTGGCTCAAACCGTCCAGGGACTCTTCCGTGAAGGCACCCAAGGCGGCCCCCTGCCCATCGTGGTCACCGCCGATGAGCGCGTGAACGCCCTCGTCGTTTCCTGTGGCAACACCGACCTCAAACGCATCCGCGACGTGGTGGCCAAGCTCGACACCGACCAGACCGCCCGCGTCAGCGAAATCCGGGTGATTCCACTCAAGTACGCCCGCGCCGAGAACCTGACCCAGGTGCTCAACACCTCGCTCAATTCCAAGATCGCCCCGCTGTCGGACCTGAGCCCCAACGCACAGTCTGTGTTGCAGTTCGTCACCCGGACTGAAGACGGCCAGGAACTCGTGACCGCCGCTCTCAAGGAAGCCATTTCCATCACCCCGGACCCGCGCATGAACGCCCTCGTGGTTTCCGGCCCGGTGGACTACATGGGCCTGCTCGAGCAAATCGTTGGCCGGTTGGACAACAGCTCCTCACGCGAGGCCAAGATCCGCGTGTTTTCGCTGCGCAATGCCGACGCCCAGCAGACCGCCCAGCTGCTGCTGTCGATGTTCCGCATGCAGGCCACGGGCGCTGCAGTGGCCGGCACGGGCCAGCGGACCATCCAATACACCCTCATGAGGCCGGCTGCGGACGGCACCGAAACTCCGTCGGCCACCGCCGTGATCGGCTCCGAGGAGCAGACGGCTTTGAGCGTCAGTGTCGACCCACGAACCAACACCCTGCTGGTCGGTGGCACCGAGCATTACGTGGCCCTCGTCCAGCAAATCATCGAGACCTTGGATTCGTCGGAAGCCTTGGAGCGTAAAACCGAGGTGTATCGCCTGAAGAACGCACAAGCCCCGGATGTGGGCACGGCCATCCGCAGCTTCCTCGACCAAGAGCGTCAACGGGTCACGCAAGTGCTCGGCACCGATGCGGTGGGCACGGCTCAGCGGCTCCTCGAACGGGAGGTGGCCATCGTGCCTGAGCAGGTCAGCAACACCTTGCTGCTGTCCGCCAGCCCGAGGTACTTCGAGCAAATCCACCAAATCATCGAAGAACTTGACCAAGCCCAATCGCAGGTGCTGATCCAAGTCTTGCTGGCGGAAGTCACCCTCGATTCGAACCGCGATCTGGGCTTCGAGTGGAGCTTCACCAAGAACGTCGGCAATGGATGGAATGTCGGCACCGGAACCGAATTCGGCGTCCCCACCCAGATGCAGAACTTCGGTGGCTATTCGGCCTTGGTCACCGGCAACAACATGAACTTCCTCATGCGCGCCCTGGAGAATGACGGTCGCGTGGAAGTCCTGAGCCGCCCGCAAATCCTCACCGCCGACAACAAGATTGCCTCCATCAACATTGGCCAACGGGTACCGATCATCACCGGCAGTTCCACCACACCTCAAGGCGGCCAGATCAACACCTTCGACTACCGCGACGTGGGTGTGAACCTGACAGTCACTCCGCGCATCACGGGCGAGGGCTTCGTGAAGATCGATGTCGGCGCCACCAACAGCTCCTTGGCCAGCTCGAGCGTGGAGATCAACGACAAGGCCACGGTGCCCATCATCAACGAACGTCGCGCCTCGACCACCGTGACCGTACAAAGTGGACAAACCGTGGTCATCGGCGGGCTCATTGGCACGGTCGATGACATCCGCCGCAAGAAGACTCCGTTCCTCGGCGACATTCCGGGTGTGGGCTTCTTCTTCCGCAGCACGTCCAAGAAATCGGAACGGCGTGAATTGCTCATCATGCTCACCCCTCAGGTGCTCACGGCCAATCACGAGCAGGAGCCCAAGATCACCACCATCGGGAACTACTCGACCCGCATGCTGGAGAAGTCGACCCTTCGGGGGGCCGAGCGCAAAGACCCCTTGAAGATCCAGTTGATGGATTCGATCTTCCCGAACGATACCAACGCTTCCAAGACCAACGCGCCCGCCGACAAGAAGTGATGCCCCTCCACCGATCTCAAAACGGCAGCACTTCCCGCACTGGAGCTCTGGCATGGTCGCTGATGCTGGCGGCGAGTCTGGCCTCCGGTTGCTTGACCGGGAGCTCTGGCGCCACGTCTGGCAGCAGCACCCCAAAACGATCCCAGCGCGCATCCGGCATTCTGGAATTGCATCTGCTCACCATGCCGGTGGCTTTGAATCTGGACGGTGCCCCCGGCCCGGACGGTGTGGCCGTGAAACTCTTCGCCAACGTGGGCAACGCCACCAAGCCTGCACCCATCCGCAGCGGTGAGATCGAAATAGTGCTCTTCGACGGATTGCTCAATGGCAACAGCAATCCCCTGCCGAAGCCCTCCCACATCTGGACTTTCACAGCAAAGGAGCTCAAGGGATTCGAGACCCAGGCCATGGTGGGCACCGGTTATCAACTGACCTTGCGTTGGGGATCCTTCAAGCCGAAGAGCGACCGCGTCACCGTGATTGCCCGTCACCCCATTGGCGACGGCCGCTACTTGTACTCCACCCCCGGAGTCATCGCCTGCGCACCCTGATCAGGTCTGGCTTTGGGGTTCCCTGCCCCACTTCCCAAGGCGATTTCACCTCGGTGTCATCCGTCACTTTCCAGGCCAGGCACCCACAGCCCCCTTGCCGGGTGCTTGGGCGATGGGCGCTTCGGTCGGGTCACTGAGTGAACGCAGCACCGCCTCGGCCCGACCCGAATCGCCGTCGCCGAGGTGGCGCATGGCTTGTCGAAAAGCGTCCAACCGAAAGTCGGCATCGCCCTCGGCACGATCCACGCGATCCAGGAACGCCGCGAGTTCGATCAACTTGCACCGCGCGTCCATGAAGTAGAGATCCAACACCTTCTGACGAGTCATGGCGGCGAGACTACCCCGCTTCATGCTCCGCTCCAAGCCGTACCGAGCCGTACCATGACGTGCCCTCCATCCCACCGTTCGCACTTCGATTTCGCCGGCAACGACAGCTTGATCCATTGCCAGATCGTCGCCTGCTCAGGCAATCTCATGGCGCGTACAGCATGCCTCTGAACCTTGATTCGAAGATTTACGTCGCGGGCCACCACGGTCTGGCCGGAAGCGCCATTTGGCGAAGTCTTCAACACCGCGGCTACCGAAACCTCATCGGAAAACGATCGCAGGAGGTCGACCTCCGTGATGCCCAGGCCGTCGAAGCCTTCTTTGCATGTGAGCGGCCAGAATATGTGTTTTTGGCAGCTGCCAAAGTCGGAGGCATCAAGGCCAACAACGACCAGCCCGCGGAGTTCCTTCTCAACAACCTGACGATCCAGAACCACGTCATCGACGCCGCCCGACGCCATGGTGTGCGAAAACTGCTCTTCCTCGGCAGTTCCTGCATTTACCCGCGTTCGGCACCTCAACCGCTCAAGGAGGAATACCTGTTGAGCGGCCCGTTGGAACCCACCAACCAGTGGTACGCCATCGCCAAGATCGCCGGCATCAAGCTGTGCCAGGCCTACCGTCGCCAGTACGGTTGCGATTTCATCTCAGCGATGCCGACCAACCTGTACGGTCCCGGCGACAACTACGACCCCATGGGATCTCACGTCCTTCCGGCCATGATTCGCCGCTTCCATGAGGCCAAGGTTTCCGGTGTTCCATCGGTCACCTGTTGGGGCACCGGAAGTCCTCTTCGGGAGTTCCTGCACTCGGATGACCTCGGAGATGCGTTGGTTTTCCTCATGGAAAACTATTCCTCGGAGGAGATCATCAATGTGGGGTCCAACCAAGAATTGAGCATTCGGGATCTCGCCGAGCTGGTGTCACGGATCATCGGATACCCCGGCACGATCCATTGGGATTCATCCCAACCGGATGGCACGCCCCGGAAACTCATGGACAGTTCCCGACTGCACGCCCTGGGCTGGTCGCCAAAAGTGGGCTTCGAAGACGGTATCAGCGGCGCCTATCAGGACTTTTTGAAGACCCACGGTTGATGGGTCCCTTCTCGCAATACCGAGGGCAAGCCAGCCCCGAAAACGGCACGGCTCATGACAGGTGACGCCTGCAACCCGCGAAGCAACGTGCACAGGAGCCAACAGTCCTCCGTCTTCGACCGTTCGGCTTGACCGACATCGACTGGGAGTCTCCAGGGTTTGGAATCCAGCGGCTGGATTGTCTCTTCCAGATTCCGTGACCACCGACAAGCCAGCCTGATGGACAGTCGACCATCCAATCCTTGGCGATCTGCGGCCCGGACTTCCCTGCACCGATGACTTGTCCCTATCCTACGGCATGGACAAGGACGAGGTCGCGGCGGTGCTTTCTGAGATCGGGACATTGCTGGAGTTGAAGGGAGAGAACCCCTTCAAGACGCGAGCCTACCACAACGGGGCCCGCATCCTGGAAGGATTGACTGAACCGTTGGAGAAACTGGTCACCGAGAACCGGCTCGGTGAACTCAAGGGTTTCGGAGACGCTCTCCAGGAAAAGGTGACACGACTCGTCACCACCGGATCACTGCCCTATTTCGACGAACTCAAGGCATCGTTGCCGCCTGGTTTGCCGGCCCTCCTGGAAATCCAAGGCCTCGGGCCGAAGAAAGTGAAACGCCTCTACGATGAGTTGGGGATCGATTCGATGGAGAAGCTGGAGGCGGCCTGCCACACCCAGACCATCGCCGGTCTGGAGGGCTTCGGAGAGAAGTCCCAAGCCAAGATCCTCGAGGCCATCGCCTTCAAGCGCCAGTTCGCCTCGCGTCACCGGCTGATCGACGCCTTGGTTTGCGCGGATCCGATCCTTGAGTCCCTGCGCGGACATCCCGACGTCACCCGATGCTCGACCGCCGGAAGTCTGCGACGTTGGAAAGAAGTCATCGGAGACATCGACTTCCTGGTGTCCTCCAAGAACCCGGCGTCGGTCATCGCCTTCTTCGTCGAGCAACCCGGCGTGAAGTCGGTTCTGGCCCAAGGCGAAACCAAGGCGAGCGTGATCCTTGAGGGCGGCATCCAAGCCGATCTGCGGGTGGTGGCGGATGCCGAGTTTCCGTTCGCCTTGGCTTATTTCACCGGCTCAAAAGAACACAATATCGTGATGCGCCAGCGGGCCATCGCTCGAGGCCTGCGCCTCAATGAGTACGGGCTATTCCGAGGCAGCGAAGAAACCCGGGATCCGGCCCTGCGGGTCACTTGTCGCGAGGAACGTGAGATTTTCGAGCAACTGGGGATGGCCTACGTGCCGCCGGAACTGCGGGAGGATCACGGCGAATTTGCCGCGGCCGAATCCAATGCGCTTCCCCGACTCATCGAGTGGACCGATTTGCGCGGATCACTGCACAACCATTCCAATTGGTCCGACGGCCGCGATTCCTTGGAAGCGATCGCCGCCGAGGCGCACGAACTGGGTCTCGATTACTGGGCCATCACCGACCATTCGCGGGCCTCGTTTCAGGCCAATGGGCTGGATGTCCGGCGTCTCGAGGACCAACTGCAGGCGGTGGCGACGGTCAACCAATCGTATGCCAGTGAAGGCAGCGAGTTCCGACTCCTGACCGGGTCTGAGGTGGACATATTGAAAGACGGCCTCGATTTCGATGACTCCATCCTCGCTCGCTTGGACGTGGTGGTCGCCAGCTTGCATGTGCCCTCGAGCGATGCGCTCGAGAACACACGGCGATTGATCCAGGCTGCGGAGAACCGATACGTCCACATGCTCGGACATCTCACCGGGAGGCTGCTGTTGGAACGCAACGCCTACAAGCTGGACATCCCGGAGGTGTTGAAGGCGTGCGCCGCAACGGGCACTTGGATCGAGCTCAATGCCAGCCCATATCGGTTCGATCTCGATTGGCGTCTCTGGCGGCAGGCCAAGGAAATCGGCGTGAAATGCGTGATCAACTGCGACGCCCACCGACTCGACCACTTCAACTTCCTGCGTCTTGGAGCCGGCATCGCCCGCAAGGGCTGGTTGACCCAAGCCGACGTGATCAACACGAGGAACCTCAAAGATTTGCAGCAGGCATTGAGGCAAAAGCGAGGTTAGCTCCCGACGGGGGATCCCCATCAGCGAATCTGGGCGTTGATGCCCGAGCCCCAACGCGGACGATTCTCGGCTACCGAGGTGAAAGAGGACCCAGAATACGCACCTCGAAAGGCGCCAGTGCCGGCATCCAACCATCGGCATCCACCGCCACCTCGTCGCCATGGCGGACGTCCGACATCCGCACATTCCACCAGGTTTCATCCGTCAGGCGGATTTGCTGAATGCGCTCGGTGGTGTTGACCAGAACCCAATAGTCGCCCGGTGCGACAAACCCATTGCCCTGACGCACGGAATTCACCGACCAGAGGATCGGCGGTTCCAAGGCTTCATTGCGACGATCGGTCATCATCTCCGATCGAGGCGGACGCCGGGAAGAGGCGGGCGCAGCGAAGATCGGCTCCCAGCGACGAACTTCCTGCACGACATGGGTGAGCGCCTTCCACGTCTCCGGATGACGGGGCATCTCCCAATTCCCATCGCGGTAGGGATAATACAGGACCGCATCGGCTCCAATGATGCGGGCTCCCCAGGTCATGCTGCGCAATTCCTCTTCCGTCGGTGGTCGCGGCGAAAAGGGAGGCGGGAAGTGTTCCGTTGGATAGGAGCCCCAGTCCATCGACTGGATCACCGCGTAGAACTGCTTGCCGCCCGCCCGTGCCGCCGTGGCCCCATGGCGCATGTGCTGAAAGAACGCCGGGACCGGAATCCAACCGACGGGATAGAAATCCACCATCAGCAGATCAGCCGTGTGGAACTTGGCCAAATTCCAACCCCGAGCCACCACCAGTGCCGTGGGCTTTTGTCCCCCCGCCGATCTCACGGCTTTGTGGGCCTGTTCCACCTGTTCGGCGGGCACTTCATTGAGATCGGGCTCATCGATGAGGTACCAACCGGACAGGGCCGGATGCCGATCCCAACGCCGCACCGTCTCACGCACCCGTTTCGCATCGAAACCCTTGCCAGCCGAGCTCCCCGGAGCCGCGATCACCCCCAGCCCGAGGCGGGCGGCTGCATCCATGTAGGCGGGATCCAAACCGCCCATCACCAGCGAAAACCCGGACGCATGAACCGCCTGCAAATCGGCAACACCTGGCACCCCATAAATGCCCAAGGGGAAAGGCTTGCCCTCCGCACGATTTGCGACCGGAACTTTCGCTTGAGGTAGCTGTTGGCAGGCAACCAACCCACCCAAAAGCGCCACCGTCATGATCCATCGAATCTTCCGGGGAAACCTTGAAAGACGCTGGATGAAGGGAAATGAGGCCAAACCATTCATGAGGCGAACACCTTCTGCCGGATTTGTTCAACCGAAGCCGTGCCGGTGGTCCCGAGTTGGTGGATCACACAATGGGCTGCAGCCATGGCCAATTGCATGGCCTCGGGCAAATCGGCTCCCGCGGCCAGCGCCGCGGTGAGATTCGCGCTCACCGAGTCACCCGCGCCCACGATGTCGATCGGACCGGTCACCGGATAGGCTGGCACATGAGCCACTGCGCCCTCGGCCGAGGCGCCAATCATCCCCTGCTCCGCCAGCGTGATGAAAACCGGCCGCTTCAACGACATCGCCATCGACCGGGCAGCCGAGACCACCGAGGGCAAGTCGACCAAGCTACGCCCGGTCAGGCGGCCCAACTCCGCGGCGTTCATCTTCCAGTGGGCCGCCGGCCATCCGTGGAGGCCCCGACGGCTGTCCGCAACGATGGGCAAGGTTGGCTGGGCGGCCGAAAGACGCCCCAGTCGTTCCCGCACCTTCTCGGTCACCACCCCGGTCTCGGCGACGTCCACCTGATCCATCACCATCCAGGCGTCCGCGCTCTGCGGGCCGTCAGCGATCCGATCCATCGCGGCGATGACCGCCGCCTGGGCCGCGTCCGGAGTCGGTGTGAAATTCTTGAGATCCAAGCGGCTCAACTCCTCGGGAGGCTGCCCGACGCGATGCATCAAGGGCTTGGTGTAGGTGAAGGTGTTGCGTCCGGAGATGGCCACAAAACCCGTCAGATCCACACCCGTCCGAGCGGCCAGAGCGCGGTGCAATTCGAAACCTTCGCCGTCATCGCCACGAAGGCCCAGACAACGAATTGTGCCCACCCCCAAGGCTACCAGATTGTTCAGGACCGTCCCAGCCGCCCCGGGCAGGCAACGCACGCCGGTGATGTTGTGCACCGGCAGGCCCGTTTCGATGGAGATCTCAGACCGGGTCGGATCAATGTCGAAGTAACGGTCAAGGCAGAAATCCCCCAGCAACGCCACCCGCAACCGAGGGTATCGACCTGTGATCGCCTCAAACCGTTCCACGGTCATACCCGGTTTCATGACAAGAATGGCTGGGTTGCTGGCTTCCGTCTTGGAGCCGGAATCGTGCTATTCCTTGAAGATCAATTCGCCGTCGTGACGCGTCACGCCGCGGAAGGCCGACAGGAGTTTGCCGGTGATCGTCCCCGGCTTGCCGTTGCCGATCACGCGACCATCCACCTTCACCACCGGAACCATCTCGGCCGCGGTGCCCGTGAGGAACATCTCATCAGCGGTATAGATGTCGTAGCGGGTCAGGTTGGGCTCGGCCACCTCGATGCCCATGGCCTTGGCGCAGTCGATGACCGTGTTGCGCGTGATGCCATACAGCGCGCCCGCGCTCAGCGGAGGCGTGAAAAGCTTGCCCTTCTGGACAATGAAGATGTTGTCACCGGTGCACTCGGCCACGTAGCCCTCGGTATTGAGCATGATGGCCTCTTCCACGCCGATCAAATTGGCCTCGATGCGGGCCAAGATGTTGTTCAGGTAGTTGAGCGACTTGATGGCCGGATTCACCGAATTCACCAGCATGCGGGTGGTCGGGACCGTGGCGATGGTCATGCCGTCCTGATACACCGACTCCGGGTAGAGTTGGATGGTCGCGGCGATGATGATCACCGACGGTTTCGGGCAGCGTCGCGGATCAAGTCCGAGGGTGCCCTTGCCCCGGGTGACAATGAGTCGGATGTACCCTTCGCGCAGACCATTGGCGCGGCAGGTTTCCAAGCAGGCCTCCATCATCTGCTCCTGCGTCATCGGGATCTCCAAGAGGATGGCCTTGGCGGACCAATACAGGCGCTCGATGTGCTCCCGCAGCTTGAAGATGCGGTTGTGGTACATGCGGATGCCCTCAAAGACTCCATCACCATACAGGAGACCGTGATCAAACACGCTGATGGTGGCTTCGGATTCGTCCCGCAACTGACCGTCGATGTAGACCTTCATTGGTTTTTCTGGGTAGACGCTACGTGAGCCCACCAACTGCCCGCAAGTACGCACCGGTCAGGAGCAGGGATCAGTGGCGGGGATGCAAATCATGACAGTTTGGCGCGATGCCGATCATTCGAACCCCGCTGCGAGCATATCATTCCCTGGTGATGGGATGGATTTCAGTTCTCGTGCGTGTTCACGGCACAATCGCCTGCAAACGATAGAATCGAAGGGGGGATTCGGTCTCCGGATCCTGTACATCCAAACGACCAGCCTCATCGGCTGTCGCTTCACCCAGATCGGTCCAAGGTTGACTGACATCCAAAGAGGATCGAGCCATCAACCGGTAGGTTCTGCCGGGAACCGCGGCAAACCTCAATTGAACCCCTCGGACCAGCGGTAGGACCCTGACCAGATTCTGAGCCAATCCAGTCGTCGACTCGAAGGCAACCAAGTTGACACGGCCTCGGGTTGTTTCCTTTCCGTTGCCCATCTCATAACCGAAGGAATCGACCACTGAGTCAGCCAGGCCGATGGGCGGGGTGTAGATGATCCATCCACCATCGAGTCGCACGCTGCCACCCTGCGTTGTCAGAGGATCGACTCGAACGAGTGCCGTGACCCCCTCGGCAACGAAGTCGTTGGCCAGGATTTGTTGCACCTTCCACTTGAGCGGTTGACGGGGAATGCGCATCAAGTTGTCGGTGTTGGCGATCACCCGGTTCCGGATCACCAGATTCACCCCGTTGCTCGGAAGGCTTGGAACGCCCGAGTCGATCGCGGCCACCGCCGTGAACACATGCTCACCCGTCGACAAGGGCAACGTCGGTATGAACGCCCAGACGCCGCGATCATTCGCCACAGTGGTTCCAAGAAGGTTGGAACCGTCCGATATCGTCACCGTGGCGCCCGCCAACGCGGTGCCCGATATCCGCGGTTGCAGGTCGGTGGTTGGGCTTTGCAAGGAATCAACCACGGGCGGCGGAACCAGCGCCGCGCGGGACACAAAAGCCAGAATGCCCGGGTCGAAGATCGATCCCGGCTGAGGATCTTCATCGCCCCGTTCGTTGTCGACGAAGTAGACCAACACCTCATCAAATTCCGGATCCGCGTCGGTATTGAGGAATTCCGCACCGGTATAGAGCACTTCCCCTCGGGAATCCCGCCGCAGACCGCCATTCAAATCCGTCAAGGCTGTCTTCAGGAACTCATAGCGCGTTCCATCCGAGGCGGACTTCACGAACGTGTTCATCGTGACTCCAACCGGTATGAGAATCCGAACAAGGTTCTGCTTACTGACAAATTCCGACTGCACCAACGCCTCAAAGGCTGATTGCTCGGCAGGTGAGACAGAACCCTTGGCTTCGACGGTCGGTCTGATCAAGAACCCGAGCACTCCCAGATCGGTGTTGAGATCCTTCACCTCTGCACCGCCAAGAACGGACATCAATCCGGATCGATCTTCGGCGGACACCTCGCCCAACTTCACGTTGCCAATCTTGATGGATGCACTCAATTGGCCCCCGTCGATTGCCGTCTTGGCCAGAGAATTCATGTACGGATTCTCCCGACCACTGGCCACCAGGGAAAGATAGGAGGTCGGATCGCCGAGATCCGAATTGATGGCCGGAAATGAGGCCACCGCATTTTGCATGGCATCGCTGATGCCATCTCCATTGCGGTCTCCGGCAAAGGACTCGGTGACGTTGTCGACGCCATCGCTATCGAAATCCAAGGTGATTTGGGCCATCATCTCCCGTTGCAGCTGGTTGGCCTCCAGCAACAACTTCAGACCCACGGTGCCCGAAAATCCGGGCGGCAGAGTGACCTGAACCAAATCACCGTTGATCGATGTCTGAACCCCTTTCGCCGACAGCTCCTCTGCGTTGATCATCGAGGCTGACACCGTTCCGCCTTCCGGATTGAAGATGAACTCGGAGATGGAGAACACGGCGGTTCCACCCAATTCATCACCAGAAACACTCCAATTCAGATCCTTGCCCGGCCGCAAGGCGGCCGGCTCGATGACATTGGTGACCATCACCTCCACGGGTTGGACGGCTTCACCACCACGACCATCCGCAACGACCACCACCAACTTGTAGCGACCCATGCGATCGGCATCGGTCGGACGCTCGAAGTCGAAACCTTTCCGTGCTGTCACCCTGCCGGCGCTGTCCACCCGGAAGAGGGCGGCATCGCGACCCAATAAACGATAAGACAACGAATCCGAATCGGGATCCGATCCACGGACAACGAAAGCGATGATACGGTTTTCGGGCAGGAGGACCGATGCGCTGCCCCCGATCATTTCGGCGGGCAGCAATCCATCGAGGTTCGACTCATTGGCCGTCCAAACCACGATTCCTGGCAAACCATTCGGCGCGGTCGATTGCCCCCGCAGCTGGACCGGAACAGTGGTCTGCACCTTCGTGCCTTGCGGATCCGTCGCGGTGATCTTGATCTCCGACGACGATTTGTCGGCCGCCGTGCCAATGATCTGGAGCTCACCATCCGCGGCACTGACATTCAAACCAGCGCCCACAAAATCCACCGAATAGGACAATCGCAACTCATCTTGCGGATCCCGATCATCAAATAGCCCCACCAGGTGGAGGGTCACGCTCTGGTTCTGAGCCAAGGAGACAGGGGGAACCGGAAGAGCCTCCGGGACGTCATTCACATTGCGGACCGCGATGAGAATCGTGCCGGAAATCATCTGAACGACGGCACCTTCACCGACACTCAACAGTTCCACACGATAGGGGACGGTCGCATAGCGGGGGCCGTACTCGTCGGCGGATGGCACGAACAGAACTTGCCCGGACACGAATTCCTGAAGGTCCAACAACACCGGTTTGCTGGGGCTCGGAGCAATCGGTTCCTGAACACCGCGGTTCTGGACCCACAGAGAGCCCTTGGGGTTGCCTTGCGGGTCCACAGCCGGGCCGGTCAACATCACTCGCCCCACCAGACCCCTGGATCCCAACTGCGCAAAGGGAAGAGGCTTACCGTCTGCGAGGAGGATCGATACCAGCGGGTTGGCCGTCGTGGAAAGCGGACCTCCAATGTCCTCATCCATGACCATCTGGTAATTCGGATTGGTGCTCAACAAGAGAGGCGGAGAAGCCACCACAATCTTGAAGGTCGAGGCAGCCGAACGAGACGGAGAACCGGAGTCGGTGGCGGTGACCAGAACTGTGTAGGTACCAATCGCCAACGGCGTGCCGGTGAACGACGCGGTCAAGGGCTGGAAGAGAATGCCGGGCGGAAGACCGCTGATCGAGTAGGTCAGCGACTGATTGGCGTCTGCTTCGAAGAACGCACCGATGGGCAGCGACCAATTCACAACTTGCTGCAGCGTGGCGGACTTGTCCGGGATCGGTGCAACCAACACAGGGGCATCGTTCTGATCGACGACCACCACCGGAACGTCCTTCACAGCGACCAGACTTCCATCGCTGACTTCAATGCTCAGCAGGTAGGCGCGTTGAGACTCAAAATCCAGATTTCGAGTGGCACGAAGGACATTACCGTTGATGTTGAATGAGCCATTGTCTGCCACACCGGGCACAAGCCGGAATTGGAAAACCGTGTTCCCGTCTGGATCGGAACCCTGAAGCAGGCCTACCTCAGCGTTCGCCCCCGAATTCTCCGTCACCAAAGACCTGCTCAGTACAACCCCATTCGGTGCTTCATTGGCGTTGACCACCGTCACGGCCAATGACTGCTGGGACGAATTACCAGCCCCATCCACCCCCCGGATGACCACTTCGTAGACATTGTCGCGATTGTCATCGAGCGGCGTCTCAAAATCCGGAGCGCTGATGAAGCTCAGGACACCCAGACTGCTGAGGGTGAATTTCGCCGCATCTCGACCACCGACCAAACTCCAGGTGACCGCTTCATTGGCGGTGAACGCATGGACCGGGGTGGTGTTTTCAGGGACAGACTGAACCGACGACAATCCGGTCGATCCTCCCGGACCCGAAATCAGAGGCGCGATGACGTCATTGAAGGTCAGTGCCACTTCGGCTGGGCTGGTTCCGCCATTCTTGACGTCAGCCCCTCCGAGGGTGGCGACCACGACACCCACACCGGCACTGGCCGGAGCGGT
>JACCDP010351773.1_pt1 | contig 66241 bp, 65 predicted proteins | sample 7445841 | NCBI WGS metagenome assembly JACCDP01 (sample SAMN15323441, study PRJNA562643) | freshwater metagenome | isolation source: river surface water | place: USA:Blue River Watershed | collected 2017-08-17 | reverse complement strand
CTTTGCTGATTTTCTCTATCGTTTAGGAAAAGAGAATGAAGGAGCTGTTCCTTTGACTTGGATCAGCACCCATCCTGATCCCAAAGAGAGGGCGAAGTATATATTGAAAGAGGGACAAGTGACAAGGAAATAGGGAAGTTGATCAGATAAAAAGAAATCAATGAGTGTACAAGATGAAAAGATCGCAAGGATGAAGTTTTCATCGGTCTATCCTTTATACTTAACCAAGGTGGAAAGGAAGGGAAGAACCAAGGCAGAATTGGATCAGGTGATATCATGGCTTACTGGATTGGATGAAAAACAATTGCTGCAAAACATCAAAGAAGAACTAAGCTTTGAAGCCTTTTTTCAGAAAGCCAAGCTTCATCCCCATGCGCATCTCATCACAGGCGTCATTTGTGGTTATCGAGTAGAGGAGATTGAAAATCCACTGACCCAAAAAGTACGCTACCTCGACAAGCTTGTGGATGAACTCGCGAAGGGACAGAAAATGGAGAAGATTTTGCGTGCTTAAATGAAGGAACAACATGCATTCAGAACGGCATTTCAATTCCAGTCTTCAATCTGTTCATGGCTCTTCTTAGCTGATGGTTTCGGTGCAGGCTTTCTTCTTCACTGATTTTACGGAACCTGAGCTTTTCACCAGGACGCTTTTGTGCAAGTTTTGACATATCCGCTGAGCAAACCCTTCCTATTCGTGGATAACCTCCGGTGGTCTGGGCATCTGCCATCAGGATGATGGGCGTTCCATCGTTTGTGACCTGGATGATCCCTGAAGCAACGGGAGTAGAAACCATCTCGTATTTTTCTTGCATCAACAATTTTTCTCCTTCCAATCGGTAGCCCATTCTGTTGGATTGTGATGAGATCGTAAAAATGCTGTCAAATAATTTTTGTTGAGAAGCGGATTGAAAAAGTTCAAATTCCGGTCCCTGCACCACTTGAATAATATCCGGTTCTGCATCATGCACAAGAAGATCCGGCACTTGCCATTGGGATGCATGTATGTTATTGCCCAATGATTTTAAGGATCCCCTTTTGAATTCCTGCTCTCTGTTTTTGAAAGGCAGGGTATCACCGGTGAGGAGATTTCTTCCTTGCATACCGCCAATACCGGAGGGAACATAGGTGGATGCGCTTCCCATGTTTTTGGCGATTTTGAAACCTCCTGCAACAGCAAAATAAGTCCTGCATCCTCTTACAACAGGTTGGGTGGTGATGACACTGAAAGCAGGAATAAAGAGCAAACGGTTGAAGGGCAATTCAACAGCATCGACCAATACTTTGCATCCCCCACCCGTAAAAGCACAATAGGTATTTTCATTGAACAGGATCGAAGTACCGTGCAGGGTCATTTCAACAACCGCTTCATTTTCATCATTCCCGCAAATGATGTTGGCCAAGGATGCGGCCATCTTGTCCATCGCACCACCAACAGGAACACCGAACTGTTGAAAGCCCCATCTTCCAAGGTCCTGCACACTGCTCATGATGCCCGGTTTCAGGATGGTGATGCTCATGAGAGGGAATTGAATTCGTTAAGACTGATCGATGCAAACTTTACCTGGTCTCCTGCTTTCAACCAACAGGAAGGTTTCCTAAGGGCGTCAAATATTTTCAAGGGGGTTCTTCCGATCACCTGCCATCCACCCGGCACTTCGGCGGGATAGATCCCCGTTTGTTGCCCCGCTAACGCCACACTTCCTATCGGAATTTTCAATGCCGGTGTTTGCTTTCTGGGTATCTGCCATCCTTCGGGTAGTATGCCCATGTAAGGGAATCCGGGAATGAACCCGATCATGTACACCCTGAAAACATTCCCTGTATGTTTTTCGATGAGTTGTTCTTGGGTAAGCTGTATATGATCACAGACAAATTCCTGGTCTGGTCCCAAGGATCGATCATAACATACGGGGATGGTGATGATCCTGTTTTCAGATGGTTCATGCTGCAGCTCCAAAGAATCCAATATCCGCTCCTTCAAATAAGCCATCACTTCTTCCCTTTCGCAGTTCCCATCGAAATAGATGGTTAGGCTGCTATAGGCAGGAACAATGTCCAGCAATCCATTGATGGGTTTTTGCTGAATAGCACTTCTTAATGCCATGACACGCAGGTTGTCCTGCTCACTGATCTTTTGGGAGAATGCTACCGTGAGGGCATGATCATGTATCGCGTATATCCTGAAATCTTGCACTAATAGTTGATCACCTGCTCCACAATGTTTTCAGGCAGTTCCCTGAAGGTATATTGTTGTGTGCGCAGTTGCGGTTCGAAGCCCGCCTCTTTGATCGCATCCTGGATGGAGCGATAGGTGAATCGATGCGGAGCACCCGCGGCACTTACTACATTCTCTTCGAGCATGATGCTGCCAAAATCATTGGCACCTGCATGCAAACAGATTTGTGCCACTTTTTTTCCGACAGTCAGCCACGAAGCCTGAATGTTTTTGACATTGGGTAACATGATACGGCTGATGGAGATCATGCGGATATACTCATCGGCTGTGGTCATGTTTTGGATGCCCCTGATCTTTGCCAGCAGCGTATCCACTCCCTGGAAGGTCCATGGGATGAAGGCAAGGAAGCCATTGGCTTCAGCAGGTTTTCGGGATTGCACTTCTCTGATTTTGATAAGGTGTTCGAACCGTTCTTCCAGTGTTTCCACATGACCAAACATCATGGTGGCGGATGTGGTGATGTTTTGCTGATGGGCTTCGGCCATCACATCCAACCACTCCTGGGCATCGCATTTGCCATTGCTGACAAGTCGGCGAACCCGGTCCACCAGTATCTCTGCTCCTGCTCCCGGAAGGGAATCCAATCCTGCTTCTTTCAAAGCTTTGAGCACTTCACGGTGTGTCGATTTTTCCAGTTTGGTAATATGCGCCACTTCGGGAGGGCCCAATGCGTGTAATCGGATGTCGGGAAATTCAGCCTTGATGGCACGGAAGGTATCTACATAATAGGCTAAACCCAATCCGGGATGATGTCCCCCTTGCAGGAGCAACTGATCGCCACCCCAGGCTATGGTCTCCTGGATCTTGACCCGATAGGTATCCATGTCTGTGATATAGGCTTCCGGGTGACCCGGTATGCGGTAGAAGTTGCAGAACTTGCAGTTGGCAATGCAGACATTGGTGGTGTTGACATTGCGGTCGATCTGCCAGGTTACTTTTCCATGGGGCACCTGGATCTTCCTCATTTCATCCGCCACATGCATCAGTTCGGCAAGGGGGGCTTCCTTGAAAAGAAAAAGACCCTCTTCCGCGCTCAGGTGTTCAAAATTCAGTGCCTTTTGGTACAGATCGTAAAATTGACTCATGGTTTGCTTTGATAAGCAACAAAGTTACGCTATCATTGGTTTAATAAGCAATGAAAACAGTGTTCCTCTATATGGTCACGCTCCTGATGTTGATCCAGGCAGGAGCACAGGAACAGTTTGTCGAACCCAATTCCCGTTACATCAGTTCCATGCCTTTTCAGTTGTTGACAGGTGGTGTCATCCTTCTGAGGGCCAAGGTCAATGACATTCCCGACAGCCTCAATTTCATCCTGGATACAGGAAGTGGTGGCATATCCCTGGATTCCACAACCGTGGCGGAATATAAGATTCCCTTACAGCCATCCGACAAGACCATCAGGGGTGTAGGGGGATTGAGAAGGGTATCTTTTTTAAATGATGCTGCACTCAAATTACCAGGTGTCACCACCGAGCACCTCAATTTTCATGTGAATGATTATGCCCTGCTTTCCAATGTATACGGGATTCGCATCGATGGGATCATCGGGTATAGTTTTTTCAGCCGGTACATCGTACACCTCAATTACGACAAGTTGATCATGAGTGTATTTACCATTGGTGATTATCAATATCCTTCGGGAGGTCATCTGTTGAGGCCCATGTTTACTGCACTTCCCATCCAACAGGTTGCGTTCAAGGATAGCAGGAACCTGAAACAGTATTTTTATCTTGATACCGGTGCCGGTTTGAATTTTCTTCTCTCAGAATCCTATGCCAGGGACAGTACCGTTTTGAGAAAAAGACGCAAGCCGCTTTTTGTCACCCAAGCAGAAGGGATGGGTGGAAAGACTACCATGCAATTGACAACTGTCAGAAAAGTCAGGATTGGTCCCTATCGGTTCAATCAAGTACCTACCTTCCTTTTCAAGGATGAATACAATGTGACCAATTATCCTTTTGTAGGTGGACTGGTGGGCAATGATCTTTTGCGTCGCTTCAATGTCACCCTCAACTATGTCCGCCAGGAAGTCCACCTGGTTCCCAACAGCCATTTTCGAGATCTCTTTGATTATGCCTATTCGGGGTTGTCCTTGTATTATGTGGAGGGCAAGATCATGGTGGACGATGTGGTTCCCGGATCACCGGCTGAAAAGGCAGGATTGAAAAAAGAGGATATCATATTGGGAGTGGGCAGTGATTTGAGCAACAACCTGCAGCATTACAAGACCTTGTTGCAGGAGACTGGCAAAAAAATCAATCTCTTGGTGAGCCGACCTTCCGGTATTGTCATGATCACGGTCAGGCCAGTTAGTATCAGATAGCAATTTGAGGATTCTTTATCATCCTGCAAGGGTACTATTCCATAATTTCGCAGCATGATCAAGTTTGAAAGATTTGAACTGACCAATGGTTTAAAGGTATTGGTGCATACCGATACCAGTACACCGATGGCGGTCGTGAATGTTTTGTATGATGTAGGAGCCAGGGATGAGAATCCGGCACAAACAGGTTTTGCTCATTTGTTTGAACACCTTATGTTTGGTGGATCAGTCAATGTGCCTGATTATGATGAGCCGCTCCAGGTCGCTGGCGGAGAGAACAATGCCTATACCACCAATGACCTGACCAATTATTATTGTCAGTTGCCAGCAGAGAATATTGAAACCGCTTTCTGGCTGGAGAGTGATCGCATGCTGAGCCTGGCTTTCAGCAAGAAAAGTTTGGATGTACAACGCAAAGTGGTTTGCGAAGAATTCAAAGAGCATTATATCAACAAGCCCTACGGCGATGTCTGGCATCTGATGCGAGAGCTGGCCTACAAGGAACATCCTTATCGCTGGATGACGATTGGAAAGGAGTTGTCGCATATTGAGGATGCCAAGCTGGAGGATGTCAAGCGATTCTTCTTCAAGCATTATACGCCCTGCAATGCCATTTTGGTGGTGGCTGGAAACATCAGTTTAGAAAGAACAAAAGAGCTGGCAGAAAAATGGTTCGGCGAGATCCCTTCCGGAGAAAAATACAATCGTCAGCTGCCACAGGAGCCTGTTCAAAAGGAAGAGAGAAGAATGACTGTCCACCGCAAAGTTCCGATGGATGCTTTTTACAAAACCTGGAAGATGTGTGGGCGGATCGACGCCGATTATTATGCCACCGATCTGCTGAGTGATATCCTGGGTGGTGGTGCTTCCTCCAGGTTGTACCAGTCGCTCGTCAAAGAACAACAATTGTTCACCGCCATCAACTGTTACCATTTTGGAAGCCTGGACCGGGGTTTGTTCACCATTGAGGGACAACTTGTAAAAGGCGTTCCCATTGAGAAGGCAGAGGCGGCTGTTGAAGCGGAGCTGGATAAGGTAAGAAACATACCTCCTGCATCAAGGGAGCTGGAAAAAGTGAAGAACAAGACCGAAAGTGTGATGGCTTTTGAGGACATGAGTGTGATGAACAGGGCGGGCAGTCTTGCTTTCTATGAACTGTTGGGTGACGGAGAACTCATGAACCAAGAACATGAACGATACAGGAATGTCCAGGCAGCAGACATTCATCGCATCGCCCAACAGATGCTGACGCCACAAAACAGCAATACGCTTTATTATCTCGCTGCACAGGATTAACCCTTCAATACAAGTAAATGCCCGACAGAAAAGTCTCACCCCCCATAAAAGATGCCATTGATTATCATATTTCGTTGAAAAAACCGGAAATATTCAAACTCGACAATGGTGTGACCGTATACAATATCCATGCGGGAACAGAGAGGGTCGTACAGTTGGAATGGGTATTCAAGGCAGGAAACTGGTATGAGAAAAAGAACAATGTAGCCGCGGCAGCCAACTTCCTGTTGAAAAATGGCACAACGAAACACAATGCCTATGAGATCAACGAGTTTGTTGATTTCTATGGTGCCTATCTGAACAGAACCTGTTACAATGAAACTGCCAGCATCACACTGCATTGTTTGTCGCATCACCTGGAACAGTTGTTGCCCATGGTCAGGGAAATATTGACCGATGCTGTACTTCCCGATCAGGAACTGCAAATATTCAAGCAGAACATGAAGCAAAAACTTTCGGTCAACTTGCGCAAGTGTGATTTTGTTGCTGGCAGAAAGATCGATGCCCTGTTGTTTGGTGAAAAACATCCTTACGGAATCTACAGTGAGTTGGCTGATTATGATGCGTTGAACAGGGAAGAGTTGCTCGAACATTACAATCACTATTATCGCAACGGGTACTGTACTGTTTTTTCAGCAGGTATCCTTCCTGATAACTATGCAGTATTGATGAACCAATATTTTGGTGATCTTCCCCTCAATACCCGTCTACTTGAAGAAGTTGAGCATGACATCGTAAAGGACCCACAACAAAAATGGAACATCCTCAATGATCCCGATGGTGTTCAGGCTGCTATCCGTATCGCAAGACCCTTCCCTACGCGCAAACATCCTGATTTCCCCAAGGTACAGGTACTGAATGCAGTCTTTGGTGGTTTCTTTGGGTCAAGGTTGATGACGAATATCCGTGAGGACAAAGGCTATACCTATGGCATCTACAGTTTTTTGGTGAACCATATCCATGCCGGTGCCTGGATGATCAGTACAGAAGCAGGAAGAGATGTTGCAGCAGCAACTGTGAACGAAGTCTATCATGAAATGCAGCAGCTCAGAGAAAAACCAGTTGAGGATGAGGAACTGCTCCTGGTCAAAAACTATCTCGTAGGAACCTTGCTGGGTGATCTTGATGGTCCCTTTCAGATCATCGGTCGCTGGAAAAATCTTATCCTGAATGATCTTGATGAGCGCTTTTTCTATCATTCCGTTGATACCATCAAAACCATTGGTTCAAAAGAGTTACAGGAATTGGCAAACCAATACCTCCAACCGGATCAATTTCATGAGCTGGTGGTAGTTTGATCAACCTATTATCCGCGATCCGGTCTCAAGAAAGACAATGTATGGATGCTATTTCAGTGAACGGAGATATTGCAGGCTTTGTGGAACTTGCTGCATTACACGTGTGGATTCATCTTCGATGAAATAATGTTTCACGCCAGCTTTTTTAGCGGCCTTCATGACGGCCTTGATGTTCACATCTCCCTTGCCCAGCACCACATTGGTTTCTTCATCAGCGCCGCCGGTATCATTGCATGCCGTTCCGTGTTCGCGGTCTTTGAGGTGAAGCATCTTCATGCGGCTTGGATATTTTTTCAGGAGAGCTACAGGATCGGCACAGCCTTGCTTGGCCCAAAACACATCCAGTTCAAAGTTTGCGAATTCAGGATTGGTCTTGGCCACAAGGTCGTCAAACAAGGTTCCATTGGCAGAGGGCCTGAACTCGTATCCGTGTGGATGATAACAGAAGTTTAGTCCCGCTTCTTTCAGGATCTTGCCCGCACGATTGAAGCGGCTGGCAGCTTCCTCTACATCTTTCATCCCAAATTCATTTCCGTTGTGGCCAATCCAAAAGCAAACTACATAGCTGGCGCCCAATGCTTTTGCATCTGCTATGGTTTTGCTCAGGTCGCCTTTCAACGCTTCGTAGTCCACGCCAATGCTCACCATCTTGTATCCCATTTCATCCAGCATTGATTTATAGTCCTGGATCTTAAGGCCATAGAGTTCACCCCCTTCCAGTTCTTTGATTCCCATCGCACGAACTTTTTGAAGGGTTCCCTTCAGGTCTTTCTTTACTTCGTTGCGAACGGAGTACAGTTGAATGCCGATTTCCTGAGCTTGCATACGGGTTGCACTGATGAGAAAAATGATAAAGAGGTATAGTTTTTTCATAATACTAAATTTAAGATTCAATTTTTATTCTTATTCTTCCGCCTAAACCTTTTTCTACAATTTCATACAATGTTTTAAGGGTAAGATTACTTGGATTGTTTTCGATTCTTGAGATGTATTCCCTTTTTTTATGAATCTTTTCACCGAGCTCTGCTTGAGTAAGTTTTTTTTCCTCCCTTATCTTTTTTAAAAGAAGTCCTACTCTAAAGGCATCTACATTGCGTTCAAGTTCATCTCTTCTTTTAGTACCTCTTTTTCCAAAAACCTCATCTTTTATTTCAGACCAGGTGCTGGTAAGGGTTTTATTTTCTTTTTTCTTCATAATATTCATTCATTAATCTAATTGCCTTTTCAATTTCATTTTTAGGGGTCTTTTGAGTTTTCTTTTGAAAGCCATTCAGTAAAATAATGATCCTCCCTTCATCAAAAAAACAAAAGACACGCCAAATATTCGATGCCAGTTGAATTCTTGCCTCATAAAGTCCCTTTGTTCCTGCAATTGCCTTTAGATAATGTGAAGGAATTCTTTGCAACGTTTCAATTGCTTCGATTACTTTGAATATTTTGTCTTGAACAGGAACAGGTTGCTTCAAGAGAAAATCTCGAAAATAATTTTTGTAAGCCCGTACTTCTCTTATCTTCATTTCAAAGGTAACTTAAAAGTTACAAATTGTAACTTATTTTACACAAACTTCAGCTAGCGTGAGAAGTTTTAAAAAGCAAAAAACACTTTTGGTAATGGTTTTTACACCAACAATCAAAGGAATTATACAACAGGACCTGGTTTTCTTGGCGGTATGATCATTTCCCCCCTATCGTTTTATAAATTCTTTTTCCAGGGCTATACTGCTCTTCTGCGTTTTTCAAGACATCTTCTTTGTAAAAGAGCACGTCTTTGAATAGTCCCTTGGTATACATTTCTGCCTGGTCCTTGAAATGCTTGGATTGCGGATCTCCGCTCTCACCACCGGCGAGCAATGATCTGGCCTTTATCTTTTTTCCGAATTCCACAGCACAGACAAAACTATTGCCACCATAGCCATAGCGCTTCTTGGTATTGGCATAAGCCCTGCTGTTATAGGAAGGCAAACTGCCCCAGGTGGAAGAAGCAAAAGGGGATGGGATGCTCGGTTGGTTATCGTCGTAGGTTGGTTTCAAGGTATTGTTGATGCGCTGAAATCGGTTGACCTCTCCCCAGGCAACTTCCCATGTGCCAAAATCTGTCTTTAGCTTTTTCAAGACGTCCTGCAGCACACCGATCTTGGTAGCATCTGGCATTTCCTTCAATGCCCTGGGCAATTCCAACGGAGAATTGATCAGTCCCGTTTTACCCCGCATGGCCATGGGTACAATTCTTTCCGCCCAATGAATGGCGATGGTGGTAGCCACGGAATGGGCAGCAGATCTTTTGTCCCAGGCCGACAAGATGGCAATGGCCTTGTTGATATCGTCTTTGATATCGTTGGCGATGGTTGTTCTGCTGGCACTGATGAGCGATGGTATCAGTATGTCCATCGCTGAAAGATAGGTGTCATATCCAGCAGCGATCAAACCATTGATATCATATTTCGTCTTGATATTGAGTACCCGCACCGCATTGATGCCCCGGAAATTTTCAGGATCCGGCGCCATGTAGGTGGGATATTTTTTCTTCAGAATGCTTCCATTTCCGGCAACGGTAAAAGGCGTTGCATTGCAATTTTGCAACCATCCAATCGCAGGGTTGTAAAGATGTACGGTTTCTTCAACGGTATGCAATCCTTTCCAGTCGGTCGCACTGCTGGTTCCATCCTGCACACCGCTCCAGTCGAGGTTGGGATCACGCTTTGGCATGAAGTTGCCATGCCAGTAGGCAATGTTTCCCTGATCATCTGCATAGACTGTATTGTTGGAAATATTGGACCGCAGGTCCATGATGGATTTGAATTCTGCAAAGGTTTTGGATTTGGTCCTGCTCCAGGATTGGATCAACCCGTTCAGGGATCGGTTGTTGGATTGCATGGAGATCCACTTGTCGTTTTGCAGGGCCATCACAGGACCATGATGTGTTTTGTAGATCTTGAAATCTTTTTTACCCATCGCACCATTGGCCAACTTATAGGCAATGGTGGTGGCTTGTATCGTGACAGGTTTTTGTTGGTTGTCGTGCAGATAAAAAAGTTTCTCTCCTTTTTTCTCGACGGTCTCTTCATAGAGATCTGCTACATCTGCTTCGCTCGAAGTGTGCATCCATCCACAGTGTTCATTGAATCCCTGGTAGACAAAGAATTGCCCCCATGTTACTGCGCCGTAGGCATTCAATCCCTCTTCGCTTACCATGTGCACTTCGGGACGAAAATAAAACGTGACATGTGGATTGATATAAAGCATCGCATTTCCGGAAACGCTGCGGGAAGGGGCGATGGCAAAGCCATTGGAACCGATCAGTTTTTCCGGATCCTTTTTGGGCAAGGCTGCCAGGTCCGTTGAAAGACCCGCGTAAAACTTTTTGATATCATTGGCGGTGAGATCGCTGGTCTGGATAGCAGAGATGCTTCCATCGGTGTAGGTCAGTGGATACCAGGGCTTGAATTCTTTTAGCAGGGCTGGTTTTACTTTGGGATTTTTATAGAGGAAGTAGTTGATCCCATCGGCGAATGCGTTGAGGAGTTTTTTCATCCAATCCGGACTCGCCTCGTAGTCTTTGACGGATTCAGCAGAGTCGATGACCATGCGCACGAGCAGGTCTTCATAGATAGCATTTTCACCATTCACTTCGCTGGTACGGCCCAGCATGGTGATATAATTCATTTCCACGCGTTGGAAATCATCTTCACATTGTGCATACATCAATCCGAAAACACAATCGGCATCTGATTTTCCATAGATATGGGGAATGCCCCATTTGTCGCGGATGATGTTGACACGCTTGGCAGTTTCCTCCCAGCGTGTGACGGTGCTTTTGGTTTGTGCGCCAACGATGAAAGGCAAAAGCCCCAACAGGAATAAAAACTTTTTCATTTATTGTTCATTCGCTTTGAGTACACGGATGAAATTGCCTCCGAGTATTTTGAATATATCTTTTTTGCTGTAACCCCTTTTCATCAATTCTTCTGTGATCAGCGGCATATTCGTCACGTCATTCAACTCACGCGGTGAAGAATTGATGCCATCGAAGTCTGAGCCCAGTCCCACATGGTTGACACCGATCAACTTGACAATATGATCGAGGTGGTCGATCAAAAGGGTTAACGAGGGACGAACACCATCGATCTCATCCTTGTATTTTTCATGCAGGTAGAGATTGGCATAGAAGTCACTGGGATTGCTTTTCAGCAATGAATCTTTTTCCTGCTGGTGTTTGCGGATGAAGGCATTGTTTTTGTCGCGGAAAGAGCTGTCTACAAATCCTGAATAAAAATTCAAATGAATCACTCCGCCATTCTTGCCAACTGCTTTGATCTGCTCATCGGTCAGGTTTCTGGGAACCGGACACAATGCATAGGTGCAGCTATGGGAGGCGATGACCGGTTTGGTGCTGATGCGGATGGCATCATAAAATGTTTTTTCACCTACGTGTGAGATGTCTACGATCATGCCCAGTTCATTCATGCGTTTTACGATCTGCTCACCCAATGCGTTGAGACCGTATGGATGTCCCAGGTCTTTCTTCACTCTCTCATCAGCAGCTGAGCTGGCCCAGGAAGTGGAGTTGTTCCAGGTAAGGGTCATGTATCGTGCTCCCCTTGCATGGAGTTTTTCAAGATTGCTGATCTCATCTTCGATCATATGTCCCCCTTCCACTCCCATCATCGCCCCCAGCTTGCCTGTGCTCACGGCAGTTTGCAGGTCTTTGCTGTTGCGCACGATCATCATGCGATTGGGATTGCGCGCAACGGTAGCATAGAGGGTATCGATTTCGCGGTTGGCAAAGGCGTAGGCGGTTCCCTTCCCATAATTTTCATCGCAGAAGATCGAGAAGACCTGCACATCGATCCCCCCTTCTTTCATGCGGTTGAGATCAGAGTGGGTGATCCCTTTCAGGTTTTGGTCGAAGCTTTTCCCTTTCTCAATACCTGTGCTGATGAAGTCATTGTGGGTATCAATCACGATGGCTTTCTCATGCAATTTTTTGTAGGATTGAGAAAAAGCAGGAGATGAAAAAAGAGCAATCGTAAAAAAAGCAAAAAGGATTTTTTTCATGATCAATCGTTGATGGCCTGATAAGCCAGTACTTTGAATCGTTCACCCACATCACCATGTTCAGTGGGATAGGCATTTTGGAAGAAGAGTCCCACGAGTCTTTCTTTGGGGTCGACCCAATACGTAGTGGCAAACATACCCCCCCAGTCGAACGTACCGATGTTGGTGGGTATTCTGGCACTTCCCCTTTCGGTGGTGATACCAAAGCCCAGTCCGAATTTGTTGACGCCGTTGTTAAGATCACCGATCTGGTTCTGTGTCATCATGCGCACGGTATTTCTGCTCAGGATGCGTTTGCCATTGTATTCACCGCCATTCAGCATCATCTGCAGGAAGATGCCATAGTCCATGATGGTGGAAGAGAGACCCCCGCCACCGCTGAACATCTGCAGGTTCATGTTGGGGAAGTCTCGGTAGAAAGTACCGTTGATCTGGGTGACGGCCTCGGCTTCCTTGAGTTGTCCGTTGGTATGGGTGTAGAGGCTCACCAGTCGGTTCTGTTTTTCTTTGGGCAGGTAGAAATAAGTGTCTTTCATACCCAGCGGTTCGAAGATGCGTTTCTGGAAGAACTGATCCAGTTTCATGCCGGAAACCACTTCCACCAAATAACCCAATACATCCGTATTCAAGCCATAGGTATATTTTTCTCCCGGTTGATGGAAGATGGGCAATGTTGCGAGACGGTTGATGTTATCCGCCAATGTGATCCCTTTCACGCCGATGCCGCCCACGACCCCATTTTTGGCATAGATGGCATTGGCTTCTTTAGAACCAATCTGCGCATACCCAATGCCGGAAGTATGGCTCAGCAGATCGCGGATGGTAATCTCCCTTTTGGCAGGCAGGCTGGTATAGCTTGAATCTTTCTCGTTGAATTTGTCAAGCACTTTGGGTTTGCCGAAGCCAGGAATGAATTTGGAAACAGGTTCATCCAACAAGAAATGACCTTCTTCGAAAAGGATCATCACCGCCACGCTGGTGATGGCCTTGGTTTGCGATGCGATGCGGAAGATATGATCGGTCCGCATGGTTACTTTGTTCTCCTTGTTGGCGTATCCGAAGGCTTTGTGGTAAACGGGTTTGCCATCACGAAGGATGAGACCAACACCGCCGGAGATCCAGTTTTTATCGACCCATGCCTGCATGTTGTTGTCGATCACTTTCACTCTGTCGGAAGCCAGTGCAGGTTTGGTATTGTTGTTGGAGGATTGTGCGTTGAGGGAGGAAGAGGCTGCGCAAATCAGCAGCAGGAAAATGATTTTTTTCATGTTGACAGTATGAGTCATGAAGTTATGAAATCACCACTAGTTGCGGATGTCTGCGGTAGTATTTCTCTTGGGGAGAATTCCTCTCTTGAAATAACGAGATGCGTCGAGGATGTATTGATGGAATTCATATTCTTCGCTGAAGGCCACCAGTTCATAAGGAGGGCGCCAGAGCAACATGAATCGGTCAAGCTCCCGTTCATTGAGTCCCGTTATTTGTTTGACCAGCGGTTTGGTAAATCGACTGCTGACAAATTTTTCCTGTTCTTCTTCGATCAGTCGGTTGCGAAAACTCCTCATGCTTTTGTTTCGACGAAATTTGAAGGCATTGATCAGGCTGATGGGATCCAGGTTGCCTTGCGAGGTGATCTGCAGTCCGCCTCCTTCAAAGTCAAAAACCCTTTGGTATTTTTCTCGGTTCTCCAGGGAGTCCTGTTTGTAGCTCTTGCCAATGACCACCACCTCCTTGAGGGTCTGGTAGCGGTCTTGCACGGTTACCTGCAGAGAGATGTCAAAGCCAGCGGGGTATCGGATGCTGCTGACCGGAAAGTAGTTGGTGGATTTGCCGCGATAAGTGAAATGAATGGAATCTTTTTTGTCAACTGTCAAACCATATCTGCCCAGGGAATCCGTAAAGGCGATGACTCCTTTGGCAGATGTCACTTTTACAAAGGGAATGGCCACCATGCGGGTGGAATCATATACTTTTCCTGTGATCCAGATGGGGGATTGGGCCAGGTTGATCAGGGGGATGAGCAGGATGGCAAGAAGGGCAGCACCATTCTTTACACAGCAACGTCTATGGTTAAATATCGGCACCTGCTTTTTTCAATTAAATTTAATCATCCCCCCTCGTCCATTGTCCCTCGTCCCTACTCCCCTATGATACCCATTTCCTGATCACCTCAGGGTAATGCCTGTGTTCCAGCACATGGATCTTCTCCGCCAGTGATTCGGGGGTATCGTTGGCCTCCACCCTGACCTTTGCCTGGAAAATGGTTTTGCCATGATCATATTCCTCATCCACCAGGTGGATGGAAATGCCGGATTCTTTTTCTCCCGCGTTGATGACGGCTTGGTGAACATGTTCGCCGTACATTCCCTTGCCACCATATTTGGGAAGCAGGGCTGGGTGGATGTTGATGATTTTTTTGGGGAAAGCCTGGATGAGGTTATCAGGTACTTTCCAAAGGAAACCGGCCAGGACTATATGTGTAATTCCTTGATTTTGAAGATATTGAACGTAGGTATCGGTATGGTTGAAATTATCTTTTCCGATCAGCAGGGTTTTGATCTGGTGTCGCAGGGCTATGCCCAGGACGCCGGCATCTTTTTTATTGGAGAGGATGAGGGCCACCTTTATCCTTCTGTGCTCCTTGAAATATTCAATAATCTTTTCTGCGTTGCTACCCTTGCCTGAAGCAAAAATGGCCAGTTTTGCCTCAGATTTGGGCAAAATCCCTATCCTTTTGAGGATTTTTTGCTCATAATTCCAAAAAAACCGGAATTGTCCAAAGAAGAAAGAAACGATCAGGATGATGACCTGGTAGCCGAAGATGAGGATGCTCAGCCGGAGGAGAAGTTTCCATACCCAAAGGGTATTTTCATCGAATCCAACCCATGCAGTGATGCTGCGGGATATCCAGGCAGTGGTGGTACCGGTAACGGCAAATGTGCAGAGGATGAAGAAGAGTTGACGAGGTCCCACATTCCATTTCTGCTGCAGTTTGTTGAACATGTTGCAAAGAGAAGAAAAAAAAGGATTCAGAAGCCCATTTAACCAGCGTAATTCTTGTATTCAGGCCAATGCCTTACGTTTTCATGACAATTTTGTTTAACGTTCTGTATCTATTCCCCTGAAATGCAGTCCCCATCTGCATTTAAAAAAAATTAAACGATGTTGATATATTGTTAAAATCCTGTCTTAAATTTGCACGCGATTAATTGGACCCGTCCATTTCAACCACAATCCATTGAGGGTATGAATCAGAAAAGAACCGTCTTACAAAAATCCATTTCAGCACTCATTTTAATGGTCTCCTTCTCCCTGTCGCTCTCGCTTTCAGCGCAGGATGGCAAGGCCCTCTTCAACCAAAAATGTGCTTCCTGCCATGCGATCGACAAGCAGTTGGTAGGACCAGCCTTGAGCGGTGTAGAGGGACGTTGGGACGACAAGGCCATGTTGTACGAATGGGTGCGCAACAGTGCAGCCGTGATCAAGAAAGGTTATCCAAGGGCTGTTGCTGTTTACAATGAATACAACAAGATCCAGATGACCGCATTCCCCGAATTGAAAAACGAGGACATTGATGCGATCCTGGGGTATATCAACACAGGTGGTGCCAAGAAGGCGGATGCAACTGCTGCTACAACAGCAACACCTGCTGCCGGAGCCTCTGAAGATGATTCCAACCTCTTGTATGGAGTGCTCACCCTCATTCTTGCAGTGATCGCATTGATTTTGCTGCAGGTGAACAGCAACCTCCGCAGGATGTCAGACCAAGCGGAAGGAACAGCATCAGCTGAACCCATTCCTTTCTATCGCAACAAGGCCTATATCGCCATCTTCGCGATCATTCTCTTCCTGGGGGGTGGTTACCTTACTTTCCAGGGAGCACAAGGATTGGGCCGTTCCAAGAATTACCAGCCTGAGCAACCCATTTATTATTCTCATACTGTGCATGCCGGCATCAACCAGATCAACTGTCTGTATTGCCATGGCGGAGCACAGGAGAGCAAGCATGCCAACATTCCTTCTGTGAATGTTTGTATGAACTGTCACATGGGCATCAACGAATATGCAAAAGGTCCACAATTGTACCGTGAAGACGGATCCAAGGTGGATGGTACAGCGGAGATTCAAAAGTTGTACAAATTCGCCGGCTGGGATCCTGCCAAGAAGCAATACAATGGTGAAGGCAAACCCATCGAGTGGATCCGCATCCACAACCTGCCTGATCATGTATATTTCAACCATGCCCAGCACGTGAATGCAGGCAAGCAGCAGTGCCAGACCTGTCACGGTGAGATCCAGAAGATGGATGAGGTTTATCAGTTTTCTGACCTCAGCATGGGCTGGTGCGTTAACTGTCACAGGGAAACCAAGGTGCAGTTCACCGACAACAAATTCTACAGCATTTATGAGAAGTTCCATGAAGACATGAAGAACAAGAAGCTTGACAGTGTAACTGTTGAGAAGATCGGTGGAACAGAATGTCAGAAGTGCCATTACTAATATTAATAAGCAGCATCACCTCATATAAAGTACAACCCAACAACTGTTATGAAGCAAAAAAAATACTGGCAGAGTTTTGGTGAACTGAAGGGCAGTGAAAATTACCAGGAAAGGGTGCAGGATGAGTTTGGAGAAGATCTTGTATCAGCTCCGCGTCGTGACTTCCTCAAGTATCTTGGTTTCAGCACCGCAGCGGCTGCCGTAGCTGCCAGCTGTGAGATGCCCATCAAGAAGAGCATTCCCTACCTGAACAAGCCTGACTCCATCATCCCCGGTGTAGCCAACTACTATGCCACCACCTATGTGTTGGATGGTGATGCGGTTCCGGTTGTAGCCAAAGTGCGTGATGGCAGGCCCATCAAGATCGAGGGAAATGATCTTTCCTCTATCACCAACGGTGGTACTTCTGCTCGTGTGCAGGCTGCTGTCTTGGGTTTGTATGATACGGCCCGTCTTCGTTTCCCTCTCGCAGGCGGAAAAGAAGTAAGCAGTTTCGATGCGTTTGACAAACAAGTGGGAGAAGCCATGGCTGCTGCATCCGGCAAAGCGGTTGTATTGCTTACCGAGAGCATCAGCTCGGTGACCACCAAGGAAGTCATTGCCAAATTCCTCGCAAAATATCCCGGCTCACGCCATGTACAATATGATGCCGTATCTTCTGCAGGCATCCTGAATGCGAACGCTGCTTCTTTCGGCAAGCGTGCCATACCTTCTTATGACTTCAGCAAGGCCAAGACCATCGTAAGTTTGGGTGCTGATTTCCTGGGAACCTGGTTGAGTCCGGTTGAATTTGCCCGTCAGTATGCTGCCGGCAGAAAGATCGACCAGAAGAATCCTGAGATGAGCAAGCATATCCAGTTCGAGAGCATGCTCAGCCTCACCGGTTCCAACGCAGACGATCGTTATGTTCACCGTCCCTCTGAGGCCGGTGCCGTTGCCCTGGCACTCTATGCTGCCTTGGGTGGTGCGGTTGCTGCCCCTGCTTTGGCAGATGAGCGTTTGAAAAAAGGAATTGCACAAGCGGCTGCTTCACTGAAAGCATCCGGATCCGCATCTGTAGTGGTTTCTGGCAGCAATGATGCGAACGTTCAGTTGGTGGTGAATGCCATCAACCAATTGCTCGGTGTTTATGGCAGTTCCATCAACTGGGGTGCTACCCTCAATACCCGTCAGGGTGACGATGCTGCCATGGTGCAGTTGGTGAATGAGATGAACGAAGGCAAGATCGGCGCCCTGCTGATCCATGGTGTGAATCCTGCCTACGATTATTTTGAAGCAAAGAAATTTGAAAGCGGATTGGCCAAAGTGGCTGTTTCCGTTTCCTTCAATGATAGGGAAGATGAGACATCCGTGCGCTGCAAATTCCAGATTGCTGATCATCATTTCCTCGAGAGCTGGGGGGATGCAGAACCCAAGTCGGGCTACCTGAGCTTCATCCAGCCTACCATTTCTCCTCTTTTCAAAACAAGGGCCTTCCAAACTTCCCTGTTGAAGTGGAGTGGTGAGAATACCTCTTACGGAGAATATTTCAAACAATACTGGCTGACCAAGTTTGGTTCACAAGCTGCATGGGACAAGGCTTTGCAGGATGGCGTGGTGGAAACACCGGCTGCTGCGGCTGCTGGAAGCTACAACAGTGCAGCCCTTGCTGGTGCTGTTGCAGCGATTGCTGCTGCCAAGCCAGGAACCGGAAAGGAAGTGGTGGTTTATACCAAGATTGCTCTCGGTTCCGGTAAGGAAGCCAACAACCCCTGGTTGCAGGAGATGCCTGATCCAATCACCAAGGCTACATGGGACAACTACGCGATCATTTCCTTTGCTACTGCCAAGGACCTGGGTATTGCCGTAGATGACAACTATGAAGTAGAGGTGGCCAAGCCGGTGATCAAATTAAAAGTCGGACAACAGGAAATGACCTTGCCTGTGCTGGTGATTCCCGGCATGCACAAAGATGTGGTAGCGGTTGCTCTTGGGTATGGTCGTTCTGAAAAAACAGGCAAGGCTGCAGCCGGCGTGGGACAAAACGCATACCCGCTGGTAGGGTTCAACGGACAATCCTTCACGTACAGTGTAGCAGGTGCCAGTGTAGAAGGAACCAAAGAAACATTCAAACTCGCCTATACCCAGACACACAACCAGTATGAAGGTCGTGATGAAGTGGTTCGCGAATTTTCATTGAAAGAATTCAAGGCCAACCCAACGGTCCTGAAGGACGAAAGACATAAACTGGTGGAGGATTATGCTCCCACCACCGGAGATTACAGAGCAGAGGGTACACTCTATCCCAACCATCCTTATCCGGGTGCGAAGTGGGGCATGAGCATCGACCTCAACTCTTGTATCGGTTGCGGTGCCTGTACCGTGGCTTGTACCGCTGAAAACAACGTAGCCGTTGTGGGCAAATCGGAGGTGCTTCGTGCACACGAGATGCACTGGTTGCGCATCGACCGTTATTTTGCCACTTACCGTGATGATTCCGGCAACGACAACCTGGATGATTTGAATGTGGTGTTCATGCCAATGCTTTGTCAGCATTGCGACAATGCTCCTTGTGAGAATGTTTGTCCTGTTAACGCCACCAACCACAGCAGTGAAGGTCTCAACCAGATGACCTACAACCGTTGTATCGGTACCCGTTATTGCGCAAACAACTGTCCTTATAAAGTAAGAAGGTTCAACTGGGCTGATTACATGGGGGCTGACAGCTTCCCTGACAACCAGCGTGGTAAGTTGGATGATTCCGTGATGATGATGAACGATGACCTGACCAGGATGGTATTGAATCCTGATGTAACCGTAAGGTCACGCGGTGTGATTGAGAAGTGTTCCTTCTGTGTGCAGCGTTTGCAGGAAGGCAAGCTCAAGGCCAAGAAAGAAAACAGGCCACTGGAAACCGGTGCTGATGGCAAATGGGATATCAAAACAGCTTGTCAGCAAGCTTGTCCTACCAATGCCATCGTCTTCGGTAATGTGAACGACAAGAACAGTCCCGTCAGCAAGATCCGCAATGAAGAGCAGACCAACCGCTTGTTCTACTCTCTCGAGCAGATCCACGTGTTGCCCAGTGTCAGCTACCTTGCCAAGATCAGGAATACTGACAGGCATGTAGGTGTGGCAGAAGCAGCACATCACGAAGAGGCTGGAGCAGAACACAAGGAAGAAAAGAAGGCAGAAGCCGCACATTAATAGTAAAGATTCAAGGGTAATCGCATAAACGACCAACACATGAGTGTAACTAAGTACGAATCACAGTTAAGAGAACCATTGGTGAATGGTGACAAGACCTATGGTCAGGTCACACAGGACATCGTGAATACCATTGAAGCCAAGCCTACCCGTTTGTGGTACATCGGCTTCTATGTTTCCGTTGCCTTGTTGATGTTCGGTGTTTACTCCGTCTACCGTGAGGTGACCTATGGTATCGGTCAGTGGAATGTGAACAGGACCATCGGCTGGGGTTGGGATATCACCAACTTCGTATGGTGGGTAGGTATCGGTCACGCAGGTACCTTGATCTCAGCGATCCTGTTGTTGTTCAGACAAGGGTGGAGAACCGGTGTGAACCGTGCAGCTGAGGCGATGACCATCTTTGCGGTTATGTGTGCCGGTCAGTTTCCGATCTTCCACATGGGAAGGGTTTGGATGGCTTTCTTCACCCTGCCTTATCCGAATACACGCGGACCCTTGTGGCCCAACTTCAACTCACCTTTGTTGTGGGACGTATTTGCGATCTCTACTTATTTCACTGTTTCGCTTTTGTTCTGGTACTCCGGTTTGTTGCCTGATTTGGCTACTGTAAGGGATCGTGCCAAAACCAAACTGCGCAAGCATTTGTATGGTGTGGCTTCTTTCGGATGGAGCGGAAGCACCAAGCACTGGCAGCGTCATGAGAGTTTGTCTCTTGTTCTTGCCGGTCTTTCTACCCCACTGGTATTGTCTGTACACACGATCGTATCCTTCGACTTTGCCACTTCGGTTGTTCCCGGTTGGCATACTACGATCTTCCCTCCTTATTTCGTTGCGGGTGCGATCTTCTCCGGTTTTGCGATGGTGCAAACCCTGATGTTGATCCTGAGAAAGGTGATGAACCTGCAGGACTATATCACCCTCGGACACATCGAAGCGATGAACAAGGTGATCGTACTCACTGGCTCAATCGTGGGTTGTGCCTATCTGACAGAATTGTTCATGGCCTGGTATTCACAGGTACCATTTGAGCAGGATATTTTCTTCAAGTACAGGATCGCCGGACCTTATGGCTGGAGCTACTGGTTGATGATGACCTGTAACGTAATCTCTCCCCAGTTGTTCTGGTTCAGAAAACTCAGGAGAAACGTATTGTTCACTTTCATCATGAGTATTGTGGTGAACATCGGTATGTGGTTTGAGCGTTTCGTGATCATCGTATCTTCTCTCTACCGCGATTACCTGCCATCCTCCTGGTCTATTTATTACAGGCCCACGATCTGGGAGGTTGGTTTCTACCTCGGAACCTTCGGTCTTTTCTTCACCTGTTTCTTCCTCTTCTCTAAATACTTCCCTGTAATTGCGATTGCAGAGATCAAGTATGTATTGAAGACAACCGGTGAAAGCTATAAGAATGACATGTCTTCACTGGAGAACAAGGAAGTGGATGAGTTTGTGCACGAGATGCATGACCATCACGAAGAAGGAGCAGTCAAAGTGGTACACCATTGATCAAACAACTGAAAAAAACATAAGATGGCTTTGAAAAAATTTGTTGTTGGATGTTTTGAGGATGAGAAAGTCCTTTTCCCCGCTGTTTCCAAAGTAAGGAAGGCAGGGTATAAGTTTCACGACATCTATACGCCTTTCCCCGTACATGGTTTGGACAAAGCCATGGGACTCAGGGATACCAGCATCCATACAGCAGGATTTCTGTTCGGCATGATCGGAACTACAACCGCCGTTACTTTCATGACATGGGTATTCACCAAGGATTGGCCTGTGAACATCGGTGGTAAACCCAACTTTGCTTTGCCGGCCTGGATTCCCATCACTTTTGAGATGACCGTTTTGTGTGCAGCCGTAGGCATGGTATTGACTTTCTGTTATATCTGCCAGCTTGCTCCCTTTGTGAAGCGTCATCATTTCCATCCTCGTGCAACCGACGATCTTTTTGTCATGGTGATTGAGTGTGGTGAAAAAACCAACGAGGAAGAACTGAAGTCTTTCCTTGCCAGCGCCGGAGCACAGGATGTGCAGACACAGGTAGCCGAAGAGGGATGGTGGATTGGCAGGTATGACCAGGAGCAGGAACTTTACAAGGAACCCAACATTGCATAATCATAGCGGAGAAGGCAAAGAGGAGATCAAAAAACAACTAAAGAGATGAAAAAAGCAACATTTGTTTTCTGTGGATTGGCGGCACTGGTGATCGCGGCTGCAGGTTGCAGCGATGTCAAAAGAAAGCCGGGGAAGGTGTACATGCCCGATATGGCATACAGCCGAGCTTACGAAACCTATTCAACCAATCCCGTATTTGCTGATGGTCGCACCAACCAGGAGCCTGTTGCAGGCACCATCAAGCGGGGTGAACAATATCCAGTGCACATTAACATGGATGCAGTGGGTGATACAGCCAACTATTATGCTTCCCGTTCTCTTGTGAATCCGATCGACTCACTCGGTGCTGATCAGTTGAAGGAAGCTGAAAGAGTATACCTTATCAATTGTGGTATTTGCCATGGTGCCAAGCTCGATGGCAATGGTCCCCTTTGGAAAGACGGAGATGGTCCCTACCCCTCCAAGCCTGCCCAGTTGGTAGGTGACGCCAAATACGAAGCCATGCCAGAGGGACAAATGTTCTATTCCATCACCTATGGCAAGAACCTGATGGGAAGCTATGCTTCACAGCTAACGCCAAAGCAGCGCTGGGAAGTGATCACATATATCAAGACCAAGCAAGGAAAAAAATAACCAACGTTTAAATAATCAGGGATGATCAAGCAACAATTCGAGATTACAGCGGGGTACAAGAAATGGACGAACATTCTGCTCGGTGTGGGTGGTTTGGCCCTTGTGCTGGGAATCGTATTCCTCGCCATGAGCAAGGATGAAGTAGCACAAACCCGTTTTTGGTCGGTGCTTCTGCAGAACAGTGTATTCTTCCTGCTGGTGGTGAATGCCAGCATGTTCTTCATCTGCGCTACAACCCTTGCAATGGGTGGATGGCAGATGGCCTTCCGCCGTGTTCCTGAAGCGATCTCCAGTGTTGTTCCGGTATTTTCCGTGCTTGCCCTGTTGGTTTTTGTGGGCATTATTTTCGGACACAGACATGATGTTTACCATTGGCTGGATACAGAGCATGTAAAGCATGATCCCATTCTGCAAGGCAAATCTGGTTTCCTGAATCCTACTTTCTTCATGGTATGGACCATCATCACTTTGCTGTTGTGGTCATTCGTGGGCGCCAAGATGAGAAAACTTTCCTCTCAGGCAGATGAACCCATGGACACCGAAACATCCAAGAAATTCATTTGGAACAATACTGTTTGGGGTGCGATTTTCATTGTGTTCTTTGCACTGACCGTTGGTTCTACCATTCCCTGGTTGTGGCTGATGAGCATCGATGCCCACTGGTATTCTACAATGTATAGCTGGTATACTTTCGCCAGTTCATTCGTGGCAGGCATGTCGCTGGTAGCCATTTATGTTGTATACCTCAAGAACAATGACTATTTGGAATATGTATCCGAAGAGCATTTGCATGATCTGGGTAAGTTCATGTTTGCTTTCTCTGTATTCTGGACCTATTTGTGGTATTCACAGTTCATGCTGATTTGGTATGCCAACATTCCAGAGGAGACGGTATACTTCAAACCCAGGATGCAGGGTGCCTACAGGGCCATCTTCTTCCTGAACCTGATCATCAACTTTGCTGTTCCTTTCCTGCTGTTGATGAGAAGGGGATCCAAACGAAACTTTACCACCATTGCTGTGCTGGCGGTGCTCATCATCATGGGACACTGGGTTGACTTCTATCAGATGGTCATGCCCGGAACCCTGCATGAACACTATAGCCTGGGATGGTTCGAATTTGGTATATTGGCTCTTTATGGAGGATTGATCATGTTGTTTGTAGGAAAAGGGCTGACCAAGAAACCAATGGTGGCAATGCACCATCCTTTTATCAAGGAAAGCACCATCCACCATACTTAATTTGTTGAACAGCGAGAAAAAGAATTCATTAACAATACATACGTAAGAACATGTCGGGTTATTTCATCTTAGCAATCTTGGCGCTGGCATTCGTGGTGACATTTCAGATCGCGAAAGCAAGTGAATATGTTTCTGTATTGAAGGGAGAAGAGAAGGCTTTCAGACAGAACAACCGCATCAATGCCTTCATGTTTATCGCCTTTTTGGTGCTCGGACTGGCAGGTGCCTGGTGGTGCAATGAACTTTTCTATCAAAAGACTTTGTTGGCACAGCCGGCAGCTTCTGATCACGGCGAGAAGATCGACTTCATGCTTTGGATCACCTTGGCTGTAACAGGTGTGGTATTCCTGCTCACCCAGGTCTTGCTTTTCTGGTTTGCCTACAAGTATCAATACAAAGAAACCCGCACTGTATATTATTTCCCACACAACAATAAACTGGAGTTGATTTGGACAGTTGTTCCTGCCATCTTCCTTACCGTATTGGTGGGTTTTGGATTGTTCTACTGGTTCAAGATCACCGGGGATGCACCCAAGGATTCACAGATTGTAGAGATCACCGGTAAGCAGTTCAACTGGATGATGCGCTATCCCGGTAAGGACAATGTATTGGGCAGAAAGAATTACAGGCTTACTGACGCCTCCAATGGCAATGCCTTGGGTGTGGATTGGGAAGATGCAGCCAGCCATGATGATATCGAGGCAACTGAAATGCATCTTGTTGTAGGAAAACCTGTACAATTGGTTATCAATGCACAAGATGTGATCCATGATGTGGGATTGGTACACTTCCGTTTGAAGATGGATGCGGTTCCGGGTATCCCCACTACACTTTGGTTCACGCCAAAATATACCACTGCACAAATGAAAGAGATTACCGGTAACAAGGATTTCGTTTATGAAATCTCTTGCGACCAGATGTGCGGAAGCGGTCACTATTCTATGCGCGGTGTTATCGTAGTAGAGACCCAGGAAGAGTATGACGCATGGATCAGTTCCAAGAAACCACAGTATGCAACTGTAAAGGAGGGTGCGGCTCCCACTGCACCTGCAGCAGCTTCGGCAGACAGCACTGCAGTAGCAACTGTAATGACCAACAAACCCTCGGCCAACTGATAATATAGAAAACAGAAAAAAAGAATTACAATGAGCAGCGAAACAATCACACACGGACACGCAGCGGCAGCTTCAGTTCATTCGCATGATTCTCATGAGGCGCATGGCCATGATCATCATCATGAGGAGTCATTCCTGACCAAGTATGTTTTCAGTACTGATCACAAGATGATCGGCAAACAATTCCTGATCACTGGTATCATCTGGGCGATCATTGGAGGTTTGTTCTCCGTTCTTTTCCGTCTTCAGTTGGGGTATCCCGACATGACTTTCCCCTTTTTGGAGGATCTTTTCGGCAAGTGGGCAGCCGGTGGCCGCATTACCAATGAGTTTTATTATGCATTGGTAACCATGCACGGAACCATCCTTGTGTTCTTCGTTTTGACTGCCGGTCTGAGCGGAACCTTTGCCAACATTCTTATTCCTTTGCAGATCGGTGCGCGCGACATGGCCTCCGGTTTCATGAACATGCTCAGCTACTGGTTCTTCTTTTTGGCCAGTGTGGTCATGTTTGCTTCTTTGTTCATCCAAACCGGTCCCGCTTCAGGTGGATGGACCATCTACCCTCCTTTGAGTGCATTGGGACAGGCCAGTGAGGGATCGAAATTGGGTATGGATTTCTGGTTGATCTCCATGGCACTTTTCATCGTTTCTTCTCTGTTGGGAGGCCTGAATTATATTTCTACCATCCTCAACCTGCGTACCAAGGGTATGAGCATGACCAGGATGCCCCTCACCATGTGGGCGATCTTCTTCACCGCTGTGTTGGGTGTATTGTCTTTCCCAGTGCTTTTATCTGGAGCAGTATTGTTGTTGTTCGACCGCAACCTGGGTACCAGCTTCTATCTTTCTGAGATCGTGGTGAAAGGAGAGATCCTTCCCAACGAAGGTGGTTCAGCCATTCTCTTCCAGCACCTGTTCTGGTTCCTTGGACACCCTGAGGTGTACATCATTCTGCTGCCTGCCATGGGTATGGTATCGGAGATTCTTTCTGTGAATTCCAGAAAGCCCATCTTCGGTTACCTCGCGATGGTTGGCTCTTTGTTTGCCATCTGTATCCTCGCCTTCCTGGTTTGGGCACACCATATGTTTGTAACTGGATTGAATCCATTCTTGGGTGCCTTCTTCGTGTTGCTGACCTTGTTGATTGCGGTTCCTTCCGCCATCAAGGTTTTCAACTGGCTTACCACGATTTGGAGGGGTAATATTCGTTTCACTCCCGGTATGCTCTTCGCAATCGGTTTTGTGAGCCTGTTCATCTCCGGTGGTTTGACCGGTATCTTCCTGGGCAACTCTACACTGGATATCCATTTGCACGATACCTATTTTGTGATTGCCCACTTCCATATTGTAATGGGTGTGGCTTCCTTCTTTGGCATGTTTGCAGGTGTTTACCATTGGTTTCCCAAGATGTATGGCCGCTACCTCAACAATACCATGGCCAACATCCATTTCTGGGTGACACTGGTAGGCGCTTATCTGATCTTCTGGCCCATGCACTACTCAGGTCTGGCAGGAATGCCCCGTCGTTATACTGATTGGAGCAACTGGCAATCTTTCAATCAGTTTCAGGGCATGAACAGCTTTATCAGTACTGTAGCCATGATCGTGTTCGCTGTTCAGTTGCTGTTTGTCTTCAACTTCTTCTACTCCATTTTCAAGGGCAGAAAAGTAAAAGACCAGAACCCATGGGGCGCCAACACCTTGGAATGGACCACACCGATCAACCCCGGTCACGGTAACTGGCCTGGTGATATTCCAGAAGTTCACAGGTGGGCATATGATTACGGTAAGGACGGAAGGGAATTCATCCCTCAAACCGAACCCGTTGGTGCGCATGAATCGAAGCATTGACAACCCGCTTTGCCAAAAAAGCGGCAAAGCATAAAATAATGGATGCACATGAATGAAGAGAAGGGAACGGGGGCATCAACAGTAGCGTCGAAGCTGAAAGATTATCAACAGCTGATGAAATTCACCTTGAGTTTCACAGTGGTTTTCTCCTCAGTCATCAGCTACCTGCTCGTTCCGGGAATTTCATTCGACATCTTATCAGTTCTTTTACTTTTTGTCGGCGGCATGCTCGTAACGGGAGCAGCCAATGCCATCAACCAGATTGCAGAGAAAGATACCGATGCAATCATGAAGCGGACAGCCAAGCGGCCGGTCGCTTCCGGCAGGATGAGCGTTGATGAAGCCGCAACCTTCTCCGTTTTGGCAGCAGTATTCGGTGTGTTCATCATCGGTCTCTGGTTCAACTGGGTGGCTGCGGGCATTTCAGCGTTCAGTCTTTTTTTGTACGGGTTCATTTATACCCCATTAAAGAAAGTCCATTCCATCGCTGTATTGGTTGGGGCTGTTCCGGGAGCGCTACCCTGCCTGATCGGTTGGGCGGCGGGTGATCCGGAGCTGGGAATCGGAGGTTGGGTGCTGTTTGCCTTGCAATTCCTCTGGCAGTTCCCTCACTTCTGGGCGATCGCCTGGGTGGTGTATGAGGATTACAGCCAAGCGGGATTCAAGCTCTTGCCATCAGCAGGAGGTCCCACCAAGTATGCTGCAGTGCAGTCCATTCTGTATTGTGTGCTGCTGATTCCGATCGGTGTGCTGCCTTATGTATTTGGCATGAGTGGGATGGTCAGTCTCGTGATCGTGTCTTTGGCCAATCTGATGATGCTTTGGCAATGCATTAGATTGTTCAGGGAGATGGATCTGAAGGCGGCCAGAAGGGTGATGTTCAGTTCCTATATTTACCTGCCTGTGGTATTGCTGGCTTTGTTGGCCAACAAGATCCAGGGTTGAGAAAATGGAAATCAAAATGACTGAAGCAATGATCGAACAAAGAAAAAAAATACATCCCCACAAGTTCACCTTGTGGGTGGCGATAGGAAGTATCTTGATGATGTTTGCGGGACTTACCTCTGCTTACATCGTGAAGAGAAGTCAGGCGAGTTGGCTGATGCTGGAGATACCCATCATTTTTTGGTACTCAACAGCGGCCATTCTTGCCAGTAGTGTGACGGTCCACTTGGCCCTGCGCGCCATGAAGCAGAGAGAGCTGATGACATACCGCAGGTGGTTGGTGGTCACGGCAGTGTTGGGAGTTCTTTTTTTGGTATTGCAGATTGCAGGATTCATGCAGTTTGAAGCAAAGGATATCCGCCTCATAGGCGCAGGGTCCAATGCCTCTTACTCCTTCCTGCTGGCAATTTCCGGCTTGCACGGCTTGCACGTGCTGGGAGGTGTGATTGCACTGGTGGTGATCACCATCCGTGCGATCAGCAGTTCTGTAAGGAACTACAATACGGTACCCCTGGAAATTGTCGCAACCTATTGGCATTTTGTGGATCTGTTATGGATCTACTTATTTATATTTTTCAACTGGATGAAATAGTCCTGTTGAGTTGAACCTTTAAACAAGTAAACAGCATGGCAACAGTCCAAGCACACGGAGAAACCAAATGGTGGAGTGGTGGTAAGAGCCCCTTCAATCTCGAGTATGGAAAACTGATGATGTGGTACTTCCTCATGAGTGATGCCTTTACCTTCGGTGCGTTCCTGATCTCCTACGGTACCATTCGCTTCAGCCAGAACTACTGGCCCGATCCCAACGAAGTATTCAATGCATTCCCCTTTGCCGGACATGCCAACCTTCCCCTTGCTTTCGTGAGTTTGATGACCTTCATCCTGATTGTGAGCTCCGTTACCATGGTATTGGCTGTGCATGCAGGACACCACAATGACAAGAAAGGAGTAATCAAATGGATGATCTGGACCATCATTGGTGGTTTCGCCTTCCTGGGTTGCCAGGCTTGGGAGTGGACACACTTGATCACTGGAGATCATGCAGTGCTTGTCAACGGACAAATTGAAAATATTGGAACAACCGTTACCAAAAACCCATGGGGGCCTGCCGCTAACGTAGCAGGACATGATGGACACCATGTTGGAACCCCCGGTCCCGTTGCTTTCGGAGGATATTTCTTCGGCATCACCGGTTTCCATGGTTTCCACGTATTCTCCGGTGTGATCATCAACATTGTCATGTTGATCATGACCATCAACGGCACCTTTGAGAGAAGGGGTCATTACCTGATGATCGAGAAGGCTGGTTTGTACTGGCACTTTGTGGACCTGGTATGGGTATTCGTATTCCTTTGCTTTTACCTCATTTAAGAACAACCAAAAGAAATTCATATGGAACACAGTGTACAAGAAGTAACGTTTCACCACGAGCCAGGCGGAAAGGAAGTAGTTCAGAAAATCATCAGAACAACTGTCATCCTTTCTGTTATCACGATCATCGAACTCGGATTGGGTTTGGCTATGTATGCATGGCCCATGGGTGAAGGTTTAAAGCTTTTCCTCAAGGGTGTGATCGTGATCCTTTCCCTTGCGAAGGCCTTTTATATTGTAGGTATTTTCATGCACCTGGGAGATGAACTGAAAAACATGATCATGACCATCGTAGTTCCCTTGTTGCTTTTCATCTGGTTCATTGCTGCCTTCCTTTGGGATGGTAATTCCTGGAAGGTATTGCGCAATACGTATCATCCAAAGGCAGCGGTAGAAGCTCCGGCAAAGCATGAAGCAGGTCAACAGCATTGATCTTTAAAACATACTTGTGAAAAGCATCGTTCGGGACTCAACCCTGATGATGCTTTTTTGTTTAACAAATTGAGCAATGAAAAAGACAACCATCATCGCCGTTCTCATGGTAACCCTGCTGCCCCTGGCCAGCTACCTGTTTGTGAGCAGCCTCAGCAAGGATGCGATCAAAATGCCGCGTCGCTATTTTTATGATACGGTGTTGGTAAAGATGGAAAAGGGAAGAGAGGTCAATGATACCGTTTGGCACAAGGTCAGGCCTTTCACCTTGACCAATCAATTTGGGAACTCCGTGAGCCTTGATGATTTGCAGGGAAGGGTTGTGATCGTTGATTTCTTCTTCACTTCCTGCCCCTCTATTTGTCCCAAGCTCACCCGCAACATGAAAACTTTGCAAACGGCTTTCAAGAAGACGGACAGCCTGGTGCGTTTCATTTCCATCTCGGTGGATCCGGTAAGGGATTCGGCGAGCCGACTCAAGGCATATGGAGATAAGTTCGGGATCGACCATGATACCTGGTGGATGTTGACAGGCGATAGAAAGGAGATCTATGATCTTGCGCTCAATGAGTTCAAAGCCAATATTGCATCAGAGGGTAATATTGATACCGGCTTCATCCATACAGAAAAATTCTTTCTCCTGGATCGTGACAAGGTAGTGAGAGGATGGTACAATGGATTGGACAGTGTCAACTTGGACAAGGTGATCAAGGATGTGGTATTGTTGAACATGGAAAGGGACAAGAAAAAGAAAAGAAACCTATTTAGAAAATAAAATCAAGATCATGTTACCAGCAAGCATTCAGAAAAATGACAAGAAAGCCAGCATCCTCATCATTCTTTTCTCCATCATCGTATTTGTTGCAGTCGTTTTTCTTTCCAAAATAAAACTTGATGTAGAGCTGCCATTCAATGTACACGTATTCGCAGAGGTTAATGCAATCCTCAATTCTGCCGTTTCCTTTTTGTTGTTGGTAGGATTGCTGGCAGTGAAAAGAGGTCGCTATCACCAGCATCGCATGGTGATGATGACAGCCATGATCCTGTCGCTTCTTTTTTTGGTGTCTTATATCTGTCACCATCTTTTCTCTGAATCCACCACCTATGGAGGCGAAGGAGCCATGCGTTATATTTATTATTTCATTTTAATCACCCATATCATTCTTGCAGCAATCATTCTGCCTTTCATTTTATATACCTCCTATAGGGCATTGGTGGCTGAGTGGCCTGCCCATCGCAAGCTTGCCAAGATCACCTGGCCCATCTGGTTCTATGTATCCGTTACGGGTGTGATCGTGTATATTTTGATCAGCCCATATTATGGATAAAAAAACGAGGGACAAAGGACGAGGCACCGGGGGCAGGGGACGAGGGACGGAGGACAAGGGCAGGAATTTTTTTGAAGATGTTTTTGAAGTGGTTCGTTTGATTCCACCGGGTCGTGTAACCAACTATGGCAGCATCGCCAAGTATCTTGGTACTGGTTTGTCGTCTCGCATGGTGGGCTGGGCCATGAATGCTTCGCATGTAGCAGATCCTCCCGTTCCCGCGCAAAGGGTTGTCAACCGAAATGGCATGCTCACAGGCAAACATCATTTTGCTACACCCACGCTCATGCAGGAATTGCTGGAGAAAGAAGGTGTGAAGGTGAAAAACGACAAAGTGGTCGATTTCCAACAACTGTATTGGGATCCGGAAAAGGAATTGGGACTTTGAACCTGATCTGCCTATTGATTTTTTCGCTGACCGCTTTCAGCTGATAGCGCCAGTGACGCTCTTAACTTGCTTCGTTTGGGTTCCGGAACTTTGATGTGATCATAAGGACAATTCAGGCATCCATTTCCGCAGCATGTTCCGTTATCAAGATGGTATTTGGCAGTGAGCACCATGTAACCTTGCTCATTGTAGTAAAAATGTTCTCCCTCAATCAGTTTCTTCTTCATCTAATTTTGTTCCCTCTTTTTCTCCTGTTTCTATTTCTTTTACGATTGCAGCGAGTTGTTCATCTTTTTCAATGGGCAAATCGTTGTTCATTACGAATTTAAGGTAATGTATCCTGTTACTCCTTGCAATGTTTAACCCTTCGTAGTGAGTTTTTATCAACAATTCTGGTTTCTGTTTAAGATCCAATGATATATCATCGCTTTCATCAAACAATTGCAATCCATAGAGTTCGATCACAGATTTGGTAAAAGCAAAAAGAACGGGAGAATCAGTTTTCAAATGAACGAATCCTTCCTGCTGTAGAATTTTTTGATACTTGCGCAAAAAGGCTGGATGTGTTAGCCTTTTTTTGGCTTTTGATTTTCGCAATTGCGGATCGGGAAATGGAAGCCATATCTCACTCACTTCACCTGCTGTAAAATATTTTTCTATCAAACCGATCTGAGATCTTAGAAAGGCAACATTTTGCAAACCTTCTGCGATGGCTTTTTTTGCTCCTACCCAAATGCGATTGCCTTTGACATCAACACCGATAAAATTTTTATTGGGGTACATGGCCGCGAGTCCTACGGAATATTCTCCTTTGCCGCAAGCCAGCTCCAATACAATGGGATGGTTGTTGCCAAAATGTTCATGCCATCTGCCTGCCATGTTTTCGGGATATTCCATTACATGATCGAAGGTTGCGATCTCGGCAAAGCGTTTCAATTTTTTTTGTCCCATATCAGACGACAAAGGTAAAACTTGAAATGCCAACACGTGCAAATCAACCCACCTGAAGCAGAATAATCACCATTTATGTGGTTGATTATCGCTTTTTCTGCTTTTGGTCTGCTAGTAGTTTTACGGGGTAATTGGAGACCAATTGCTGACGCAATATCCGGTATCATTCAACCAACAAAAAACAATCAAATGAAAAAAATCATCTTATCAATGAGCATGGTGCTCTTCGCATTCATGACTCAAGCAGCAGAGAGAACGCATCAAAAAAACCATTTTTTACCAGAAACCATTTCTTCAACAAATGCCATTGCTCCCTGCACCGTAACGGTGAAAGGAAGTGTTGACTTGGGTCCTGTAGCTGTTGAAGTCAGTTGTACAGTCACATCCAGCACTTGTCCCGACGCATCGGTGCAAGCAGCTGCCTGTTTGAAATCATCCCTGGCTATTGTATCCAGTGTGATCCTTTAAAAAAAAGGGTATTGCGTCATTTTTAACCATCAATCTTTGACCATGCACAAAATGATATTATTTACCGGCACATTGCTGGTTGCATTTTTTCTTTCAATGGCTCAACCTGCCACTCTTTATTTGTACAAAGGCAGGTTCAACAGCCAGTTTGGGAGAGGCGAATTTTTTAGGGAATACCAGGGGCAACTCATCATTGCCGGTGACAAATCTGTTTTTACCATGAAAGCAGAAGGAGAACATGAAACAGGTTTGCAACAACAAACATTTGATCTTCGGCCAGACAGCATGTTTACGGTATACAAGGACATGGCATCCAACTCCTTGCTGTTTGAGCATTCAGATCTGGCGCAACGATCTCATTTCTATGCAGACACCTTGTTTCCCATGGATTGGAAATTAACGGATGACCATAAATTGATCGGGGGCATACCTTGCCGCAAAGCAGTGACGCAGTTCAAGGGCAGGGGGTATACGGCCTGGTATGCACCCTCGATCACCTATCAGGAAGGCCCATGGAAGTTGGGGGGATTACCGGGCTTGATCCTGGAGGCCTATGATGACGAAGGTCATTGGGAGATGCGTTATGTTGCGCAAATGCAATCTCCATCATTTGATCTGGCATCCTTTGAAAATTTGATGCAAAAACGGGTAGAAGGGTATCCTGCATATGCAGCCATGTTGAAAAAGACATTGCAGAGGTTGGAAGCTGCATTCGGTGGATCCTCCGGTCCCAATTGTGTGGGTTGTCAATCGACACCCTCCTTGAAACTCTTCAGTTGGGAAAAGATCAATTGATGAAATGGATCCGGCCCTTTCTGCTGTGGGTATTGGTTTTCTATTCCTCTTTTTTGTTCGCTGAGGGGCGGAGCATGATGGATACATTGCCGGGTATGGGATCGGCCAAACAATTGCCGACTGTTCTCTTGCGCCGACAATCACCTTTGGGTAGCCGATCAGGAGACACCCTGGTTTTTGATGCCCAGCGTTATGCCCGACCCACTTCATTCAGGCTGGAGGAATTGATAAGAGACATCCCGGGATTCAGGGTGGATGGAGAGGGCCGGATCTATTTTAATGGAAAGGAAATCAGCAGGATCATGATCGACGGTGATGATCTTTCGGGAGAGCACTATCGATTGCTTTCCCGAAACCTGCGATCAATGATGGTGGAGAAACTCGAATTGATACAGGATCACCAACCCAATCGTTTGCTGAAGGGTTACGATCTTTCAGGATCACCTGCCATCAATATCAGGATAAAAAAAGAATACAAGGGGAGGCCATCGGGCAGTGGATCATTGGGTATGGGAACTAGAAAATTGCATCAGCTAGCGCTAGAGTCGGTGTGGGTGCTGGATAGTTTGAAGCAGATGTTCTTTCTTGATCATAACAATACCGGCGCCAGTGGCGTAGCGGATAGATGGGACTATGGGGGTGAAAAGAATCCCCTTTCATTGTTCGATGTCCATCCCTTCCCCTTTGCAACTCCAGAACAGCCTGTTGGTTTATCAGCGGGACAATCCATCCTAAATAATGATGTTACAGCAACCTCTTTGAGCAGTTTCAAAACTGCTGCTGGCGTGAAAATGAATCTTGCTGCCACTCTTGGAAAATACCAGTTGCAACAAGAACAGCTGATCGAACGAATGCTGCTGCTCCCAAAAGAGACAGACCCTTTGAAGTTGTTGCAGCGGATGAGCATGCGGAGAAGAACAAGTGCTGTATCCTTGCGTTCAAGATGGGAAAAAGATCATGGTGAAAATCATCTTGTCAAAAACGTTTTCCAATTGGCATTGGATGAGTCGGCTCACCATCATGCCGAGGACCGCAGTGGTAAGTATAAGTTCGCAATGGATGTTCAGCAGCAGGAGAAGGACTGGAAGATGCAGTGGGATCGCGAATCAACACGCAAGCTCGAGAAGGGTTGGGTATTGCAACAGGAAAACAGAATTGCAATCGGAGCAGTTTCTGCTGAAACTGCCATGACCATGAAGAATGAGTCGGATAGTTTGATAGGATATCCATCAGCCGAAAAATTTTACAGAAAGGGCTTCTTGTTTGTCAATCATGTGGGTTTGTTTTTCTCTCGGGGAAACCGGAGGTGGAAATGGGGATGGCGAACAGCCTATGAGACATCTTACTCATCTGTATTTTCTGACCGATTGGGATATAGACAGTTGAAAACCTATCCTTATGCGGAGTTTGTATGGTCACCACAAAAAAGAATCGCTTTTCATACCTTGGCTGCAGGAGGCCTTGTGTTATACGGTGAGCAAGTACAAAAACTGGGATCCATCCATTCCATCGAACAGCGATTGCAATGGAAGTTCAAAAGATTGTTGCAGTTTCAACTCAGTTCTGGTGTAAAGCAGCAATCGGGTGATCTTCGAGCTCTGCTAGTGGGTCCCTTCACCACGCGGGAAGGAGTGATCAAGTTGGGTAATCGAGCAATGATGTTACCATCATCTTTTCATGTCAGCATTGCAGGAACGCAAGTGAATCTTCATGCCGGCAGAAGCTGGGCTCTCATGTTGCAATATGTTAAACGCAGTAATGAAATAGGGAATGCCATCCAAATGAACAGCAGAAGTGAATCATGGCAACCCATTTTGTTGGGAAGCAGGCATACCTGGAGTTATGACATGCAGGGAGAACAATATCTTTTATTGTTAAAAAGCAAGATCCGTTTGCATAGGAATGGGCTGGTGTCCGTTTATCCGCAGGTGATCAATGGGATGCAGGGTGATGTGTTCATGCAATCAGCTTCCACAGATCTGGCGATCATTCACCAGTCGGCCCGAAAGGCTGGCTTTGAAATTCGGTACCATCAAATTAACAGTCGTCATCATTTGGTGAACAAACAGTCAATGAGAAACAATGTCCAACAAAAGACAGTTGTTGCCAATGTATGGTGGAGGATTTGTGCTCCTATACACGCATCCTTCTCTTATGGACAGCTGCTCAATGGTCGGAACAGCATGATGGACATCTCTTGGTTGGCAGATTTTGGGAAGCGATGGAAATTATCGTTGGCAGGACAAAATCTATTCAATCAGACATCCTACAGGGTGACGACCAATGATGATCTTGGTATCACGATCACTGATCAGCGGTTGAATGGAAGAAGGATCCTGTTGACAGCCCGTTATATGTTTTGATCATTCAACATTCATGGGTTGTTGGAAGCTTTCCAGTCCTGTTCTGTCAACGGCAGTCACCATGATCCTTTTGAGGGGTATGATCTTTCCGTTTTTGTCGCTCATTTGCAATTTGAGTGAGGCAAAATTTTGATCACGGTTCAGGATCTGGTAATCCCATTTGTTGCCATACTCGCCATATACCACCCAGCGAAACGCATTTTCATCTTTGGGAGTCCAGTTGATGAAAAGCGATCCATTGTTGGTGGAGGTTGCAACCGCAGGAGCCGAAGGACGTTCTGTGTTTAACCAAGGACTGGCTGGGATCAGTGCGGGTTGTTTATAAGGGCCTTCACGCAGGGCTTGGGTGAGTGTTGGGTTTTTGGTAAGAGAAGAAACGTTCCAGTGAACGATGCCTTGGCTTTTGGGAAGCATCCCTCTTGAGATCATGATCTCGCTCAGTATTTCCTGGTTGTTGGCGATCCCGTTTTTGTCGGTTCCGATGCTAATGCCCGGCCACAGATGACGCTGCAGGGTGTTCTCACTTTGCCACCAACCCAGCAGAACGGGAAAGCTTTGACCAGGCTTGTTGATTGGCCAATAAAGTTGTGGCGTGAAGTAATCGATCCATCCTTTGTTCAACCAAAGTTTGGCATCGGCATAGAGTTTGTCGTATTGATCGAATCCTTCTACTGATGCAGGGTATCCAGGACGCCAGATACCAAAAGGGCTCAATCCAAACTTGACATGTTTTTTTTCTGTTTTGATTTCCTGGTAAAGTCTTTGGATCAGTTTGTTGACAGATTCCCTTCTCCAGTCTCCTCGCGAGAGCTTGCCGCCGTTGCGCAGGTATTCATTCCAACTTTTATCGTCCGGAAAGTCTTTGTCTCCATTGTAGGAAGGATAGGGGTAAAAGTAATCGTCGAAGTGAATCCCGTCCACATCATATCGCTTGACAATGTCCATGACCACCTTGGAGGTACGGTCCTGCGTGGCTTTCAGGGAGGGGTCCATCCACCAGAATCCTTCCTTGAGCAGGTATACCAGCTCGGGGTTGGTGCGCACGACGGATCGGTTGCTGATCTCTTTTCCAGTTGTGTGGTGGGCCCGGTAGGGATTGAGCCAGGCATGCAGTTCCATTCCGCGCTTGTGGGATTCTTCTATCCAGAAAGCCAGTGGATCATAGAAGGGTTCCGGTGCTTTGTCCTGCTGACCGGTAAGGTAGTATGACCAAGGTTCAATCTCACTCGCATAGAGGGCATCGGCTTGTGGACGCACCTGAAAGATGACGGCATTGAAGTTGTTGTTTTGCAAGTACTCGAGCAGGCTGATGGCTTCTGCTCTCTGTTCATCTGCACTCAATCCGGGTTTGCTGGGCCAATTGATGTTGGCCACGGTTGCGATCCATGCGGCACGGAATTCACGGGGTGTTTCTGCGATGGTTTTGGTGTTTGTTATGGAGGGTGCAGGAGCCGCAATGGGTTCAACCTTGACCGGAATCGGTTCCTTTGCTTTGATTGTATCGGTTTTTGGTGCGATGGTCACCGAAGGTGTGGGAGGGGTTGGTTTATCAGGGATGGTTTTGGTGGCAGCGATCTCTTCAACGTTTGCATTTCTATAGGGGAAGAGTTTGTCTTGTATCTTGGTAAGAAGGGAGCAGGAGGAGAAAAATAATAAAAGCAGGATGGATAATGGGATGCGCATCGGTTTCTTGTTTGCTGCAAATTAACGAAGAGGATCGTAAAATCAGGTTTTGTAAGTGCGGCATCCCCAGTTCCTTTCAAGACATAAAAAAGCCCAACCTTTTGGTTGGGCTTTTTGTTGCTGTAGGGGGAGGAGTCGAACCTCCACGAGGCAGTTAGCTATAGCGCAAAGTTTTCAGTGGTCGACCCTGGTCGCCTCTTGCGAGACGGCTCTACACTACGTTTATCCTGTTGTCCCCACCCCCGAGACAAGGGGGCATGTCTGCCGAAAGTTTCATCACCCCACAGTGGTAAAGAACTGATGCAAATTTAATGTATAGGCTGATTTATTAATAATATTTCAATAATAATTTTTTATTTATTGAAAATATCCAATAAATTTGCAAATAATTTGAATAAAAATAAAAAATAAACTGAATATGGCCGCCAAATTGAATCTTGACAAACTCGACCTTCAGATCATCCAGATCATGATGCAGGATGCCGGTATTTCTTATGCTGATTTGGGCAAACAACTGTTTGTTTCCGGCGGTACCATCCATGTACGCATCAAAAAATTACAAGAGCTAGGAATTGTCAAAGGTACAAAACTCAATGTTGACCTCAAAATGCTGGGCTATGATATCACAGCATTTGTGGGCATTTACCTTGAAAAAAGTTCTTTGTATGATCAGGTGGCAGAAGACCTGAAACAGATCCCAGAGATTGTTAGGGTGAACTATACCACCGGCAACTACAGCATGTTCCTGGAAATCGTGGCAAAAGACATCAACCAGTTGAAATTTGTGTTGCACGATCAATTGCAAAAGATCAAGGGCATTGAAAGAACTGAAACCCTGATCTCACTGGAAGAAAGTTTCAACAGGAACGTACCGGTAGCGGGATAAACCAAGCGCAATGCAGTATTACCTGAATTTTGAAAATGATACCCAAACGATCGATTTCAATAAGCTGTTGATCAGGTTTATCGATCAAGCCCTTGAGGAAGACATTGGCCCGGGGGATCTCACTTCTGATGCTGTTCTTGGATCTTCCTCATCATCCATGGCCTATATCCTGGTGAAAGAAAATGCTGTGTTGGCAGGTATTGAGCTGGCTAAAATTATTTTTGAAAGAATCGATCCTTCCATCGTTTTTTCCAGCATAGCCTCTGATGGCACCATGGTTTCCCCAGGAACAAAGGTTGCTACACTAAACGGTCCAATTCATTCATTGCTTAAAGGGGAACGTTTGGTGTTGAACTGCCTGCAGCGAATGAGCGGCATTGCCACCAAAACCAAAATATTTGCAGACAAGGCTTTTGGTGCGGGAGTCACTATTCTGGATACACGCAAGACAACCCCCAACTTCAGGATTTGTGAAAAGTGGGCAGTTTCTATTGGTGGAGCAAAAAATCATCGGTACGCATTATACGATCAAATCCTGATAAAGGATAACCACATAAAATTTGTTGGTGGCATTAAACAAGCGCTTGACAATCTTGTTTCTTATTTATCATCCATTGAAAAATCAATACCCGTGGTGGTTGAGGTAAAAAATGAAGAAGAGTTTGCACTGGCTATCCAATATGATGCGGTGACACGCATTTTGATGGATAATTTTAAACCCGATGAAATCACTTCGATTGTCCGACGGTATAGCTTCACACAAAAGCTGGAAGCATCCGGTGGAATCAACCAGGAAAATTTTGAGTCATTCCTCCATTCCGGTATCCATTATTTGTCAATCGGTGACTTGACACACCATGTTAATGCAGTGGACATTTCCTTAAAAATTGACTAAGATGTTGTTTGAAAAAGAAATTGAGCGAGTTGGTTATTTGAGTCGATCGATTCCAGAAGGCATCAATCTCCAGGAAGAGATCATTCGCCTGAAAAAAGAAAAGAATGCGGTGATACTTGCACATTACTATGTTCATGCTGATATTCAGAAGCTTGCCGATCATATTGGCGATAGTCTTGCTTTGGCACAGGCTTCTAAAAAGGCTGAGCATGACATCATTGTTTTCTGCGGCGTTCACTTTATGGCTGAAACAGCCAAAATTTTGAACCCCTCCAAGAAAGTAATCCTGCCTGACCTGCATGCCGGTTGCAGTCTTGCGGATTCTGCTGATGAAATTGCTTTTCAGGAATTTAAAAATCAACACCCCAATGCAGTTGTTGTTAGCTACATCAACTGTTCTGCAAGGGTAAAGGCCATGAGTGATATCATTTGCACTTCTTCGAATGCAGTGAAAGTAGTGGAGTCCATCCCGCCTGATAAAGAGATCATTTTTGCACCTGACCAGAATCTGGGTAAATATGTTGCAAAAGTGACAGGGAGGAAAATGCATATTTGGAACGGATCCTGCATCGTGCATGTCAATATTTCCATGGACAAATTGAATGCATTGATGCAAAAATATCCGGAAGCAGAATTGATCGCACATCCGGAATGTCTTCCTGAAATACTCGAAAAAGCGCATTTCATTGGATCTACAAAATCCTTGTTGGAATATGTGCAAAAACCCGGTGTAGATAGTTTCATTGTGGCCACTGAAGCAGGCATCCTCTACAAAATGAGGGAATCTGTTCCCGGGAAAACCATCATTGCAGCACCGGCGATTGAATCCAATAGTTGCGCTTGTTCAGAATGTCCGTATATGAAGATGAACACCTTAGAGAAACTCTACAATGCGCTTTATTATGAATTGCCCGAGATCAATCTCGCGGAGGACATCATGCAGGGGGCAGAAAAAGCATTGAACAACATGTTATTGATTTCATGAGTGCCTGTAACAAATACGACGTATTGATCCTGGGATCGGGAATTGCCGGTTTGTCACTTGCCAATTACCTGATAGACAAACAACGTTTAAAGTCTGAGAACAGGAAACTAAAAGTATTGGTTGTATCCAAAGGAGAGGTGAATGAAACCAATACTGCATGGGCACAGGGAGGAGTTGCAGCAGCAGTGGATACCAACGATAGCATTGAGCGGCATGTAAACGATACATTGGCAGCAGGTTCTTATGCGAACGATACAGACGTCACTCAAAAAATCATTTCACAGGCTCCAGAAGCCATTCGTGACCTCATTGGCTGGGGAGTTCAGTTCGATAAAAAAAGCAACGGGGATTTTGATCTCGGACTGGAAGGAGGTCATGATCATCCCAGGATCCTCCATCACCAGGATATCACCGGTGCTGCTATTCAACATGCCATCCAGGAATATTTTACCAGAGCAGGTGGAGAGATCAGTAATCATACTGCTGCGATTGATATTTTGAAAACAGTTGATGGATTTTGGGTAACACTCTTTGATCTCAGCGGGCATAAAACCGTAAGAATTTTTTGCGTCCACCTGGTCATGGCCACCGGTGGTATCGGTCAGCTTTTTACAAGAACTACCAATACCCGATATTCAACAGGCGATGGTATTTATTTGTCGCATCAGCTGGGAGCAGCCATAAAGGAATTAGCGATGGTTCAATTCCACCCAACAGGATTGTATGTGGAAGAAAATTCATCCTTCCTCATTTCCGAAGCCCTCAGGGGTGCGGGTGCTGAATTGCTCGATCACAAAGAACTTCCTTTCATGCATCGCTACGATCCCAAAGGTTCACTCGCTCCGAGGGACATCGTTTCCAGGGCTATCTGGCAGGAAATGCGGCTTTCGGGTAAAGAGCATGTTTGGCTCGATGCCCGAATGATATCCCCCCAGGTCCTCCAACACCATTTTTCAAATATCGTTAGCAATTGCATCAGCAGGGCCGGTGTAGATCCGGCAAAGGATCTTATTCCCGTGGCTCCCATACAACATTATTCCTGTGGAGGTATTGCAACCGATGCCAATGGCAGGACCACTATCAAAGGGCTCTACGCCATAGGCGAATGCGCCCATACCGGATTGCATGGTGCCAACAGGTTGGCTTCCAACTCTCTGTTGGAGGGTATCGTCATGGCAAAATTTGTTGCACAGGAGATAACGGGTACCCTGCAGCAAGAATTACAAATCCCCGCAGAGCCTGAATGGGAACTGCCCATGGTTTTGTCGCTTGACATTTCCAATGTGAAAAAAATTTTCAGCCCTGCAGCCGGTGTGATGCGCAATACTGCCAAAATGAAAGAAGCCCTGCGGTTACTGGAAGATATCAAGTTGAACGGAAACAGGATCCCATTCAATGTACAGGATTTTGAAAATTCGATCATCCTTCAGGTATCCATCTTGTTGCTCAAAGATGCCCTTTCAAAGAAATCCAGCATTGGAGTTCACTACATTGAGGCCTGAACTTTTGCCGATCAATGGATGAAATCAGTATCCGCGTCCTTTCCATTCATACCGCCGCACCCATCCCAGCATGGCGGCTGCAACAGTATAAACAACATGCATCGGTTGGGCAATGCCAAACCAACGCATCAGCGCTGCCTTTCCATAGAAAGTTGAAGCAGGGCGCATGAGCATGCATTCCAGTAAATACTTTCCTGTGAATAATAACAATGCCCACAAGAACAGGATCGGATAGAAAACTGCTGCCAACACCAATAACAAAAGAGATAGGTTCAGGAGGTAAACGATGAGCAAAACCAGCTTGATCGAGAGACTTTGGTAAGCAGTAGACTTGCTCGCCCAGCGGATCCGTTGTTGTAAAAAAGATTGCCAACTGTTCATGGGTTCTGTCTGCACCACAGCTTCTTTTGAATGACAGTAGACAACTTTTCCCGGATAAGCTGCTGCGATTTTTTCCATCAGCAACATGTCATCGCCGGTAGGGATGCCATCGATCCCCTCAAATCCCTTCACCTTTTCAAAAGCTTCCTTGGTATACAAAAGATTGGCACCATTGCACATGTTGAACCAATTGCGGGTTACGGCCACTGCAGTGATGGATTGAAGTGCCATGAAATCCAGCGACTGAAATCTTTCCAGAAAATTATTCTCATTTCGGTACACAACAGGTGCTGCCACAAAAGCTGCATCCTTTTCCTTTCGAAAACCAACCAATGTTTTCAACCATGAACGAAGAAAAACACAATCGGCATCCGAAGCAACGATGATGCCATGTTGGGCAGCAGCAATACCCTTGCTCAAGGCGGCTTTCTTGCCACCCTTCTCACCAGTCTTGATCTGCAGTAGTTTCACTCCACGGTTTGAAAAAGAATGGACCATGTCAGCCGTGCGGTCGTCTGACTGATCATCCACCACGATGATCTCCCTCTTATCCAATGGATAATCCTGTTCCAATAAAGAAGCCAAACAGCGACTGATATATTTTTCCTCATTCCTGGCAGCGATGATGATGCTTACGGAATCATCCACAGCACTTCGGATGGTGAAGTGTTGCATTTTCTGCCAGGCCAAAGCCGCCATCGCCATTACAATGCCATAACCAATGAAAAGCAGCAAAGAGATATCGATCCAATAAACTGCCATTCACCAAAAATAGAAAAGACCGGTGATCATTTACACGAAAAAACTATATTCGGTGCATGAGAAAGATCTGTATCACCCTGATGCTGATGGCTTTGTCTGGGATCTCTCTTGCCCAGGATGCCCCTTATAAAATGGCCAGAACCAAGGGATTGCTTCCCTTCCTGGAATATGGTCCAGGCGACGACCGCCTGGGCGGGGCCAAGATGACCTATCTGGATTCCGGTATATTGGTAAAGGTGGTCGACAGCCTCAACAGTGATTATATCATAGCGCTCACCGATAACCTCAAGGCCTTTATTGCCAAATCCTCCGTTCAATTTGAACCGTCGCTGAAGGCCAAACCCTATTATTTGAGTGGCAATTGGAAAACGTATCGCGAAGAACGCTTCGATGTGATCACCATTGCCATGCCCGAACGATTGCCCTATCGCAGCATCATGCAGGTGAATCCGAACCGGCTCATCATTGACCTGTTTGGGATTACATCCAACACGAACTGGATCACGCAAAAGGGACAAACATCCGAACTGCGCAATACCTGGTTTGAACAGATGGAAAGTGGCATGTTGAGGGTTTATGTGGATTTGAAGAGTTCCCTGCACTGGGGCCATTCAGTGCATTATGATTCTGTGGCATCTCGACTCATCATCAAAGTCAAGCATGCGCCGGACAAAAAAATACAAAACCTGTTTGTTGCAGTGGATGCAGGACATGGAGGAGATAATTCCGGAGCTGCCGGAAACAGCTCGGGTAAACTGGAAAAAAACCTGACGCTGGTCTATGCCAAGGCATTGGAAAAAGAACTCAAGAAGCATGGGATCAAAAAAGTTCTGATGACCAGGGTGACAGACACATCCCTCTCCATGCCGGAACGCATCATGATGTTGCGGGACACGATGCCCGACCTGCTGATCAGTATTCATTTCAATTCTTCTTCTGTTGATACCGTAAAAGGCACCAGCACTTTCTATCGTCACATCGGGTTCAGGCCCCTTACGCAAACCATTCTCAAACGCATGACCGCTGTTGGTTTGGACGAGTTTGGCAATGTGGGCAGTTTCAACTTCGCCCTAAGCGGCCCCACTGAATACCCCAACTGTCTTGTAGAAGTGGCCTTCCTCAGCAACCGAAAAGACGAACAGTTCATCCTGAGCAAAACTTCTCCGGCAAAAGTGGCAAAGGCTATTCGAATGGGCATTGCCGATTGGCTGAAACAGTGACTTGTAAATAAAATTAATAATTACTCATCCATGAATGACTTCGTTTCCGTTGATTGGGGAACTACTTCACTGAGAGCAAGTCTTTGCTCATCTGGCGGAAAGACCATTCTCCGATCAATTTCTTCAGATGATGGAGCACTTTCTGTTCACCAGCGTTTTCTTGCACAATCAGAGAAGGGTCCGGATGAGAGGAAAGCTTTTTACTTGAAGGTCCTGCAGGACCTCGTTGATCAACTGGATCTTTCTGCTGATCAAAAGATGCCGATACTGATCTCAGGGATGGCTTCTTCCACCATCGGCATGGAAACCATTTCTTATGCCAGTTTGCCATTTGGATTATCAGGGAACAATGCCGTGGTAAAGCAATGGGAAGTCGATGGGTACGATTATTTCATGGTATCAGGACTTGCTACTGAGGAGGATCTCATGCGAGGAGAAGAGACACAATTGGTAGGCGCAGCATTGCTGACCAACTTGGATCATGAAGAGGAAGCTTTGTTTATTTTTCCCGGAACCCATGCCAAGCATGTACAGGTCAAAGGAGGGATGGTGGCAGGATTCAAGACCTACATGACCGGAGAAGTATTTTGTCAGCTATTCAGCAACAGCATCCTCGCACAATCTGTTACCCCCCATCATGATCATGAAGGCTCATCCAAGGAAGCTTTCATCAAAGGAGTGAAAGAAGGCAGTGTTGGGAATATTTTGCATCAAATGTTCAAAGTGAGAACCAATGGCATGTTCAGTCGCTTGAGCAAGGAAGATAATTTTTCTTATCTCAGTGGCATGTTGATCGGCGCTGAATTGAAGGATCTTCTCTCTTTGCAAAAGAATCGCATCATCCTCTGCGGCAGCGGAGAAATGATGCAGGCCTATGAACTGGCTTTGCAATGCTTGAACATGGATTCAGCCATGCTGATCAACATTGATGCAAGCCTTGCCACATCTGTGGGTCAGTATCAGATTTGGCAACAATTTTCATCTCGCATTTAATCGTTAATTTAGTCCCTAAATATTTTGCAATGGAACTGAAGAACAATTTCATCCATCATGTATATTTCTGGTTGAAGAACCCTGACAGCAAGGAAGACCTGCAAAAACTAATAGAAGGCCTGCAGGCGTTGGCAGTGGTCGAAGAGATCAAGAGCTATCATATTGGTATACCCGCACCGACCGACAGGGAAGTGATTGACAATACCTATGCCGTCTCCTGGCTCAATATTTTTGAAACAGCAGCAGACCAGGATGCCTATCAGGTTCATCCCCTTCACCTGAAATTCATTGAAGAGTGTTCACATTTGTGGAGCAGGGTCAAGGTGTATGACTCCATCCAATTCTAATTTCTAATGCTTTCCGAATGTTGACCAAAGGAAGATCAGCTGCGCTTGGTTTTATATTTGTCACGGTGCTGATCGATGTCATCGGCTTTGGGATCATCATTCCGGTATTGCCCAAGCTCATTCAGCAGCTTACCGGAGGAGACATGAGCGTGGCTTCCCGCTATGGAGGTTTTCTCATGTTCACCTATGCCCTGATGCAATTCCTGTTTGCGCCCATATTGGGCAACCTGAGTGATCAGTATGGCAGAAGGTCGGTCATCTTGTTCTCACTTTTTGGTTTTGGCATCGATTATCTGCTTCTGGCATGGGCACCCAATATTGCCTGGCTTTTTGCTGCCAGGGTTTTATCCGGTATCACCGGCGCCAGCATCACCACAGCCTCCGCTTATATAGCTGATATCAGTACACCTGAAAAGAGAGCACAGAATTTTGGGATGCTGGGCGCAGCCTTTGGATTGGGGTTCATCATCGGTCCATTGATCGGGGGTGTGATGGGACAATACGGCGAGCGGGTTCCTTTTTTGTTTGCTGCGGGACTCACCCTCGTCAACTGGCTCTATGGAATGTTTGTTCTGCCGGAGTCGCTTGACAAGGACAAGCGCAGAAAATTTGAATGGAAGCGGGCCAATCCTGTTGGCTCCCTGATGCATTTGAAGAAATATCCGGCAGTAGCTGGATTGATTCTATCGCTTACGCTTATCTATATCGGCGCCCATGCTGTGCAGAGCACCTGGAGTTATTATACGATGAAGAAGTTCAACTGGGACTCTGCCATGGTGGGCTATTCTCTTGCCTTTGTGGGATTGATGATTGCCTTGGTGCAAGGGGGACTCATCCGGGTGGCCATTCCCAAACTGGGACAATCAAGGGCCTTGTTCATTGGATTGCTGATGTATACCATTGGCATGTTTCTCTTTGCTTTTGCGGCATCCACTTGGATGATGTTCGCTTTTTGTTCTGTCTATTGTTTGGGTGGCATTGCCGGTCCTGCCCTGCAGGGGATTATTTCCTCCCATGTTCCGCCCAACGAACAGGGAGAATTACAAGGAGCGCTGACCAGTCTGATGAGTGCCACTTCCATAGTAGGCCCCTTGTTGATGACCAATCTTTTTTCTTATTTCAGCAGTAATTCGGCAGCCGTTTATTTTCCTGGTGCACCCTTTTTGGCCGGTGCCATGCTCTTTTCCTTCAGTACCATCATCAGTTACAGGAGTTTACAAGCGGAGAAAAAGGCGGTACCCTTCTAGACAAGTTTCTGTTAAAAGTTGTGTTTTGACAGGATTCTTACCAATTATTCTTTGAAAATCAAATAATTGGGTTAGTTTTGCCCTGTTATTTGAGTTAAGTACAGTACTCAGTAAGTGAAAGTATTTTCTGCTAAGCATCATTCTGCTAAGTGTAAGTAGTCTTCTTTACGCCTGTGTTTCTCTCAGCATTATTCATCAATTGTTTTTTGAAATGAACATTTATGTTTCAAATTTAAGCTTCAACGTACAGGATGAAGACTTAAAAGGATTTTTTGAAGAGTACGGAGAAGTATCTTCAGCCAAAGTGATCACCGACAAATTCACTGGCCGTAGCCGTGGCTTCGGTTTTGTTGAAATGTCAGACGACGCAGCCGCTCAGAAGGCCATCCAGGAACTGGACGGTGCAACTGTAGAAGGTCGTGCCATCAAAGTAAGCGAGGCCAAGCCTCGTGAGCAGCGCCCCAACAATGGTGGCGGTGGTGGTCCTCGCCGCAACTTCGGTGGTGGCGGTGGTGGCAACCGTTGGTAAGATCATCTTTACCGAATTGAAGAGGGAACCTTTGGGTTCCCTTTTTTTGTACACACCCGCAATCTGAAGATTGGCTTGAGTAACTTTGTAAAAAAAGAAGATGAGTATCGTAACCGAATTCAATGAATACCGTGAAAGGATGAATGATGTCATCCTCGAAAAAGGAAACCTGGTGATGAAACGCCTTTGGAACCTGGACACCAATACCTATCAGGAAGGGGCCTTGGATGTCAAAACCAAGGAAATGCTGGGACTGGTGGCCAGCATGGTCTTGCGTTGTGATGATTGCATCAAATACCATTTGGGGAAGTGCCATGAACTGGGCACCAGCACCGATGAGATCTATGAAATCTTCTCCGTTGCCAATATTGTAGGCGGCACCATCGTGATCCCCCATACCCGCAGGGCGGCTGAATACTGGGAGGCACTGCTCGCGGAAAAAAGCGAATAATTCAGTAAATTTATATTCCTAACCCCATTTACGTTCCTAAACTCCAAATATGAGCGAGGTTACAACAGCCCCTGTATTGACATCCAAGGATTTTCAAACCGACCAGGAAGTAAGGTGGTGTCCAGGATGCGGTGATTATTCTATTCTTGCGCAGGTTCAGAAGATCATGCCCACCCTGGGGATTCCCCGTGAGAACATCGTGATCGTATCGGGTATCGGTTGCTCCAGTCGTTTCCCTTACTACATGGAAACCTTTGGCATGCATTCCATTCACGGAAGGGCAACAGCCATTGCCAGTGGATTGAAAGCCGCCAGACCGGATCTCAGTGTATGGATCGTATCGGGTGACGGAGATTCGCTCAGCATTGGCGGTAACCATACCATCCACATGCTGCGCAGAAATTTCAATGTGAACTTCATGGTCTTCAACAACCAGATCTATGGTTTGACCAAGGGACAATATTCACCGACTTCAGAGGAGCAAAAAGTGACCAAGTCCACTCCATTCGGCAGCATCGACCATCCCTTCAATCCGGCTGCCTTGGCCATGGGTGCAGATGCAACCTTTGTGGCCAGGAGCATGGACCGTGACCCCAAGCATTTGCAGGAGATGCTGTTGAGAAGCAATGCCCATGTGGGGGCCTCCTTCTTAGAGATCTACCAGAACTGCAACATCTTCAATGATGGTGCATTTGAGATCTTCACCGAGAAAGGATCCAAACCCATGGAAACCCTTTTCCTGGAGCAGGACAAACCTTTGCTGTTTGGTGCCAACAAAGAAAAAGGCATCAAGTTGGATGGCTTTAGACCAGTTGTGGTGGAATTGGGTGAAGGGGTGAGTGCTGATGATTGTTGGATACATGACGAAAAAGATTTTTATAAAGCACAGATATTGACACGCATGTTTGATGATCCCCGTGTAGAGGGCCATCTGCCGAGGCCTTTCGGAGTTTTCTATCAAACAGAACGTCCCTGCTATGAGGAGCAGATGCAAATACAACTCGACGAGATCATTGCCAAAAAAGGCAAGGGTGATCTCAACAAGTTGTTGAGAGGTAACGAGACCTGGACCATCTCCTAGGTTGTGATCATCCGCATACATCCTCAAAACCCACAGGAAAGATTGATCAGGCAGGCAGCAGAAATGCTGCGCAAGGGAGGGGTTATCATTTATCCCACAGACACTGTATATGGATTGGGCTGCGACATCTTTCAACCCAAGGCCGTGGAAAGGATCTGTAGAATCAAGGGTATCGATCCTGCAAAAGCCAATCTTTCCTTTGTCTGCAGTGATCTTTCGGATCTCAGCCAATATGCCAAGGCCATTTCCACTCCGCATTACCGCTTCATCAAAAATCATATTCCTGGCCCCTTTACATTTATTCTTCCCGCCAGCAAGGAGGTTCCCAAAATACTGAAGAGCCGCAAAGACACGATAGGCTTGCGTGTACCTGATCATCAAATTACACACACATTGGCAGCAGAACTGGGACATCCCCTTCTCAGTTCATCTCTACCCGGAGAAATGGTCGAGGAGTATACCGATCCTGAACTCATCCATGAGAAATTTGAAAAATTGGTTGACCTGGTCATTGATGGAGGAATCGGAGGCATGCAATATTCCACGATAGTAGACATGACCGAAGAAGAGCCAGTGGTAACACGACAGGGGATGGGACAACTTCAATAAAAAAATTGCTCTTTAAACCTCCAACTTCATCTGCATTGGTTTGAGCTTGAAGCTCTTTCTGTGCAGTGGGCATCTTCCAAATTGCTCCATGGCTTTGCGGTGATCAAGGGTGCCATACCCTTTGTTCTTGATCCATTGGTATTGCGGAAATTTTTCGTGCTGCTCCAGCATATGATCATCCCGGTAGGTCTTGGCCAGGATGCTGGCAGCTGCAATGGAAGCATAGGTGCCATCCCCTTTGATGATGGTCTGGTGCGGAATTTTCTGAAAGGGCTTGAAACGATTGCCATCCACAATGATGAAGGCTGGCTTTTTTTTTAGTTTTTCCAATGCCAGGTGCATGGCCTTGATCGAGGCGTTCAGGATGTTGATCCTGTCGATCTCCTCTACCTCCACACTGGCGACGGCCCAACTGATGGCGGCAGACTGAATCATCTCGCGTAAAGCATAACGGGTTTTTTCATGGATCTGCTTGGAATCGTTGAGCAGGGGATCTGAAAAGTCGGCTGGAAGAATGACCGCTGCTGCAAATACCGGACCCGCCAAACAACCCCTTCCGGCTTCGTCGCATCCGGCTTCGGGGAAGCATTCCTGGTGAAAGGGTTTAAGCATGGCTTGCAAAGTAGACAAAAAAACAGATCAAAAAATCCGAAGATCCCTTTGCCATGATACCTTTGCAGCATGACGGAAAAATTTGAAGCAAAAGGGTCTAGGGCAGTCGCCATCTGGCTGATGATTGGCGTTTTCATGATCATTGTCCAGGTACTGCTGGGAGGCATCACCCGGTTGACAGGTTCCGGTTTGTCCATCACCGAATGGAAGCCCATTCTCGGGGCTGTTCCGCCGATGAACGAATCTGATTGGTTGACTGCCTTTGAGAAATACAAACAAATCGGACAGTTCAAACAGTTGAATTTTGATTTTACTTTGTCTGATTTCAAATTCATTTACTTCTGGGAATGGTTCCACCGCGAATGGGCCAGGTTCATCGGACTGGTATTCTTCATTCCCTTTGTATGGTTCATTTTGGCCAAAAAGATCAAAAAGGAAATGATCAATCCCATGATCATTCTTTTTTTGTTGGGCGCTTTACAGGGGTTGATTGGATGGATCATGGTGAAGAGCGGATTGAATGAGGAAGATCTATATGTCAGTCATTTCCGTTTGTCCATTCATTTCATCGCAGCATTGGGACTTTTGTGTTATACTTTATGGTTTGCGTTGAAGTTGATAGTGGATCCTTCTAAAGGGGTGGTTGCACCCTCGCTGCAAAAATTCACCACGGGCCTTTTGGTACTCTTGGTTGTTCAGCTGGTGTTTGGCGCATTCATGGCAGGACTCAAAGCCGCCAATTTTGCGACCACCTGGCCGCTGATCAATGGTGAGTTCATTCCTTCTTCATTCTCGAATGACACCTTGAGCAGTTTCACGCATGACCCGCTGGCCGTACATTTCATTCACCGCAACCTTGCCTATATCATTACTGTGCTCGTGATCATTTGGTTCTTGCGTGCAAAAAAAGTACAGGGAGGCAAACTATTTGAACAACTCAAATCCTTGCCGGTATTCATGATCCTGCTGCAGGTATTGCTGGGTATTTTTACCGTGCTCTATGCCAACAACGCCAGTGCCCTCTTGTGGTTGGGCGTGGCCCATCAGTTCACCGGCATGCTATTTTTGTTGCTGATGGTCACCTTGATTTTTTTGATCAGGCGCAAATGATTTTTGATCAGAGGAAACTAATTATTTGGGATTGAATTCAAAGGTTTATCCCGGATTGAATGCTATCGGATAACCTAACAATTGTTTCAATTGCGATGGTGTTACGCGCTGCACCTGTTCTGTTGCATCATTCTTGAAAAGGAGTGCATGCAGGATGAGTTTGGTCCGTGTGTTGTACACCACCTTCCAGCAATAATCAGGAACCGCAACACCATTGCCTATTTTCTGTTTGCCATAAATGGCACCGGTATAAATTTTTAAGCGATCTTTCTGGCTTTCTTTTCGAATGGTGGTCTCCCAGCTTTTCCATGAACCCCTGTTCAATTGAGGATGTTGGGGGATACAGTTGTAATAAGAGAAGGTACATTTTTCTTTTTCGCAATCGTATGCAAAATCTTCTGCGTTGGCAAGATGCCCCCTGTCGTATCCGCTCTTGAGATAATCTATGTTGGTGGCAGATCGGTATTCTTTTGCAAAGCTCAATCGCTGTCGCGAACAATCTCCTCCTCCCTTGTACAAATAGTAGACGACATAAAGGGGGGATTTCAGTGCATAAGAGTAATAGGAGGTATAGACGGGTTTTTGGATGACGGTATCTACGCGTTGTGCGAAAACACCCATCCCCCCAAACAGAAAGAGTACAAAACCGAGAAACTTCATGGGATGCTTACCATTTTAACAGGGCACTTCCCCAGGTGAATCCGCTGCCGAAGGCAGCGAGGCAGATCAGATCGCCATCCTTTACCAAGCCTTTTTCCCAGGCTTCGCAGAGGGCAATGGGAACAGAGGCGGCTGTTGTATTCCCATATTGCTGGATGTTGTTGTATACCTGGTCATCGCGCAGCTTCAACGTTTGTTGCACGAATTGAGCGATGCGCAGGTTGGCCTGGTGAGGGATGAGCAGGTTGATGTCGGCCGGGGTCTTTTTGTTTTGGGTGAGGGCTTCCATGATCACTTCAGGAAACTTTACCACAGCCTTCTTGAATACGGTTTGTCCGTCCATTCTCGGATAAATTTCCCCATTGCTGATCATTGAATGGGTCATGAACATTTGTCCGATTTCGGCCGTATCAAAAGTGGCATAATTTTTTTCCTTCCAATGGTTGGCATGGGTACCGGGATTGAACATGGCCAGGTTCTCGGCGTATTCTCCATCGCTGTGCAAATGGGTACTGAGAATGCCTTCCTCTTCTTTTTCGGTGGGCTGCACCACCACAGCACCGGCTCCATCGCCAAAGATCACGGTGACATTTCTGCCACGGGTGGAGAAATCGATTCCGAAGGATTGCTTTTCACTGCCGATGACAAGAATGTTTTTGTAAGTACCGGTCCTGATGAACTGATCAGCAATGCTCAGGGCATAGATGAAGCCACTGCACTGGTTGCGGACGTCGAGTGCGCCCACCTCCTTCATTTTCATTTCCCTTTGCACGAGCACACCGCAACCGGGGAAATAATAGTCAGGACTCAACGTGGCAAAGATGATGAAGTCGATATCCTGCGCCGTGATGCCCGCCCTCTCGATCGCGATCTTAGCCGCTTCGATCCCCATGGTCGTAGTAGTCTCCTCCAATCGGTCACCATAGCGCCTCTCTTTGATCCCCGTTCTTTCCTGTATCCACTCATCGCTGGTGTCCATGTACTGCAGCAGGTCGTTGTTGGTGACCACATTCGAGGGCAGGTATTTGCCGATGCCGGCGATTTTGGAGCGTAACATATCAATCAGTTTTACTGAGAAAAAATACTTTTCCTGAAGGTAGAACAATTCAAAAAGCAATAAGTTGGTCGTTTTCCATGCTTGGCGGAACAGTAATTTAACTTGCCCACCCCGCTGAAAAGGGGTAACTTTGCGGCGACTAAACAATCGTATGAACATTAGAAACATCGCCATCATTGCCCACGTAGACCATGGAAAGACCACGCTGGTGGACAAGATCCTGCACACCGCCAAGGTATTCAGGGACAACCAGGAAACCGGAGACCTGATCATGGACAGCAATGACCTGGAAAGGGAAAGAGGCATCACCATCTTCAGCAAGAACGCTGCGGTTACTTATAACGACATCAAAATCAATGTGATAGACACTCCAGGCCACGCCGATTTCGGTGGGGAAGTGGAGCGTGTACTGAAAATGGCCGATGGGGTGATCCTGCTGGTGGACGCCTTTGAGGGTCCCATGCCCCAAACCCGCTTCGTGTTGCAGAAAGCCCTTCAACTGAACCTGCATCCGATCGTGGTGATCAACAAGGTCGACAAACCCAATTGTCGCCCTGATGAAGTGCACGATGCCGTTTTCGAACTTTTCTTCAACCTAGACGCAACCGAAGAACAGCTGAACTTCCCCACTTATTATGGTTCAGGTAAGAATGGCTGGTTCAATGATAGCCTCACGCCCACCGATAATATTCTTCCTTTGATGGAAGGCATCATCAAGCATGTTCCACCACCCAAGACAGAAGAAGGTACCCTGCAGTTGCAGATCACTTCACTGGATTATTCCTCTTTCTTGGGACGTATCGCCATCGGAAAGGTAGCCAGGAACACCATTCGTGAAAACCAGCCCATCACCCTGATGCAGGCAGATGGTTCCATGAAGAAGCAGCGTGTGAAGGAACTCTATGTATTCGAAGGGATGGGCAAGCGCAAGGTAACAGAAGTGCATGCCGGAGACCTTTGTGCAGTAGTGGGGATCGAAGATTTCAACATCGGTGACACCATCGCTGATTTTGAAAATCCAGAAGCCCTGCCGGTGATCCATGTGGATGAACCCACCATGAGCATGCTCTTCAGCATCAACAACTCACCCTTCTTCGGAAGAGACGGCAAGTTTGTTACGAGCCGCCACCTGCGTGACCGCCTCATGAAGGAAACAGAAAAGAATCTTGCCTTGCGTGTAAGGGAAACCGATAGTGCTGATAGCTTCCTTGTATACGGTCGCGGTATTCTCCACCTCGGTGTCTTGATCGAAACCATGAGAAGGGAAGGATATGAGCTGACGATCGGACAACCACAGGTGTTGGTGAAAGAGATAGATGGTAAAAAATGCGAGCCCTACGAAGTGCTGGTGATCGATGTTCCGGAGGAATATGCTTCTAAGGCCATCGACCTCGTGAGCAGAAGGAAAGGTGAGATGACCGTGATGGAAACCAAGGGCGATATGCAGCATATCGAGTTTGAGATCCCTTCACGCGGACTCATTGGACTCCGTACCAACATGCTCACCAATACTGCCGGTGAAGCCGTTATGGCCCATCGTTTCAGCGAATACAAACCCTGGAAGGGCCCCATTCCCGGAAGGAACAATGGTGTGTTGCTGGCCAAGGAAGGCGGAACCACTACAGCCTATTCACTCGATAAATTACAAGACCGCGGCTTCTTCTTTGTGGATCCGGGAGAAGAGGTATACAAGGGAATGGTGATCGGCGAGAACAACAAACCTGGTGACCTGGTGGTCAATCCCAACGAAGGAAAAAAACTCACCAACATGCGTGCCAGCGGTACCGATGGTGCAGCCAGCATCGCTCCCAAGCGCCTGATGACACTGGAAGAATGCATGGAATATATCCAGCACGATGAGTGCATTGAGGTGACGCCCAATTTCATCAGGATGCGCAAACTGATCCTGGATGAGACCGAAAGAAACCGCCTGGCCAAACAAATGAGGACCGAAGCTGTTTAAAGTATATGAAAAGGACATTGATCGTCATTTGCCTTTTGGTCGGCCTCTCGGTTGCCCATCAAGCATCCGCTCAATGTTCCATTTGTACCAAAACCGCACAACAACTCGGACACAAGCCTGCGAAAGGTTTGAACAGCGGCATCATCTACCTGATGATCGCTCCGCTGGCCATTATTGGATTCGTGGGATACAGATGGTTCAAAGGCGGTGGTGCAGAACCCGGTCATGATCAAATGAACTGATGCCATGAACAAGATCAACTCAATCTTCTTTTTCGTTTTTTCTGTTCTTGCTTTTACTTCCTGCACCGTCAACAATGTTACGGTGGATGAAAAACTCGGCAGGATCTTTGAGAACAACGGTGTGAAAGGCACCTTTGGCATGTTTGACAACAGCAGGGGAGAATTCACGATCTATGATTTGGATCGCTTCAAAGCACCTGCGGTACCTGGACAAACCTTTCATCTTTTCAGCACACTGGTGGCACTGCATACCGGAAAACTGACCGACGAACGTTCTACGCTTACTGCTGGAGATAGCATATCAGAAACCCTTCGCATTGATACAGCATTCAAGAGACATTCGGATGCCCATTTCACTGCCCTTGTGCAACTGATAGGCAAGGACACCCTGAAATATTGGGCAGACAGCGTGAAGTATGGCAATAAAAAAATCAGCCATACAGCATTCTGGAACGATAGCCTGACCATCTCACCTGATGAACAACTGGGATTGGTCAAGCGTTTGTATTTCAAGCAACATCCCTTTCGTGCCAGTGTTCAAGAGAGCGTGAAGAAAATGATGATCGTGCAGAACAACGCACAAATGCAGTTGGCCTATACGATCGGCATCATCCCCCAACAAGATCACCAACTGGTCTGGGTGATTGGATGGATCGAAGAGAACCGGCATGTCTATCCCTTCGTTCTCCAGTTTGATGCAAAGTCGGGAACTGATGGCAGAACCATAGGAGAAAAACTATCCAGGGAATTGCTGGAAGATCTCGGATTCTTCAAAGGGAAAATGTAAGTCGTATCTTGCCATCATAACTCCATCAGATGTCCCTCACCCACTACAAACGTTTACAAACTGCAGAAGTCAGGATCGGTGATCTGCTGCTCGGCAACGGTCATCCTATCAGGGTGCAGACCATGACCACTACCGATACCATGAATACCATGGCCACGGTAGAACAGACCATCCGTTGTATCGAAGCGGGAGCTGAATTGGTGAGGATCACTGCTCCATCAAAAAATGAGGCACTCAACCTGCAGAACATCAAGAATGAGTTGCGCAAGCGTGGTTACCATACACCACTGGTGGCCGATATTCATTTCACGCCCAATGCCGCAGAGATCGCTGCCCGCATCATTGAGAAAGTGAGGGTGAACCCGGGCAACTATGCCGACAAGAAAAAATTTGAATTCATTGAATATACCGATTCGGCCTATCAGGAAGAGATCGATCGCATCCGGGAACGCTTTGTTCCGCTGGTGAAGATCTGCAAGGAGCATGGCACGGCCATGCGCATTGGTACCAACCATGGATCACTAAGCGATCGCATCATGAGCCGCTATGGCGACAGCGCTATTGGCATGGTGGAGAGCGCAATGGAATTCCTGCGCATTGCGCGTGATGAAAGCTATCACAACATCGTGCTCAGCATGAAATCATCCAACCCACAGGTGATGGTACAGGCCTATCGTTTGTTGGTGCAAAGCATGCAAAACGAATTCGATCTCTGTTATCCCCTGCATTTGGGTGTTACCGAAGCGGGCGATGGAGAAGATGGCAGGATCAAATCCGCCATCGGTATTGGAACCTTGTTGGAAGACGGTATTGGTGACACGATCCGCGTGTCGCTTACTGAAGATCCGGAGTTTGAGATACCCGTGTGCAAAGACATCGTGAAGCGATACAATGATCGCAATGCTGCTGTTCAATTACCAGAGATCATCAAATTGCCCTATTCTCCATTTGAATACAAAAGGCGTGAAAGTTTTGCGGTTGAAAACATCGGTGCCAAGCAAGTACCGGTTGTCATATCAGACATGAGCAGTGCTGAAAGCATTAGCCTGGAACAACTCCAGAGTATTGGATATGATTATGATGAGGCAACAGACAAATGGAGCATTGGTGATGCGGCGGCTGATTATGTGTTTACTTCTGAGAGGCCGATAACATTTGCCTTGCCAGGTACCTTGAAAAATATTGTAAATGCTTCCGTTTGGGATGCATCAAACGAATCTCAGTTCCCGATTTTTCAATTGGCTGATTTTGTTGCCACCCCTTCAAAAAGCACACGCATCAATTTTGTGATGGTGGATTGTTACAGCGAAAACCATCTTGCAGGGCCTGCTCAATTGGAGATGATCCAGCAAGCCGCCGCTGAACAAACGGTTGTATTTTGTTTGAGCAGCACCAACAGCAATGCCATGCAAAGTGTGCGCCGCATGTTCATCGAGTTGACCAATCTTGGCATCCGCAATCCAGTGGTGCTGGTTACCGACAGCGGGATGCATACACCAGATGAACACCTGATTCATTTTGCCACCGAAACAGGCGCGTTGTTGCTCGATGGCATGGGGGATGGCATTTCACTGGGTTTCACGGGGAAGGCCCTGATGGACAATACAAAGACAAAAGGCCGTACCTATCTTCCGGTAAAAGACATTTATCAGTTTGCCAACAATACGGCCTTCAGCATTTTGCAGGCCACGCGTACCCGCATCTCCAAGACGGAGTACATCAGTTGTCCCAGCTGCGGCAGAACCCTCTTTGATCTGCAGGAGACCACTGCCAAGATCCGATCTGTGACCAATCACCTCAAGGGGGTGAAGATCGCCATCATGGGATGCATTGTGAACGGACCTGGTGAAATGGCCGATGCAGACTTCGGTTATGTAGGAAGCGGTCCCGGCAAGATTACTTTGTACCGCGGAAAGGAAGTGGTCAAGAAAAGTGTAGACAGCGAAGTGGCAGTTGATGAGTTGATTGACCTGTTGAAGGAAAGTGGTGCCTGGGTAGAGCCGGCTTGATGCCTCATCAAAAACGATAGCTGTTCAAAAGTGCATTCCTGTTTTTGGCTGCCTTGAATTTTAGGGCATGTTCTTTTTGCCTTGCAATGGCTTCGCTGTTGTCTGATAACAGTATTTCCTGCATCATGGCTGTCCATTTTTCCGGTTGATGAGGATCGGCATAGCGTGCATGCGGACCACCTGCTTCTGCAAAACAAGATCCTGTGGAAGTCAGCACCGGAACACCTGATTCAATGGCTTCCACGATCGGAATACCAAATCCTTCAAACAGGGATGGATAGGTGAAGAGGGTGGCTCCCTGGTAAATGGCTGGAAGATCCTGGAAGGCTGCGTTATGGATGAAGATCACTTCCTTCTCAATACCGAGTGATGCAATTGTTTTTTTTACGTCATCAAGATAGCCAGTTGGTTTGCCAACCAAGACCAGTTGTGGTCTGGTGGCAGGAGGTAATGCTGCAAAGGCTTTCACCAGCGTAACCGCATTTTTTCTTGCTTCAATGCTTCCCACCATGAGGATGTATCGATCCGGCAGTTGGTATTTTTCTTGTACAGCTTTTATTTGATGGCGACTTTGTTCGATACTGAATTGAGGATCGCATCCCTGGTAGATTACCATTATTTTTTTTGGATCGGCACCTAAAAATTCAACGACATCGGATGCTGTTTGTTCGCTAACAGCAATGATCCTGTCGGCCACCTTGCAGGCATGTTTCACTTTTTGATAGTGCATCATCACATCAAATCGGGAATAGAACTGCGGATAACGAAGAAAGATCAGGTCGTGAATGGTGACCATGCTCTTGACGTGCTTCGGAATGCCAATGGGAAGTTCATGGCTGAGTCCATGGTATACATCCAACGAAGAAAAATCAATAACATGCAAAGGGAGTGTCGATCGCCAGAGAGCCGCCAACGGAGAAGGTTTCATCCCTGCAGGGGGTGTGACCAGTTTGAGACCCGGACGATTGATGAAGCGATCCGTCTCTTTTCTCTTTTTTATTTTTGGGGTGTAGAGAACATATTCATTGTCGCTTGCATCTTCCAGTAAGACATCCATTACAAAGCGGGAGTAGTTGCCCAGTCCCGTGAAATTGTTGAATAGTCGTTTTGCGTCGAATCCTATTTTCATGATGGATGGCGCTATTTATTTCCAAGCCCAAACATGACCGGTTCTGGTTGCCGGTCGCGTTACATGTTTCACCTGAAATCCTTTGGAGATCAGAAAATCCGCCATTTCAATTGTTCTGTATTGTTGGGTTTCATGTGTTTCCATGGCGATCCTTTCGATTCTGTTGAAATAGTTATCCGGAAGGTTGAAAAGAATATCATACTCTGCTCCTTCACAATCCATTTTCAACAGGTCTATGCTATCAATATTGTTCTCGTTGATGAAAGAGGACAATGCTTTTACTTGAATTGAGACCTTGTGAACCGCATCTTCAAAATGGGCTATGCCTGAAATAGAAGTGAAATCATCAGGGGCATCCGTGAAGATATCCATGTTGCCATCCTCCTTCCAGAGTCCGTATGCATGCTGGTTCCAGCGGTGACCAGGATATTGAGCCTTGTGCTGCTGCATCATCTTTTGCAGAAAAGGCATGGGCTCAAAGGAATGTACTGTAGCGTTCGGGAAGCAGCGAAAGAAATAAAGGGCTGCAAAACCCACATTGGCACCAACATCCAGGATGACAGGATCCTGAGGGAAATCCTTTATGTCAAAATGCATCATGTACTGATCGTCAAAGAAACATTCCCGGAAGGGCCCGATCATTTTTTTTGGCACATCATAGCGGTGACCATCCCTGAAGTGAAACACAAAATACTTTCCCGGATGGATCCCCATCTTAAAGGCTAGGTAAGCTGGCCAATTGCTGATCTCCCTGAAAATAGAACCGTAGCGCTGTAGTTTATAAGCCAGTTTCCCAGTCATCTCCAAAAATACCAAAAGAAGCGCAACCGCCTTTCTTAAATATGGATCTAGCTGATGACCTTCATATCTTTGCCGATCTTGGTGAAAGCTGCAATGGCTTTGTCAAGATGCTCTTTTTCATGTGCCGCACTCAGTTGAACCCTGATCCTGGCTTTTCCTTTGGCAACAACCGGGAAGAAGAATCCAATCACATAGATGCCTTCTTCCAATAGTTTTGCCGCCATTTCCTGGGCAACAGTTGCTTCATATAACATGATGGGAACGATCGGGTGCACTCCGGGCTTGATGTCAAATCCGGCCTTGGTCATTTCCGTTCTGAAATAATGGGTATTCCATTCGAGTTTGTCTCTCAATGCCGTTGTTTCGCTGAGCAGGTCGAGCACTGCAATGGAACCGCCTACAATGCTAGGAGCGAGTGTATTGGAGAAAAGATATGGGCGACTTCTTTGGCGCAGCATCTCAATGATCTCCTTCCTGCCACTGGTGAATCCGCCGGAAGCGCCGCCCAGGGCCTTGCCCAGCGTGCCAGTGATGATGTCGATTTTTCCTATCACACCGCAGTGTTCGTGGGTACCGCGACCCGTTTTGCCGAGGAAACCGGAGGAATGGCATTCGTCGATCATGATGGCAGCATCATATTTTTCTGCCTGGAGTACGATCTTATCGAGTTGTGCAATGGTTCCGTCCATGCTGAAGGAACCATCGGTCACGATTATCCGGTTGCGCAAGTGTGCCGCAGCTTTCAGTTGCTCTTCCAGATCAGCCATGTCGTTGTGCTTGTAGCGGAAGCGCTGGGCCTTGCACAAACGGACGCCGTCAATGATGGATGCATGGTTCAGTTCATCGGAGATGATGCCATCCTCTTCATTGTAAAGGGGTTCGAACACACCGCCATTGGCATCGAATGCTGCGGCATAGAGGATGGTATCCTCGGTTCCGAGAAATGCTGAAATCTTTTTTTCGAGCTCCTTGTGTATGTCCTGTGTGCCACAGATGAAGCGAACGGAACTCAAACCATATCCCCTTTCGTCAATGTATTGTTTGGCCGCTTCAATGATTTTGGGATGCGACGAGAGCCCCAGGTAATTGTTGGCACAGAGATTGATGACTTCTTTTCCGCCCACGGAAATGACGGGGCCTTGTGGACTTTCGATGATCCTTTCCTTTTTGAAGAGGCCGGCCTCCTGTATGGCGGAGAGCTCGGTTTTCAGTCGTGTTATCAGTGATTCATTCATATAGATAAAAATTTAATTCTTTTTCTTTTCCCACAATACCAGTAATGAGACACCAAACGGGAAATTTATTTTTTTCAACAGATGTCTTTCGAATGCAAAGATGCTTTTAAAAACAGCATTGATGAAACCTGATTCGATCATATCATTATCCGGCTTTAGTTCTTCCTGTTTTTTACGGGTAAATAACTTTTGTAGTGATCTCACCAGAAAGATTGGTATGAAGAGAAAGAAGTTGAAATAGGTTGTTCTGAGCAGCTTGCCTCCATGCGGAGTAAGGAGTCTAATCATTTGATTTTTTCGGTAGCGGCGAAAGTGATGATTAACTACATCGTGGTTGCTCCAGAGTGACATGAAGGCAGGAACTGTAATGAATATTTTGCCCCCTGGTTTACAAACCCTGAAAAGTTCTTCAATCGCTTTTTGATCGTCCTCCACATGTTCTACGACATCAAAGGCACAAACACAATCAAAGGCATGATCTGTATAAGGAAGTGCTGTGATGGATCCTTGGTCAATTTTCATATTCAGCAAATCCCGACAAAATTGATAGGAGGGTTCATCGTATTCGATGGATTGAATCTGTCCGAATGATTCAAGCATCTCTGACGATCTGCCAGTGGCAGCACCTACATTCAAAATCTGCAGCGGTTTGTCTTTGTAAATATGAGACTTGAAATGATCAAGGATGATGTCTTCTCTGACACGGAACCACCAGTGTTCTCGTTCCATTTTGTAGTAGGCGTCCAGGAAGTTTCTATCCATATTTCAAAAGGATCATTTCAATTTTCAGCAAGTTCATAAAATAAATTGAAACCCGTCTACAATACGACCATATTTACTGAAATTTGTTGGAGAGCAAACATGCGATGGATTTTAAAAATTCGATACAAAAGATAAAGTCATTTTGGCCAAAGTTACTGGTCATTCTGTGGTTTCTGCTACCGGCTATATTTGCCATTGTCAAATACAATTTAGGTCCTAAGTCATATAATAACTATCTGATTTATAAAAATGTGTTCTGGAACACCACCCATCATAGCAACCTCTACGATTTCTATCCGGGGGTTTATTTGTATCAGAACCATTATGGTCCGAGTTTCGGTTTTATCATTGCGCCTTTCGCTTTAATGCCCGATATGCTGGGTATTGTTTTATGGTGTCTGGTCAATGCGATATTTCTTTTCTATGCTATTAAAAAACTGCCACTTGACAATCTCTCGATACAGTTGGTTATGTCGATTGTTATACTGGAGATGTGTGGCTCTCTTCAGAGTCAACAGTTCAACCCCATGCTTTGCTCCTGGATCATTCTGGCTTTTGTGTATCTGGCTAAAGGAAGAGCGAGTATGGCTGCTTTTTTTATATCCGGTGGAATCCTTGTAAAAATTTATGGCGTGGTGGGGCTTTTGTTCACGCCTTTTTCAGGGAAATATGGCAAGATGATAATATGGATGTTCACGGCAATCATTGTATTGGTTTGTATTCCGATGCTCTATGCAGATGCTTCTTTTGTGCTACATTCTTATGCCGACTGGTATCAACGCTTGTTGGGTAAAAATCAGGAAAATATCATGACCAATCTGACCGATGGTATGCAGGATATTTCTGCCATGGGAATGGTAAGAAGAATAACTGGTTTTACGAGTTTATCAAATCTTTGGTTTCTGGTGCCGGGTGGTATGCTGACGTTGCTGCCATTATTGAAGCAGAATTGTTATGATGAAGAACGTTTTAAGTTGTTTTATCTGGCTCAGGTTTTGATAGGGCTGGTTATCTTCAGCACTTCTGCAGAGTCCCCCACTTATGTCATTGCTGTTACAGGTTTTGCCATTTGGTATGCTGCGTCTGGGGAGAAACGACCTGCATGGTTGAAATTGATGCTCTTGCTTTTGTTCATGCTGACGATCTTGTCCTCAACCGATTTGTTTCCGCCATATATCAGAAATGTATGGATCAAGCCCTATGCACTGAAGGCCCTGCCTTGTGTATTGGCCTGGTTTTTGATTACTGTTCAATTATTGCTCTACCATCGTAGGAGCCTCAGTAGCAATCAATCTGCTGTTTGATTTTTTTACTAAATGCGATGTATAGTCGTGCATGGTGATGAAATCACCTTCTTTTTTTAGCAGCTTCAAAAGTTTTTGCAAGCGTTTTACCAAAGCGTCACCGCAGATGCTTCTGGTATATCTCGGAAGTCCGAAATTGGTGATGTCAACGAATTCCCATGGGTGGAAGTAGAGACTCAATACACCATCGTTCCTGAGGGTTTTGATGGCCAAGTTTTTATAAAAATCAAAAGGAAAGTTTTTAAAGCTCAGCCAAAACAGTGGAAGTCTCAGCCTTGGACTTACTGATGCAGGGATACGCAATAAATCTTTCTCAAAATAAGCTGTCCTCGGTAGGTCAAGGTTGTTGTATCGTCCTGGAAGCCAGGTGGGATGTATTGACGCGTCATATAGATACCCTGCCTCTTTGACTGCATCATAGGAAACAGGACGCATCCTGGGCATTCTGATTCCGGTGATATTTTTTCCAGTAATTTCTTGCAGTTTGGCTCTTGAGGCAGTAAGATCTTTTTCTTCAAATTGACTGTGATAATATGTATGTGAAGCGATCTCATGTATTTTCCCTAATGCATGAATCTGTTTCGGAAAATATTCTGCGAAATGGGCTGTTGTGAACAGGGTTGCAGCAATTTCATTATCAGAAAGGATTGGATCGATTGCTCGGAGTCCTGCCATGCCGATCCCCATTTTTTCGGCGACATTCAAATGATACCCATACTCCAAAGGCATATCAAATTCTTCCACATCAAAGCTCAGCAGGATACTCTTGTTCACAGGTTTGTATTTCTGATGATATAATGAGGTCTTGATTTGCTTTGCATGAAAAGTTTAGCCAGGTAGACACCGATGATCCCCAAGACCAAGAGATTTAATCCACCGAAGAAGGAAATGGTTAGCATCAGCGATGCCCATCCTGCCACTGTTTTACCAGTGAAGAATGCAGATAGAACATAAGGTAAAAAACAAAGCGAGATGATGGAGGTTGCGATCCCAAAGTATGCAGAGAAATATAGAGGTTTGATACTAAAGGAAGTTAAACCCTTGAGTCCCAGGCTGAACATCTTTGCATAGCTGTATTTGGTTTCGCCATGTTTTCTCTCATTGGGGAGGAACTCAATGCTTACTTGCTTGAAGCCCATCCATATGATCAGGCCTCTGAAAAAGAGATCGAATTCACTGAATTTGCGCAACTGTTCAAGTGCCTTTCCGCTGATCAAACGAAAATCAGCTGATCCTTTTTCCAATTGAACTTGAGAAACCCCTGAAATGAATTTGTAAAAAAGAGAGGATGTTTTTCTTTTTAAAAAACTTTCATGATCAGCCTCCATTCTGCACGTTCTTACAATTTCATTACCCTTTTCATATTCCTTCAGCATCATGGGTAACAGGTCAGGCGGATGTTGAAGATCGCAATCCATCATGATTACTATTTCTGCATCGGAATAATCCAGTCCTGCCTTGATCGCATTTTGATGCCCAAAATTTCTGGAGAGTTCTATGAATTTAATCCTACTATCTTCTTGCGCTAAAGCATGAACTGCCTGTAGGGTATTGTCTGTACTTCCGTCGTCAATGAATATTAAATTGAAATCATACCCTGTATCAACCATTACGGTTTTGATTTCCTCATAGATCGGTCTGATATTGGCCTCTTCATTGTGAGCTGGCAAAATCAGGTCGATTTTATTTTTCATAAATTTTATTACCAAAGCGCAAGTTATTTAAATTTTTGGCATCCGTTATGATTTTTTTAACGTTTAAGATTATAATCAGTTCATTTTCAATGAAGTAGTAGAAAGGGAGGTTCAAATTTCTAGCATGAACTGTAACAAAACCATCCGAACTTCGTTCAATATTCACAACTTCACCAAAACTGATGACGGATAGGGAATACAATAGATGTGTGGATGAGCATGCCGATGGGGTTTACCGCTTTGTGTTGAAGAATTTGCAGCACCCCGAAGATGCAAAGGATATTGTGCAATCGGCTTTCGAGAAAATGTGGATCAACCGGGAAAAGGTAGTGGCGGAAACGGCCAAGTCTTATTTGTTCACCATTGCCTATAACCAGATGATCGATCATATCCGCAAAAACAAAAGGGTGGAGTTGAGAGAGGAGTTTGGGGAGAACGCAAAGGTGGGAGGTTCGGAAATACCCAGCTTGAAAAGGGAATTGGAAAAAGCTTTGCAGCGATTGACACCCTTGCAAAAATCCTTGATCCTCTTGAAAGACTACGAGGGGTACTCCTACGCAGAGATTGGAAAGATCACGGCACTCAACGAAAGCCAGGTAAAAGTATATCTGCACAGGGCTCGCATGCAATTGAAAGAATTTGTTGGCAAACCCGAAAACATCCTTTAAAATGATCAACCTCAGTAATTATGAAACCTGGTTCCTGCAGTATGCAGACGGTGAATGTTCGCCGGCTGAACGACTGGCGGTTGAGCAGTTTTTGCAATTGCATCCTTCCTTGCAAGAGGAGTTGAATGGGATGATGGAAATGCGTTTGCAGCCTGCAGCAATATCGATGCCCGGCAAAGATTTCCTGCGGTTTACAACGCTGGAGACGTTGAACGAGCAGTATCGCTTTGAACCTGATTGGCAGGTTCAATTCCCTGACAAGTCATTGTTGTACAGAAAGCAAGACGCTAAAATTGTTTATCTCTTCAGGGCCATGGCAGCGGCAGCAGTGTTGCTGATCAGCTTTGGCTTGTATCAGTGGCAGTCCTCCGATCCTGTTCAGCAAAAGCTTGTTACCAAGGCTCCCGCAGCCAAACCTATCTTGATACCTACCCTGGAAAAGATGGTTGTAAAGCCCGGTAAGCAAAATAAAAATCAACCTGTATTTACGGCAATCACTGAATCCATTGCGAAGCCTCTAATTATTGAGCCCATTGTTGTTCAGGAACCGGCAGCTGAAGTGTACAGAGATGCGGTGGCACAGGTAGATATCAATACTCCAGTGCAGGCCGAAAGAAAAACTTTATCCAATTTGAGCGAAGAAGTGCTCAAGGCGGCTGCCTCCCGAATGGAAACAACAGCAGTTGCCACACCTGTAGCCGCATCTTTGAATACAGCCGTTCTCATCG
>JACCDP010282160.1_pt1 | contig 66262 bp, 74 predicted proteins | sample 7445841 | NCBI WGS metagenome assembly JACCDP01 (sample SAMN15323441, study PRJNA562643) | freshwater metagenome | isolation source: river surface water | place: USA:Blue River Watershed | collected 2017-08-17 | reverse complement strand
TAAGCTTCAACATCAAACAACAATTGAGGCATTAAAATGATCAACAAATTCAAAACCAGCAACAACACGCCACCAATGTACCCCATGGCAAAACCTCTAGCACTCAATCGATCAAAGCGGTCTTCGGTAGCAATTTCGGGTAAATACGCATTGTAAAACACTATACTACCGGCATACCCAACACTGCCTAAAATAAAAGTAAGCACGCCAATATAGATGTGGTTTTGATCAAAAAAGTACATCCCAAAACAACTCAAAGCGCCCAAATACACAAAGGCCTTCATGAATTGTTTTTTATTGCCAGAATTATCAGCCACCCCGCTTAATATGGGATTGATTAAGGCAATGATGATATAAGCAAACGACAAGCAGTAAGCGAACAAAATTGAATCGGTTAAGTGCATCCCCAACACCTCTATTCCTGCTTTGGTTTGCTTATTCCAATACACAGGAAATATAGCAGAAGTGATGGTTAAAGGGAATACGCTATTGGCCCAATCATACATGCACCATGCACTCAGCACACGTGGATTGTTTTTAGAAGTGTCACTCATGATTTTTGACAAAAATACAGTTTATTCCCATATTGCTTATGGGTTAAAAAATGCACTTTAGGGAAATGCTGCTCATAGCGTTGCTGGTAATTATCAGACAGATCATTCGACATAGTATTTCGCCAATAAACCCCCTCAGAACTCAATATGCGCTGAATGGATTGCAAATACTGATCTGACATACAAAACGTTGGAATAATATCGTCCCAGAACACATCATCAATGATCAAATCAAATTGATTGGGCTCAAAATTTTGAACAGCTATAGCGGCATCTGCCACCTGAATTGACAAATGCTTGTATTGATTCAAACCAAAATGTGATTGAGCAAGCGCAACCATCTCAGGATCGATTTCGACGGCAGTAACTGAATAGGGCCAATGACACTTATTTTGAAGAATTTGAAGTGCAGAACCTGCCCCTAAACCCAACATCAAAATGTTTTTAGGCTGATGGGTTTTTAAGACTTCTACTATACCTTTCAACATAATCTGATGCAAACTCCCAAAACTATAATTGACATTGGCAGAGTTCAACACCTTATGACCATTTTCGTAATTCACTTCATAGGTCTGGCCTAAAGCCGTTTTACCGGCTTCAATGGTTTGAGGCAGCACATAACTCAACACTTTTTTGGCAACCATTTGACGAATGAATTGGGGCAAATATAGTCAAGTGAGCACAGAATGTGCATTTTTAGCGCATAACTTACTGTTTGATTTTAGTTAACTTTGCTCCATGAAATTTGGCGTAGTAATATTCCCTGGTTCTAATTGTGACCGCGACTTAATTGAAACCCTTAGCACACTTACTGAACACCCTGTTCAAGAATTGTGGCATAAAGACACTGACCTTAAAGGCGTTGACTTTGTGTTTTTGCCAGGAGGCTTCAGTTATGGCGATTACTTAAGAAGCGGTGCGATTGCCAAATTGAGCCCAATAATGCAAAGTGTAATTGAGCATGCCAATAAAGGTGGCTATGTAATGGGCATTTGCAACGGCTTTCAAATCCTATGTGAAAGCGGTTTATTACCAGGTGCGCTATTGCGCAACAACCACCAACAATTTGCTTGTAAAAACGTTTGGTTAAAACCGGGTAACACCAGCTTATTGACTACCCATTTATTAGACGCCAACAAAGCCTACAAAATTCCAATTGCACATGGAGAAGGCCGTTACTATGCAGACGAAGCCACCCTTAAAACCATTGAAGCTAACGGCCAAGTGATGTTCAGATATTGCAACGAACAAGGAGAAGTAACTGATGACTCTAACCCAAATGGCTCTTTAAACAACATTGCTGGCATTTGCAATGCTGGCAAAAATGTATTTGGCATGATGCCACATCCTGAGCGTTGTTTTGCTGAACACTTATTAAATACTGATGGTCAATTGGTATTCAAGAGCATTGTTCAGCCCATTGCTGAAATGGCTTAAACAAACAAATCTGCTGCTATAGCATCCGCCATTAATTTCCCCTCTTTAGTTAAAGTCAATAGCTGATCTTGCATTTGCACGTGGCCTGAATTCAGCCATTTTTGTAATTGCTTTTCAAAATCCACCATTGAACAATTGAATTGTTTGAGCGCATTGATATCTGCCCCCCAAATCGTTCTAAGTCTGGTCATCAAGTATTCGTTGAATTGATTCTCTTGGCTTAATACTTCTCTTTGAATAGGCACATTACCCGCTGCAATGGCCTCTGAATACGCTTTCAAATCTGCTACATTCCAAGAGCGCTCAACGCCATTATAAGAATGCGCAGAAGGCCCTAAACCAATATACATTTTACTTTGCCAATAGGCGGTATTGTGCACAGCCCAATGCCCCGGCTTAGCGTAATTACTAATTTCGTATTGTAGCCAGCCATTTTGGGCTAAGTAAGACATGGTCAACTGAAATTGTTCAAGACTGGCTTTTTCATCTATTGCAGGCGCTTTGCCTTTTTGTAATAATTTAAACCATGCTGTTTTTTCCTCAAGTGTTAAGCCATAACAAGACAAATGCTCAGGATCAAATTGCAAGGCAGTATCCAAATTGTATTGCCACTCTGCTTGACTTGAACCAGGAATACCAAAAATCAAATCAAGGCTCAATTCAAATCCATATGTTTTGGCTTTGCTTAAAGCCTCAATGGCTGCATTTGAACTGTGCGCCCTGTGCATCCATTGTAAATGATGATCATGAAAACTTTGAACGCCCACACTTAAACGGGAAATGCCTATCGCTTTCCATGCTTTTAAATGGGCATCGGTCATATCATCAGGGTTGGCCTCTAAAGTAATTTCTCGCCAATTAGCCTGTGGAAAACGCCCTTTGATGGCCAACAGAATGCGTTCTATGCTTTGAGGGTCGACGAAAGAAGGCGTACCTCCGCCGAAGTATATTGTTTCTAATGTAGAAGGAAATTCATTCGCCCTTAATTCTATCTCTTTTAAAAGAGAATCGATAAAAATCGACTGATTGTTAAGTTGCGTTGTGAAATAAAAATTGCAGTAAATACAGGCTTGTTTACAGAATGGAATATGGATGTAAATACCTGACATACTGCAAACTAAACACTTTTAAGGCAGAAAGACAAAGCCATAATTTTGGACAACACTTTAGGTGTCTTGAAAATCAGCCAATTCAATCGGGCTTTGTGCTCATATCTGCAATTATTTTGATTTAATTTGAATTAGTAATAAAAACCATGATTAAACTTGAAAACATTCTAGTTCCATTTGTTGATTCACCATCAGCTACAGGTGCTTTAAAAACAGCAGCCATCATGAGTAAAATTCACCATGCGAAACTTTTTGTGCTGCATGTGAATACAGAAAATACGCCAAGAAACCTGCTCGACACCATCCAAAATATCTGCACCCAAGAGCAAGTCAAATTCACGTACATGGAACGCAGCGGCAATATCTGCAGAGCCATTAATAAAGCTGAAAAAGAGATAGATGCTGATATCATCATCATGGGCGCTTATGGTATAACAGGTTGGCAACAGTTCTGGGTTGGGAGCAATGCTTTTAAAGTTATTAGCACTTCGCAATGCCCAGTTATAACATTGCAAAACGATTGCAATGGCTTCAATGGTTTTCAAAAGATCCTATTACCCCTTGATGACAGTGAAGAAACCAGGCAAAAAGTCAATTGGGTTGTCAAAATCGCCAAAGGATTTGATGCAGAGGTCTTAATTGGCAAAACCAGCAAATCTCAAAGTGATGAAACCAAAAAGCGCTTGGAAGTATATGCCCAACAAATTGAAACCATATTAAGCCGTGAAGGCATAAGGAACGATACCATTGAGAACTTCGGCCAAAATGTAGCAGAAACTTGTATCAAAATGGCCCAAACAGCACAATGTGACTTGATCAGCATTATGACTGAAACTGAAAACTCTAATAGTTTTTTTATGGGCACATATGCTCAACAACTGGTAAGCACTTCTCCTATACCAGTCATGAGCATACATGCACGCAACATCAGCAAACTTGGCGCAACAGGGTATTAAAGCCCTTGAATAAACTTATCTTTTGGATATTTAACCTCGTAGGTAAACCTTACTTTTTTGGTTTCTTTTGGCTTCAACTTAAAATGCCATGATAGTTGCCCATTCAACTCATTCAGTTCAGCGCCATCTTTGTCAATAAGATTGATTTTAATATTCGGATCGCTTGACACCGGAATTTGATCTTCTAAGTCAAAGTCAAGTGCAATGGCTTTGGTATTTCTAATGGTGATTTCAAAGGATTTGGTGTGCACTTTATAATCACTTAAAACTTGTTCCTTGCATTTCTCCTTAAGCGTGATGCGTTTCATCACCACTTCCTTATCGCGTCCTAAATTAATAAGCAAGGTATCAGAAGTGGTTTGAGGATCAATGGTGGTTGTCCCAATAAAAGACTCATCAAAGTATAAACGGGCTGAAGAAGGCAATAAATTTAAGTCCTCCCACCCTACTAATTTACCCATCAAAAAGGCATCAGGATCCAACTTCGGCACAGCTGAATACGCCATGGTATATGGCACGTCTGTGCTATTAATGACCACATGATGAGGTTTGTTATCAGAGGCAATATTAGTGGAAGATTTAATGGTGTATTCAATACGCATAACCGACTCATCTACCGTAAAAACAGGCTCCATTTGATTGGCATCAAAAGATTGTCCTTCCGCATCGTCCTGAATAGCCAATGATTTTTTTGCTACCTCAGGCTTCATTACTTCATTATACATTGACCTCGACAGGGCCTTATTCACTTTGGCTGGATAAGAATTAGGGTAACCAAAATACAGATTCCAAATGGATAAAATTGGTTTATCGTTTGCCTGACTTGGGTTACTGGTTGACAAGACCAAATCAATATCTTTCCAATCAACCCCTGAACTTTGGTACACTTTGGCCCTTTGGATCAACTTCAAGGAAGACTTAGAGGCACTTGCCATAATATCAATCAATGGGGTCCAACCGGCTGAATACACAAAATACTTTAACACCAATTGACAATTCCCAGCCTCTTGCACATCAACACTCACTATGATCTGATGTATGGGTTGTGTACTTTGAGGGTCAATGGTGTTTAAATTACTGTTTTGCAAATTGGTATAGTAAGTCAATCGGGCATTTAACTGATTTAAGAGTTTCTCCATTCTGCCATTGCGTTTTTCTTGCAACAAAGATTCGTCGTCTATGGCTCTCAATCTAACCTTTAAAAGATCTAAGCTGGCTTTTAATAAGGCCAAAGAGTCTTTAGTGAATTCCCCTCTGATCATTTTATTGCCCAACAAAAGTTGTTTTTCCTTGCCCAAAGCAATCAACTTATTGCTGCAATCTTTAACTTCCCAATTAACATCTTCAATAGAATCATTGATTTTTTGGATGAAGTAGTAATATTTCTGATGCTGAGCAATGGGGGTTTTAGTTTCGGTGTAATACACTTCTTTTCGAGCATCAATAACAGTTCCGCCTTTTAAATAAGCAGAAATACTGTTTTCATCCAAGATTGGCGACACCCCATCAATCACAATGTCGTGGACACCAGAATTTAAATACAAATTGTTGCGATAAGACAATTCTGCCCCAGATAAATACACCAATGCTCTATTAGGCTTTGGCTTACTAATTTTAATGTTTTCGGCTTGTGCAAATGCTGACAACAAAGCCAATGCGATAAGTGTGATACGTTTCATAATGAAGTGGATTTTTCTGCTTCATCCAATGAAACGCCAAAAGGTAAATGCCTTAGATCAAAGTATCTTTTGAGGTAGTATCTGTAGGCTTAACTATTACAGGTAAAGTCCCTGTAAAGGCTTGTTCTCCAATGTATACTGAAGTCATACTTAAAGAGCCCGCAACATACTGGTCATTAAAAAAGGCTATCTGATCTTTGTCTGTTTGCAAGCCCAAGGTATACAACAACGGAATGTAATGATCAGGAGTTGGAATGGCCAAAGAGGCATATTTACTCAAACCATTGTAATTGACTAAAGCTTGATGGTTTTTTTGCAAAATATTTTGTTTAAACAAGGTATTCATCTCTATAGCCCAATCATAGGCATAGTTGTCAACCGAGAATTTATCCCAGGCTATATTGGCTAAATTGTGAACCATATTACCACTGCCTATAATCAGCACCCCTTTTTTCCTTAAGGCCGCCAATTCTTTTGCCAATTGATAATGGTAGTTCATGGGTTGTTTGAAATCAATACTCAATTGCAAGACCGGCACATCTGCTAATGGGTAAATATGCTTTAGGATAGACCAAGTGCCATGATCCAATCCCCAATCCAAATCAAGCCCTACTGGTGTTGAATGTATGGTATTTTTAACTAACGTAGCCATTTCCACTTGACCTGGCGCAGGATATTGCACATCAAACAAAGCTTTTGGGAAGCCCCCAAAATCATGAATGGTTTTGGGCAATGGCATAGCGGTTACATAAGTGCCTTGTGTTAGCCAATGCGCAGATACACAGAGCACCGCTTTGGGTTTGGGAATGGTCTTGCCCAATTGTTGCCAAGCCAAGGTAAAGGCATTATTTTCAATAGCATTCATTGGTGAGCCATGACCTATAAATAATACCGGCATGCTTTGCTCTTGCACAGGCAAATCATCGGTGAATTGTTTGAATGAACCTAATCCTATCATACCTGTTACGCCGGCCATGTATTTTATAAATTCCAGCCTTTTCATTTTATTCGTTGCAACAAATATACCCTTTTTGTTAGACTTTATTCAAACAAAATTAAACAATTACCTCTATAGGCCTATAAAAAAAATCAAGTCCATGGCTGAATAAATATCTTTAATTTTGCAGAAAAAAAATATGCCATATCCAGAGATGCTAGTTGCTCCTATGAGAGCCGAATTAACCAATGTAGGGTTCAAAGAACTTAAATCAGCAGAAGACGTTGAAAACGCATTCGCCAACCAACAAGGCATGAGCTTAGTCGTTGTGAATTCAGTTTGCGGTTGTGCTGCAGGTGCAGCCAGACCAGGCATTATCCGTTCTTTAACGCACGAGAAAACCCCAGCACAATTGTATACCGTTTTTGCAGGTCAAGATGTTGATGCTGTGGCTAAAGCCAGAGAATTCATGTTGCCTTATCCGCCATCATCTCCTAGTGTTGCCTTGTTCAAAGACGGACAACTGGTTCATTTTGTTGAACGCCTTAATATTGAAGGACATACAGCAGAACAAGTGGCAGACCAGCTTAAACAAGCTTACGATCAATTTTGTTAAACCCCTTTGGGCTGCAAAGTTTTATTCTAATTAAGGTTTGGAAAGTCAGAATGAAAGCCTTACCTTTGCATCCCTTTTAAATAAAAACGTATGAGTTTAGTTAATTATGAATCTGCTATCATACTAACACCCGTACTGTCTGAGGCACAAATGCAAGAAGCCGTGAAAACCTACAGACAGTTGATAGTAGAGCAAGGTGGTAAAATTGTCAATGAAACCAATTGGGGATTGACAAAATTAGCCTACCCAATCAAGAAAAAATCAACCGGCTTCTATCACTTCTTTGAGTTTCAAGCAAACTCTGAATTCATTGCTCACCTTGAGACAATGTACCGCAGAGATGAACGCATTTTGAGATTCTTAAACACCAAGTTAGACAAACACGCTGTGGTTTTCAACGAAAGAAAAAAGAAAGGCGAAATCGCCCCAGCTGCTAAAATCGTTAAGGAGGACGCTAAAGTATAATCATGAGTAAGCCAAATAGCAAATCAGGCGGAGCAGACAATTTCAATTTCAATGCTCAGAACGCACAGACCGTGATCAAAAAGAAATACTGTCGTTTCAAAAAACACAACATTAAATATGTAGACTATAAAGATGCTAATTTCTTGTTGAAGTTCATGAACGAACAAGGCAAAATTCTTCCTGGAAGAATCACTGGTACTTCAGACAAATATCAACGTAAAGTTGCAACTGCAGTAAAACGCGCCCGTTTCATGGCCATTTTACCATATGTTGCTGACGGTTTAAAATAATCATTAAACAAGGAGGAAAACAATGTCAAACATGAAATTAATTCTTACCCAAGACGTTAGAAATTTGGGTCATAAAGACGATGTGGTAGCAGTACGTCCTGGATACGGAAGAAACTACCTCATCCCAAAAGGCATGGCTAAAGTGGCAACAGAATCTGCCCTTAAAATGCTTGCTGAGGATATCAAACAAAGAGCATTCAAACAAGATAAAATCAAGAAAGACGCTGATGCTTTAGCGATCAAACTTGAAGGTATCAAAATTGTATTGAAAGCTAAAACTGGTACTTCTGGAAAGATTTTTGGTTCTGTAACAGCGTTACAAGTATCAAATGCTTTAAAAGAACAAGGTATTGAAGTGGACAGAAGAAAAATCACTTTCTCTGAAGAGCCTAAAATATTAGGTACTTACCACGCTACCATCAACTTACACAAAGAGGTTTCAAAAACAATTGAAATCGAAGTAGTTGCTGAGTAATTTTTAATCAAAACACATTTCGGGGAAAAGGGGTGAAATAATTCACCCCTTTTTTCGTTGCTAATCATTAGCATACACTTATATTCGAACTTTAATCATCATGAAAAAAATCAGCTTACTTAGTCTGTTGTTTTGCCTTGGCTTTTTAATGGCCTCAGCACAAAACAACAAGCAACAAAAAGGTTTGTTATGGCAAATCACTGGCAATGGCTTAAAAAAACCAAGTTACCTTTATGGCACCATGCACGTGAGTCAAAAACTCGCCTTTCACTTAGGGGATTCATTCTATTTGGCCCTATCAAAAAGTGATGTTGTTGCCCTTGAACAAAACCTTGACAGTGTAATCCACCAATGGATTACTGACAACGATTTTGACAAACCCGAAGATGCGAACAAAGTGTATCAAAGAGGATCTCAAGAGTATTTAACCTTGTCAGACTTCAAACTCAACAGCTACAACAAACGTTTGCTAAAAAGCAAATTAAGCGAGGAAGCCAGAGAGGTGAATTATTTATTGACCAGAGGGGACCAAGGCGACTTTGAAGAAAATGTTTGGCTGGATTTATACATTTATCAAATTGCAAAAAAATTAGGCAAAGGTTTTACAGGTGTAGAAGGCTTTGAAGAAAGCAGAGATTTAGTTAAGAAAGCTCAAAAAGAGCCAAAAGATGCCAAAAAGAAGACTGTTAACTTCTCCAAATCTTATAAACTCAGACAACAAGTAGCTGATGCCTACAGAAAGGGCGACATCTACATGATAGATTCAATTGACCGTATGACGGAATCTGACCATTACCGTGAATACATGTTGTATAAGCGCAATGCCAATATGGCCCGCAGAATGGATTCTATTATGCATTTAGGCAAAACCATGTTTACGGGTGTAGGTTGCGCGCACTTGCCTGGCGACAAAGGCGTTATTCAAATGCTCATTGACAAAGGCTACCAATTAAGACCTGTTCAAAGTTTAGCCTTAGAAAAAAGCCCTATGGCCAAAAAATATGAAGACATGACCTTGAAACACAAATACCAAGCTCAAACCTCAGCCGATGGTTTAATTACTGCCGTGTTACCAAGCAAATTATCAATGGTTAACAACAACAGCGATTACACCTCATACTTCTCCCCTGATTTGGCCAATGGTTATTATTATCAAATCGAAAAAATCGCATGTAACACCATTTTCTCTGGTAAAACCCCAGATGATATTTTACTGGATATTGACACCATGATTTTTGAAAACATTCCTGGTGAGATTACGTCTAAGCGCCCCATTTACTCTAATGGATTCAGTGGCATGGAAGTCATCACTCAATTAAAAACGGGTGATTTAAACCGCTTCCAAATCATTGCCTCTCCTTTCAATGTATACATTATCCGATTAAGTGGTAAAGATAAATTTGCAATTGGGTCTGATGCGAATAAGTTTTTCAAAACCCTTCAAATCAATGAAGGTAATGCCAGAGTTTGGAAACGCACTCAAAGCTATGACTCTATTTTTAGTGTTGAATTACCCACTTCGACCCCAGATTTGCCGCTTAAAGCCAGTTTTTTAAGTGCAGCGAACTATGAACACATCGTTTATGACAAAAGCAGTGGCAATACGTATATGATCAAACAATTGGATGTTTTAAATGAAGATTATTTAGAGCACGATAGTTTTGAATTGCATGTAATGGCTAGAAGTTTTGCTGCAACTGACAACTACGAAATCGTTGATACTAAAACATTTAACTGGCAAGGCTATGCAGCAATGGATGCGCAATACACCAATGCTTCAATGGATCCAATCTATGCCCGTATGGTGGTTTGTGGCACCCGCTATATCTTATTTGTATGCAAACCAATGATCAACAATTATTTGGAAGGTTTACCAAGAGGAAACAATAACGACCAAGGCTTCAACGATCGTTTTTTCAGCAGCATACAATTCAATGGTCAACCACAGTTTACCTACTTTGACTACAAAGACACCAATTTCTATTTCTCTGTAAAGACCAGCAGCAATCCTGTTCTATGCAAAGAGAGCAATTATGATTACAGCATGTGGGGTGAATATGAAGAGACAGACGAAAAGGAAGCTAAAGAACAAGACCAATACCAAGGCCGTTACAAAGAAATGTACTTTAAAAACCAAAACGCGAATGATTTCATCACGGTTGGTTGTTATACTTACGGTCGTTATGAGAACCAAGTTAAAAACCCTAAAACCTATATGGAAACCTGGAAGAAAAAAGGGTCTTTAAAATGCTTATCGGCTCAAACCTATAAACGCAATGGCGTTGACTACTACTTATACAGCTATTCTGACACCAATACCAGCAGAGTCGTTAAAGAATTAAGTGCCCTAAGAGGCAACAGACGTTATTCTGTGGTGGCTTATTTAGATACAGTGAGCGGTAAAAGCGAATTTGCCTCGACATTCTTTAACAGCTTTGATGTGAGTGACACATTGATCAATGACAGCATCTTTAAACCAAAAGGCTACAGATTCATTGCAGACTTTAGCAGCAAAGATTCTATTCGACGCAAAGCGGCCATTAAATATGTGTACACGGTTAATTTCACCAAAAATGATTTACCGCATTTGTACAATATGATTGACACCATCAGCAATAAGGGTGACGCTGCCGAAATCAGAAGCACCTTGATTGAAAAAATGGTTCAAATAGACAGCGCTCAAGACCTGATTGTGCCCTACTTAAGTAAATTGTATAAACGCTTTAATGATACGGCTTATTTACAAATTCAAGTTTTAACTGCAATGGCCAAGGTTAAATCATTGAAGTCTTATCAGACCATGAAGCCAATTTTATCTCAGGATATGCCAATTTCTGACAACAGCAATTCAATGGAAGCGATTTTATACCCTTTCTATGACTCTTTAAAATTAAGTAAGAATTTACTTAATGAATTGATTGAGCTAACCGCTATAGATGAGTACAGAATAACTGCCTACGATTTGATTTCAAGAATGAAAGACAGTGGCATTATTACAGAAAATGACTATTTGCCTTTACACGACAAATTAATCAAAGAGACCAAAATCGAATACAAACGTATGATGGCAAGTCTTACCAATCTAAAAAGCAAAAACAATTATAACAGCTACGATTTTTATGCCATTGATGCTGAATCCATTCAAGATTGGGGTGAATACGATTATTCAAGTTCTAGCAGCTACACCTACAGACCAGTTTTAAACTCGCTCTTAGACCTAACCCTACCACTTCGCAGTAAAAATGCCAGCATGGGTGAAATCGCTAGTAAATTATGTAAGATCAATGACAATGAATTGCGTTTGTCTTTAATGCCTGTTTTATTGAAATATAAATTGAGTTTCCATGATACTGTATACGAAGCTTTGGCAAAGAACAATAAAACCAGAAGCAGATTGTACGACATACTAGAAGATGGCAAACAACTTGAAAAATTCCCTAAAGCTTATTTGAAGCAATCTGAAATGGTGATTGCTGCATTTTACAACTACAAATCTTATAGTAAAATTGACACAGTAGAAATCCTTTATACTCAGAAGATTATAATTGGCAACGATAGTGGTTTGGTATATGTATGCCGCTATAAATTAGAAGACGACGCTACCTATTCATTGTACATGTCTGAGTCTATGCCATGCGACACCAACAAGCTGAATACAGACAAAACACCTCGTGTATTTTACATGACTACCAATAGTTTAGACGAAGAAGACGACTTTGATCAAATGGTTAAAAAGAACCTCTTTGAAAACCTATTGAGTCTGACAAGATATAGAAATGGGGGTTACTATACACCAGAATATGATTACGGTGACGACTATGGGTTTTATTATTAAAACCCATAGTGCTATCGCTTTTAAGCCATGGCAAATCAATTAGGTTGGAAAATATCAGCCAAAAAAAAATCCTCTGCAAGCAGAGGATTTTTTTTTGAAGTACTGTAGTGATTACTCAGCAGAAGTTTCTTCAGTTGCATCAGCGGCAGGCGCTTCAACTGTAGTTGTTTCAGCAGCTGGGGCTGCAGCTTTTTTACTTCTTCTGGTTTTGCCTTTAGCGGCTTTATCTTTTTGACCGATTTTATCAGTGTACTCGTTGAAGTCAACTAATTCAATCATTGCCATTTCAGCGTTGTCACCAATTCTGGTGCCTAACTTTAAAATTCTGGTGTAACCACCTGGTCTGTTGGCAACCTTCTCAGCAACCACACTGAACAATTCTTTTAAAGCTTCTTTGTCTCTTAAGTAGGCAAATACCGTTCTTCTGGAATGCATAGTATCATTTTTAGATTTGGTAATGATAGGTTCTGCATACACTCTTAAAGCTTTAGCTTTAGCAAGTGTTGTGGTAATGCGTTTATGTTTGATCAAAGAGATGGTCATGTTGGCCATCAATGCTCTTCTATGAGAAGCTGTTCTACCTAATTTATTTACTTTATTTCCGTGTCTCATGGTATTCTCTTATTATTCTTCGCCTAAGTTGTATTTTGATACGTCCATGCCAAAATTAAGGCCTTTTTCTCTTACGAACTCTTCTAACTCAGACAAAGACTTTTTACCAAAGTTTCTGAACTTTAATAAATCATCAATATCATAAGCTACTAATTCCCCTAATGTGCGAATTTCAGCAGCTTTTAAGCAATTGTAAGCTCTAACTGAAAGATCTAAGTCAGCTAAGTTGGTTTTAAGGATCTTACGCATGTGTAAGAAATTCTCGTCAACTTCTTGAGCTGGCTTTTTAACTTGACTGTCTAACAAAATGTTTTCATCACTGAATAAGATAAAGTGTTGAATCAAGATATTAGCAGCTTCTTTCAAAGCGTTCTCTGGGTGAATTGAACCGTCAGTTTGAATCTCAATGATCAACTTTTCATAGTCGGTCTTTTGTTCAACCCTGAAATCTTCAATGGTGTATTTAACATTCTTGATAGGCGTAAAGATGGCATCAATTGGAATTAAACCGATTTGAGCGTCTTTTGGCTTATTTTCTTCTGCAGGCACATAACCTCTGCCTTTGTCAATTGAAATTTCAATTTCTAAATTAACAGAAGTTTCCATGTTGCAAATCACTAAATCTGGATTCAATACTTCAAACGTGTTAGTGTAACGTGAAATATCGCCAGCGGTAAATTGTTCTTTACCTTTAATGCTGATGAATACCTTTTCGTGATCATCAGAATTGCTCACTTTTTTGAAACGTACTTGCTTAAGGTTCAATACGATTTCAGTAACATCTTCAGCAACACCTTTAATGGTAGAGAATTCGTGCTCTACACCTTGGATTCTGATGGTTGTGATGGCATGACCCTCTAACGAAGAAAGCAATATTCTACGAAGAGAGTTACCTATGGTGATACCATAGCCTTTCTCGAGTGGGCTAAATTCGAACAGACCATAAAAGTCTGTATCTTTATGCATGATCACTCTTTCGGGTTTTTGGAATGCTAATATTGGCATTATAATGTGTATTAATTTAAGGTTTATTTAGAGTACAACTCTACGATTAACTGTTCTTTAATGTTTTCAGGAATTTCTGATCTTTCAGGTAAGTTCAAGAATGTGCCTGTCATTGATTTTTCGTTCCAATCTAACCAGCTGAAACGTTTTCTCCCCAAATTCAAAGATGTGGTGATGGTTTCAAGTGTTTTAGATTTTTCACGAACAGAAACAGTATCGCCTGGTTTCAATAAGTATGAAGGGATGTTTACAATTTCACCATTCACTAAAATGTGGTTATGAGAAGTTAATTGTCTAGCAGCACTTCTTGTAGGAGCAATGCCTAATCTGTATACTGTATTGTCTAATCTAGACTCTAAAGTTTTTAATAAGTTTTCACCAGTGATACCACGTTTTTTAGCCGCTAATTTGAAAGTCTTAGCAAATTGACGCTCTAATAAACCGTATGTGTATTTAGCTTTTTGTTTTTCAATTAACTGGATTGCGTACTCAGATTGCTTACCTCTTCTTCTAGAATTGCCGTGCATTCCTGGAGGGTAGTTCTTTTTCTCAACAGTTTTATCTGGACCAAAGATTGCTTCTTTGAATCTACGTGCGATTTTGGTTTTTGGACCTGTATATCTTGCCATTGTATTGTCTTAATCTAAATAGTGGATGATTATATACGTCTGCGTTTTGGAGGACGACAGCCGTTGTGAGGAAGTGGAGTTGTATCGTGGATTGAAAGCACTTCGATACCAACTGCAGCTAAGTTTCTGATAGCAGAATCTCTTCCTGAACCTGGGCCTTTCACAAACACATCTACTTTTCTTAAACCTAAATCATAGGCCACTTTACCACAATCTTGGCTAGCCAATTGTGCAGCATACGGTGTGTTCTTTTTAGATCCTCTGAAACCCATTTTACCGGCAGAAGACCAAGAAATCACATCACCATTAGCATTGGTTACTGAAACAATGATGTTGTTGAAAGAGGCTTTGATATGAACCTGTCCAACTGGATCAACTTTAACTTTCTTTTTGTTTTTTACAGTACTCATTTATCTATTATTTAGTAACTTTCTTTTTGTTAGCAACAGTCTTACGTTTACCTTTTCTGGTACGTGAGTTGTTTTTAGTACTTTGGCCTCTTAATGGTAAGCCTTTACGGTGACGTGTGCCACGGTAACAACCAATGTCCATTAAACGTTTGATGTTCAATTGAACTTCAGAACGCAATTCGCCTTCAGTTTTGAAAGAATTAGCGATGATGTTCCTTATTGAGGTTAACTCATCGTCGTTCCACTCACCCACTTTTTTGTCGTGGTTAATGTTGGCTTGGTTCAAAATAGACTGAGCTCTGCTTGAGCCAATTCCGAACACATAGGTCAAACCTATAACGCCTCTCTTGTTTTTAGGTAAATCTATACCAGCTATCCTTGCCATTGTTATTGTTTATCCTTGTCTTTGTTTAAATTTTGGGTTCTTCTTGCAAATCACAAAAAGTTTGCCTTTTCTTTTTACCAGTTTGCAGTCAACGCTGCGCTTTTTAACTGAAGTTCTTACTTTCATACTTAATTATTTATATCTATACGAAATTCTTCCCCTGCTTAAATCATATGGGCTCATCTCCACTTGAACTCTGTCGCCTGGTAATACCCTTATGTATTTCATACGCATTTTGCCTGAAATGGTCGCAATGATCTCATGCTCATTCGCCAACTTCACACGAAACATTGCGTTTGACAATGCTTCTATGATAGTGCCGTCTTGTTTTATGGAATCTTGCTTAGCCATTTTTCGGGGGGTGCAAATTTAATACTTTATTTTTTATTTATCAAATTGATTGTGTTCCTAAGGTGCCTGATCTTCCGCGAATACGACCTGACTTCATAAGTCCATCGTAGTGACGCATCAATAAGTGACTTTCGATTTGTTGAAGGGTATCAAGTACCACTCCCACCATGATCAACAATGAAGTGCCTCCGAAGAATTGAGCAAAGCTTTGGCTGATTCCGAACAACATCGCAACTGATGGTAGAATAGCAACCGCTGCTAAGAACAATGATCCTGGGAAGGTAATTCTTGACATGATTTCATCAATGTATTCACTGGTGTGTCTGCCTGGCTTAATGCCTGGAATAAATCCACCACTTTTCTTTAATTCATCTGCCATTTGGTTAGAGTTAACTGTGATGGCTGTGTAGAAATAAGTGAAAGCTATAATTAAAACTGCAAATACAGTATTGTAAGCAAATGAACCATAATCGCTCATAGCTCTTAATATTGAACCCGGATTCTCAACACTTTGAGCAATGGTTGGAGGCAAGAACATGATGGCTTGTGCAAAGATGATTGGCATTACACCTGCAGAATTCACTTTAAGTGGAATGTATTGACGAGCACCGCCTACCATTCTGTTACCTTCAACACGTTTGGCGTAATTGACACTGATCTTTCTAACACCTTGTATCAATAATATGGTGGCAACAATTACCGCTAACCAAGTCACGATTTCAACAATGAACAATGGCATACCACCTTTAGTGATACGTTGATCCAATTCGAAACCTAAAGCTTCTGGTAAACGGTCAATGATACCTACCATGATGATCAATGAGATACCATTACCAAGACCTTTGTCTGTGATACGTTCTCCTAACCACATAGTAAACATAGTACCAGCCACTAACATAGCAACGTTGATGACCATAAACATGGTTTCAGACATCAATTCTGGATGGGTTTTGAATAACAAAGCACTCCAGTTGTCAGATTTGCCGGTAATATTGTATAAGTAAGCCACAGCTTGAACCATAGTAATGGCAATGGTTAAAACTCTGGTGTATTGATTGATTTTACGACGGCCATCTTCTCCTTCTTTTTGCATACGTTGGAAGGTTGGAACGGCAATCGTTAATAATTGAATGACGATAGATGCAGAGATGTAAGGCATAATACCCAAAGCGAATATTGCACCTCTACCAAACGCACCACCAGCGAAAACATTCACTAAACCAAGGATACCTTCGGTTTGACTTTTTAAAGCCCCCATTAATACACTGCCATCGATACCTGGTAAAATGATAAAGGTACCAACTCTGTATACAAGAAGTAATAAAAGGGTGTTTTTGATCTTAGATCTAAGCTCCTCTATACTCCAGATTTCTTTGATTTTTTGAATAAATTTCTTCATTCTCTAGGAATTAGTAAATGGTAATTAATTGAACTGAACCACCTTTGGCCTCAATGGCTTGTTTGGCTGTATCAGAAAAGCCATGGGCGTGAACTTCTAATTTAGCAGTTAATACACCACGACCTAGGATTTTGAAGTATTCTCTCTTACCAACTAGGTTATTGCTTACCATGGTTTCGTGATTGATCACGGTTAAACCTTTTGCATCAGCAAGTTTTTGCAATACATCTAAGTTAATGGCAGCTAATTCTACACGGTTGATGTTTTTGAAGCCTCCTTTAGGGATACGACGTTGCAATGGCATTTGACCGCCTTCAAAACCTTTTTTACGGCTGTAACCGCTTCGGCTTTGTGCACCTTTATGACCTCTTGTAGATGTACCACCTCTTCCAGAACCTGTACCTCTACCTATTCTTTTTTCTTTTTTAGTTGCACCTTGTGCAGGCTTTAAGCTATTTAATTCCATCTTAAATATTTTCTACTTTTACTAAGTGATTCACTTTTCTTAGAATGCCTTTGATCTGTGGAGTCAAAGTCAATTCATTAAAACTATTGATTTTATCGAGACCAAGCGCTTGCATGTTTCTCTCAACCCTTTCAGATTGACCAATAGTACTACGCAATTTGGTTATTCTAACTTTTGACATATAATTAACCGTTAAATACTTGTTTTAAATTGATGTTTCTTTGTTTAGAAATGGTGTAAGGATCTCTTAGTTTAGCCAACGCATCAAGAGTAGCTTTTACCACGTTGTGTGGGTTAGAAGACCCTTTAGATTTAGCTAGAACGTCGTGAACACCAGCGCTTTCTAATACAGCACGCATAGCACCACCTGCAATTACACCAGTACCGTGTGAAGCTGGCTTAATGAATACACTACCGCCACCGAATTTACCGTATTGTTCATGCGGTACAGTACCATGTAAAATTGGCACTTTGATTAGGTTTTTCTTAGCGTCTTCAATGGCTTTTTGAATGGCATCGGTTACCTCACCGGCTTTACCTAAACCATTACCCACTATACCATTTCCATCTCCTACTACCACAATGGCAGTGAAAGTGAATGTACGACCACCTTTGGTTACTTTGGCAACGCGGTTTACTGCAACAACTTTCTCTTTTAATTCGAGTTCAGATTGTCTAACACGTTTGATATTGCTATTTGTCATTTTCCTATTGTATTAAAATTGTAAGCCCCCTTCTCTAGCACCTTCTGCAAGACTTTTTACTCTACCATGGTAAAGGAAACCATTACGGTCGAATACCACTGTAACAATTCCTAATGCTTTTGCTTTTTCAGCAATGCGCTTTCCAACGATAGCCGCTTTAGCGGTGTTAGTGTCTTTAGATGCAACTAGATCTTTTTCACGACTTGATGACGCACATACGGTTTTATGGTTGACATCAACAATCTGAGCATAAATCTCAGCATTGCTTCTGAAAACGACCAAACGAGGGCGTTCTGCAGAGGCAGTAATTTTGCCAGATACTCTGCGTTTTATTTTAAGTCTTCTTTCTGATTTAACTTGGCTCATTTTCCTAAATTATTATTTTTTAGATGCTGACTTACCAGCTTTTCTTCTTAATTGTTCACCTGCAAAACGGATACCTTTTCCTTTGTATGGCTCAGGCTTGCGGAAACCTCTTATTTTGGCAGCAACTTGACCCAACAATTGTTTGTCAGCGCTTTCCATAATGATGGTCGGGTTTTGACCTTTTTCAGTAATAGTCGTCAATTTGATTTCTTTTGGTACTTCCAACATAATTCTGTGAGAGTATCCAACTGATAAATCTAAAATTTGACCAGTGTTAACGGCTTTGTAACCTACACCTACTAATTCTTGTTTAGTGGTATGACCTTGTGTTACACCAACCACATTGTTGTTTAACAATGAGCGGTATAAACCGTGAAGGGCACGATTTTGTTTTTCATCGTTCGGGCGCTCAATGGTCAATACATTGTTTTCAAGTTTAATATTGAAACCAGCTTGTATTGGCTGATGCAATTCGCCTTTAGGACCTTTTACAGTCACGATGTTATCAGCAGAGACTTTAACGTCTACACCTGCTGGAACGGTGATCGGAGCTTTTCCTATTCTTGACATAGTATTCTTTCTTTAATGGTTTACGATACGTAACACAGCACTTCGCCGCCTACGTTCAATGTTCTAGCTTCTTTATCAGTGATTACGCCTTTAGAGGTAGAGATAATGGCAATACCCAAACCGTTAATTACACGTGGTAAGTTATCAGCTGGAGCGTATTTTCTCAAACCAGGTTTGCTCACTCTGATGAGCTCTCTGATGGCAGGTTGTCTTGTAGCTGCATCGTATTTAAGCGCCACTTTGATAACACCTTGCTTGTTTTCGGTTTCGTCGAACTTATAGTTTAAGATATAGCCTTTTTCAAAAAGCACTTTAGTCATTGCTTTTTTAATGTTTGAAGCAGGAATTTCTACAATTCTATGCTTGGCTTGTAATGCGTTTCTTAAACGGGTTAAGTAATCTGCTATTGGATCAGTCATTGTATTCTATTTTTATTACCAACTTGATTTTGTTACACCTGGAATTTTACCTGCTGAAGCCAATTCACGGAACTGGTTTCTGCACAAACCAAATACATTGATGTATCCTCTTGGTTTGCCTGTTAATTTGCATCTGTTGCGCAAACGAACTCTTGAAGAGCTTCTTGGAAGCTTTTGTAAGGCGATGTAATCACCAGCTTCTTTTAACTGTTTGCGTTTTTCTGCGTATTTAGCAACTAATCTCTCTTTTTTGAGTTCTCTTGCTTTTATTGCTTCTCTTGCCATGTTGTTCTAATTATTTTTTAAATGGTAAACCGAATGCTCTTAACATTTCTAAACACTCTTCATCTGTTTTGCAGGTGGTCACGAAAGTGATGTCCATACCAGAGATTCTAGTGGTTTTATCAATATCAATTTCTGGGAAAATGATTTGCTCAGTGATCCCCATGGTGTAGTTACCTCTACCATCGAAACCTCTTACTTCTAAACCTTGGAAATCTCTTACACGTGGCATAGCTACTGAAATCAATCTTTCTAAGAATTCAAACATAGCATCTTGACGCAAAGTTACTCTTGCACCAATTGGCATTTTAGCTCTTAGTTTGAAATTACTGATGTCTTTTTTAGATACAGTTGCCAAAGCTTTTTGACCAGAAATTCTAGTCATTTCATCAACGGCGCTGTCAATTAACTTTTTATCGTTTACAGCATCGCCAATACCTTGATTCAAACATATTTTTTGAAGTTTAGGCATTTGCATAACGTTCTCATAAGCAAATTTTTGTTGCATATGTGGAACGACTACCTCTGTGTATCTTGATTTTAAATTTGGTACGTATGACATTGTTCTTTTTCTTATTAGCTAATAAACTCTCCTGTTTTAACAGAGTATCTTTGTAATTTACCTTTATCGTTTGCTTTTCTGCCAACTCTAGTTGATTTACCACCTTCCATCAACATCAAATTTGAGATGTGAATAGGCGCTTCTTTTTTAACGATACCGCCATTAGGGTTAGTTGCACTAGGTTTGGTGTGACGGGTAATGATGTTTAAGCCTTCCACTAAAGCTCTGTAAGTTTTAGTGTATACACGCAACACTTTACCGGTGTTATTACCGTCCACAATTTTACCAGCGATCTGTACAACAGTGTCGCCTTTTTTAATGTGAATTTTAGCGGTAGTATGTGAATTATTTCTTGTTTTCATGCGTTACTTACGAATTATAATACTTCTGGAGCAAGTGAAATGATTTTCATGAATTGTTTCTCGCGCAATTCTCTGGCCACTGGGCCGAAGATACGAGTACCTCTTGGTTCATCAGAGTTGTTCAACAACACACATGAGTTCTCATCGAAACGGATGTAAGAACCATCTGGTCTTTTGATTTCTTTCTTTACTCTAACGATAACGGCTTTAGAAACGGTACCTGCTTTTACACCGCCTGATGGCAATGCAGTTTTGATGGCTACAACAATTTTGTCACCAACTGACGCATAACGTCTTTTGGTACCACCAAGTACTCTGATGCAAAGAACTTCTTTTGCACCGCTGTTGTCTGCTACTTTTAAACGACTTTCTGTTTGTATCATTATTTTGCCCTTTCTACGATTTCAACAAGTCTCCAGCATTTTAATTTGCTCAAAGGTCTTGTTTCCATAATTTTTACTATGTCATTCACATTACACTCATTCTTTTCATCATGAGCATAAAACTTTTTGGTCTTCTTAAAGTATTTACCATACTTTGGGTGTTTAACTTTGGTTTCCAAAGCAACAACGATTGATTTGTCCATACCGTTGCTGGTAACACGACCAATAATTTCTTTTCTTGAGTTTCTGGCTTGTTCCATGTTTGATTATTCCCCTTTATCAGCGGCTTTAATTTCGTTATCTATTCTACGTGAGTTGATTTCAGTAAGCATTCTTGCGATTACTTTTCTAGAATCTTTCAATTTATGAGGTTGCTCAATTCTGGCAACTGCATTGTTGAATTTCACTTTTGTCAATCTTGACTTTTCTTCTTTGTATCTCTCAACCAATTCTTTAGTTGTAAGATCTTTGATTTCCCTGTGTTTCATTATTATTCTGTATAATCAGGTTTAACTACAAATTTTGTTGATACTGGAAGCTTTTGAGCAGCCAAGTACATACCTCTTTCAGCAACTGCCAATGGCACACCAGTTACTTCGAACATGATGGTTCCTGGTTTAACGATTGCTACCCAATATTCTGGAGCACCTTTACCTTTACCCATACGCACTTCAGCTGGTTTCTTAGTGATTGGCTTGTCAGGGAAAATACGGATCCACACCTGACCTTCTCTTTTCATAAATCTAGTCAAAGCAACCCTGGCAGCTTCAATTTGTCTGGCGGTAATCCAAGACTCTTGCATGCTTTTCAAACCGAATGTACCGAAGCTCAATCTATGACCTCTGGTAGCCATTCCTTTGACTTTACCTTTATGCTGTTTTCTGAATTTGGTTCTTTTTGGACTTAACATGTCTAATTCTTCCTTTTATGTTGAACTATTGATTAGTTTTCTCTTCTCTTTCTTTCTGGTCTATCACCACCTCTTCTTGGTCTTCTGTTATCGTTTGATGGTCTTTCATCACGTTTAGGACCACGATCTGAACCTGCGTTCAATGACAAATCACGTTTGCCATAGATTTCGCCTCTGCAAATCCAAACTTTAACACCAATCTTTCCGTATACAGTTAATGCTTCGCCTAATGCGTAGTCAATATCTGAACGCAAAGTATGTAATGGCGTTCTGCCATCTTTGTATTTCTCAGCACGTGCAATCTCAGCGCCATTTAAACGACCAGATACACTGATCTTGATACCGTCAGCACCCATACGCATGGTGTTGCCTAAAGCTTGTTTAATTGCTCTTTTGTAACTTACACGACCTTCGATTTGTTGGCAAATGGTTTCAGCGACCAATTTAGCATCTAAGTCTGGGCGTTTGATTTCGAAAATGTTGATTTGAACATCTTTCTTAGTGATTTTCTTCAACTCTTCTTTGATCTTATCAACTTCAGCACCACCTTTACCGATAACAATACCTGGTTTTGCAGTATGAATGGTAATGATGATTCTTTTGATGGTTCTCTCGATCACGATCTTAGACATACCCCCTCTTGGAATACGTACGAATAAGTATTTGCGGATCTTTTCGTCTTCAGCTAGTTTGTCAGCAAAATTTTTGCCACCGTACCAGTTGCTTTCCCAACCTCTGATGATACCTAATCTAAACGCTATTGGATTGATTTTTTGTCCCATTAATATTATGCTTCTGCTTTTTGGTTTGCTTCTTTGTTTACTGTGTCTACTTTGATAGTAACGTGACTGAAACGCTTGCGGATTCTGTACGCTCTACCTTGAGGTGCTGTTCTCATACGCTTAGCAACTACTGCACCGTCAACAAATACTGCTGATACAACGACGTTGCTTTCATCTGCTTTGCTACCTTGGTTTTTTTGCTCCCAATTGCTAATGGCAGACTTTAATAGTTTCTCTACGTATTGTGCGTAGTATTTTCTTTGACTAAATTGTAAAATAGACAAAGCTTTTTCAACTTTTTGACCTCTAATTTGATCAACCACTAGTCTCATTTTACGAGGAGACAAAGGGCAATTTTTTAATACTGCTACTGCTTCCATAACGATTATTTATTATTACCTCCGTGGCCTTTAAATGTTCTTGTTGGTGCAAATTCGCCTAATTTATGGCCTACCATGTTTTCAGTAACATAAACTGGAATGAATTTGTTTCCGTTGTGTACTGCGAATGTATGACCTACGAAATCAGGTGATATCATGGATTTTCTGCTCCATGTTTTGATGACCGTTTTTTTCTTAGACTCGTTCATTTTAGAAACTTTTTCGTCAAGTTTCCAATCAATGAAAGGACCTTTTTTGAGTGATCTTGCCATTATTTATTACGTTTACCTTTTCTACGTTCTATGATATATTTGTTAGTGCTCTTTTTGGTATCTCTGGTTTTTTGACCTTGTGAGTAGATACCTGTGCGTGATCTTGGTTGTCCACCTTTTGAACGACCTTCACCACCACCCATCGGATGGTCAACAGGGTTCATTGCAGCAGGACGCGTTCTTGGTCTTCTACCTAACCATCTGCTTCTACCAGCTTTACCATATACTTCTAAGTTGTGGTCTGGGTTAGAAACTGATCCGATGGTAGCAGAACAAGTACTTAAAATCATTCTGGTTTCACCACTAGGCAATTTAACTACAACATATTTACCGTCTCTTGCAGTCAATTGAGCGTATGAACCTGCACTTCTGCAAACTTTACCGCCTTGACCAGGAGCCATTTCAATGTTGTGAATAATTGAACCCAATGGAATTTCAGATAAAGGTAAAGTGTTACCTAAATCTGGAGTTACTCCAGAACCTGAGTTTAATTTTTGGCCAACCTTTAAGCCATGAGGACATAAGATGTAACGCTTTTCACCATCTGTGTATTCAATTAATGAAATGAATGCAGAACGGTTAGGATCGTACTCTACTGTTTTAACCTCAGCCAAAACACCGTGTTTGTCTCTTTTGAAGTCAATGATACGGTATTTGCGTTTGTGACCACCACCAATGTAGCGCATGGTCATCTTACCTTGGTTGTTTCTTCCTCCGGATTTGCTGATTGAGACTGTCAAGCTCTTTTCTGGCTTTGATTCTGTGATCTCAGCAAAAGCATTGGCAACTCTGAATCTAGTACCGGGTGTTATCGGTCTAAGTCTTTTAACTGGCATTTTCTTTAAATATTTTCGTAAAAGTCAATTTCTTGACCCTCTTTCAACTTACAAATTGCTTTTTTATAAATGTTGGTTCTACCTGTAACTTGTCCTGTACGTCTGTTTCTTTTACGTTTAGGGCTGGTTACCATGGTATTGATCCATTCGATTTCTACACCGTAGATCTTTTCGATCTCAGCTTTGATCTCATCTTTGCTGGCAGTACGCAAGCATACGAATCCGTATTGCTTTCTCTTGTCGGTAAGCATGGTCATTTTTTCTGTTATCAGCGGTCTTACTAATACTGACATAATCTTAATTCAAGGTTTGTTTAATCACTTCAATAGAATCGTTCATCAAAACCAAAGTTTTAGCTTTAAGGATTTGATAGGTATTTAATTCAGCAGCTGGCATAGTGTGTGCTTTTGGTAAGTTTCTACCGCTTAAGTACACATTCATGTTGTTATCTGCTGTCACCACCAATACCCTTTGGTCGTTGATTTTCAAGTTGTTCAATACACTTAAGAACGATTTGGTGTTAGGTTTGTCGAAGTTCAACTCATCTAAAACGATGATGCTGTTATTCGCTGCTTTATGAGATAAAGCAGAAACCCTTGCCAAACGCTTTAATTTCTTGTTCAATTTAAAGCTGTAGTCTCTAGGTTGTGGACCGTGGATTCTACCACCGCCTACGAACACACCAGACTTGATACTACCTGCTCTTGCTCCACCAGTACCTTTTTGACGTTTGATCTTTTTAGTACTGTAATTAACCTCAGCTTTCACTTTGGTTTTAGATGTACCTTGTCTTTGGTTAGCAAGGAATTGTTTAACATCTAAATAGATGGCATGGTCATTAGGTTGTACCCCAAATATTTCACTAGGTAATTGAACTGTTTTACCAGATTCAGTGCCTTTGCTTGTTAATACTTTCAGTTCCATTTCTTATTTTTCTATTACTACGATTGAACCGTTGTGTCCAGAGATAGAACCTTTAATGATTAAAAGATTTTGTTCTGGAACCACTTTTAAAATTTGAGCGTTTAAGTTTTTAACGCGTTTGCCACCCATTCTACCAGCCATTCTCAAACCTTTAAATACTTTTGAAGGATATGAAGATGAACCTACAGAACCTGGAGCTCTTTGTCTGTCGTGCTGACCGTGGGTAGCAGGACCAACCCCGTTAAAGTTGTGTCTTTTAACAACACCTTGGAAACCTTTACCTTTAGAAGTACCAACGATGTCAACGAAATCTCCGTCAGCAAAAATGCTTACGTCAAGTTTGTCGCCTACATTGCCACTAACTGCTTCAACTCTGAATTCATGAGACTCTCTCATTGGTGCAGAATTGGCTTTTTTGTAATGGCCAATTGCCGCAGCGTTTGAATGTTTAGCCTTCACTTCAATAGCAGAGATTTGAAGGGCATTGTAACCTTCTTTTTCTACAGTTTTGATCTGTGAAATAATATTAGGTTCAGCGTGTACTAAGGTACAGGCTACCTTTGAACCATTAGCATCAATGATGCTGGTCATTCCGATTTTTTTACCAATTAATCCTACCATGTCTGTTAAACTTTAATTTCTACATCTACACCACTTGGAAGTTCTAACTTCATCAAAGCCTCAACGGTTTTAGCAGTAGAACTGTGAATATCTAATAGGCGTTTGTAAGAGCACAATTGGAACTGTTCTCTAGCCTTTTTGTTTACGTGCGGTGATCTTAATACTGTGAAGATTTTTTTGTTAGTCGGTAATGGAATAGGACCGCTTACTACGGCGCCTGTAGCCTTTACTGATTTCACAATTTTCTCAGCTGATTTGTCAATCAGGTTGTGATCGTGTGAACGCAATTTTATTCTAATTTTTTGTGTTACCATGACTTCTTATGCGTTTGCTTTTTGTCCTTTAACTTTTTTAACTACTTCTTCAGCCATTGAACGAGGTACTTCTTCGTAATGGTCAAATTCCATTGTTGAAGAGGCTCTACCAGAAGTGATGGTACGTAAGCTGGTTACATAACCGAACATTTCTGACAACGGCACTTTTGCTTTAACTACTTGAGAACCTGCTCTTTCGTCAATACCTTCAAGCATACCACGTCTTCTGTTCAAGTCACCTTGTACATCCCCCATGTAATCAGCTGGCGTTAATACTTCAAGCTTCATAATAGGTTCTAACAAAATTGGTTGAGCTTTTGGAGCGGCTTCTCTGAAAGCAGATTTAGCACAAATTTCAAATGACAATGAATCCGAGTCAACTGCGTGGAATGAACCATCAAACAATCTCACTTTCATTCTGTCAATTGGGTAGCCTGCTAATACACCATTCTTCATGGCTTCAGCAAAACCTTTTTGTACTGATGGAATATATTCTCTTGGAATCGAACCACCCACAACCTCATTAACGAATTGCAAACCTTCGCCAGTAAATGATTCATCTGCTGGACCAATTTCGAATTGGATATCAGCGAATTTACCTCTACCACCTGTTTGTTTCTTAAAGGTTTCTCTGTGAGTAAATGATCCTTTGATTGATTCTTTGTAGGCTACTTGAGGTGCACCTTGGTTAACCTCAACTTTGAATTCGCGTTTTAAACGGTCAACGATGATTTCTAAGTGCAATTCACCCATACCAGAGATAATGGTTTGACCAGTATCTTCGTCAGTTTTAACACGGAAGGTTGGATCTTCTTCAGCTAATTTACCTAAACCTACACCTAGTTTATCAACGTCGGCTTGAGTCTTAGGCTCAATAGCTAAACCAATAACTGGCTCAGGGAAAACCATTGATTCTAAAACGATTGGGTGTTTCTCTTCGCAAAGGGTATCACCTGTTTTGATGTCTTTGAAACCAACAGCAGCACCAATATCACCAGCACCTAAGAATTCGATAGGGTTTTGTTTGTTGGCGTGCATTTGGAAAATCCTTGAGATACGCTCTTTGCTACCGCTTCTGGTGTTTAACACATAAGAACCTGCATCTAGTTTACCAGAGTATGCTCTCATGAAAGCCAAACGACCTACGAAAGGATCGGTTGCAATTTTGAAGGCTAAAGCTGCAAATGGCTCGTTGTAGTCAGGTTTGCGGCTAGTAGGCTCTTCAGTATCAGGATTGGTTCCTGTAATTTCTTCTTTATCTAATGGGCTAGGCATTAACTCCATCACCAAATCCAACATGGTTTGAACACCTTTGTTTTTGAATGATGAACCACATACCATAGGAACGATTTTAAGGTCAATACAAGCTGCTCTTAAAGCGTCCAAAATTTCTCTTTCAGAGATTGAGTTTGGATCTTCGAAGAACTTCTCCATTAATTTGTCATCGTACTCAGATACTGCTTCTAACAATTTCTCTCTCCACTCTTTAGCTTCTTCAAGCATATCGTCTGGAATTGGCACTTCTTTGTAAGTCATACCTTTATCTTCTTCATTCCAAACCATTCCACGGAAGTTGATCAAGTCAACTACCCCTTTGAAATTATCTTCAGCACCGATAGGTAATTGCAATGGCACTGCATTGCTACCTAACATGTCTTTTACTTGTTTAACAACGTTCAAGAAGTCAGCACCAGAACGGTCCATTTTGTTAACGAAACCAATTCTCGCTACGTTGTAATTGTTAGCCAATCTCCAGTTGGTTTCTGATTGAGGCTCAACGCCATCAACTGCAGAAAACAAAAACACCAACCCGTCTAATACACGTAATGAACGGTTTACCTCAACGGTAAAGTCCACGTGACCTGGGGTATCAATGATGTTGATGTGGTATTGGTTGTTTCTGTATTTCCAGAAAACTGTAGTGGCAGCAGAAGTGATGGTAATACCTCTCTCTTGCTCTTGTGCCATCCAATCCATGGTAGCTGCACCATCGTGCACCTCACCAATTTTATGGTTAACACCAGCGTAGTATAATATACGCTCAGTTGTTGTGGTTTTACCGGCATCAATGTGCGCAGCAATACCAATATTTCTTGTGAATTTTAAATCGCGTGACATTACTCTCTCCTATTAAGCTTTAAAGTGTGCAAACGCTTTGTTGGCTTCAGCCATTTTGTGCGTATCATCTTTCTTCTTTACTGTTGCGCCTTCACCCTTAGATGCTGCAATGAATTCACCGGCTAATTTCTCAGCCATAGATTTTTCATTTCTCTTGCGAGAATATGAAATGATCCATTTAATGCCCATTGCGGCTCTTCTCTCTGGTTGAATTTCAGTTGGGATTTGGAAAGTAGCACCACCTACACGACGGGCTTTAACCTCAACCATTGGCATAACATTGTTTAATGCTTTCTTCCAGGTTTCGATACCTGGTTCCTCAGTGATTTTCTTTTCCACTAAGTCGATTGCATCATAAAAAATTTTGAATGCTACACTTTTTTTACCATCATACATCATGTTGTTGACGAAACGGGTAACCATCACGTCGTTAAACTTTGGATCAGGTAATAAAATTCTGCGTTTTGCTTTTGCTTTTCTCATTGAAACTTATCCTTATTTTTTACCTTTAGCATCAGCACCTGCTTTTGCTTTTGGTTTTTTGGTACCGTATTTACTTCTTCGTTGATTTCTACCCTCCACACCTGCAGTGTCTAACGCACCACGTACAATGTGATAACGAACACCCGGTAAGTCCTTAACCCTTCCTCCACGTACGAGTACGATAGAGTGTTCTTGTAGGTTGTGGCCTTCTCCTGGGATATAAGCGTTCACTTCTTTAGTGTTGGTTAAACGAACACGCGCTACTTTGCGCATAGCTGAGTTTGGTTTCTTTGGGGTGGTAGTGTACACACGAGTGCAAACACCGCGCCTTTGCGGACAAGAATCAAGAGCTGGAGATTTGCTCTTAAATTTTAAGGTTTGTCGCCCCTTTCTCACCAATTGTTGTATGGTTGGCATAATTTCTTAACTATTCTTTTTTTGTAAAAAGGACTGCAAAAGTAGACTAAATTTTTGAATTCACAAGCGGAATATGGAAAATTTTCTAAATAATTTAAAAATATGATGGCAGTTCTGCATTTTTGCAGTGTTAATAAATGGGATTTTTCGCCTCTTCTGACTTTTATTTATGGCTTAAACGCAATGCTTGGGGGCTTGTTTTCTTATCCTTATGTAGAATTTTATTTGTTTTTTACCACTTTCAATACTTTAATTCTGCCCCATGGGGTCAATTCCATTGGGTGCTATTAAGTGGCTTACTATTTGACTGTCAAGCGATTGCCTACTTTCTGCTCCCTTTTCATTTGTTGAGCCTATGGCCAAAACCCAGCCTAAAAGCTTGGTACGCTAAAAGTCAGTTGATTGCCTACAGCGTTGGTTTCGGATTGATCATCTTATTAAATGCAATCGATACAGAGTTCTTTGCCATTAAATACCGTAGAAGTGGTGTAGAACTGTTTCAATTGGTTGGAGACAAGTCCAACCCAGTGTTGGCTTATTTAATTAACTATTGGTATTTATTATTAGCCTATTTGCTTATGATGGCACTTTTAGTTTGGGGCTACCCTCGATCTAAAGCCAATAACACTGTAACACCATTTAAAAACAGAGTATTGATTGCCATTTTAGGCAGTTTAATGATTGGCTTAGCCGCTAGGGGCAGTATATCGATTAAACCTTTGAGAAGTTTTGACGCCGCTCAATACGTTGACCCTCAATGGGTAGCTGCCAGTATTAATTCCCCTACTCAACTCATTACCTCTTATAGTTCTTCAACCCCTAAGGCTCTAGATTACTATCCCCAAAGCTTAGCCGAACAACTCAGCGCAACCCATCAAACAGTTGAGCCCCATTTTAAAACGGACATCAAACCGAATATTGTTTTAATCATCCTTGAGAGTTTTGGTAGAGATTACTGTGGGTTTTTAAATAAGGAAAATCGCTTTACCCCTTTCCTAGACTCATTAGCCAAATCTGCTTTGGTGTTTGAGCATGCCTACAGCAATGGCACCACTTCAATGGAGAGCCTGCCTGCCATTTTCACTTCTATCCCCTCTTTACTTGAAGTTCCCTACATCAATAGCAACTTTCAAAACAACACCCTTTATGGCATACACCATTATTTAAAGCGCAATGGTTACAACAACCGATTTTATTATGGCGCCGCCAATGGCTCAATGGGGTTTGACAACTTCTTACACATCAGTGGCCCGATTGATTACTATGGCAAGGATGAATATCCAAGTCCTCAATCTGATGATGATGGACATTGGGGCATTTGGGACCAACCTTACCTGCAATACTTCAAACAAGCTTTAGACCAACAAGCTCAACCCTTCTTTAGCAGTATATTCACGCTGAGCTCCCACGACCCTTACAACATTCCGGACCAATACAAAAACCAATTTAAAGGTGGGCACTTACCGATTTACAAAGCCGTTCAATACACCGATTTCGCCTTGTCTCAATTTTTTAAGCAAGCACAAAAGAGTGCTTGGTTTAACAATACCATTTTCATCATAACTGCCGATCATCCATCCCACAGTGTGAATGAATATTTCTACACACCCACCGGCAAATATGAAATTCCGCTGCTCTTGTATGCGCCAAAGCTCATTCCACCTGGCAGCAATAACAGTTTGAGTGCTTCGCACATAGACATTATGCCAACGGTATTGAGTTTAACTGGCGTAAAAGATAGTTTTTTTGCTTTTGGTAAAAATCTATTTGACAGCAGTGCCCACTACCCTATCAATAAAGACAATGGCTTAGCCCAATTGATTGACTACCCCTATTGCTTGCGTTTATACCCTGACGGACAATCGCAAATGCATGTTCAAGCCAAATATACCCCTAACACCAAAATCAGACGCTTATTGACACCTCAGGAAGCCTATAAGCAGCAACAGCTTGACAGTCTTTTGAAAGCCAAATTGCAAGTGTATTACAATGGGTTATTGAACAATCAATTTCATATTAGCCCTCGATAACAATTTGAGCACCTAAAACACTCATCGTTGTTTTGATGCCATTATCGATAAATCTTAAAATACAGTAAATATTCATTTGCTTTGAAAATGAATTCACGTCATGAGCCTACCAATTCTCAGCATCAGAGGGGTTAGTAAATTTTACACCCACAAAACAGCACTTGATCAAGTTAGTCTTGACATACCAAAAGGCAGCATCTTTGGCTTGCTTGGGCCGAATGGCGCTGGCAAAACATCACTATTGCGCATCATCAATCAAATTACAATGGCTGATACAGGCTCGGTGGAAATGAACGGAAAAGCCTTAAGTAAAGACCATTTGCATCAAATTGGCTATTTGCCTGAAGAGCGTGGCTTGTACAAAAAACAAAAGGTATGGGCACAGTTGCTGTATTTCGCAGAACTAAGAGGTCTTACAAGAAGAGAAGCCGTCAACAAAGCTGAATATTGGCTTAAAAAGATGGCGCTATGGGAAATCAGACAAAAACCACTTGAGGAACTCAGCAAAGGCATGCAACAAAAAATTCAAGTGATTGTAGCCTGTTTACACGATCCGGAATTATTAATTCTCGATGAACCCTTTAGCGGATTTGACCCTGTAAATGCCGAACTGCTCAGCAATGTTTTATTGGAACTAAAACAGGCTGGCACAAGCATTATATTTTCAACGCATAGAATGGAAAGTGTTGAACAACTCTGTGATTACATGGCCATCATACATGAATCAAAATTGGTACTGAACGGCAAAATTGACGACATCAAAGCGCAATATGCCAATGGCAAAGTCATTGTTACCTGCGATCAAACCATACAACTCGACCCAAATGCTTATGCCATAAACAAACACAGCGTCAATAGCAAGGGGCAAAACGAATACACTATCCAAACTCTATCGGGGAACAACAACGCCTTAATAATTGAGGTAATTAAACAAGCTCAATTATTGAGTTTCACCCCTGTAACTCCAAGCATACTTGATATCTTCATCCAATTAGTCACCTCAAATAACAACGCCTAATGCGCAACATATTTATAGTTCTAAAACACGAATACCTTCAAAGGGTTAGAAAGAAATCTTTTATTATAATGACCTTATTAGGCCCATTATTAGTGGGCTTGTTTTACGGCGGCATTGCTTATGTATCCATGAGTCAAATGAGCTCAAAAGACAATCAGAAAGTAGGGGTTATTGACCCTGCCAATCATTTGAATCAACACATAGATAGTCAAAGCCTATTTACCTTTGAATTTATTCAAGCGCCCAAGCAGGCTCAAAAGGCTTTAAATGATGGACAATTGGATGTATTGCTTAGCATAGATTCCCTCAAAAGAGACTCTATTCAAATCACTTCCAAAAGCAGTTTATCTATTACCGACAAACAAAGCTTGAGTAAAATCGTGTCGGAGCAATATTTCAACAATGCTCTATATACCTTAGGGCTAAATCAAAATGAATTAGACAGTCTAAAACCCAGCATCCATATTCAAGACCAATTAAGCAATGGCAAAAGCAGTGCTACTGAGATCAAATCAGGCATTGGTTATTTGGGTGCATTTATCATTTACCTGTTTATTTTCATGTATGGTGTCATGATCATGAAAAGTGTAAGCGATGAAAAAAGCAACCGCATTGTTGAGATCATTATCTCTGCCGTTAAGCCCTTTGAATTGATGATGGGGAAAATACTGGGCGTGGCTTTGGTTGGACTCACTCAATTTATTGCTTGGATTACTTTATCAGGTTTATTGCTTACCGTATTGGGCATTGCCTTAGGTAGCTCAGAAATAGGCCATACAGCCACTCAAAGCAGTCAAGCTATAGGCGACACCATTCTAACCCAATTAAGCGCCTTAAACTACCCTAAAATCATTTTCGGATTTGCCGCCTATTTTATCGGGGGGTATTTATTGTACGCTTCATTATTTGCAGCGATTGGTAGCGCTGTAGACAACGACACTGAAACTCAGCAATTCATGTTTCCGGTTTCAATGCCTTTGATATTCGGTTTGGTAATTGCTCAAGTGGCGGTAATCAATAATCCCAATAGTGATTTAGCCGTTTGGTGCAGCATGATTCCCTTTACCTCACCTGTTGTTATGATGGTGCGATTACCATTTGACATCGCTTGGTCTGAAATCATTTTATCGTTAAGCTGTTTATTGGCTTGTTTTATCTTGATTGTTTGGCTGGCTGCCAGAATCTATAGAATAGGCATCTTGAGCTATGGCCAAAAGGCAAGCTACAAACAGTTATTCAAATGGTTGATGATGAAACAATGATCAACAATCAATAAAGGCATTTAACCATTCGGCGTCGAATTGTGAGTTAAAGCCTTTGTAAAAATCAATTGCAGACTCATTCCAATCTAAGACTTGCCATTGGAGGCGTTTAAATTGATGTGATTTAGCATATTGCAGCGTGTATTCAAACAACAACTTGCCATAGCCCTTACCTCTGTAAGCTTCTGTAATTATTAAATCTTCTAGATACAAACATGGGCCTTTCCAGGTTGAATACCTGATATAACAAAAAGACATGCCTATGATTTGATCTTGCAACTCAGCAACAAAACAAATGTATAATGGAGAGGCTCCAAAACCATCTTGTTCTAATTGGGCTATTGTATTGATGACCTGCTCAGGCGCTTTTTCAAATACAGCTAACTCCTGAATCAATGCCAAAATTGCAGGCACATCAGTGATCTCAGCCTTTCTGATCTTGACTGGCATATACCCTTATGGTTTGTTCGAGGCAGTCTATAACATCGCCTGCCCTCACTTTATATCGCTTGCGAAACTCTTGAACCTGATTGCAAAACACTTCACCATTCATAACGAGTTCTTGAGCTTGAGCCCCAGACTCTGCAATCCCTACAAACTTAAGCAGTTGAATTAATGGAATGAATTCCGATGTTAAATGAAAGGCCAACTCTGGCATTAGCGAACAATTAATTTTTGAACAGAAGATTGTTCTCCATTGTGAAGCTTAGTTAAATACACCCCTTTATCGAGTTGTAAATCTTCTACATTGACAGTGAAATGTCCTTTTTTGACCTCATCATCAGTAACAGCGTGCGTAAATACTGATTGACCAATGACATTGGTTATGACAAAAGTATAAGCAACATTGTTTTTGTACTCTAAATCGAAATTAACTTGAAGCATATCGCCTGTTAGTGGATTGGGATATAACTTAAAGGCCAAATCATTGCTCAACGGCGTGGCCGTAAGACTTGCAAACACACTCAATAAAATGACTAAACAGAACTGTTTCATGAACAGTGCAAAGATACAAAAAATGCCCCAAAGAATTTGGGGCATAAAAAAAAGGCAGCTATTGGATAGCTACCTTTTTCAACAATTTCTTGTTTACAGATTAGTGAGCAGCAGGAGCTGGAGCAGCTTCAGTAGCTGGAGCAGCTTCTGTAGCAGGAGCAGCAGCAGCAGCTGAATCAACTGGAGCAGCTTCTACTGGAGCAACTTCAGTAGCTGGAGCAGCAGTAGCAGCTGAATCTGTAGTACCTTCTTCTGTTTTAGCAGAGTTGTTGCAAGCTGTGAAAGCAAATGCAGCGATCGCGATGATTAATAATTTTTTCATTTTTTTATTTTATGTTTAAAATTGGGTGCAAAGTTATAGATATATTGGAGAATAAAAAAGACTTCTTTTAAAAAATATTCACATTTTGTAGATTATTTCTAACTAAGCTGTTTTGAGTAGCGTTCACGATCGGTTTGTTTTAGGTATATCTTTCTGATTCTCAAAGACTTAGGCGTCAATTCAACATACTCATCTTTTTGTATATACTCTAAAGCTTCTTCTAAAGAAAATTGCTTTTTAGGAGCCATTTTAGCTGAATCGTCCTTACCTGCAGCTCTAAAATTGGTTAATTGTTTAGCTCTTACTAAGTTCAAAACCATATCATCTTGACGGCTGTTCTCACCTACCACTTGACCTTCGTAAATATCTTCTCCTGGATCAATAAAGAAGGTGCCACGATCTTGCATTTTATCAATCGCATAAGCAGTACTTGTTCCAGTATCCATGCTCACTAATGAACCGTTAGTTCTACCAGCAATATCGCCCTTCCATGGCTCGTAATCCATGAAACGGTGAGACATTATCGCTTCCCCTTGAGTGGCGGTTAACATATTGCTTCTTAAGCCCATTAGACCTCTTGAAGGAATTTTGAACTCTAAGTGTTGCATATCGCCTTTTGGCTGCATAATCAATAGCTCCCCTTTCTTCTGAGTAGCCAATTCAATAACCTTACCCGAAAATGCTTCAGGCACATCAACCACCAACATTTCTATTGGCTCACATTTTTCGCCATTGATTTCTTTTATCAAAACCCTTGGCATACCTACTTGCAACTCATACCCTTCGCGGCGCATGGTTTCAATTAGGATAGACAAGTGCAATACACCTCTACCATATACTAAAATACTATCAGGGCTATCTGTATCTTCAATTTTTAAAGCTAAGTTTTTCTCTGTTTCTTTCTCCAAACGTTCTCTTAAGTGTCTTGATGTTACAAACTTACCTTCTTTACCAAAGAATGGAGAGTTATTAATGGTAAACACCATACTCATGGTAGGTTCATCAATCTTGATTTTCTCCATGCCTTCTGGATTTTCGTAGTCAGCTACAACATCTCCAATTTGGAAGTTTTCAATACCCACCATGGCACAGATATCACCATTGTTTAATTCTGCAACACGCTTTTTACCTAAGCCTTCAAACGTATACAATTCTTTGATACGCATTTTGGCCATAGAGCCATCATTTCTAACCAAGGTAACTGGCATATTTTCTTTAGCAACCCCTCTACTGATTTTACCTACAGCAATTCTACCCAAGTAGTTACTGTAATCTAAAGAGGTGATTTGCATTTGCAAAGTACCAGGGTTGTCAATTGGTGCAGGTACATTTTCCAATATACAATCCAACAAAGGCGAAATGTTGTCGGTCTTTTGGGTGTAATCTGTACTCATCCAACCTTGTTTGCTACTGCCGTATATGGTTGGGAAGTTTAATTGTTGCTCATTCGCATCAAGGTTGAAGAATAAATCAAATACAGCTTCGTGTACTTCATCCGGACGACAATTGTCTTTGTCTACCTTGTTGATTAATAAAATAGGCTTTAAACCCAATTGTAAGGCTTTCTGAAGCACAAAACGGGTTTGAGGCATTGGACCCTCAAAAGCATCCACTAAAAGCACCACACCGTCTGCCATTTTAAGTACACGTTCTACCTCGCCACCGAAGTCAGCGTGACCTGGTGTGTCAATGATATTGATTTTAGTACCCTTATACTGAACGGATACGTTCTTAGAGAAAATGGTAATACCACGTTCACGCTCTAAATCATTATTATCTAGAATCAATTCGCCAGACTCCTCGTTATCACGGAAAAGGTTACAATGGTGAAGAATTTTATCAACCAAAGTGGTTTTACCGTGGTCAACGTGAGCGATGATGGCTATGTTTCTGATGTTTTGCATATAGTAGCGTTTGAAATTAAAAAGTTTGCAAAGTTAGCTAAAACTGCTTGGATAACCAAGCAAAGCGCTTAATCTCTGTGGCTTTGTTTGTATTAGTAACAGAAACATAATGCACATAAAACAAAAAACCCCAACACTTAGGTTGGGGTTTAAAGGTCTTATTGAAAGATTAATACTGCCACAAATCGTGTTCGAAGATGAACAAATCATTTTTGATTTCGTCACTCTTCAACAAAGCACCTGATGCATCATTTTCATATTCTTGGAACATGGCAATGTAGTTGTCGTAAACGTTAGATTCATAAACAATGTAAGAATCAAACATGCGCATTTGGAAGAAATCATCAAAACTCATACGAGCTGCATCGTTGTAACGGTTGAACATTTCAGTGTTTGACAACAACTGTCTGATTTCATCCATCTTAATCCAGCACAATGGTTGCTCTTTACCTGTTTGACCACCATAAGATGGGGCAAAAATTGGTGCTATAGCAATGATTCTTGGCTTGAACACTGAGTGTTTGTAATCAAAAATCCAATCTTCAAGTAAGTAGTACTTTTTGATTTTTTCGTATTTGTAAGGCTCGTAGTAAACTGAGTCTTTACCAATTGTAGGATCATCAGGGTCAGTAGAAATAAAGGTGATTACCTCTTCTCCACCACGTCTGGTGAACTCTTCAGTATTGTAAAAAGACATTAAAGAATCATTTTTGTAAGGCACGATTTCACCTTTGCTCATTGATTGATAAAGCAATCTGTTCAAAGGTTCACGTGGCCATTCCAATTGCTTGTTCATCTTCTGACGAACATCAATGCATCTTACAATGCGGCGAGAAAACTTAACGTCTGCTTCTCTTAATGGAGGGTAGCCAATGATTGGTCTTTCCTTAACTGCCACTTTTTGATAGCTGGTATGCTCACCACTGGTGATGAATTCAGAGTAGTTTACTTGAGCATTAGCACTCAAGGCAAACACGGCTATAATTAGGCTTAAAACGATTCTCATATGTGTTTATTTAAATGTATACGTAATTGGATTTAATGGTTTGTCAACAACACCAGGGCCATTAGCTCTGATACCTTGAATAACCAACATATCACCAGTTTTTGCTCTTGCAGCAAAACCTTTGATAGCAGCAGTACCATTACCTGATACAGGAGCAACCTCCATGTAACCACGTTTTGGCATAAAGATCACTTCGTATTTGGTAACAGTGAATTTAACACCATCAAACACGAAACCATCTAGGTAAGCGTACAATGTGTTTTGTGAACCGATTTCACCTTTGTTGTAGTTACCTGAAACTAAGGTACCCAATTGAGCAACTGGCTTAGGCACTTGCTTAATTCTGAATTTTTGTTCCCCCATTTTCTTAGTGGTACCATCTGGCATCTTTGCGCTCACAGAAATGAAAGATTCTTTACTACCAGCAGTAACTGTAGCAGAGTATTTACCTTCACCTGTTTTCTTTAAAGATATACCAGGACCAGCAACCACATTAGTATTACCAGGTGTAACACCAGGAACAGAAATAGACATTGGGTTATCTAAACCGATGTACAATACGTTCATAGCGTCTGCAGCAATTGTAGCTGAAGGTTGGAATGAAGTCCATTCGATAGGTTCAGCATTTACCCAGAAATCTTGTTCACCTGTAGTAGGATTAACTGTTTTGATTTTAGCATCAACTTTATGGCTACCGATTCCAGAAGCAGTAGCAGTGTATTCACCGATACCATCAACCACTTTAACGGTTTGACCATTCACAACGATTTCATTCGCTGCTGTAGAGTTATATGCCATCAAAGCAATCTTAGCTTTGAATTGAGAACCAGACATTACGTTGGTTGATTCAGCAATGATCAAAGCAGCAGTTTTGTCAAACTTAGCTACAGTTGCATCAATGTTTTCAGCCAATTTAGTTAAAATATCTGTTTCTAATGCTTTACAATCGTTTTGAACTTTAGTCAACATAGCCATAACACCAGCTACTGGAGAGTGTCCTAAAACGTCTCTTTGCCAAGTTTTGGTGTTACCGTTTTCGTCTTTAAAGTCTTCTACTCTAAAGGCAGTAGTTTTATCAAAACTCTTTTTAGTTGCTTCAGCATCTTTAACACCATTTAAAACATTTAACATTTTAGCTCTGGTATCGTCGATTAGTTTTCTCAACTCATCTCCTTTACCTTTAACACCTGGATCATCAGTACCCAAATAGTGTTTGTGACCTTCCATGTCATCGCCTTTGCTCATTTCTCTAAGGCCAGTTTCACCTGCCTCAGCCTCTTTACGACCACCTGCAGCTAGTTCAATATCAGATTTGTATTTATCTAATTGTTTGCAGAAGTCCGCTGAAATAGCTTGTACCTGACGGGCTTTGTCTGCCCATTGTTTTGCTCTGGCAGCTTTAGAAGGATCTTCTTCTGCAGCTTTGAAAGCATCCATGATGGCTTTATTCTTATCAGTCAAGGCTTGGCTAGCTTTACTGAAAGATACTTCCATCAAGTGAAATGCTTTTAAGATTTCATTTGAAATATTCAATGCCAACAATGCAATCAACACGAGATACATCATGTTGATCATCTTCTGACGGGGGGATAGTTTACCACTTGCCATTATTCAATTCTCCTTTCTTTAATTATTGGAAATAGAATTAGTTACGAGCAGCGCCACCCATAGCACTTAACATGCTTCCGTATACGTTGTTTAATGTACCTAAGTTCTTGTTTAATTTGTTGATGTTTTCTTTGAATTCAGCACTGTCATTGGCAGTTGAAGACAAGTTGTTAACCATAGTAGTTAAACCACCAGCAAAAGTTGTCATTGAGCTGCTGATTTCGTTAGAAGCTACACCAATTGATTCAATGGCTTTAGCAGCTTTATTGATATTGCTAGTGTATTCGTTAGTTGCTAAGGTTGCATTGCTTAAGCTTGACATGTCTTTTACATTGTCACTCAATGATTTTAAACCATTGCCTAAGCTAGAAATCAATTCTGGACCAACTTTAGCTTCAACTAACATTTTATCTAATTGTTGAGAGATAGTACCTTGTGATTTGTTTTTCTTTTCACTAGGTTCGATACCAGCTAATTCAGGATAAACAAGTGTCCAATCGTACTCTGCATGTTGTGGTTCAAATACTGACACGAAGAAAATCAAAGCCTCTGTACCAAGACCAAGGATAAGCATAAGGTTAGCACCTGGCCAGTGCATAATTTTGAATAAGGCGCCAATGATAACGATTGATGCACCCCATCCGTAAATGTAAGCCATTACTTTTTTAAATCCTTTGCTTTCAAAAAAACTGTTACTGCTCATAATTGTAAATTTAAATTGTTTTTAGGTTAATTGTTATAGGTTAATAATATATTGTTTAATTTATTTTCTGTCTTTAACTGATCTACCGATGTATGACTGAACACAACGGAAACCAACATATGATTTTGAGGTATCTTGATATTCGTAAGTTCTGCTACCGTTTTGAATAAAGTAAGCAACATCTTTCCAGCTACCGCCTTTAATCACTTTACGCTTCATGGTCATTGGCGACATTTCTTTACCAGTTCTATTGCCTTTACCATCGTTAGCATATTCATCAATATTGATTCTGAAATCAGGGTTCAAATCGTGAGTAAACACGTGAGATTGTTCGCTCCAAGCATTGATGGTCCACTCAGCTACGTTACCAGCCATATTGTATAAACCATAGTCGTTAGGGAAATAGCTATCAGCTCTAACAGGGTACATACCACCGTCTACACCATAGTTACCTCTCATAGGCTTGAAGTTAGCTAACATACAACCTTTGCTGTTTCTGCAATAAGGACCACCCCAAGGGTATGGGCTACTTACTCTTCCACCACTAGCTGCATATTCCCACTCGTATTCAGTTGGCAACCTGAAATCTTCAGTGATAGGATCGCCAAATGTTTCCCAATACACGTTTTTGTAGATGGTTCTCCATGCTGCAAAAGCGTTGGCTTGATGCCAGTTTACACCTACTACAGGATAATCATCGTATTTTACGTGGTTATAGTAATGACGAGCCATTGGATCGTTGTAGGCATATGTGAAATCTCTTACCCAGCAAAGTGTATCTGGATATACCAAAGTCTTGTTGGTTTTGATGTATTTTTTACGGTTCTTAACACGACCCTCTTGGTATTTGTCTTGGTTGTCTGGATCGTTGGCAGCAAATTGGAAGTCAAACCATTGGTATTCGTAATTCAATTGGTTAACATCAATTTGTTTTTTACCTCTGAAGCGCTCATCAGCACCGTAGTACAACTCTTCCAATTCTTCTTTGTAAAGGGTTTCGTCAAAATCCAATTCGTAATTGATGAAGCCCATACCATTGTTAACATCTGTGTTTCCGGTGTAGTCATCAGGGAAAGCAATGAATAACTTTTCATCTCCAGTCATTACACGTTTGATAGAGTCAATTACGAAATTAACGAACTGACGGTATTCATTGTTGGTGATTTCTGTTTCATCCATCCAAAAACCTGCAATACTAACTTGTTTGTTAGGCGCTACAAATGATTGGAATACGTCTTGATCCCTTTGACCTGAATGGTAAGTACCAGAAGGCACATTGACTGTACCTACAGGTTGTGGATGGAACCACAATCCTCTTCCTTGTACACCGATCAAATCTCCTGTGTTGGTAGGACCGCAACCGGCAAAGGTAAACAAGCCTAAAGCTAAGCCTAACTTTGACAGTTTGGCGAATCGCTTCCACTTGCTTTCTTTTTTTGCTGTCGCTTGTGTGTTAGAGACAGCGAAATCCATTTGATTCTTCATGGTTTTAAAACTCAAATATAATTGTTTATGTGTGTGTTATACTATGCGTAATTATGCAAAAATAATCGTTTTTGTCTAAAAATCAACAACTTTATTTTAGACCAACGTAATTTTTGAATCGATTATTGTCCTGAAAAGTGAAAAATTTGAAAAAAATGTGAAAAATTAATCAGAATCCCTGTGCATGAATGGAGGGGTAACGATGTTAATTTTTGGAGGAGTTGGTATTTTGATCTCGAAACAATAGTTCAATTGTAATTCATGAGTACCAGATGACACAGTTAAAATTCTGGTCATAGTTAAGTCGTAAGAATAACCTATTCTTAGACCGTTTAATTGGCCTCTGAAACCTGAATATCCCATCATGATTGACAAGGCATCAGCAGTGGTTCTGTAGGCTACACCACCCCATAATTTTTGTTGGTATTCAACTAAAGCGGTTAAGTCTAACTGAGTAACCGTGTTGTGTTTGATCATCACAGAAGGATGAAAAATCAAATCAGGCTTACCCATGAAATTTAAGATATCAATACCACCCATTACGTAATAGTGCTTAACTGGAGTGTGGTATACAGTCGCTGAGCTACCAAAGGTATAGGTTGGATTGTTAAGATTTAACACTGAAGCACCTACCCATAAATTTCTGGTACTGATGGCATTGGCCATAGGATCCATGTAATATGCGCCTGCACCAAAAATGCTATGAGTGGCAGTAACATTAGAACTTGGGATAGATGGATCGTTTGGAGCCAAAGGTTTAAGTTTAGTACCATTTAATCCTTTTTGCAACATGTTCATTTCAAAACCAACAGAAAATTTAGCGCCGCTTCTTAATGGAATGATACCAGCTGCATCTATCTTCATGTGGGTGCTGGATTCGTAACCAAGTTTATCGTTAATAAAACCGATACCAAGGCCTCCGTATTGAGTTACAGGGGCTGAAAATGAGAACATTTGAGTCTTTGGACCTACGCTTTTTGTAGCTGAAGGGTTTGGGTTTTGAGCATCTGGGTAAAACTCTAAAGTTCTATCCTCATACCCAAGGTATTGGTAATGCGACAAGGCTGAAACGCAAAACTTGTTACCTGAACCTGCCAAGGCCGGATTATACAACATTCTGTTGAATGCATAATGTGTTGTATAAGGATCTTGTTGAGCCTTCAATGGATTGCTAATAGCAAGCATTGACACACAAAATAGAGATAGTATAATTCTTTTCATTTTCTGGTTATTCGCTTCTGTAGGTTTTACAAATATGTACACATTAATTCAATATTCCAAATTTTTTTAAGCTTGGGTAAAATTGAAGCCTCAGGTGCTGAGTGATTTAAGTGTCGTTTTACAAGTTAAAAAGTTTGAATAATCCCGCTAAAGTAAGGCATAAAAAAACCCTGGGTATTGGGTACAATAGCCAGGGTTAAAAATTGTTATAAGTAACTGATTAGTAAGTGTTAATTCTTATACGCTTATTCAATTCTTCAACATCGTGGCGGAACTTTTTGTCGGTATCAATTAAGTCGTTAACCGTTTGACAAGCATGAATCACTGTAGAGTGGTCACGGTTGCCAAAGTGAGTACCGATGTTTTTCAAAGAAGCCTTAGTTAAATCTTTAGCAAAATACATAGCGATTTGTCTGGCTTGTACAATCTCTCTTTTACGTGTTTTAGACTTGACGCTATCAACACTAACATTGTAGAAATCACAAACCAATTTTTGGATGTAATCGATGCTGATTTCTCTTGTAGCATTTTTAACAAAGTTCTTCATCATTTGCTTGGCTAAATCCAAATCAATCTCTTTGCGATTAAGTGAACTTTGAGCCAATAATGAGATCAATGCACCTTCGATTTCTCTGATGTTGTTATCGACATTGTGCGCAATGTATTCAACCACTTCTCTGTGCAATGACACACCACTTTCGTAAGCTTTATTTTCTAAAATAGCGATACGGGTTTCGAAATCTGGAATGTTTAAATCTGCAGATAAGCCCCATTTGAATCTTGACAACAATCTTTCATCTACATCTTTAATATCTTTAGGTGCTTTATCACTGGTTAAAATGATTTGTTTGCCATTTTGATGTAAGTGATTGAAGATGGTAAAGAAGATCTCTTGTGTTCTTGTTTTTTGTGACAATTGGTGGATATCATCAATGATTAAAACATCTAAACTTTGATAGAAGTTTGTGAAATCATTTTGGTTATTCGCTTTAACTGATTCAACAAATTGATTGATGAATTTTTCCGCAGAAACATAAATAACAGTTTTGTTTTTGTTAACCTGTTTGATCATGTTACCAATGGCATGCACTAAGTGGGTCTTACCTAAACCTACTCCACCAAAAACCATTAAAGGATTGTAGGCTGTTCCTCCAGGGTTGTGCGCTACAGCCCAACCTGCTCCCCTAGCCAATCTGTTACACTCTCCTTCAATAAAATTGTCAAATGTGTATTTTGGATTTAACTGGGAATCAATTGGAATTTTTCTTAAACCAGGTATGATGAACGGATTCTTGATGTTGTTAGTAACATTCAATGGCAGATTCACTTCATTGGTAACTGGTTTCTTACTGCTACCAGTTGGCACATTGATGGTGTATGGGCCGTTACTTGGAGTGCTGTTCTCAACAATGATGTTGTATTCTAATTTGGCACCAACACCTAAAACCTGTTTAAGTGTTTTTTGCAATAAGGTTACATAGTGTTCTTCTAACCATTCATAAAAAAACTGACTAGGCACTTGAATGGTTAAAACTTTATTATCTAATTTAACAGCTCTGATTGGATCAAACCATGTTTTAAAACTTTGGGGATTCAAATTGTCTTTGATGATTTTTAGGCAATTCGCCCAAACAGATTCTGCGTTAAATTGTTGTCCACTCATGCTCATTATAAGTCGTTGTTTTTCAGTAGTTTATAAAATTGTGTAGGTTTTTGAATTCAGTTCTGAAATTAAGTTCAAAAAAAGTTACTAAAAAAATTTTTTTGAATTGTTTTTTAAGTTTTTTTTCGATTTTTTGTAGTGATTTCAGATGTCAATTTACGATGAAGTAATACTGCATAAAAAAAGTCTTATATAATTGTTGAAACAAGACTTTTTTAAAAGAATTCAACTAGCCTTTGTACTCACCAAAAACGTTGCGCAAAACGTCGGCAATTTCGCCTAATGTGGCATAAGATTCAACAGCATTTAATATGTGAGGCATTAAATTCACATCTGATTTCGCAGCTGTTGATAAGGCTTCTAAATGTTGAGCTACCATAGCCCCATCACGTTCATTTTTTAATTGCTGAAGTTTTTCAACTTGAACTTTTCGGATGGAATCATCAATTTTCAACAATGCAGTGTTATTAGATTCTGCTTGAACAAACTTATTCACACCAATAATGGTTTTTTCACCTTGTTCAATTTGTTTTTGATAAGCATAAGCGCTTTTAGCAATTTCATTTTGCATGTAACCTTGCTCAATGGCTTCAACACTTCCTCCCATGGCATCAATAATATTGATGTATTGATAAGCCAATTGTTCGATTTCATTGGTTAGTGCCTCCACATAGTAACTACCTCCCAATGGGTCAACAGTATGTGTAACCCCACTTTCAAAACCAATAACTTGTTGCGTTCTGAGGGCTAATCTGGCTGCAGATTCTGTAGGCAAACTTAAAGCTTCATCAAAGCCATTGGTATGTAAACTTTGAGTGCCCCCTAAAACAGCAGACAATGCTTGTAAAGTAACACGTATAATATTGTTATCAGCTTGTTGAGCTGTTAAGGTAGAGCCTCCTGTTTGAGTATGGAAACGCAACATTTGTGCTTGTGGATCAGTTGCCCCTAAAGACTTAGTGATATTAGCCCACATGCGTCTTGCCGCTCTAAATTTTGCCACTTCCTCAAACATATCATTGTGCGCATTAAAGAAAAACGATAAGCGCTTTGCAAACACATTGATGTCTAACCCTTTGTTTTGGGCTGCCAAAATATAGGCTTTACCATTGGCTAAAGTAAAGGCCAATTCTTGGGCAGCTGTGCTACCGGCTTCTCTAATATGATACCCAGAAATGGAAATGGTATTCCATTTTGGCACCTCTTGACTACAGTATTCAAAAATATCTGTAATGAGTCGCATACTTGGCTTAGGCGGATAAATATAAGTTCCTCTTGCCGCGTATTCTTTTAATATATCATTCTGAATGGTACCTGATATTTTTTGCAAATCAGCACCTTGTTTTTTCGCCAATGCTATATACATCGCTAACAAGGTAGACGCAGTTGAATTGATGGTCATGCTGGTAGTGATGTCTTGCAATTGAATCCCATTAAACAAGACTTCAATGTCTTTTAATGAATCAATGGCTACACCCACTTTACCAACCTCTCCTTCTGCATAAGCATGGTCACTATCGTATCCAATTTGCGTCGGCAAATCAAATGCAACAGACAAACCCATAGTGCCTTGTTTTAATAAATAATGGTAGCGTTTGTTAGATTCTTCTGCTGTGGAAAAACCTGCGTATTGACGCATAGTCCATAGCTTAGATCTATACATATCAGGACGAATCCCTCTAGTGAAAGGGAATTGACCAGCTAACTCAGCATTCAACTGCGCATACTGCGGTTGAATCTCAATACCACTATCATTTTTGATCTGTTTTTCCATTGGCTAGATCAAAGGTGGATTAAAAATATAAATTGATTTCGGCCTTCAAAAAATCAATGGCTTTTGAAGTTGGAATGGCATTATCAGCAATCATTCTATCAATGATGGCTTTTGATAAATCAACACCACTGGCATCAGATGGCAAGTGTTCGTATGTTTCATGCACTAACTGAATAACCTCTTCTTTAACCACTTTAATGATGTTCCATGCTTGATTACTAATATAAATTTGTTGAGACAAATTGTGCATGAATTCTTGATTCACTGAAGACTCCATTAAGTGTTTTAAACCTCTTGCAGTATTAGTGCCATCATTGTAGTTATTGATTAAAGATTGAGGACTGATGCGCTCTAAAAACAAAATCATACGTTCATATGCTTGCAATTTAAGCGGTGTTAACATGCTAGCATTTTGTTTTCTGATTTCCAATTGCATTCTATTAGAATGATCTTCCATCACCTTATTGATGATCACATAACATACAGCAAGCACGATCAATGCAGGAATGATAAACTTTAGTATTTCTAAAACGTCATGAATAAGTGGATCCATTTGGGCAATGCAATTTTGAGAATTGCAAATGTATTAAAAATTACTTTTAAACAAGCAGACTCAAACAAAATTATTTTGGTCTTAATAATCAATGAATTAATAGAAGATAAGGCTTAGTTATTGAAAGTTTATTGGTATTTTGCAGAGCATTGACAACAACCCAAAACATAAAGATTGCACTTGAGTCGATCAAAGACAATAAATTAAGAACAGTCATTACTTGCCTGATCATTACGATTGGAATTGCTGCCTTGGTAGGCATGCTTACAGCTGTTGATGGCATTGAAGCTGGCCTTAGTAACACTTTTCAAAAAATGGGTAGTAACACGTTTAACATTCGCAACCGAGATGGTGTAATTCGTTTTGGAGGTGGTCGAGAAAAACGAGTGGAATATGTGCCCATTACATTTGCACAAGCACAACAATTTAAACAACGTTTTGAAATTCCTGCGGTGGTAGCATTGAGCACCAACATTTCAATGAATGCAACCTTCAAACATGGCTCTGAAAAAACCAATCCTAACATTAGGGTCTTGGCCATTGACGAAAACTATTTATCCGTTACGGGAACAGAGTTAAGTTTTGGAAGAAACTTTACCAGCAACGAGGCCAACACAGGCTGCAAAAGCATCATAATTGGTAAAGACATTGCTGAAACCCTATTCAATAAAGTGGATGCTGTTGGCAAAAAAGTGCAATTTGGCACAGCTCAATACGAGGTCATTGGTATTTTAAAAAGCAAAGGCAGCAGCATGAGTATGGGCATGGGCGGAGAAGACCGTATGGCTTACATTACAGTAACCGAAGCCAAAGGACAATACCTGAATTCCAACAACAGTTTCAATATTTCCGTAGCAGTAAGCTCCATTAAAACGTTGGATCTGGCAGTTTACGAAGCCTATTCTGTTTTCAGAAGCATACGTCAATTGAGCATTGGTGCAGAAGACAACTTTAGTGTTGTTAGAAGTGATTCTATTACAGCCAAATTGAAAGACAATTTAGCCTCCATAAAAATTGCGGCCACACTGATTGCCATAATCACTTTAATAGGTGCTGCTATCGGCTTAATGAATATTATGTTGGTGAGTGTTACAGAAAGAACCAAAGAGATTGGCACTAGAAAAGCCTTGGGCGCAACCCCACAAATGATCAAGACTCAGTTCTTAACAGAAGCTGCCGTTATATGCCAAATTGGTGGATTGGGCGGCATATTATTAGGCATACTTTTAGGCAATTTAGTGTCTATGGTTATGAAATCAGGCTTTATTATGCCTTGGCCATGGATCATATTAGCCGTTGTTGTTTGTTTTGTAGTTGGAATAGTGGCTGGTTTATTACCTGCCTCAAAAGCTGCAAAATTGGCCCCAACAGAAGCCTTGCGTTACGAATAATACTATTCAAATACTTTGCTGCCTACCCTGATTAAATTACTACCAGCAGCAACCGCAATGGCGTAATCGCTGCTCATTCCCATTGACAAAACACTCAATCGATGCATCTCTTTTAGTTCATCATAAAGTGATTTCAAAGATGAAAATTCAGATCTAATTTGTTCGGCATTGTTGGTTAAACTGGCCATCCCCATTAGGCCAATTATATTGACATGGGGCCAAGAGCCCGCTTGTTTAGCTTGCAAAATAGCTTTGCATTCATTAGTATCCATTCCAAATTTTGTCTCTTCTTGAGCTATGAATAGCTGCAATAAACAATCGATTATACGGTTGTGTTTACTGGCTTGTTTGTCTATTTCTGACAAGAGTTCCTTAGAGTCTACGCTTTGAATACAATGAATAAATTCAGCAATGTGTTTAACTTTATTGCTTTGCAAATGCCCAATTAAATGCCACTGAATATCGTTTGGCAATGCTGCTTTTCGCTCTAGTAAAGCTTGGACTCGGTTTTCAGCAAAATGTCTTTGACCGGCTGCATAGGCTTGTTTAATGTTTTCAATATTTCGGTATTTAGACACTACCACCAATTGAACTGCTGGGCCTATTTCAGATTGTATCTTAGATATGTTTTGCGCAATCATTATATTTGCAAAGTTAATGAAAGCCATTTGTTTTTATACTGTCTGCTTGAGCTTAATATTGGGCTGCCAACCTAAACATGCCCAAGTTAAGAATAAACCAGTATGGGTGATTGATGAAACAAAAATGGTTGACATCATTGTTGATCTTCGTATAGCAGATGCTGCTACCTATATCAATTCTCATGGCCCAGCAAGAGACAAAAAAGCAGACATTACCTTTATCATGAAAAAACATCATACCACAGATAGTGTGTTTGTTAAAAGCCATGATTATTATGCTCAACATCCAGAAGTTGCTGCTAATATTTATGAAAGGGTGATTGATAAAATCAGTGAAATACAAGCCGAAAATGCAGATGGCCAATAAGCATTCGTCTCAAAACTATCCGAATACGATAGAAGAAAAACTTGGCATAGAGTCGGTTAAACAACAATTAGCCAAATCATGCCACAGTGAAGCGGCTCAGAAAATTATTGCCAACAACCCTTTCTATACAAAAGTTGTTGACATACAAGCGCAAATAGAACTAATTGATGCATTGATCAATTGCTTGCAAACAGGTGAATTCTTGGAATTCCCTGATCAAGCAGAATGGATGATTGAATGCCTTCAAAAAACTTCAGTGGCTAATCAGATGCTGACTGAAGAAGAACTATTTGTTTTACTGATTGCCTTAAAGCAAGTTCAACACAACTGGCAGATCATTCACAATAAGCAAAGCCTTCATCCAGCACTATACAATACTTTCGGGCAAATTGACAGCGTAGCTAATTGCATTCAAAAACTTGATCAATTATTAGATGCCGAGGGCCAGCTTAAGCCCAATGCTTCAGACAGCCTCTGGCAAATCAACAAGGCCATTCAAAGTAAAGAGAAAGAGGTTAGAACAAGCTTGATCAAGAAGTTTGAACACGCTAAAAAAAACGGTTGGGCTGGTGACACTGAAATCACAATTAGAAATGAGCGCTTGGTAATCCCCATCATTGCTGAACACAAGAAAAAAATCAATGGTTATGTGCACGATGATAGTCAAAGTGGAAAGTTCTTATACATTGAACCCATTGAATGTTTTGAAGGCAATAATGCTTTAAAGGAATTACACCTCGATAGAAAGAAAGAAATTGAAGTCATTTTGAAAGCAACGTGTGCATGGCTTGCGCCTTTCAGAGTTTTACTTCAAACACATCTGCAAAACAGCATTAATTTGGATGCGCTTCACGCGAAAGCCCAATGGGCCATTCAACTTAAATGCACCAAACCAAAAGCGGTAACAGCTCATGACGACACCCACCTGATCGATGCACGCCATCCCCTACTCGACCTTCAATTGAGCAAAGACAATCAAAAGATTGTCCCCTTACAATTTCATTTTAAAAAGGGGAATAGCTTGTTGTTGATTTCTGGCCCTAATGCAGGTGGCAAGAGCATCGCTTTAAAAACCATTGGCATGTTGCAATACTTGTATCAAATGGGTTTACCTATTCCTGTATCGCCAGACAGTCAGCTGTCCGTTTACAAACAAATTTTCATAGACATTGGCGATAACCAATCCATTGAGAACCATTTAAGTTCTTATAGTAGTCATTTGAATACCATGCAGCATTTTATGCAAAAGGCTAACCAAGACACCTTGTATTTAATTGATGAAATTGGCAATGGAACAGACCCAAGCATAGGTTGCGCCATTGCACAAGCCATACTTGAACAACTGATAGAACAAAAGGCAATTGGTATAGTGAGTACGCACTATGGTCAATTGAAAACCTGGGCCAGTCAGGCTAAAGGGGCTCAAAATGCCCGTATGTTATACGATGTTCAAAAACTACAACCTTTGTTTATATTAGAGCCAGACAAAGCAGGGTCTTCTTTTGCCTTAGAAGTAGCCTCTAAAGTGGGGATTCAAGACCAAATCATTCAAAGAGCTAAATCCATTAACAAGCAACAAAAAGCATTTGATTTAGAACATTTGATCACTGAAAATGAACTGCAAAAACAAACTTTAAAAGACCAACAAGAGCGCATTGAGTCAAAAGAAAAATCGCTTGAAAAATTAATTCATGATTACCAAGCTTTAAAAACGGATTTGAACGCGTATAAGTCTAGCATATTAAAAGATGCTAAAACCAAAGCTCACCATATTATTGAAGAGGCCAATCAAAAAATTGAGGCCACCATCAAACACATACAAGAAACAAAAGCTCAAAAGCAAAGCACAAATAAAGTGCGTAAGCAATTAAGCCAGTTCAAAGCCCATTTAGAAGCCGAAATAGAGCAAACACCAATAACGGTTTTACCTGACACCAACTTCAAAAAAGGTATGACCGTTAAACATGTCTCTCAAAGTGTGAGTGGTGAAATTATAGACCTCAAAAAAAACAAAGCATTGGTTTTGTTTGACTCTGTAAAAATATGGTTGCCCTTGAATGAACTTCAAGTCGCTAAAGCGAATATAAAACACCAGCCAAAGACAGCAACTTTTAATGTTGACCTTTTCAATAAACAAACGCAATTCAGAGCTGAAATAGATTTAAGAGGCATTAGAGGCGAAGAGGCCATGAAGCAACTAGACAATTGGATCAACGATGCCCACAGTCTTGGCATGAGTAGTTTGAGAGTGGTTCATGGCAGAGGATTTGGCATTTTGCGTAAATTGATTGTTGACTACTTAACCCATTCGAAGTTGGTCAAGCATTATGAACATGAGACAGAGCAATTGGGTGGCGATGGGGTTACCATCATTACGCTTTATTAAATTTATTGCACCAAGCTGCCCGTTAAAGACAACAACTGGGTTTCAGCAACCTTAAGCGCCAACAAGTTAATGGATTGTCTGTAAACAGCCGTTTCATATGTGGTTTGCGCCGTTTTAAGATCCAACAAGGTATTTTGGCCTAACTTAAAACGCTCTTGCATTAAGCTTAAAAAAGCGGATGCTGTTTTGACAGACTCAGTATTCAACACATGTTGCGTTTTTGCTAATTCATAATCCAACCAAGCTTGCTGAAAAGTCAACTGAACCGATTGCAAAGTATTGTCTTTTGATAACTCCGCTATTTTGACTTGAGTCTGAGCATTTTTTATTGAGTGTTGAAGATTTGATCCAGCATAGATTGGCATAACCAATGAAATCCCTGCCTGTGGCCCAATGCTTTGATTGTACAATGAAAACCCTGCGTTGCTTTGACTGAGTGAATAATTATAGGCCCCATTTAATTTGATTAAAGGCCAAAGTCCTGCTTGGGTCTCTTTTTGTGTAGCTTTGGCAATTTGAACTTGCACATCAGCAAAGGCCAAAGCCTGATTCTGAGCCAACAATGAATCCAATTGCGAACGGCGCATGGTGGCTACTTGCCATTGTTCAGCATCCACATTGTATTGTGTTGCTATTGGCTGATTCATTAAAGCATTCAATTGAGCATAGGCTTGATCAATGTAACGTTGTTGACTCAAGATTTGAATAGCCTGTTCCTCTTTTTGTAGCTGGGCAAGGTATTCATCTGCTTGATTGGCTATCCCTGCAATGCGTCTGTTTTTAACCAAATCCAGGCGTTCTTGACTAAGCGTATCAAGGTGTTTTAAGACCTTCAAATAATGAATTAACTGACAGAGCTGACTGTATTGCACCACCACTTTTGCCACCACATCTTGTTGTATCATTTTCAATTGTGTCTTAGCCGCTTGGTCAAGGTAATTGAGCTTGTTTTTAGTCGCATACATTTTAGCCCCATCAAACACAGTATACGATAATTGAACAGCAGCTATACTGCTTTGATTTTGTACCCCTTGTTTTTGAATGAGTGTTCCATTGGTAAACTCTTGTTTAATATTGGTAACTGAAGGCGTATGATTGGCTTGAATTTGTATACTCGGCAATTGACCCGCATTACCAGGTGTATTGTTATTATGTGCAATCACAACAGATTGTTCATACTTTTTGATGTCTAAATTCTGAGTCAAAGCCTTAGCCACAGCTTGCTCTAAAGTCAAAGTGTTTTGTGCGCTTAGCAATGGCGCAACAAAACCCAATAGGCAATTAATTAGTATCTGTTGGATGGTCATGTTGTTTTGATTTTGAAATGAAAAGATATACCGTTGGCACAATCAACAAGGTTAAAATTAGGGAAAAGACTATGCCACCTACCACCACAACCCCTAAAGGCACACGTGAAGTGGAGGCTGCCCCTAAAGACAGGGCTATGGGCAAAGCCCCTAAAGCAGTGGCCAAACTGGTCATTAAAATGGGGCGCAATCGCTGAACAGAGGCTTCCAAAATGGCGGATAATTTATCCATACCCTCTCTTTGTTTTTGATTGGCAAATTCTACAATTAAAATCCCGTTTTTAGTCACTAAACCAATGAGCATAATCATGCCAATTTGAGAGAAAATATTCAAGGTACCATGGGTTAACCATAAAGACAATAAGGCCCCTAACAAAGCCAATGGGACTGTCATCATGATCACAACTGGATCAATGAAGCTTTCAAACTGAGCCGCTAAAACCAAATAGATTAAGACCAAAGCTAAAATAAAGGCAAACGAGGTGTTTGATGAACTTTCTTTAAAATCTCGGGAAGGGCCACTCAATGAAGAGGAGAACGATTCATCTAACAAAGAATCGGCAATACCTTGCATGGTTTTAACGCCATCGCCTATGGTTTTACCAGGCGCTAATGAGGCCGAAATGGTGGCGGATTTGTAACGGTTGTAATGGTATAATTGAGGTGGATTAGACCTTTCCTCTGTTATAATTAATTGATCTAAGCCTATGAGTTGTCCTTGGTCATTTCTGACATATAATTCAGACAACACGCTGGGTTGATCTCTAAAATCACGAGCCGTTTGGCCTATAATTTGGTATTGACGGCCATTCATAATAAAATACCCCATTCTTCCGCCACTCAGTGCACTTTGTAATGTTTGTGCAACATCCTTAACATGCACTCCCAAAGCGCGCGCCTTAAGCCTATCAATTTGAATGGCCAATTCTGGCTTATTGAACTTCAAATTAGCATCCACCATTTGGAAGGTTTCTTGTTTGCGAGCGGCTGCTAAGAACCTTGGCAATACTTGTTTGATTTTATCGAAGTCTAAATTTTGAATAACGAACTGAACTGGTAATGAGCCTCTTGATCCAAAGCCAACACTAATGGTTTGTTCTTGCACCAAAAACACACGGGCATCATTCATTCGAGCAATGCCAGCATTCACGCGTTCAACTACTTGTTCCTGAGATTGTGAGCGTTGACTAGGATCAACTAATACTACTCGACCAAATGAACTGTTGGTACCGCCATTTGAAAACGCATTGTTTGTAGAGGCAAAAACAAAAGCCCTTTCAGGTATACTATCGTAAAAGTAATCAGCTAAACCTTGGGTGTAGCTGTCCATAAAATCAAAGGCGGTGCCTTCAGGCGCTGTGGCATTAAATCTAAATTGAGATTTGTCTTCTAAGGGCGCCAATTCTGATGGCAACAGTTTAAACACCATCACCAAAGACACTGCACATACCAACAAAGTTCCGAGCGCTAACCACTTGCGTTGTATTGCCCAATCCAATAAGGCTTTGTATTTGTTTTCTAGACCTTTGAAAAAAGGCTCTGTTGCATGATAAAAACGAGAGGGCTTATGTTGTTTTTTTGACAACAAAACGTTTAAAACAGGTGTAAGGGTTAAAGATACAAAAGCCGAAATTAACACGGCTCCTGCAATGACTATCCCGAACTCTTTAAACAATGAGCCTACAAACCCTTGAATAAAGACTATTGGCAAGAACACAACCGCCAAAGTAATAGAGGTTGAAATAACTGCAAATACAATTTCTTTAGAGCCTTGTATGGCCGCTTGTTTAACACTTAAACCCGCTTCTAATTTGCGGTATATATTTTCCGTTACAACAATGCCATCATCTACCACCAAACCTGTGGCTAACACGATTGCTAACAAACTCAATACGTTGATGCTGAATCCAGCAACATACATCACAAAGAAAGCGCCAACCAAAGAGACGGGAATATCAATTAATGGTCTGAAGGCTAAACTCCAATTTCTAAAAAACAAAAACACCACTAAAACAACTAGCAAGAGTGCCACCACTAAGGTTTCTTCTACTTCTTTAATGGCGCGTTTAACATTTTCTGTATTGTCTAAAACAACGGTGAATTCAATATCCTCATATCCTTTTTGTTGTTTAACATCATTCAATCTTTTGTAAAACTCATCTGAGATATTGACAAAGTTAGCCCCCGGTTGCGGCGCAATACCCAAGGCCACAGAATTGACCCCATTTAATCTGAAACCCACTTCTTCTGACTCCCCTCCTAAGCGCACATCAGCCACATCACCCAAGCGCACTATGCCCAAGGCATCTTGTTTGAGAATAACCTGTCTGAAATCATCTTCGGTGCTGAGCCTGCCCATAGTTCTCACCACCAACTCTGTTTGATGGCCGTATATTTTACCCCCTGGCAACTCCACATTCTCTTTATCTAGGGCTGATTTAACATCGGCTACAGTTAATTGATGCGCTTGCAATGCTTGTGGGTTATACTCTATGCGCATGGCATAGCGTCTTAAACCAAATACATTTACTTGACTGACTTCAGGTATGGTTTGAAATTTTTCTTGTAGAACCGTTTCAGCAAAATCACTCAGTTGTATGGCAGATTTTTCTTTGCTTTGAACCGATAGAATGATGATCACATCACCACTGGCGTCAGTCTTACTCACCACTGGTGGTGCATCTATATCTGCAGGCAATTGCTTAATGGCTTGAGACACTTTGTCGCGCACATCACTGGCGGCGGCATCTAAATCAACCCCCAAATTGAATTCAACCGTTATGGAACTACTTCCTTGATTACTATTAGAAGTGATGGTTCTAATACCTTGTATGCCATTGATGGCTTTTTCTAATGGCTCAGTAATTTGGCTCTCTATGATATCAGAATTCGCCCCTGTGTAATTGGTTTTAACCGTAATGTTCGGCGGATCAATGGCAGGATATTCTCTTACACTAAGAAACTTATAGGCCACAGCTCCAAACACCAAAATAATGATGCTACAAACAATAGCAAATACTGGCCGCTTGATACTAAACTCTGCAATAGACATATTAGTAAGTTCTAAATTTTTGAATGCTTACCTCAGCCTTCGGTTTCAAATATAAAATACCACTCACCGCAAAGGTATCCCCAACATTTAAACCTGATACAATTTCGATATTATCGGTGCCGCGGTAGCCTGTTTCAACCACTGTCATTTGAACCACCCCATTGTGAATGACTGCTATCTTTTTATTTCTGGCATCTGGAATTACAGACTGTGTAGGCACTAAAATACTGGCTTTGTTTTTAGCAACATCCAAAACCACTTTCACAAATGCACCAGGAGACAAATGGCTTTCTGCAGATTGGATCATAGCTCTTACTTGCACATTCTGAGTACCAGACTCTACCCTTGGCTCTATGGCAATTACTTTGGCCACTGTTTGCCCTTGATTGAATTTTACCTGAACAGTATTGCCTACTTTTAAAGTAGAAGCTTGCTGCTCGGGCAATACAAAATCAACCTTAAGTTGCGCCTGTTCTTGTAATGTTGTGATAATGGTTTGAGGCGTCAACATTGCGCCCAAACTGATTCTTCTGAGACCAATCACGCCATCAAAAGGCGCTCTGATCTCTGTTTTTTTTATCATGGATTTGATGTAATCCAGGTCTGCTTCTAAGCTTAGTTTTTGACTTAATGCGGCTTCGTAATCTTGTTGATTAATCCCTTTGACATCGTAGAGCGTTTTAAGTCTTTTTTCATTGCCTTGAGCAATGTTTAATTGGGCGCTTACTTTACGCAACTGCGCTTGCAAATCATCGTCATACAACTTCACCAATAATGTACCTGCCTTAACCATTTTACCTTCAGGTATATTGATTGAAACCACTCTTGCGCTTAATTCTGATTGAATATCAACTTGCTGATTGGATTGAATAATCCCATTGGCCTCAACGGTTTGTTGAAAGGGACTTAACACAGCAATACTGGCATCGATTGCAATTGGCCCTTTGTTGCCAGCATTGGCTTGTTTGCTTTTGTCGACAGCCGGTTTACACGCTGCAAAAACCAAGACAAACAAACAAGTATAATAGAATAAACGCATGATGATTTAGAACAACAAATGTACTCTAAAAGCTTAATAAAATAAGGGCTATAGAAAAAAAATATAAGCTAGAAAACCTGCTTATAAACTCCAGTATTCCATATCAGTGAACTGACCTCTGTACATGCCTTTTAAGTCAAGTACGAAGGCGTTGTTATGACAAATACTTTTGAAGAAATCTTCATTAAAAGATTTATATTCTTTATGGCTTACAGCCGCAATTACACCATCGTAACCTTTGCCTATAGCAGGGGCTAAATGAAAGCCATATTCTTCAAATACTTCTTCAGAATCGGCGCGAGGATCTACTACCTCAACATCAACACTGTAGCTTTGAAGTTCTTTAACAATATCTACAATTTTCGAATTTCTGATATCGGCAACATCTTCTTTAAAGGTAGCACCCAATATCAAAATTTTAGCGTCTTTAATAGACTTATCATTACTGATGAGCTTCTTGATGGCTACTTGAGCAATGTGGGCGCCCATCATATCATTGGTATAACGACCTGCTGCTATTACCCTTGGGTGCAAACCCAACTCAGTTGCTTTGTAGGTTAAGTAGTATGGATCAACACCAATGCAATGCCCTCCCACCAAGCCAGGACTGAATTTTAAAAAATTCCATTTGGTACCGGCAGCTTCGATTACATCATAGGTATTGATATTGAGCTTATCAAAAATCAAACTCAATTCATTCATTAGAGAAATGTTTAAATCTCTTTGAGTATTCTCTATAATCTTTGCCGCTTCTGCCACTTTTATACTTGGCGCTTTATGTATTCCAGCTGTAATAATGGAACCGTATAATGAGGCAATTTCTTCAAGGCTTTCCGCATCACTACCAGATACAATTTTTAAAATCTTGGTTAAGGTGTTGACTTTATCGCCCGGATTGATGCGCTCCGGTGAATACCCCACCTTAAAATCCGTATTGAATACCAGGCCACTTTCAGCTTCCATTACTGGAATACAATCTTCCTCAGTACAACCTGGGTAGACTGTAGACTCAAACACCACATAATCGCCTTTCTTTAACACCTTACCAACTGTAGTTGATGCACCAATTAATGGCTTCAAATCTGGGTTTTTGCCATCATCAATCGGTGTAGGAACAGCAACTATATAAAATTGGCAGGTCTTGAGGTCTTCCAAATTGGCAGAGAATGTAATATCGCATCCATTAAAAGCCTCACTGCTGAGTTCTTTACTTGGATCCTCTTGGCGATTAAGCATATCCACTCGCTTTTGATTGATATCAAAGCCCAAGACTTTGTATTTTTTAGCAAATTCAAGTGCCAAAGGCAAGCCTACATACCCCAGTCCAATGACTGCAATTTTAGAAGTTTTGTTTTGAATGTCTGAGAATATGCCCATAGCACGCCTGATTGTGAGCGGGCAAAAATAGGGTTTAAAAGCACAAAATCAAAATCCTTACTGGGCTGATTTCGGCCCCCAAGTATGTGTTTTTATATCATACACTACACCATTGCCAGGAAACTCAATCCATTCATCTTGGGCCTTCTCTGGTTCGTAGTCTGAAAGTGGTTGGTGATTAATTGCTAAATCAAACAACACATCAGATTTTTCAACCAATTGCTCAGGTAACATTTTCCATGTCCAAAACAACTCTTCAAAACTCTCTGCTTGGATACCACCATCTGGCAAACGTTTAAAGCGCATACAAACAGCACTGTATTTGTTGTGCTTTAAACTTGGCTCTAAACGCTTTACTATACAATATTCATAACCATCATTGCACTTGGCATAATGTGTAAATGCATATAGCTTTTCTTTTTTTTGCTCACTGTAATAGGCCTTGTAAACCGCATTAAATCGATTGGCAAATGGAATGCTGTCTGCGCGTTTGGCAATATAAGGCATGATGCTGTCGAGTAATGAATCTTTAGGCAACACTTCGCTTTTGCGTATTGAATTTTGACATGCCACCAATGCTATTACACAGAAACAAAATAATATCGATTTCATAACTGCAAATGTATTGGCTAATGCAGGCAAAAACATCAATTTAAATTTGCCAATTAGTTAAGCCATTGTTAATAGGATTCTAATAAGATGATGTTGCAAATAGATGAATTGATTTAAAATTTCTATTGCCTTAAAGTCTTGATAAAACAGAATACTTTATATTTGCTTGTGCTTTGGTACTTATCTATCCCTAAGTGGATTCAAAAATGTTTTCCGAGTTTAGTTTGGCAAGCGCCAAGTACTAAAGAAGCCGTAGTTTATTTAACTTTTGACGATGGCCCCCACCCTGAAATCACACCTTGGGTACTCAATGAACTCAAGCAAAGGGGCTTAAAAGCCAGCTTTTTTTGTGTGGGAGACAATGTTAGAAAATTCCCTGAAACCTATCAGCAAATTTTGAATGAAGGGCATATAACCGGCAACCATACTATGCACCACATGAAAGGTTGGTCAAACAGCACAGAGACTTATACTCAAAACACGACAGAAGCTGCTCAGTACATTAAAAGCAAATTATTCAGACCACCATATGGGCGCATCAGCAGAGCGCAAATCAAAGCTTTATTGCCAGAATACACCATAGTTATGTGGAGCTTATTATCAGGTGACTTTAATCCTCAACTCAACATACCAAAAGCGCTAAATCAAATAAAACGCAAAACCCAAAATGGCAGTATTGTGGTATTTCATGATTCTATCAAATCAGAGGCTCAAATGAAACAATTGCTTCCAGACTACCTAGATTATCTAATAGCCAACGCATACACATGCAAGACCTTATAAACAACAGTTTATTTTACGCCAGTATTGTTGTCAGTGCTGCCTACTTAATCATATTAGTAATGTATTGGTATGTATTAAAAAACTTGCATACTAAAAGTACTGAAACTATAACTATTTGGCCAAAGATATCCATACTAATTGCGGCTCGAAATGAGGCAGACAACATCTTACATTGCCTTAACAGTATTGAAGCACTTGATTATCCAAAAGATCAATTGCAAATCATTGTTGGTAATGACCAAAGTCAAGATGATACAGGTTTAATCATTGCCAATTTTATTACCAATAAACCTTATTATAAGTTAATTCATTTAAACGGCAGTGAATACCCTCAAACCAAAGGCAAAGCAAGGGTATTGGCATGCTTAGCAGACAGCGCAGATGGCGACTACTTGCTCATAACCGATGCTGATGTAATTGTGCCCAGCTCTTGGGCTAAAACAATGGTCAATCAAATGCTTGTTCAAAATGCAGATATGATTGGCGGTGTAACCAATATTCAAACCAAGCGTTTCTTCTTACAATTCCAACACATAGACTGGTTGTATTTTATGGGTATAATCCATGCTTTTGGTCAATTTGGAAAACCCTTAACTGTAGTTGGCAATAATATGGCGCTTTCTAAAAAAGCCTATCTGAGCACAGGTGGTTATGGTGAAATTCCCTTCAGCATAACAGAAGATTATGCCCTGTACAAAGCTGTAAAAGCGAAGGGTTACAAAGTAGCGATGCATTTTCATAAAGATGTGATGGTACTCACCCATCCAATTGACAGCCTTAAAGGTTTATTAAAACAACGCAAACGCTGGCTTACTGGCGGCTGGGACCTGCCTTTGTATTACCACATCATGATTGCTGTTTTTGGTGCATGGTATTTTGCCTTGCCCATTTTATGGTTGATTCATTGGCCTTGGGCTTTGGGTTTATTACTCGTCAAAAACGCTTTGCAATTAGCCCATTTTTATTATTTACACAAACACCTTGAGCAACGCATGAACCATTGGGGCCATATGCTATTGTACGATTTGTATTTGGGATTCGTTATTCCACTTACGGCCATCTATTTTTTATTGCCTTTCAAAAACCAATGGAAAGGCCGCACCTACTGATCAGATAATCCAATAATTGCGTATTTTCGCAAGGTGAATATCAGTCAGATGATAGCCGCCAGATTGGCCTTGAGTAAGCACAAAAGTTTTGCTGCGCTGATTATACGTTTGGCATGGGTGGGTGTTGGATTGAGCGTAACAGTTATGATCATAGCCATTGCTATTGTTGTTGGCTACAAAAAACAAATCACAGAAAAAGTAACGGGCTTTAACGGTGAAATCGAAGTGCATTCAACTGGTACTTCTGGTAATTTTGACTATGTACCATTTGACGACAAAGATTCTGTTCAAAAAGCACTCAAGCAATTTGCTTTTGTAAAGCAAGTCGGTGCAGTCATGTCAAGACCGGCTATTTTAAAAACTGAAAACGAGTTAGAAGGCATTGTTTTTAAAGGCATAGGTGCCCAGTATGACACCAATTATTTATCAGCTCATTTGGTGGAAGGTAGCCTTCCTAAAGTATATGACAGCTTGCGCAAGCGCGACATCATTGTATCAAAATTGATTGCCTCAAAACTACAGTTGCACATCAACGACCAAGTTAAAATCTATTTCATCAATCAACCCCTAAGGGTAATTCCTTGCAAAATAACTGGACTATACGAAACAGGGCTTGAAGACAATGACCAAGTGTTTGTTATTGGCAGCTTAAAAGAAATGCAAAGAATCTTTGCTAAAAAGCAAAATCAAATTACCCATTACGAAATTCACTGCAAAGATCTCAAACAAATTCCAGATTATACTAAAACTTTAAACCAGGCAATTCCACAAGAATTGTATGCTGAAAGTTTAATGAGTTTGAATCCACAGATTTTTCAATGGTTAGAATACCTTGACCAAAACATTATTATCATTTTGAGTTTAATGGCAATTGTGGCTTGTATCAATATGATTACCGCCCTTTTAATCTTAATCATTGAACGCACCAATATGATTGGTATTTTGAAAGCTTTAGGCAGTCGCAACCAAGTCATTAAAAGCATTTTTTTTAGACACGCCCTATACATTTTAGGTCTAGGCTTATTGACAGGCAACTTAATTGGCATTGGTCTGGCATGGCTTCAAAAAACCTTTCAAATCATCAAGCTTGATCAAGCAACTTACTATTTGAGTTATGTGCCCATTGAGCTCAACGCTTGGCATATCCTCTTAGTCAATTTAGGCACCATCATAGTTTGCAGTATAGCCCTCTTGCTGCCCATTCAAATGGTGAGTAAAATCGAACCTGTTAAAGCCATACAATTTCAATAAATCTAATCCATGAACCGTTCCTTTATCATTAAGTTTTCATGTGTCAATAATTTAAGCGATGCTCGATTTGCTGCTGGCAGTTGGGCTGATTTAGTGGGCTTTAATTTTGACCCAAACCATCCGCAATACATAGAACCAAACAAAGCCAAAGACATTATTCAATGGTTAAGTGGCGTAAAAATAGTGGCAGAATTTGGTCAGCAACCTGTATCATGGATACAAGACATAACAGGCTTATTAAACATTCAAACCATACAAATTCCGAGTGATCACGAAGCCACACAGACTCTTAAATCATTAGGGTACAATTTAATTGGTCGATTTGAAAACAGCCTGCATTTACCAGAAGGATTTGACCTTGCCATATGCAGCAATCCGAATGATTATGAGGTTTTACAAAAGCAATACACAACGCTAATTGAGTCTTCTGAACAATTCAACCCTGAGCTTATGGATGGCGTGTGTTTTATAGGTGAACTTGAAGAAAAACCAGGCACCAGAAACCATCAATCATGGCATGAACTTATTGAGCAGTGGGAGCAGGCTCAGTAAAGGAAAATTTCAAATATTTAATTTGAATGTCTTTTGAACGCCAAAGATTTTCATAGTATGTTTTAATACTTAGGGCTGGCGGCATAGGATCTAAATCATCAATATTCATAACCACTTCGTGCAATTGAACCGGCAAAGGTTTAATGGTTTCTAGTGTGTATTGGAACAACAAATCGCTATCGGTTTTGAGGTTAATGAATTGCCCAGGCGATAACAACTGCACATACTTTCCTAAAAATTGTGGACTGGTTAAACGCTGTCTTGCTCTAGGTTTTTGTGGCTGTGGATCAGGGAAAGTGATCCAGATTTCAGAGACTTCTCCCGGCGCAAAATACTCTAACAAAAAATCAATTTGTATGCGAATGAAAGCCACATTATTGAGGCCATTATCAAGTGCAAACTTTGCGCCCTGCCACATACGAGCAGCTTTTACATCAATGCCAATAAAATTTCTATCGGGATACAACTGCGCCAAACCAACTGTATATTCCCCTCTTCCACAAGCCAGTTCTAAAGTAATCGGGTTTTGATTCTTAAACACTGTTTCATGCCATTTGCCCTTGAATTGATTGCGCGCATCAAAGGTGTTTGGAAAGGTATTATAAGCATTGAATTTTTTGAGTTTATTTTTCGCCATAAAAATTTTGGCAAATGTAAACTTTTTTGGGTTTATCCTTTGGTTTGGCAATTCAGTAAACATCAATTATTTTTGCCTTTCAAAAACAAGCAAAATGAGAGAAATTCAGTTCAGAGAAGCCCTAAGAGAAGCCATGAGCGAAGAAATGCGCCGCGATAGCCGTATTTTCTTAATGGGCGAAGAAGTAGCAGAATACAATGGAGCCTACAAAGTGAGCCAAGGTATGTTGGCCGAGTTTGGTGCCAAACGTGTAATTGATACCCCTATTGCTGAATTGGGTTTTGCAGGTATAGCAGTTGGTGCTGCTACAAATGGTTTAGTGCCCATTGTTGAATTCATGACCTTCAACTTTTCATTGGTCGCCATTGACCAAGTCATTAATGCTGCCGCTAAAATGAACAGCATGTCTGGTGGTCAATACAAATGCCATATGGTATTCAGAGGCCCAACAGGTAGTGCTGGTCAGTTAGGCGCTCAACACTCACAAAATTTTGAAAACTGGTATGCGAATACCCCAGGATTAAAAGTAGTAGTACCTTCTAATCCATATGATGCAAAAGGTTTATTGAAAGCGTCTATCAGAGATGGCAACCCAATTATCTTCATGGAAAGCGAACAAATGTATGGTCTTAAAGGTGAAGTACCTGAAGAAGAATACATTCTTGAACTAGGTAAAGCCCATATCGTTAAAGAGGGCAGCGATGTCACTATCGTTTCTTTTGGCAAAATGATGTTGAGAGTATACGAAGCTGTGGCTGCCTTAGAAGCCGAAGGCATGAGTGTTGAAGTAATTGACCTTAGAACAGTTAGACCAATTGATCACGAAACCATTGTTAACTCTGTTAAGAAAACCAACAGAATAGTAATTGTTGAAGAAGCATGGCCACTAGCCTCAATCAGCAGTGAAATCACCTACCAAGTTCAAAAGCACGCCTTTGACTATTTAGATGCTCCTATAAGAAGAGTATGTAGTCAAGACGTTCCATTGCCATATGCCTCAACCTTGGTTGAAGCCTACTTGCCTAGCGTTAGTAAAATTGTAGAAGCGGCTAAATCAGTTGCCTACAAAAAAGCTTAATTATAATTTATTTATGTCCGTATTATCTCAATACCAGCACACGGTATGTGAACGCTTTATGCGTTATGTTCAAATAGATACAGAAGCAGATCCACATTCTGAAACCCAACCCTCTTCGATGAAACAGAAAGACTTGAGCCAACTTTTGGTTCAAGAGTTGGAAGCTATGGGGCTGACTGAAATCGTAATGGACGAACATGGCTATGTGTATGCTAGCATTCCTAGCAATGTTCAACACCATGTACCTGTATTGTGTTTTTGCGCCCATGTAGATACTGCACCAGATGTAACTGGCAAAGGTGTCAAACCAGTATTACACAAACAATACGATGGCCAGGCTATTCAATTTGCAGACGATGCGACATTAACGTTAAGCACATCAGATCAACCTTATCTATTACAAAGAATAGGTGATGATATTATTACTGCATCAGGCAAAACCTTGCTAGGTGCAGACGATAAAGCGGGCGTAGCGATCATAATGGATTTTGCCAACTTCTTGATGCAACATCCAGAAATACCTCATGGTAAAATTAGGGTATTATTCACCCCTGATGAAGAAATTGGCAGAGGGGTTGACAAGGTCAATATGGAGCTTTTAGCCGCTGATTTCGGCTATACGCTTGATGGCGGTCCTAGAGGCAGTTTAGAAGGTGAATCTTTTTCTGCAGATGCAGCTATCCTTCAATTCCATGGGGTCAGTGCCCATCCGGGTTATGCTAAAAACAAATTGGTTAGTGCATTGAAAGTAGCTGCTCATTTTATTGACAGCTTACCCAAAAACGCTTGGTCGCCAGAACATACTTCAGGAGAAGAAGGCTTTGTGCATCCTGTACATTTTGATGGCACAGTTGAATTAGCCAATGTTCATTTTATTGTTAGAGATTTTAAAACAGCAAAACTGGCTGAATATGAGGCCCAATTAAAAGCTTATGCAGAGCAAGCTGTTCAGGCCTTCCCTGGCAGCGCCTATACACTTACTATTAAAGAGCAATACAGAAACATGAGAGAAATCCTTGACCAATTTCCTCAGGTTATGGAGAACGCGCAAAAAGCCTATTTAAAGGCTGGTCTTACCCCTAAAGTAGAACGCATTAGAGGAGGCACTGATGGCTCAAGATTATCGTTTATGGGTTTGCCCTGCCCTAACATTTTTACTGGCGAAATGGCCATACATTCTCGAAAAGAATTTGTAAGTGTTCAAGACATGGAAAAAGCCGTTGAGGTATTGGTCCACCTATGTGGTGAATGGATTGGAGTAAAGGGTGAATGAAATCAAATTAGTATTGTCTCGAGGGTGTTCTTCAACCTCGAGTGAAATAATATATTAGTGGATAGTAAACGTGATATAACAGCATCTGGTTCGGCGTCCACGCCAACCAGATAAGATTGCTATTAGCCAGAACACTGATGAAAACTACTTGAAGCATTCACAAGTGCTTTATTAAATAATTTATAAGTGGATGGGATTGGTTGGCGAGGACGCCGAACCAATCGTTCTTCGACTGTCGATTTTCACTTATAAATCTACGCTATCGATCGCTGCACAAAATTCAAAAAACCACTTGAAACACTTTTTTTAGTTTAATGCGACAAATGTGAGGCGCGCGAAATGAGGGGAAGTCGAAGTGTAGTGATAACTACATGAGATTTTCACGAATGAGCGCAACGAAGCAGATGGAAGCATAAAACTAAAAAACCACTTGAAACACTTTTTTTTAGTTTAATGCGACAAATGTGAGGCGCGCGAAATGAGGGGAAGTCGAAGTGTAGTGATAACTACATGAGATTTTCACGAATGAGCGCAACGAAGCAGATGG
>JACCDP010977640.1_pt1 | contig 66304 bp, 64 predicted proteins | sample 7445841 | NCBI WGS metagenome assembly JACCDP01 (sample SAMN15323441, study PRJNA562643) | freshwater metagenome | isolation source: river surface water | place: USA:Blue River Watershed | collected 2017-08-17 | reverse complement strand
AACAAAGTTGCCTGGAGAACGTGTATTAATTTATTACCACACGTGGTAATAAATTAATATAATAGTAGATGTTGTATTTCAAATTTGGCCTTGTTCAAGGCCAAATTGGAGAATAAACATTAAAACAGGCCAAAATATGTTTTTGTCACGCAAAAATAATAACCACGCATTTATTATTTTTCAAACAATATTATATAACAAACATACAATGCCACCCAAAAATACCAGAAAAGCACTGCAAGTTATGTCCAACAAACAAAATATGCGAAATGCTGGGTATCAGTCAATGCAAATGGTAATTGAAGACAGTTTACGCATAATTAAAAGTTATGTAGAGAATACATTTGTGCTTGGGGTTTACAACAACAAATTATTTATCAGGGGATTAAAAGGTGAGGATATTAGTGCCCCGCCCAAAACAAATTTTACTGAATTACAAAATGCTGAAATTACACTGGTTACAACAGTTACTGTATATTTAGCCCACATACTGGTATCTTTTTTAAGACTGGAATCATTTATGTCAGAAGAATTAGATTTCACTGCAGAAGAGTTGGAATATATTATTGAAAAATTGGATGAGTTTATAATTGCCTCAAATATTAATTTTTTCAATTCTTTGCCATCAGATATGTTTCCTATTGGGTTTCGTGGCATAACAAATGTGCTTGAGGCGGTGTTTGATTCGGATGGATTTCCAATGAAGGGTATCAGTGAATCTGACAAAAATATATTGAAAATGTATGATGGATATAAACTTTATAAAATATTGGAAACTGTGTCAGAGGCTTATGTGATGAAAAGAGTTAATATATTGAACAAAATAGATGAAGACAAATTGAAACAAGAAGAGGCTGCAAAAAGAGCCGCGGCTGCTGAGGCCGAATTATTGGCATCGTTGTCTGTGTCAAACAAAGGAAATAAAACAAAAAAAAGTAAAAAATCGCTGTTGGCCGAAAAGCCTGCCGAAAAGCCTGCCGAAAAGCCTGCCGAAAAGCCTGTTTCACAACCAACATTGTCTGAAAAAGAATTGAAAAAAGCAGAGGCAGATGCAAAGAATCGGCAAAAGCAATTGATGGAAAAACAACGAAAACTGGAAGAAGAACAGCGCAGAAATGAAGAAATAATGAAAAAATTTCTAAGCGTTGCAACCCCAGTGGAGGAAAAAGCCTTGTCTCCAAAAGCCTTGTCCCAAAAAGCCTTGTCTCCAAAAGCCTTGTCCCCAAAAGAGGAAAAAGCCTTGTCCCCAAAAGCCTTGTCTCCAACAGAGGATAAAGCCTTGTCCTCAGTTGCGGATGCAAACAAACGCATCACCGATTATTTTACCAAAGACCAATTGGCAGAACTCAGAAAAAAAGTGTTAAACAAAGAAGCATCAATGATTACTGAAAATGAGTATCCGAATATGGCTTTCACAGAATCCGCCGACGAAACTTTCAAATTTCTCGTGAGAACAACATTATATATATTGTCTGAAATAACAAAGGTCACTGGACAGCCATTCTTTTGTTTGAAAGGTGGCAAAATATTGCAATTAACACAACCAATGCCATATATAAGTGACGACATTGATATATTGGTATTAAACCAGTCACACAAAACCGCAGCAGAAATTGCCGCATTAATTAAAAACTGTTTATTAGGGTATCCAATCTCTGTATTGGACAAAAGTAAATTAAGCGGAACACCACAGAATTTGATTAAAATGAGTTATGGTTCACATACGTTGAAAGCATTTTTGGACATAGATTTTGCACCAACGCCAGCATACGCAGAGGTGTTTTTCAGCAATTTGCGTCCGGTTAATTTTGGTTCATTAATGTTTTATGCACAATCACCATTGCAATATGTGGACGAAAAGGTGTTTTTTCACGAACTTTACAAAATTAAATGCGAAAGCAATACAGAACCCCATAATATAAATGTGTGTAATTATCAAATTGCCAAATTTCAAAAAGTGTTGAAGGTCATATTGCCATTATATACAAATTATTTAGAACGTGTGAATTATTTGCAACCATTAATTGCACAAGCGTTGCCAATATTTACTATCGCGTAAAATTATTATTATGTATTTGTCATAATAATTCATAATGTCGCAAAATATATTTTACTTCAGTAATTATTGCAAACATAGTCAAAAGGTGTTGAACATATTAATGAAGGCGCGGCTTGAAAACGAAATAGAATTTATCTGCATTGACAAACGTGGACGTGACCCTGCAACAAATCAAGTGTTTATTGTGATGGACAATGGCAAACGAATGTTGCTGCCGCCAAATGTTCATAGTGTTCCAGCAATGTTGCTTGTCAAAGACCATTACCGTGCAATTTATGGCGACGAAATCCTGCAATATTATGAATCTAAAATAGTAAACGACAAAATGGCCGCCACACAATTTAATGGCGAACCGATGGCTCATAATTTAGGCGGTGGTGCCACATCATTTGGAACGTCGCTTGACAGTGGATACAGCAATCGGCTGTCAATTCAAACACCCCCAGAACAGCAATTGTCTAACAAAATCAAAATGGGTGACGACAGTGCTTTATCACAATATGAGCAACAACGACGGCAATTGGAACAACAAATGGGGATTGGACAGCAACCGGTGAATCCGTTCACTTCAAGATAAATCGCGTGGAAAAGTCACATAAAGATTTGCTGAATTAATAAATACAACCATACTGCAATGTGTGACCGCGCAACTTTAATACGTTCTTTTAATGATTATTTTTGTGAATTTTTAGATGATATATTGCGGGTGTTGCCAGGCAACAAACAAGTAATAACTGCAAACCGGTCTTTCAAAACGTTGATTGAATTGAACAAAACAATATTGGTAAAAAGTTGGTATAAATTTGTTTATTGCAAATACAGCAATGTTATTGATGACGGAAATATTGATTTCTTTTTCCAAAAAGACTATTCTGACGATTTAAGTGCTTTAAGTAATTCACAAAAAATTATTGATATTATTGACAGTGTGCGTTCGCCTGCAATGGAAGCGTGTGAAAACCCGAAAAACAGAGAATACATTGTATTATATATTCAAAATCTTTGCAAACTGTCGGTAATGTTTAATGACTTGGATGGATAAACCACCAGTTGCGCATATATATAACAGTATATGTTATATATATTATAGATTTATTTATGTCCGCATTTTCACGTATGTCGTCAGCAGCACCTCAATCAAGACGACTGTCTTCAATGGATTTGGCCAAATTGGCTGGATACAAGCGACCCCACGATGCAGAATACGATGTATTGAAAAATTCCTTGGCGCCAATTGATTTAACAGCGGTTCCACAAAGAAAGTCACTGAAACGTGTTTATGGACCTGTTACGCCTGCGCCGGCAGAAGAACCCTACTTGGCAAATTTACGTGACAGCACTTTATTAACCAGCAAGGATAAAGATAAACGGTATCGTGCATATGTAAAAAACGCATACTATCACCAACAACCAGTGTCAGATACAAACAATGTTGCCTCACGACGCATCCGCTTTGGAAACAAACAAACCGTGCGAATTCCGAAAAAAACCCCTGAATATAAAAATGCGTGGCGTGCGTTGAAACAGCACAATCGGCTATTAAAACGCTCCATATTTCCAATACTGAAGGATGAACCGGATGAGGACAGAACAGTGACAGATCAACTTCGGGTTGATTTGCCAAGCGATGTGGAAGAAGAGACTGAAGTGCTGGTTCATTCACCAACTGTTGTGGAGGAACCGATTGCGGACATTCCCTCAAAATTCAAAGTGAAATTTTATATCAATGATGTGGCTGGCGGCAAAATACGTTTTCTCAAACAAACCACAATAGAATCTGATAAAGCATTTGATGATGTGTTGGTGTTGGCAGATGATATTGCAGAAGAGGAGGGATACACCTCATCTTTTGCAGAAGAGGAGGGACATGACGATAGTATGTTCAATACATACGTCGGAGTTATTGTCAATGGCAGTTTTGAGCCATTTAATTTAACATTTGACACACTGTCGCACAAATTGCACACTGTGCATAAACTGCTGAAAAAAAACACATTGGAAGTATTAATTGACGTAACTGCCAAAAGTGGTGGCAAGCGCAGCGACCACAAAAGAAAGCGCACCCGTAAACGTAAGCAAAGCAAACGCAGCAAAAAACGCCGTTAAAACGGGACAAACACATTTTCATCATCCAAATACTGCCTTACCTTGCCTAATGTGACGCGTGGTTTTGCGCCGTCAATGTGTTTCTTTATCATAGGGATATAAACTGTATAATGAAGTCTATTGATATGATATTTATCACGTTTGTCGGGCACATTGTCCAACAACAAGGTTTTGGTCACATTGACCGCAATATATAACTTATGAAGTCTTTCTGAATATATTTGAAAATGTTGCTGAAATGTTTTGAAATGTTGACTGTATTGAGGAAAATATCTCAAAAAATCAGCAACCTTGTTAACTTTGCGCAATACCAAATATTGATAATGCAAATTGGGATTGTTGCCTCGCAACGCTTTCACTTCAAGATACCTGGGATTATACAAGGTTGTTCTCATTCCAGAAGGCAAATGGGTTGCCATCAACCCCACATTCGTGTATGGATTCAAAGGATTTTCCACTTTGCATTTTGCCAGTTTCAAACAAAAAGTTTCATCCAGTTTGGGCGTCTCAAACCCAAATGCATTGTCAGTAATATTTATGTGCGATATACTGCAAATTCCGTTTTCACCTTGTGTCAATCGGTATGCTGAAACCAACACTGCTTTAGGACTTTCAATATTTAACACCAAGTGATTTTGCGGATGTTGTAATACAAATGAATAACATACTGACGCATCCAGTCCCTGAATATCATTCAAACTTGGTTTCCCAATAGCCTCCAAAAACATTTGTTTGAATGTAATTTGTGGCGCTGCGATGCCATCGTATTGAGTTCGGAAATAATGGTAATTGCCACCAACACTATTGCGTGTGGCAATTTCCCATCCACCCATTGCCGCAGAATAAAACAAATTGACCATCGTGCCTTCCACAATTTCAGTGATTTGTATATCACCATTTGCATATTGTATTTCAAATTCGTCGTTAGACAAAGATTTTGCAGGCGCCACAGACAATATTGTTTGAGTTTGTGCATCTTGAATTACGCTTCTGTAAAACCGATTATTAATGTCCGAGTTTGGCAAAAATTCATTTTCCAGGGTGTAAACAAAATATGGGCATCCATCAGCGGTTGCCTTGCAAACTTGTTTCACAAACGCGGGTTTAGTATGGGTATTAATTTCAAACTGCATTTTGGGGGTGATGTCATTAAATACAAATTATTTATATGGTTGTTAAAAAACATAAATATTTTAACAACTATCTTATATAGGATGCCTGCCACAGAAATAGTTTTGAAACTGGGTGACGTCATTGAATTGATTGCGCCATCCAATCCTATTTATAATCAAAAAACTTTTTTTATCACATACATAGATGACGAAACAATAGATATTTTAGATATTGTAGATGGTTTTAAGCATACGTTGAATATATCGTCCGCCGGATATTTTACAGAAGAATCCATTAAACAAATTGCATTGTTGTCGCGTGCGCCGGATGGTCAAGATGGATATGCAACACAAAACGGATTGGTTGTTGGGCAATGGATTGACATTCATTTTGGGGGCGAATTGCCAACAGTCATTACTGGCGAAATAAGCAATTTAGATGAAGATATGATTGAAATCATTACTTATCCGGACACAGAGACCATATATATAGACTTTGCATACAAGGGAATTCCGAAATGGCTTCCCATATTGGATATTGTGTTGCGGGACAAACCAGAACGTGTCAAACACAGTTTGAGAACAATGGTTGGCGAGGCTGAAGAAGCGGCAGCAGCGGCGGCGGCAGCCGACAGCGAATCTGTTGCAACTTTGGAACAAAGCGCTGAAGGTGATATGCTGATTAAAATACCAGACAAACCATTGATGGATGCAAACATCAATGACGTAATGCGGGAATTGGTATTCAATATCAAAGATGTTGTGTTCGGTTCTGAAGAAGAAATTATGGTGACAACTGAAGTTAAAAAATCGGAACAAAGATATGGCTTGGATATTCAATTGAATGACTTGTTTGACGAACTATTGTCCACCATTCCAAACAACAAACGCACAACGCACGTGATGAATCGCGTCAATACTATCGTGCGACGTTTCAAAGAATTGCGTGAACAATTTTCCACATTTGATGACAACGGGAATGTCACTGGTTTCACCAACTTTGATGCGGCATTTAAGCCACTGAAGGAACATATGCAGTCACTGGATTATTGTTTGCGTTGGATACTTCCTGTGGTCAAACAACAAACAAAACTTTATGAAGTGCCAGAAGAATTTGCGAATGACGCAATTAGTCAAGAAAATTTGGTGAAAGACTTGACTGACTATCAACAAATCAAAGAATTACACAAAAACTCATACAGCGATTTTTATGCGACATTAGATCCCTTGTTGAAGCCGCATCGCAGTGAAGGACAAGCGGTAAATACCGACTTGGAAGTAATTGTGGAAGGAATGGAAGATTACTATAATTTTGCTGTTAAACAGATGCGCGAACAAATGGAGGTTGTGAATCGCCGATTTACGATGCAAAAATACAATTTGGGGCTCACAAAGATGCAACAGCACACAATGAAATCCGGCAAAACTGTTTATTTACGCGAGCCGATGACTCAACCGGATGCAGCGGACGTGAAATCCTGGATTATGCTTCCGCAGCAGGCAATGGAATTTTCCAGAATAGATATGCCTGGCACCAATATTGCCCAACGTTGCAGTTTGAGTCAAAATTGGCTTTATTATCACCGATTTTTGAAAAGCGGAACAAAGGTTCGCAGTTATAATGCAAATGCCCCCATTAATTATGAAAAAGAAGCCGCCAATACATTTTTGACAACCATATCTGAATTTTCGTCTGCGGACAAGGCTTCAATGTTGGACAACATAGTGCCACGTTCCAGAGCAGTGATTAATTTGATGCGCGAACACGTAAGGCATCCATATAGTTTTCACGCAATGATGGCATATTACGAGCCTTTTTTTATCCGACCGGACACAATTGTGTATAGTGCAAAAACGCTGGAAGACAAACGCAAGGGAACGGATATTGCCGGCGGTGGCTCTTACCAGGAAGTCAGATACCACGTGAAAGAAATGGTGAAACAATATAAGGCAACATTGGCACAAGTGGGGTCTGAATTTGGCGATTTGGCTGTTGCAAGATACGAAGGCGAATCCACAGCATTGCCAAACGCGTTGCGCATTCAAAACACAGATTATGGCGAAATATTGGAGACTCTTTATCGCGCCGATTACAAAAAACAACGCGAGTCAGAGGTGTTAAACAATATGATAAATATGGATGGTGGGGCATCATATACCGCAGCAGTATCCGCAATGCTGTCAATGTTATACAAACCTGATTTGTCCAAAATGTTTGACCCTGCTGCCATAGAGAAACACGTGTCAAAATCGTGCAGCACACGTACATTGGTAAAACGTTACAAATCGGTGAGGGATATGCAAAAAGATAATGCTGAACCAGAAGTGTTTGTTGACAAAGAATTTGACAAAACACCATATGATATTATGAAAAAATACGCGGATGACCAGAAAAAGATGGAGCCAGAAGAGTTTTTGAATTATATGAAAATTGTGTTGGTTGAAAAGCACGATGCAAGTCCGGAAACGGTGTCCGAATTGGCAAAATCATTGATTGCCAAGAGAAAACTGGTGCAAAACGGCAATTATGCTTTGTTGGAAATCAAACCCACTGGTTCCAGTGAAGATGGCACAGAAGCCGATGCCAATGCTCGTGCAAAAACAGAAGCCGAAGCCAATGCTCGTGCAAAAAAATCATATTATGTGCGCAGAAATAACACGTGGTTTCGCGAGGACATTGATGATGAAACGTTTTGCAATTTGTCGCCAGACTGCGTGTTTGACCAACGAACGTCGGTTTGTGAAACTGCGAAATCCACTGAATCTCGCATATCTATTAAAGGCACTGTAAACGCAGCAAATGCTGAGCGTATTGATACAATGTTGGATATGACATTGGAAGACCTGAACACAACACTTGTATCTCGTGCAAAATATAATTTTGATGTGTTGAAAAAAATGCGGTGGATTAAAGAAAGCAACAGAAAACAATACAGTCTTTATGCCCACGCATTGGGAACTCAACACGCAGAAGTAAACATTACACTGTCGCCGTTTTTGAAGTTGCGCGACTACATATTGGAATTGCGTGACATATCAGAGCGTAATGCAAACATTGTCAGGTTTCGTGATAACTTTTGCAGAGAAGCCGTTCGCTCAGACACAGTAAATGAATCTGATGCTTGGTTTTATTGTGTGGATACAAATTCCAAATTGTTGCCCAAATTTTTATATGAATTGGCAAGCGTCTTTATGGTTGGAGGCGATTATGAGGCAACCTTGGACGCAATTTGCCGCCGTCAAGGCAAAATGAGCGAAGATTTGGACAGTATTGTTGATAAACACAGTGGATATGTCATCAAATATGTGGATTATGCTGAAGATGAAGGCTTCAATGACCAGGGATTTCGCATATCAACCAGAGATATTATGACACAGGATGCAGCCGATATGATGGAAAGCGCCTTGGCAACAGATGGTGGCGGCGACGACGCAGTTGTGTTTCGCAAAGATGCACACAGTGGTCGCAAAATATTTGAAAACGTCACAACACAACACGTATACAATATATCAAGAGCCATTTGCGATTTTACTGGTGTGGATTTTGCAGCCATTGAAAATAATGTTATGTCATTAACCAGTGAATTCATTAAGAATTTGGACACGCCTGAACTTTATGCCGCAAAACAGGAAAAGGCTGCCAAAAAAAATATTAAAATCGCTTCTTATGAAACTTATTATGACCAAAATAAAATATATTATACCGCGTGTGTTACCTTTGTTTGTATTCAATGTGCAATACCATCATTCAAACCAAAAAAGACTTTTCCAGGATGTATGTTCAGTTTTGCTGGTTATCCTCTGGATCAAGTGGAAGAAAATACCACTGGGCTTAAATATATTGCGTGCATTATAGAAAATATTAAAAGTTCTATTGCCCCGTGGAACAGTATTGCAAATCAAAAACGTGACACCATATTATCGCGAATGATGGAGTTGATGACAAAACGTGTTACGCTGCACCAATCTGTTCATAAACTTATTGCAGAAAAGCGTGCAGCCGCCGACAGTGATGCAACACCCAATCCTGTGGAACACGACGTGAAAAAATGGGTTCATTTTCAACCGCCAATTATTCCATATTCGTTGAACAATAGTTCAGGAACACTGAGCGCGGAGTTCAAAGAGGAACTGGCTCTTGCATTGAAAAAAGGAAAAAACACATCCGATATGATTGGAACTGTGTATCAAAAAATTATATCCGCTACTTACAGTGTTGTTGATGCAATAAATAAAGAAGTGGCTGTGGCCGGCAAAGAGGCACTGTTGCGCGCAGGCACATTGGTATTTTTGGAAAACGCCTGCTGCGCAGGCAAAGGCAAAGCATTGGATTATTTTATTGAAAAAGATGACATATTGCTCAGACATATTGCATCAGTTGTGCAAAATAGTGCTGTTTACCACGACACTAAAACTGTTTGTCGCGCGCCGTATTTGTTTTATACCAAAACAGAGGGCAAAAAAACACCAGACCCACAAAATGACTTTATTGAAGAGTTGATTTACACTTGTTTTATCAAATATTGCAACTTGGATAATGATATGCCGGTGCCTGATTACTTGTTGAAATTTTATCCAGACAAGCCTGTGTTGGACAAAAGTATGGACTTGCTTCAAACTATTGATGCCTTGAAGAAATTGGGTCACAACCATAATTTGAACAGTTTTGCTGATTTGATGCAAACTTTGGCCTCCAAAAACACTGTGCAGTTGTCTATTGCGCCGGCTCCACCTTCGCGAAAAAATCTTGCCCATTTTAAAGATTTATTGGAACATTTGGTTAAATCACAGACCATTGAAAAATCACTTGCAAAACATATTGATGCGGTTGTAACGCTTTATGATGAAAACAAAACAGATAAAGTGGATGCAATAAATGCATTGAAACGCCATTTATTAAAATCAAACCGCGCGCTGCTGAAAGTGATTGAAACATACATCAAAGATTTTGACGTGGCATCCAAACCAAAAAAGATAAATGAATATTTGTCCAATTATGGTGTTTGGAAGGGAAATCAACACAATCTTTATGGCTATTTCCAAAATACAGTGTTGACAAAAACAAAGATGATTCCATCAATGATATGTAATGGACAAAATATACAATTTGCATCAATGAAACATTGGGAACTGTCTCCACTTCACAGGGATGAATTGGAGCGGTTTTGCACCAATTATTTCAAAAAGTTGAAATCTTTTGAAAAAGATGAATTGTTGTGTCATTATTTTGTGGATGCTGACCTGCAAGAACGGTTTATTAATTTAAATATGATGGCAGAACATATTCCAGTATTTGATGACGAAACTGTGTTATTTGACCGTGAAACAATGCAATTGCTTTATACATACATCAATTATTCGGTGTATTATGAAATGATAATATGCAGTGACAAAGATGAATACACACGCGAAATGATGGGTGTGGAGGCAGGTGTATCGCCGGATGCGGATTTGGTGGCTGGCGAAAAACCGAAATTCAAAAAACGTGTGTGTTCTTTGTTGACAACGGTGATAGAAATGGATGCTTCCTGGAAAACCACATTGGACGTTACGTATCAAGAGTTGCACGACAAAGTATTTAAGGCAAGCAAACAGGAGAAGAAAACCATCACAAGCCGTTTTGAGGCAATGAGTCAAGAAGAACGAAATGTTGAATTTATGTTGAAAAAATATAAAATGGGAATGTGGAATGTGGGTGAAGAAACAGGCATTTACAAATATGACGCAAAAACATATGACCGTGAGGTGACGGGGGCAATGGCGGCGAACACAATGGATTTGAATGAGTTGCGAGCATATGATGAAGCGGCGGCGGATGCCGCCGCGGACAACGAGGCATATGACATAAGCGGGTTAGACGAAGATTATACAGACGGTGTTTATTATGCGGAAGATGCCGCATATGATGAATAATTTGTTTGATACAGAGGCCGAGGATATAGGGGTGGAGCCAACGGTGGAAAACCCCTTGGGTTTTCATCCACTGTTTCCAAAGGCTCGGCATCCCGTTGGGAGAGCCTGCCCTTGGCGCAAAGCGGAACTATTCGTAGGTTATTTATTTTACATTACTGAGGCCGTAGGCCGAGGTAAAAGGGAAGGATCATAAGGAGCGAGCCGCTGCGCGGCTGAGGCGCCCGATGGGCGCCAACGGTGGAAAACCCTTTGGGTTTTCATCCACTGTTCCGCAAAGCGGAACTATCCGTAGGCCGAGGTAAAAGGGAAGGATCATAAGGAGCGAGCCGCTGCGCGGCTGAGGCGCCCGATGGGCGCCAACGGTGGAAAACCCTTTGGGTTTTCATCCACTGTTCCGCAAAGCGCCAAGGGCAGGCTCTCCCAACGGGAGACCGAGCCTTCGGGAACTATCCGTAGGTTTCCTTAAAAATTGACCCCCTTTTTTCATCATTAAGTTAAAGCAAATATATTTTAACTTAACCCAAGCAAAATATGTATATTCTTCTGTATAAAAGCACGCACGTGTCTGAAACACGCATATTGGGCGCGTGGCATTCCGAAACCCACGCAACCAAATACGCCATTCACTACTTTTTTGAAAACAATATGTTGGACACTGGAAAATGTGACCGAACCCGGCTACAATCTGTGTTTAACACAGTAAACCAATATAATCGCACACCAGAAAGCATCAAACAAATATTCATAGACAATTTGGTTGACAATTATACATTGGCCGAACAAGCATTTGCCACTTTTGGAAAAAATGTGGTTGATTGGGATACTGGCGCCACGCTCTGGGGACTATCAATTAATTATGTGGAACCCAACTAATGTTTTTGGCGTCTAATTGTCTTGTTGCGTTTATTGGTGCGGCGTTGATGCGATTTTTTTACGCCACCGCGTTTGCGACTTTTAACATATACAATATTGGACAGTTGTGCCAATATATATTTGTGTATCGGCACAAACTTGTCCATTAAAGACCGCTTAAATTCGCGAAACAATCCCACCAATTCACTTGTTTCTGCAGTTAAATGACGGTGTCTCAGTTTTTCACGGATTTTTTCCATTGACCTGAATGGTGTATGTCCGATTTCGGACACATATTCCGGAACCGATCCTTCAACCACGTCCATTGACCCAAGCGAAGACCGCTCTCCAAGTATATTCATCACAGAATCAACAATAACATTGTATTGTTGTGTTAATATTGTATTAATTGATTTCAGGTTGTTGCATAACTCCACAAACATATTTTTTTCAATTAATTCGTCAAGATAAGAGATTGCTAAATTGGGGGTCATTGGCTGCACTGGAAGTTGGTATTCAGTTATGTTATCCACTGATGATTGCAAATTTTGAACAAATGGGGTTATGACGTCAATGGCAAACTTATCAAACATTTTATATTTTATTGCCAAATCTATAGGAGCAGAACTTTTTGTCGCATACTCTGCGTTGACCGCATAAAACAATTCCACATATTTTTTCAATTGGACTTCAATCTCTTGGCAAGCAATGATGATATTGCCAATAATGGGATTATCCGTGTCATAACCAAACAACAATGGTGTATCCAAAAATGTTTTTACAATTTTGGCTTGTATTTCATCTATTTCCAACGCAGTGGCCGACATTGTATATATATATTTCCCATATTCTTTATTGAAACCTGCAAACAATACTCTGTATTAATATGTATATATGGCAAAAAAACTCACACGTTCACAAATTCCATTTGCAACTGGTTCATATAAACAAGCATATGTGCCAGTAATGGACGAAAATGGGTTGTTTGATGACATCCCTGACTCCAATAATATCATCACATCATCCCAAATAGGCTCAAAATCGTTCAGCAACGCAAAAAATAAGTATCAACTGTATCACACATTTACCGAGTTATTATGGTTAAACATATTCAGCAGTGTTGATTTAGCACCAACGCTTTATGCTATTGCGTTGGACAATATGCAAACCATTAATACATATTATATTCACGACGGCACCCACAGAGTAGAAGATGTGTATAACGATGTTGCTGCAATACGCAATTTGGCTTATCCGGTTACCATTCACACCTTGGTTGAAAGTTGCAAGAAACATAAATTGGGGGATTTAGTTGGTTACGACAAACTTATTGAAGACGAGATAATGTTATTGAAGTGTGTGCACACTTTGATTGAAAAACTAATTTATCACGAAACCCTATTCATCGATTTCAAAGCAAATAATATATGTGTAAAAGAGGTTTCTGGCCAACCGTTGTTTATGTTTTTGGATTTTGACCCGCAGTTTATCATTCCATTTTCCGAATTTGATATGCCGGTTGATGACATTGAAAAATCTTGCCGAACATTTATGTTTGTTATGTTTGTTGGACTATTTGTTCGCAGCGACACTTACGGTAAAATGTTTAAAACAAGCATTCAAACTATTGTGCGACAACGTTATTTGGCAAAATATGACATAATGGCAATGTTAAACACATTTGTGAAAATGGAAATGCCATTATACAAGTTGTGTTTGTTGCCAAAAAATCCATTAACAATGTTGTTTCATTATTTTGAAAATTCTTTGCACGACGATTCAAACAAAGTATACGATTGTCAAGATATTAAAGCAGTTCAATACAGCAGTGGTATCAGTGCGCTGGATTCACTTCACACAACATTGTATAATTTGGTTTGCGGAGAGGGTGACCACACCGATTGGCTCACAAAACCTTTGGCACACGTTGATATCAGTGATTACAAGGCAACCTATGCCAAGGTTGTGTTGCCAGAATATAAACGAATCTATGTGCAAAATGCAATGGCTGACTTTGATGACGACGATTTGGTGCGACCCTTTCTCGGTTCGCCCACCGTGTTGCCGGAACACGACCCAGAAATGTTCAACGAAAAACCCAGTTTGTCGCCAGGTTTTGGAGACAATATTGCCAAAAACATATTGGGTGAAGGTATTTACAATTTTATGGCCAATAAAAAAAGACGAACAACAAAGAATGGTGGCAAGCGTATTCGGGGTTTACGTTCCAAACACAATCGGCTCAGAATGAAGAAGAATATCGTCTAACATATCATTAATAATATGTTTATTAATGATGACTGGCAGCAATTTCATATGGCTGGATCTGCGTCGGCAAGTTTTATTGTGTGCTTTGTAACTTGCATTGAGGTCTTCAAAAACCTCGGTTATCCACGTTTTTAACAATGGATTGTCAAATAATGTGTTGAATATCCATCTCCAAAAATCCACTGCCACACACATATTATTGTTGTAATTGTTTGTTTCCAATTTTGCTGCGAATTTTGGAACAGATTTTATGCCGTGGTCGTTTAACAAATAGATGAGAGCAAACGTTTGACAAAATTGGTGTGAACCGTTGCGCTGATGTTGCAACTTGTATGAATTCCATTCTTTGCCGTGTCTATCAAAATAAAGCCAGTGTCCGATTTCTCCGTCTTTTGTGTTAAATATGATTGTATTTTTGTTGGGCTTTATTTCGGAACATTGTTTGAACTTGATTTTATGACATCGTTGTTTTCGTGCAAAATGGTGAATAATGGCTTCTATTACATTGTTACTTCCGGCTATGTCAATAAGCCACTGGATTTTATTGGATAATTCGGCGCGTGATAAAGACATTGTTGCATTATATGTTTTTTTGTTGGATGTGGTGACTTGGAAAAATAGTTCAATTTTAAAGGGAACTACGTTCCCTTTGGAACCCTCCTTTTTATTTTTGTCTGCCTTTGGAAACCCTCCTGTTTTATTTTTGTCTGCCTTTGGAAACCATCCTGTTTTATTATTGTCTGCCTTTGGAACTCTCCTTTTTTATTTTTGTCTGCCTTTGGAAACCATCCTGTTTTATTATTGTCTGCCTTTGGAACTCTCCTTTTTTATTTTTGTTTGCCTTTGGAACCCTCCTATTTATTTTTCTCTGCCTTTGTTGCACTGTCGCATTCCAGCACTAATAATATTGCAAAACATATTTACAATATTATTAACATAACAACCAAACATACAATGCAGCAAAACATATCATTTGACACCCTGTGTCACAAAGTCTTTGTGGAATGGCCGTTGTTCAGCGATATTGAGCGTAAAATGAACAAAATATTATTGCAGTCATTATGTCCGCACGCTCATATTGAGACCGATTACGTGGAAACCACCGCAGATGGTGATGGTCAACAAATTACTTATTGCGTATTATGTAACAAAACATTTACATCCCAGTAGCATTTCCACCTCTGGATTTCAGAAGTTGCAAATCAGCGGCGGACATACAAATATTGCCAGTGGATTTTGTGTAACCGTAACTGGGGCAAGAAGGCGACGCCTCATTCATTGCTAAAAACCCCAAAGAACTGCTGCTTTCGGCTAAAGCAGTTCCCATTAGTCCAGCAAAACCCTCCACCTTTGGTTTGTCTTCTTTCTTTGTCATCTCCGAAAACTTTTCTTTCTCAGGTTCGTGTTTGCGTTTTTCAAATTCGGCCTTTGCGTCAGCAAAACCTTCATAAGGATATTGAATTAATCCTTTGTTGGTTCCCTCATATGGTTTCAGGTCAGCAGTTCCAAAATAAAGCGCAGCCATAATCAGCAAGACTCCCATAATTACAGTAATAATAAACTCTGTGGACGATAATTTTGCCATTATATAATAACAATGGCAAAATAACATTTGCTTGGCAGGCCTATTTTTTTCCACGACGCGCCTCTTTTGACAACGCATATACCGTTAAATTCAAATCCGCATAATCTTTATTTTTCTGCATTTTATTCAAATATTTTTTGGTTTTGTCATATTTTTTCACCAATGATTTGCGCCGTTTTGCCGCCTTTTTATTGCGTTGCAACTGATTTAACTGGTCAACATAATCATTGGCAGTGTCGCGTTTTGCCAACAAAGATGCGCGTATTTGTTCCTTAATATCGGCAAGTCTTTGTTGCCAGTCTGACCAAAGTTGTTGCAGCATTGATTTGTTTTCCGCCACCAATGTGTGCGTTTCCAATGCTTTATTTTTTAATGCTTCCGCTTCGGCTTCTTGTTGCTTCAATTCTGTCATCGCCGAATTGAAATCCGCCTTGTTGTCCGCCGTGTATTTATTCAACACGGCGTCCACCTGGGAATTTAAATATTCTTGTGTTTGATGCAGCATTTTAAATTTATCTTCCATATGTCCTGAAAACCAACCCATATCTTGGTTCCATTGTTTGACCATACACCGCTGCTTCATACGTTTGTCAAAAAACTGTGCAACAGGGTCTTCGCAAGCATCTTTGTTTCGTTTTGCAATGGTGTGCGATATTAGCCAATAAAGTCCTGTAAAAAATAATACTGCAAATAATGTGGCAAGCCAAATGTAGGTTTTGTTTAAATTGTAATATGTTGCAACAATGGCGTTCATAATATGGTCTTATAAATGTTTTGCCACCTTTTTAATGTCGGATTTGACCACCGTATAAACACCATCTTGCATTTGCTTTTGTGCAACAACAGCAGCAGCGATTTTATAAAGTCCCTCTTGCATTGACAACAAAGAATTTTGTATTCCAACCGCTAAAGACTTGGTTTTGTCATTTTTGGTGTTGTATTCATCATCCAATTTTTTCACTTTGGCATTGATTGCATCCATTTTATTTTCAAAATCGCGGGATGCATCATTGAATTTTTGTATCACAGGGGCTTGAACAACATAGTTGTTTGTGGAAGCAATATCAATAATAGATGCAGGCATTAACCACGAATACATCCACGCTGCACTCACATCCTCCGGCATTAATTTGTGTTTTGAAACCAGCACTTTAGACATATAATTCAATGCAAATAATGCATATGTTATAAATATGATAGCAACAATCGTTTTTGACCATAAATTATCCTCTATTTCCAGTCCAAATGTGTATAAATCTGGCATCAAATGTAATATATGTATATTTTCATTGAAGAAACATAATTAGTTAAAATGCACATAAATAGGTTCTGCGATATAATATACATATATTACAATGAACAGCACGTTGGGAGAAGCATTGAATATGAAAGAACTGTTAAACAGCGACGATTATGTCAATAATACTGGCAAAATCCGTCAACTCAAACATAGTGAAGATATATTATTGGACGTGGGCAAAATATGCAAATTAAAGCAAATGCACCCGAAAATGAAAAATCTGGAAGAGGAGAAATTTCGCCATTTGTGTCAATCATCTTGTCCTTTTTTATACAACAATTACACCGACATTTTCAACAAAGTGTTTAATGATGAAATAAATTTACAAATGTTGGTGCAGTTTGTGCAAGTATTGAAAAAAATAGAGAATGGAAATGTTGACCAATATGAGGCTTCTGTGGAAATTGGCACTGTGTTGAAAGAATTGTATGTGGATAGTGCTTTGCGCAAGGCAGGCAAACTGAATTCACCTATTGAACCGGAAAAAAAATATGCAGAAGAGAAGGCGGTTTCGTGGGCTGAATATAAGGCAATGAGCAAAGCGTAGGCAATGAGCAAAGCGTAGGTAATGAGCAAAGCGTAGGCACCCAACTATACACATATAAATGTGTGTTTGGAATCAAGGTGTAAAACCACAACTGTATTTGGGTCTCTGTCGCACACATAATCATTCTGCAAAAACTCTTGCAGCAAACTGTGCGGCTGCGGATGCGACGTTGCCAGGGTGGTTGTTTTTTTTGGCAATTGTGCAAAATAAACAACTGGTTTTATTATGTCATAACATCGCAAATTGGTGCGCGCAACAAATTCGTTGCATAATGCTTTATCTGCAAATATAAAATAGTGCATATTATGGTGTATGTTTGTTCAATAGTAATGTATTATTATCTGTATCAATTTTATATAATATGGCCACACGCAAACGCAAAAACAAACAGAAAAAACAGAAAAAAATAATCGGAGGAACCGATTATTATGTGAATGAACATTTTTCTGACACAATGAAAATGATTGAGTTAAAAAGAACTTTCCGCAGTTTGATGGGTCTTGCCAATTTGGATGATATTGTAAATTATGAGTCAGAAGAAATTACTGTTGCTGCAAAATTAGAGAGACTTGCAGATTCAATTCAGCCTGAAATAATGTTGAAGCAAGCATTCAGTTCTTTCACAACATTTGAATTAGTATTGAGACATTTCAGAACACATAACAATGTTGATTTGGTCAACCGTTTATTAAACAAACCTGGCCAAGTATTTCGCTTGGAAACAGCATTTGCCTGTGTTGAAGGATTGCCTGTTGGAATTCATCATATGAATGAACAAATGCAATACCATATGGAAATGCTGTCGGAAATATTGCAACGCATCCAAATGAACGAAGCGGAGCGTATAACCAATTATTATTATCTTTATGAGTTTTCAGTGAATTCTTACCGTCCAACATTGTTTCGCACAATGCTCAATCTTGGATATTTAGCGCCCCCAATCGGACTACATAGCAATGATCCCGTAATGCATTATTTGTTGCACGAATTGAATGCGCGAATCAAGGTCGCAGATTTTGTTTATTCAATGCGGCAAACTGGTCACGATCCTGCTACTGTGCCTGAAGTTGCTGATACAATGTTTGATGAGTTGATGGCACAATATTCTCCACTGCCCCTTCAGGAAGAGTAAATGCAAAGGTTCGCAAAACAAAGTTACTAAAACAGATTTAGAAGAATCCGCGTTTATTTGTAAAACACACAATATGAACGAAGAAAACCACGTTCTGACAATCAAAACTGTTCAAATCCAACCCATCAGAAATCTGACAACCGCATTGAAAGATATATTGACCGATGCAACTATCGTATTCACAAAGGATGGTATGAAAATCAGCAATTTTGACAAAACGCACACAATGTTGGTGAACGTTTATTTGAATGCAAAAAAGTTTGAATATTACAACTGTGCTCCGGGTAAAATCGTGGTCTGCACAAATACAATGCATTTTTTCAAACTAATTTCAACCCTGTCCAATGATGACACGCTGACAATGTATATTGACAAAGAAGATTACCAAGATGGCATTGTGTCCTATTTGGGAATGGAGTTTGACAACCGGAATGTGGGACAAACTTATGATTACAAGTTGCGTCTCATAGAGCCCGACACAGAGGAAATGGAAATTCCTGAGGTAAAATACACCACAATTATTAACTTGCCCACCGCGGATTTTCAAAAAATCATCCGTGATTTGAATGCAATCACTGACCGCGTGGAAATCAAGTCTGTGGGTGACGATTTGATATTTTCGTGTGTTGGAACATTTGCCAAAACCAAATTCAAACGGTCGGAGTCAGACAGACATATGGACTTTGTTGTAAAACCTGACCCATCTGTGGTCATTCAGGGTGAATTTTCTGTGAAAAGTTTGAATAATTTTATAAAATGCACGCCCCTTTGCACGCATTTGGAAATGTATTTGGCCAATGATTTGCCGCTAATTGTAAAATATGATGTTGCGTCGTTGGGTGAAATAAAATTGGTGTTGGCGCCGCTTCCACCCATGTAATTAAGGGAAACCGTAGGTTTCCCTTATGATCCCTTCCCTTTATTTGTAAAATAATCATCAATTCTATTTATTTGCAACCCTTCCTTTTCCTTGTTGTGTAACCTTCCTTTTCCTTGTTGCGTAACCTTCCTTTTCCTTGTTGCGTAACCTTCCTTTTCCTTGTTGTGTAACCTTCCTTTTCCTTGTTGCGTAACCTTCCTTTTCCTTGTTGTGTAACCTTCCTTTTCCTTGTTGTGTAACCTTCCTTTTCCTTGTTGTGTAACCTTCCTTTTCCTTGTGCAACAAAGCATTATTTTATCATAATATATTTAGTATATTATGAACAAATCTTTGCAATCTGTGTTATCATTGTTGCGCACAGACAATTTGCACATATTAGACGCCGAATCCGCACGAGGCTTCATTGTCATAATAAACAACAACCGTGTATTAAAGTTTTGTGTATTAAGCGACGACAACGCCGAAATATCCGAAATAAATAAATATCCAACAACGCATTCAGATTTTTTATCAGAAGCCAATGTGCAAAGTCGTGTGCACGCATCAACCGGTGTATGTCCTCCAGTGTTGTCAACTAATGTATTAAACAATGCCGATTCCGCTGACTTATTTTGGTTGGTTCAAAAACGTTGTGCGCGCACCAATAACACATCTTGTATAAATTTGTTCACATCATTGCGCACAGCATTTGCAAATAACGTTGAACTGTCTTGTGGAATTATTGTGATGCCATATTTAACAGGCGTTACGCTGCGCGACACCAGCAATTGGCAAATAGAGACACGACGCATTATTACCGCAAATTGTATTGTGAATGTGATGCGTCTTTATCGCACGGCAAAAATGATTCACGGCGACCTTCATGAAACAAACATAATTGTTGAACCGGAATCATTGGAATGCCAGTTTATTGATTTTGGAATTGTGGAACGTGTTAGGCGTCCAGAATTAGGAACGGTCACACTTGCTTACATATCGGATTTTTTACAAAGGATGGAACCGTGGTTGGAATTTTTATCCGGCGACACAACCTTTTATAAAGTGGGCAGAAATAGAAAAAGAATATATGAAACAGAGTTGTTGCAGTTGATATTGACCAAATATAATGCGACGCAATAAATATTGTGGTTGATAAGGAGGGGTCATAGGGGGAGAGGCACCTTTGGTTCCTCCACTTCTCGGCGGTTGCTTTGCAACCGCCTTGACGTCGTTCCCCTAAAATTGATGCCTTTTTTGCCTTTGTTAAGCAAAGACAATACTAATATCTAATTATTTTGCACAATGCTTACCACCACACTTATCTGCAATATTTACGAAAAATACATTCAATATATGAATGTGGAAAACACAGACACCAATAAAAACATTGCTTTGCGCGACATTTATGCAGAAATGCGCGAATTGTTGTTAAACAACGATTTGGATTCCGAGATTTTGGCTTCTCAAATAATGATGTATAAAACTGATGCCGATGTTTTGGAAAACACCATCAGCGATCGTGTGTCACCAGTTCCATATTCCCGACAAACCAACGACCGTGCAATGACCATTGACGAACTGTCCTCTGACAACACTGGCAAGAGTGATTTGTATCGCTTGGGTATGACAATGCAACATCTATCTTGCATTAATCCGGACTTGTCCCAAGACGACATTCATTTAATGGCCTTGGACGAAATAGATGACGAAGACGACGCTGCAAACAATCCGAGCCCTGACATTGAATATTGTGAAAAGATGTATCGCAGTTTGACTTGGAAAAAGTTCACCGCAATAAGGTTGAAAATAGTGTATGACGAAATGTATAAAGACGCGGTGTTGGCGCACGATATTGAACACGCCAATCTTTATAAGACTGAACGCAGAGAATTGGACGCACAACTTAAACGAATGCTGATTGACAATTGTTTGTATGTTGATATGTATTATTGTGCCAAGTGCCACAAAAAATTATCTGACGACGAATTGGACGAAAAGGCTTTGGCAATGGATTATGCCGACGGTTATAAAGTGAATATTACGTATCGTTATTGCGGGGGTTGCCGCACCCAGGAATAGTAACTGTGAAGGAAATAAATAAAAAATCGGTTTTTTTTATTTAGTATTTGATAAGGTAACGAACCACCAAAAATGGCTGCATATTGTTGTGGGGTTGGCCACCACCAACACTGGATGATGTTGTTGTTTGAGACCCATCCAAATTCAATTCACCATTCGCACTATCATCAACATTAATTCTAGTGTTCAATCCATTTTGAATTGTTGTGTTTCCAACTGTATGACTATGTGAAGGCATTTCGCTTGTAACGAGTATGTGCGATTCTTCACCACCTTGTTGGCCAAGACTTCTTTGTATCAGTGTATAATTTGAATCCGCACTGTACTCATAAGACCCGACACCAACACGACCTCGTAAATCAGGAATCTTGAATTCAATAGCGGATGATATGTCTGTTGAATATGCATTGCCAATGGCAGCATACAAATCCGCATAAGTAACTTTGTTTAACAAACGCCCATTGCAATGAAGCCATCCAGCAGGTTCGTTGACGGCGGCGGACATAATAATAGTGCCAGCAGGAATCAACACATAACCGTCTAAATAGAAATTGCCAGAGGCGCGAAAATTGGTTGCATTAATATCATTGGCCACAGTTAGATTTCCGCAAATATCAGTGTTGTTGTGGACAGTCAGGTTGTTTTCAATATACAGATTCCCATAATAGACGTGTGGTTGCGTAAATGTATGAAGACGCCCTGATAAATATGTGTTTGTATTGATTGCAAAACTTTGATGGCGTCTGAAAGACATAATATAATCATAGTCACGATATTTTGTTAATACAAAATATCGCTATTGCTTTCACTCAAAATTCAGGTTCGTGTTTTTTGAACAAACAACCATCTCTTGGCAGATTGGGCAAATCGCGAATCATTGCAGGGTCTTGGAAAGCACAAGTATCCAACCACACCTTGATAACACAAAAATTCTTTTTGGGGCTCACCGTAATACCATTGATGTGTTGTTCGTGTTTCTTGTTCAAACAAAGCACCGACCCACACATATGCATCATCAATGACCGCCACACTTCAGGAACATTTTTATTTAACACCCTGTAAGAAAAACACCCCCCGCTGCGATTTTTCACATCTTCCCACATTGGAGTAACGCCGTGTTTCATACAAAAAAACATACAATTATACAAAGCAAAATCCGAAATCTCCTTGTTAAGCGCAATTACTTGTTCGGCAGCATCAATCTCGGACATAATAATTTTGTAACTACTGAGCGTCCAACTTTTTTCACTTTGCAAATGGTAATATAAATCCCATTTGTTAACGAGAGGATGTAAACTGGCAGAACAGGTGTTGTCCATTTCCATAGGGTTATTATTATTCCTTAATATATTTGTTTTATATCGTTTACGCAAAATCCTTTATTGCCAGCAGTCAAACAAAGGTATTTGTCAGCATTCAATACCGTTATTGCAAAATTACCGTCCATAATTTTAAGTTCATAGTTTAAGTTGAATGTATAATCCGTTGACTCATACTGGGATTTCAGCAAATAATAGACGTGGGTTGCGCCCAGAATCTCGTTGCCTTCAATTAAATAACTGTGGTCAAGTCTGAGCGTCAGCGGTTCTTTGTTGCTGTCCGGGTTGCTGTAAACAATATTGATAAATCTGGCTTTGGATTTTTGCGGATGACGACAATGGTCAATGGCGTTGCGATTGCAAAATGTGATGTCTTTATCGGCGTCGTGATACAAATACAGCGTGTTTGCAGCAGTGTTTGATTGTTGAATGCTGATATTGCCGGTCTCAACACATAGTTGATATGTGTCATACAATTCTTGCTCCAACCAACATCTGGAAAAATAGACTGGGTCACTGGGCAACATCAACTTTGTTGAACGCCGGAAATATGTGTTATACAAATGGCGACAAAAATATAATGCATTACTGTAATACACAAAACCTTGCACAACAATTGTGCTCAACAGATTAAATAACCACATCTTATACCAGTAAATGGGCAATATCTTTGTAAGTAATTTATTTTGCATATGCGCGTAATACTTGTTTTTTCTCTTCGGCAAAATCAACCATTGGAAGCGGATACCCATTGATGGGCGCTGGCTCCTTATACCAACGCAATATGCGCTTTTTATCTAAATCCGCCAATTCTGGTATCCATCGTTTAATATATGTGGTCTCCGGATCCAGGGCTTCCGCTTGGTTCCACGGGTTAAATATGCGAAAATAGGGTTGTGAATCAAAATGCGCCACGTGGCCGTCTTCTGTTTGCACACCTTCGCCCGATATCCATCGCCAATTACCATTGTTGCTTGCCACATCATAATCCAGCAACTTTTGTGCAAAATAGCGTTCACCTTTACGCCAATCAATTAATAAAGTTTTGACCAAAAATGATGCAACAATTAGTCTTCCGCGATTATGCATATATCCTGTTTGATTCAATTGTCGCATACACGCGTCCACCACCGGAAATCCTGTGCGACCTTGCGCCCACGCATTAAATGCTGCGTCAGATGTGTTCCACTGAATATTCAGTGTGCGAACACGTGGATTCACCATTTCTGGATGATGGTGCAACAAAGATGCGTAAAATTCGCGCCAAATAAGTTGTCTTATGAATTCTTTGTTGCGACTGTATGCGCGATACACTTCCCTGATTGATATACATCCAAATTTGATGTGAGCCGACAACAACGATGTGTCTTCTGCCAATATATTCCGATTCACATTGTATTTGGCAAAGGGCACCGAGCCTTCGGCAAATGGCGTGGTGGTACGCATTCGCTGAAGCGCATTTGTGCGGCCTCCGTGAAACGCCGCGGCGGCGTTTAATGCGCCCAGTTGCACATAGGCGTCACTCAACTTAATACTGGAACTTAACCCAGCAGGTTTTGCAAATGTGATGCGTGGACAAGCACTGGGACTGCGCACTTTGTGTTTTATGTGTGTTTCATAATATGGTGTGAATTTATGATAGGGGTGGCCGTCGGGTTTTAATACTGTATTTGGTGGAAGCAAATAGTAGTCGTCGTTGGACAACACTTGTGGAAAGGCTTCTTTGATTTCTTTGTCGCGGGCTTTTGCAAATGGTGTGATGTCAGAATTAAATGCAATGGTTGTGGCGCCAGTTTGTTTCACCAATTTGCGCAGCACTGGCACGGTTTCCCCCATAAAGGTGTATAAATGTCCACCCTCTGTGCGTATTTGATTTGCTAAATCCTCCAAACTCTCTATCATAAATTGCACTGAGTTTGTTGATAAATAAGGATTTTGCGAGGTGGCTTGCGACGGAGTGAATATAAATACTGGCAACACCGTGTGCCCTTGTTTCACAGCGTCTATAAATGTTGTGTTATCTTGAAGCCGAAAATCTCTGTGAAACAAAAATATACAAATAGACATAAAGATTGCAAATATATAACAGTATTGATTATATTATGGAAAACTCTATATTGGTATCCGGATTGTTTATTGGCAAGTGTATTTTATTTTCAACCAGTTTCAATATTTATATGAAGCAATTCAAAAAAGACCAAAATCAACCGATTCTAATCAATACTGTGAATACCGTTTGGTTAATTGTTTTGTTTCACAATTTGCTGACGTCGTCAAATGAAATTTACAGAAAAATCGTTTAATTCTGCGACCTTTGCTGCGACTGATGCTGCGACCTTTGCTGCGACTAATGCTTTGTTGGTTTATATTTCACAACGGTGTAATATAAATGTGAATCGTCGTCTGGCACATATTTACAAATCTAATGATTCCAGTGATAATATATTTTTACCCGATCCTTTGCGTTTTGGTAATGCGCCGTCAATATCCTTTAATGACGCCACGCTGACAATGGAATCGCTGTCTCGTTGCATAGTTTTTGGTTTTAAGCCAGACAATATGCTGTTGATGTTGGTGTTGCGCGGACCCGACATTTCTGGTCTTGCCGCTGGCACTGGACTGCGATCCATTCGTTCCTGATTGTTGCGAATATCAACGCCGGTTTCACGGAACATTGGACTGGCTGCGGCTAAATCGGGACGTTGTTGTGCAGCGGCCTTTTTCCGCTCGGTGGCAGGATTGATTGGCGCAGGAGGTGGAGGACCTTGTGGCTCTGGATTTACCAAATTTTGTGCAAAAGCAAATCCCGGGCTTTGTTGCGACATTGCATTGGCAGTGGCCTTTGTGAATTCTTTCATTAATTCGGGACTCTGACGAATCACATCTTTGAAACCGGGGGTTGCGCCTGACAACGCTTTGTTTGTAAAACTGGTAATTGCTGCACTGAATCCCAATCTCATTACCAAAGACAGTTCAGGGCTCATTTCGCCACCCTTGTATTTTTCATAAAGTCTTCCAAATATTTCATCATAACTGTCCATATCGTCGCTTACTGATTCTCCCCAGCCATCCAAATTAATGTCAAAAGGATTGAATGCGGAGTTTGCATACTCCAGCGTATTAACTGCGGTCAAAAACCACCAACTGTATAGTTTTTTGGCCTCCTTTTTCTTTTTATCTTCCAGAGCAGTTTCATATTCATCCTCTATTTCCTCATAGGTCATATCCTGCGAATAATGCGAATTGCGGTCAATAACGCCCTTCTCTTTCCATTCATTCAAACGGTTCAACATAATTTTCTTTTTTTTGTTTTTCTCACGTTCAGTCAGTTTGGGTTGCACCACTTTCTCATCTGGAATGTCTGTGAACTTCATAAAACCATCCGACCTGCCGGTTTCTTCTTTGGTTCTTTGTCCTAAATTGGGTGCAGCAGAGGCAGCCGAAGACCCCGAAAACAAATTGGATATGCCAGACAATATACCAGTCCCTTTATCTGGCACAGAACCAGCATCCGTGGTAACCCCCGATAAAGATTTCATTTCGTTTTCAAAACTGTCTAAATCCCCTAAATCATAACTTGATTTTTTATTTGAACCGCCGTTGACGGCATTTTTATTCATTAAAAAGTCCAAACCAGGAACGGACGATGACGACGAAGCGCTGGGTGCATCATCCATAATTTTAATAGAACTGGTTCCAGAAGGTTCAAAATCCATAACATCAAGGCTTATGCTTTCCATATATTTCTGATATTGTTAACCTACAAGTTTTATTTCTAAGTTCTCCGAATAACTTATTATTTTATCCCTCTTCAAAAAATAGACCCCCTGCAAAAAACAGTCTGCCAAATCATCTTTTTTGGAAGCCGGCTCCAACACAGTGGATTCAACATCTCCAAAACCCGCCTTATTTGCCTGCAAAAACATTTTGCAATACTGAATGCCGTCTTCTTTGTGGTTCTTGTATTGGGTTCCCGATATTTCCTTCATATCTTTCAGTTTTCCAGAAGACGTGACAAACTCTATGCGAGGACACCCGCGCATAACAAAATACTGCGCCAACATTCCTTGGATAGTGTTCATTCTGCCGGCAATGGGCGATATTTGATTTTCTAATATAACAATGTCAATGGGGGGCAAATCGCTCAACAAAGCATCCATTTGTGTTTTGATATTTGTTCCAATGGTGACTAAATGAATCTGATTTGCAGTGGTTTTTTTGGGGGGTTTGATTGCATATGCAACACGCGAAGCATAATAATTGTCGGCGGCTTTTACCAAATCTGGTTTCAAACTGGCGGTGTTAAATTGAATGTTGTTTGATTCCAACAACTTAACCAAATCATCCTTTTTGAAAGAGCGATATTTTGGAACGTCGGCTTCCGCAATACTGCCGGTTTTACGCGCGTGAACCTTGCAATATGGCAATCCAGCGTGCATAATGCAGGCTTTTTTTGTGCATTTGTTGCAAATGGCGGCTGGCGCCGCCGAAGGCGGCGGCATTAAATTGGCCGTTCCCCATTTTACTATGCGCAAATGGGTGTCCGATAAAGAAAACACACAATAAGCCAGATTCTTTATTCCTATGTCAAAACTTATTAAATGCATATTTACTTTTAAATTTTCTTGCGTTTATATAACTTATTATGTTGTTTCCTGTTGCAGCAAAATTAGCGTCAGAATCATTGCTGAGTCTTTATCCAATATTTGTGAAAAAAATTGGCATCTCTATGACCTTGCAAATGTGGACGCGAATGTTAGCATATGTATTAATATCAGCCGTGTTTGTAAATTGGACAATGGTGTCCACGGCTTTATTAACTGCAGAAGGCATTGGTCTTGCTGTCATCAATTTATTTCACGTGTTTTTTTCATATGAAGGATTTAGACATTTGGATTCAGGTGTGTCATTTGCCATATTTAACACATATCCATTGATGATATTGTTGCTATCGGGTGCGTTCTGGAACAAAGCATATATCTTTGTATTAACGGCGCTTGGATTTTTTATTTATGACGAGTTGGGAAGCAAACCTGTTAATGCTTCTGCCAATCCAGATTTTGTTTATGGATTGATAATGATATTGTTTGCCGCTTTGACAGAGGCGTTCATATATTTTTTGGTGAAAATGGTGAAAACCACAAATCACTGGAACCACGTCTTCATATCATATGCACTTGGTCTTCTAATAATGACTGTTTATCTTGTCAACACCGAAAATATTGCCGATGTGTTTTCCAATGTGCGTGTGGCTGCTGCCACCGGTCTTAACGGATTTATTGGTTCCGTTGGCTATTTTTTGCGGTTTTATGCGGCATACCGCCTTGATGCGGGCATATATTCGGTGTTGTCTTATTTTGGAATTGTTATGTCATATGTTTATGGCATTGTATTTGGCGGCGAATCGCTGTCTTTATGGAAAGTTCTTGGAACTGTGTCCATATTTATATCTAAGGCATTGTTATAATGGCAACGCGACGAAATAAACGCAGACAGAGAAGAGGCGGAAATCCTTTGCGCCACCGATTGGAAAATTGCATCAAAGAACTGGTTGTTGCATTGGCTTGCACAAATCGTTATCATAATTGGAATAATTTTCCAGAACAACTTCAATCCAGACTTGCAATAACGTTTAGACAAACACAGAATATTGATGAAGCGATTACGCGCTGCACCACTGATATGTTAAATGCACAGCATATGCAAGTGCTTGTTGCATATGATGACCCGGTGATTGTTGCAAATAACATTGTTGAATGGTTTGGGTTGCACGCATTTCATTGTTTATCATACGCAGAACGAACCCGTTTAACAAACAAATTATATCAATGTATTTATCCAAATCGGCCTTTGGCAAACGTTTTACATCTGGCTAATAATGCCGCAAACCCGCAGGCAAACGCCTTGAATAACGCTTTTACCGCAGACGTTGTTGAAGACCTCGCGTCGTATATGCCTGCCCCTGAGCGATATTAGGTTACCGCTTCATATTATATGTTGTATATATAATATGATACGCACAAACTATAATTTGGTGTTAAACACATACATTGTGTCAAATCGCGACAAAGGTCACAAAATAATGCTGATTGTTGGTGCCATCCCAGAACAACAATCAAAGTTTGTGATTCCGCCAAACTATATGCCAGTATATATTGAAAACGACCCGCAAATAAAAACCTATGGCAGAGATGCAAACAAAGGCATTTCTGCCAATACAGGCGTTTCCGTGGACAAAGATTTTGACTCATATCCACTTGTCATTGGACACGCCCCCGACGATTTGCCAAAACACTCATTTGATTTGGTTATTTTTGACAACAGTGTTATTAAATTCAATCCTTTGAATAAAATCCTTGTTGATGAGTATCGGTCTTTGTTGCGCAACAAAGACAGTTTGCTCGTGTTGGATAATATTATGGGGTCATACACTCAACCTTTATTTATTTATTTGCGAACACCCGATCTGAGCATTGACGTAATCACAATGGATGCCGGCGTTCCTGTTGCCACCACGACCAACAAAGTTGTGTATTATCCAAGCAATAAACATATTGCACGTATTGATACAAAAACCAATTTGCTGGCTTATTCCACACAAATGTATTTAAATGGAACGCAAAAACTGGATGGCCGTGGTTTAATGCATATATTGGCCATAAATTTGTGGGAAATGTATGGCAATCCTGTGGCAGATGTGTTGAGTGAAGCACCAAATATTGACGTATTGCTGGACACGCCGCCACATATGGCTATTTGTTTAGAAAACGTATTTCACCGCAACAAAGCGGTTAATTTGCCTTACATATATGTAGGGGGCAAAGATTAGCGGATTTATGGGCATCACAGTTACACACCGTTTTTAATGTTGAAAAACTGATTCCAGAATTGCCAAACACCGTGTTGTTGCGTTTCACAATATTTAATATTAGACAGCCTTCCACATTCCATAAAGTGCTTTCCATATCATAATATGGCAATGTGTAAATGTGTGCGGTCAATCCCGTGTATGCGTTTTTTGCAGTGGATGAGTACACTCTGCAAACTTTATTGATTTCGGCGAATTTGTTGATGTCTATTTTTTTAATTAAGCCGACACGACGTTTGATGTCTGGGTCAACATCAGGCACCCAATCCAATATGTGTCTCACGAGTTCCATTGGTAATAACATAGTATAGTATGTATAATATGTTATGTTTATGTATGCTGCATTATTCTTTATGTTCTCTGTCTTTATCTCTGAGAGGACGCGATAAAAACAGTTGCAATTGTGTTGTAAAATGGCAACACCCACAACCACAATAATAATCAGGGTCATATATTTGCTGTTTGTCTTCTTCGGACAATACATAATCAATGTTGTTCCCATTATTTGTTAAATAATATTTTGCAAGCATCACAATATTATTGCATAGAAGCATTATATACAATTATTGTAAAAAAAACTGTGTATACCTTTTGTTTTACAAATCAATATTGTCTTGAAATTGCTCACCATCATCGGAAACAACCGACGCAGACCCACTGAATGCTTGTAATACCATATCATCTCGCTCGTATTTGATACGCGCACCAATCCACATTCCACCATTGTTTGCCGCTTTTCCAAATTTCTTGTCCATATAGGCGTGCACTTCTTTTGGACTTGGTGCGCCTTTGCCGTATGTATTCATATACCAAATGGTAAATTCGCTGTTTAATTCTTGTTTCTTGATGCGCCCGTCTTTGACCGCAACCACTTTGTCGCGAATGAATTCGGCAAGGAAATCTTGACTTTCTTGATACGCTTTGCTTGCTGCGGTGACAATGGAACAATCCCCCACTTTTCCATCGGTTTTGAACGCGGTTTGCACCAACATAGCCATAAATACATATTTCCATTTGTCAAATTTCTTGTCTATTTCAGGGTCAACCATAAATTGATAAGGTTTTTCAGGGTCACCGGAGACAGGATTTTCAGTAAATAGCGCCTCAAACGGCACTTCACGCACACGTCTCCAAGTTCCAAAATCTTGTGTTTTTATTTCCATACGCACGTTTGAACAACAGACCAGAGTAAATTGGGGATAAAATTCAATCGGTTTTGGTATATATGGCGCGCGACACTGAATGGGGTCTAATCCACTGGTGAGTTGCTTGAGCGGACCCTCCAATATAACGTCCTTCTTTGATGGTTCCATAATAACCGCATACCTCACACCTTTCAACACAACCAATTCGGCAGAAGTGCCGCCGATTTTTTGTCGGTCTTGTGTAATTGCAGACAATGGCACAACACCTTTATATTCGCCCAATAACAAATCCAACAAAGTTGTTAATACTGATTTGCCATTTCTGCCATCACCCAAATACATATGAAATGTTTGTTTCGGAATGCCTATCAACACTGATGCCAAATGTTCCCACATATAACGTCGCAACTCTTCGCGAGGAAACAGTTTTGACATAAAATCGTTTACTTCTGCAATAATGTCTTTGTCGCGCGTGTCATTGATTGGAATATAATCAATACAAGTGGATTTGGATATGTAATCTTCTGGGTATCCTCGCCTGAATACTTTCTCTTTGAAATCAATGACGCCATTGTTGAAACACATTAAATAAGGATTTGTGTCAAGTTTTTCAATAATGGATTGGTCCCAAAACAATTCTTTCGCTTCCTTCATTATTCGGTCTTTGTCAGATGCATCACCAAGTCTGTTTATAATTTCGCAAATACGCCCTTGACGTTTTTTGAACTTTTTAATTCGCGGGTCGGTTTCGTCTGCACTCATCATTGCATCAATCACTGTGTCCAATTCCTTGCTTTTTTTTCTGTAAATTTTGCGCAATTCATCAGACAACGATCTGCGGAGTGTCGTGCCGCTGTCGTTTTCAACCCAGCGGTGGTTCATAAAACGATACCATATGTTGTTTTTAATGTTTACACAAACATATTGGTCACAATATAATTGCTTCAGTGCACAAGCAATATCGTGGTCTGAGGTGTCTTTGCTGACGCTTTTTGCTTCTCCCAAATCAAAGTCATTGCCATTTATTGACTTTTCAATGAAATAATCCACACTGCTGTCTTGCACCTCTTTGAATTTTGAATAAGCATCCTGTTTTGCCCAATGCATTATTGAACGACGCGTTAAACAGGCGTGCGCTGGATTGTTGGGTCCAAATCGTTGCCATCTGTCATACAACTCGGATATGTCGCTGAATTTGAAACTGCGACTTTGTGCACTGAATGCAACCCACGTCAGAAACATTGTTGTTGGACAAGTGTTGTATAGCGCCCAGCCAACGCGAATCCATTTGTCATAACTGCCTGCGCCATAATATTGTTCTGGCAAACACATTGTGTATTTGTGTGTTTCCAACAATTCATAATCACGGGCTTCCAGTTGTTCCATTGCAAATGTCATAACTGCGTCCAAATCTTGTATGCTGCGAATATTTAATATCGCATCAATGGGTATCCAAGCACCAAAATAGGGGGCTGGCGCAGCACCCGGCACAACAATAGAGTTTGTTTTTTGTTTTTGCACACCACCATCTTGTCCGCATATTTTTGCAAATTCCGGTGACACCGGATAAGTTTGTCCGGCATTGGCTCTGACCGACAATTTACTGATGATTTTGGACACATCAAAATAGTCTGCCAATGACATTTGTTGAATACTCATTTCACCATCCGCAGGGTCAAATAAGCATTTGTAAACGTGCGTTAGACGATATGCTTGGTGTGCAGGCTTGCAACTGCCATATAATTGCCAGGGTGCATTACCTTTGGACACCGAAGCATCAAACACGCCATTCCAATCATTTGTCAACGGCAACGCAGTCCATATTTCATATTCTTGGATGAGCGCCATCACACGGTCACGCAATATCATTTGTGTTTTTCGGTCAGCATTGATTTCAATCAACATATGAATACCATCTTTAACTTCCTCAATGGCACCAGTTTCCGCATTTTTTACTGGATTTATGTCCGGTTTTTGCATCACATAAATATTGAACGGGGTTTCGTCAAACGTGAACATAGATTCCAATGCTTGCACATAAGATGTTATCAATGCATTAATGTGGTCATCGCAATGCTGTCTGCGCTTTGTTGCTGGTGTGTAATGCAAATCAAGGTCAACCGCTATAATTCCTTTTTCCGGTTGAATTTCTGTCAAATATTCTTGGTTTCCATCAACAATTGTGTGTTTGCAGTATAAAGCCAAGAAATCGTTGTATTCCGAATCACTCACATAATACTTTCCGCCATATATACCCATTGGCTTATTTCCAATGCGCGTGTTTGACACACTTGGAGAATCGTCCGTTGCACGATGTGACTGCATGAATTGATTAAATGGTTTCATTGCTTGGTTGATATTTTAAGGTGAGATATGTCTAAACGGTTTTGATACAGGGTTTGAAGGGTTGATGTTTTTCCGGTTATTTTGAACTACGTTATGTAAAAGGATTTAAAATCAATTTTTCAACCGATGCAACAAATGTTGGTATTAACGGCTACAAATGGTTCTGCGGGTTGCCACGTTATCAGTCGCAACAAATGCTTTTATGTTTATGGATACAATAATGAAACTGCAGCAACCTATGCGTTTACGTTGACGTGTTCCGTCAATTTGCAAATTTATATACAATCGGTGATGTCTAATTCATCAAATTTGTGCTTTGATTTTGCCGATGCTGATACGCCGCCATCCACATATGAAGATTTATGCAAAGTGATGAAACCTTTGACAAATACACCTGCGCGTTGCAATGAGAATTTTTTGCGCAATATGATTTGTGTATTGCGCGATTCCAATAATTTGTAATATGCATATGTAATTTATTATAACATATGCATCAGTGTCACCAATATTATACCATTCATTATTTTGGAATTTCCTGTGATTATAGGTTCACATAACAACTGCCCAAAGTTCGTTTGGATATACGTCAACTGGTTTATCTTTGTCATTTATCCAAGTTTTTGGATATATTACAACTTTATTTGCATTTAAGTTTAAAAATCCACCCCACCAACTGAACGTGCTATTTGCACATATACCACCTTTTTCACATAACGTCATTGTATATAATGACACAAGTGGATCATCTGTGTTCGTATGATAGTCACACGGATAAAATGATATATTTGAATGCATAAACAACGAATATTTTTTACACCATTCAATATCATCACTGAATACAACAAACTCTGGATTTTTATCAGTTTTACGCAAATAATTCAATGCTTTCCGATAATATTCATTTATGTTAATATTGTAAATATCTAATCCAACATAATCACCGCGTCTGACATGAATGAAATATTTATTTTTATAATAATCAACAATATTGCTATTTATTAAATTTCTGTAAACAGAATTTGATAAAAATAGTGATTTAATATTATTTGTGTTTGTAAAATATTTTGGACAAATAAAATATCCGTGTAATATCACATTTTTAGAAAACATATAATCTGTGTATGAAAAACAAGAATTACTATCTTCTTTCACATATTGGATTAGCGAAGTATTTAAGTTTTCTGCATCAATTACTGGGAAATGTTTAAATACAGTATTATATAATTTTGTATTATCATTTGTGTGCGTAAAATCAAACGGTCTTTGTTTGCACGTATTTAATATAAAACAGTTCATATTATTTTTGTTTGATATTTCCATTGCAGAAGCAACTTGAAACATTTGATTTCCAATGCCTCCATGCAGTTGAATAAATAGTGTTGGTTTTTTACCTATATTATGGTATGAATATGTTTTAAACAGTCTGCTATCATCAACATAAATCATAGACATAACTGGGTAAATATGATGTTGATTTAATATATATCCAATCATTTTATCTTCATAATAAATATCAGTCACATTATCGTCTGCCATTGCAATTATATTTAAACTTTTATTGCTCACATAATATAATGGACCACCACAAAACATACTGAATGGTGTTGTGATTGCATCTGTGACATTGATATTTCTTAGTGTTGCGTGCGAATTATCGTCAGAGCGAGGTTCAGTTACAGATGCCATTCCGGCATAGTTTATGGGATGTTTTAATAATGTATCATTTACAAAATAATTCAAACTATTAATGTTTATTATAATATCATCATCGCATTTAAATACACCTTTGATGGTTGGAAACAAATGGTTTATCGTTTTAAACAACATTAGTGTTTTATTGGCCAAATTGTGATAATCATCCAGTGTCCTCAGTTTTAAAATCCTAGTTGCAGGGATATATTCATAATCACTCTTTAGTTGTGGATCTCCATACATTACAATTACTGCCATTTTCATTGATGCCAGAATTGTGTGACACGGTTCAAAATAAAGGTTTCGCATAGTTATTGCAGATACAATATTTTTTTGACATGAATATATCACAAACAAATATTCGGCAGCGGTGGAATTCATAATATAATAATGGAAAACCCTTTATGTATATAAAATATAAATGAACCTGAAACGAGTGCTTCATACATCCATTGGACAAGGACTGATATCAATTATTTTGGGATTGGGACTTGCAACCATGTTTCGGCAAGTTTGCAATGGCAAAAATTGCATAAGTTTTAATGGTCCCGTTATCAGCGAAATAGATGGGCAAATTTATCAATTTAACGATGTTTGTTACAAATATGTCACAAAACCTGTGAAATGCAGCGCAACAAAAAAACAGGTGGATATTAAGGATTCCAGCAAAGAAGAACTATTCTAATTTGGTGCATTATTCCGTTCTGAAAATCACTCCGTTCTGATAGGTGCATCACTCCGTTCTGATAGGTGCATCACTCCGTTCTGATAGGTGCATCACTCCGTTCTGATAGGTGCATCACTCCGTTCTTAAAATCACTCCGTTCTGATAAGTTGTTTTAGCAATTTTATTATTCTTGCACATTTTATCAATGCAACGCAACGATATTACGCGTATATCTGAATTGCCAGAAGGGCATTCCAGCAGAGGAGTTGGCGAAAATGATGGGTATCAGCCGTTGAACATTCATAAAAATCCATATGGATTGCCCGACCCACCTGCAGACAGACAGTTGCCAAACGGCGGAGCCGGTGGATTTATGGGTGAAGGATTTGCACCACAATTGCCACCAATGCACAGCAGAGGACTTGATAATAGTGAGCATATGCACGATGAACAAATTGTTCCAAATTATGTGCCAAAACAAAAATTAACCAGCGACTATTTGCAAGAATATGAAAAAAAACTGGCCTTGATGAATAAAGACGCTGAATATAAGCGTGCCAAACATCAGGAAGCACTAATGGCCAGTTTGTATGATGAAATACAAATACCAATTTTAATTGGTGTTATGTTCTTTTTGTTTCATTTGCCGTTTGTGAATCATTTGTTGTATAATTATGCAAAATGGGCATTTGCTGAAGATGGGAATATGAATTTGGTTGGCATTATTTTCAAAAGTTGTATGTTTGGGCTTTTTTATCTTGGATTTATCAGAATCACAACATAATTTATGCCGTTCTTAGTATCCCATCATTGGGTCAATAATCTTTGCAATCTTCGTCATAAACTCTGAATCAAATTCATCACAATCAGCCAACTGATTTTGATGAGGCTTCACAAAGAATGCAACCAAATCACGCATTGAGACCTGTTTTTCAATTAATTTCTCTGTAATTTCAGAGATGGTTAATGCGTGCTCGTCGTCGCGTTTCCAAGACAGTTCTTCTTCGTCATACAAGGTTTCTGAATCATCAAAATCGTCTTCGTCGTCGTCGGGAATGGGCTCGCCTTCGGCTCGCTGAAACAGCCAGCGAAATCCTGCCAATGGCTGGATAACAGTGTCGTCGCTGTCAGCGCTTTCGTCGTCGCTATCAACGCTGCTGTCGTCATCTTCCACTTCTTCTACTAATTCGGTGCGGCACATAGGGCAGCCAAATCCATTTCTGGATGCGTTGGTCAAGAAACAATTGGAATGAAATCGGTGGTTGCATTCGGTTGTGATGCAATTGGCGTTGACGTTGATATCGTCAAAGCAAATGGGGCATTCGGTGCAACAGGACATTTTCGGGGGTAAATACTTAATAATCAGATAATAATATTGTTTTGCCTAATTGTATGACAATAAAAAAAGGCATCAATTTTAAAGGGAACTTGTCCCCCCGTGGATTAATTCCTTTGAATCAGGGAACTGATTGTTGGCATTGACAAATTATGCTTTCATTGGTGTTGTATAAAAAATTGAATGGATATTTATTTGCATTTGCCTGAAACATATTGATGTATTGTTATTAAAAATGGACATTCAAACCCAATTTGAATCGGCTTGTGAAAAAGGTGATTTACTGCACGCGCAAATAATATATGAAACAAACAGCAATGCATTGTCCATATACGAAGCATTTTGCAATGCTTGCACAAACGGACACATTTGCATTGCAAAATGGTTGCACAATATTAATCCAACCATTGATGTGTCATCAAATAATGAATATGTGTTCAGATGGGCTTGTTTCAACGGTCATATTAATGTTGCCAAATGGCTGCATAATATCCATCCGGCAATAAATATGGGCATATGGAATGAAAAATGCTTCAGATACGCGTGTGGATTTGGACATTTGGACATTGCAAAATGGTTAATTGAGGTAAGACCTGGGTTGTCAGTGTCATCCAAAAATAACTTTGCATTAAGATATGCGTGTGCACGTGGGCATATTGATGTTGTAAAATATTTGGTTTCCATAATCCCATCAACCGATTTGTATGCAACATATTCAATCAAAGACGGATATTCTATTCTTGGAATAGCCTGTTACAATGGTCATTTGCATATTGCGCAATATTTATATCATATTTTATCAGTCATTGATGTTGAAACATTCAACCATGCATTCCGAGTATCTTGCAAACACGGACACTTGGATATTGCCAAATGGTTGTTGTCGATTGACACCACGCAAATAATAAATATATCTGACAAAGACAATATTGCATTCAAATTGGCTTGCTCAAATGGTCATTTGACAGTGGCTCAGTGGTTGCTGCAAATACACCCTGAGATAGATGCAATAGACAGCGCGTTTGTGTTGGCTTGCAAAGATGGACAAATGGAAGTTGCACATTGGCTGCTGGATATTGATAGCCAAGATTATATTATGACAAATGATATATTAAGTGCTTTTTATAGAGCCTGTGGTTACGGTCAATTGGATATTGCCAAATGGTTGTATCAAGATTATATTACTACATATAGTAATGCAACACAACGCGAGGCGTTTGAAATTGCTTTGTATGATACTTGCAAACGCGGTTGTTCTTCGTTTGACACAAATAAACACGGTTATTTAAATGTGGTGCAGTGGTTGTTTGAAGAATGTCCGGCGTTGGCAAATAAGGATACTGTGTTCGGTGCTTTACATTTTGCCTGCAATGAAGGAAATTTGGATGTTGCCAAATGGTTGATTCATATCCAACCAAATATAAATATATTTGCAAGTAACGATCACATCTATCGTTCAATATGTAAAAATAACAAACAAAATATTAAATTATGGTTGCAACAACTTTATCCATTTAAATATTGCGATCGCAATGAATATGACAAACTGACTATTCATATTCATTCCAAATGTAATGTGGTTGCATTAACAACATTGTATGTTGCAAACAAATATGGTTACAATAATTTCACAACAGCAACATTTGTTCATAACGTGGTCACACTGCTGCAGCAATGTTGATTCTATTGTTCATTGAATAGTTTGCAAAACCATATGCAATGTTGTTGCATTTATTGGTAAAAATGAAATTCAAAAAACAATTTCTTATTGCTTGTCAACAAGGCAATTTGTCAGAGGCGCAAAAAATATTGCAAATTGCATCATTTATCAACATCTCTGAAAAATCTGACAGAGCATTCAGACACGCGTGTTATCAAGGTCATTTGCATATTGCAAAATGGTTAATTTCACTCAATCTTCATCCAGCCATCAATGTGTCTGCCATCAAAGATTATGCATTTCGCCACGCTTGTAAAAATGGCCATCTGCAACTTGCGCAGTGGTTGCTGCAAATAAAACCTGATATTAATTTGACCGCACACGGCCAATGTTCATTTGATGATGCCTGTTCCAACGGACACTTGCCAGTTGCGCAATGGTTGTATGGAATGATACCAACAATAAATATTTATTTTGCATTTGTATTATCTTGTCAAAAAAATCAATTACATATTGCAATGTGGCTGCATTCATTGAGTGATTCAAATATAATAAGTATGGATTCTTATGAATATGCTTTTTTTTGGGCTTGTCATCATTCGCGTGTTTGTATTGCCAAATGGTTGTTGCAGGTGTGTGAGAGTATTGATATAGTATCGGTGTATAATCAATTAATGATGCGCAGTGGACACCATTACAGTTATTATTATTCCAAATGTTATTCCAAACTGTGGAATATCGCAATTATGTATTTTGAAATAAATCCATTCAAATATGAGCATAATATTGTTGGTGACACTTTGGTGTCCAATGCGGTTCGTGACGAATTAAATACTGTGTTATTGGCGTTATTATATATGTTCAGTGCAAAACAATATTGCAACATAAATATAATCAATGTTGCTGATGCCTTGACAAAATTTTGTGTATTTAATTAATGTTTATTATCCAATTTGACCATATATTGTTAACCATTATTCTCCAGGCAACAAAGTTGCCTGGAGAACTTGTATTAATTTATTACCACACGTGGTAATAAATGAATATAATAGTAGATGTTGTATTTCCAATTTGGCCTTAATCAAGGCCAAATTGGAGAATAAACATTAAATAATAAACCTTTGCACAATAAATAAAAGGAGGGGTCATAGGGGATTGAGCCGCTGCGCGGCTCCACCTTCTTGGCTTCGGAGCAACGCAACTGCGTTGCGGTGAGTCACCCGTGGTGACTCCATTTGGACGCCAAATAGGGGCGTCATCGCACCTCGCCCTTAGGGCGCCTTGACCTTGGTTAGTTCCCGAAGGCTCGGTCTCCCGTTGGGAGAGCCTGCCCTTGGCGCTTTGCGGAACAGTGGATAAAAACCCGAAGGGTTTTCCACCGTTGGCGCCCGTTGGGCGCCTTAGCCGCCATAGGCGGCTCTTCCCCTAAAATTGAACCCTTTTTTCATCTGGTGGATGAATGACAAAACTAAAATCCTAAGTATTATTTAACCGAACCGAACCGAACCGAACCGAACCGAACCGAACCCGCCGACAACAATGTCCAGAAATAACAACAACAAGATGTTTTGCAAGATTTGCTTTGATGCAAAGAAGTCCGAGAAGGAATACTCTTCTCATTCCATCAAAAATCGCGATGGTGAAGTTTGTTGCCCAGTGTTGAAGGCCACTGAGTGCCGCTATTGCCATAAAACTGGTCACACTATTGCTCACTGCGAGTTGAAAAACAAAGGCCTTGCGAAGCCCGCTGCTGAGCAGAAGCCCGCTGCCCAGAAGCCTGCTGTCCAGAAGCCCGCTATTGTTGCTGCACCTGTCAAACAGTCTGCAAACAAGTTTGCCCTGCTTGATTCTGACAATGAGTCTGACAACGAACACGAACAGCCTGTTGCCAAGCCTGAGCACAAGCCTGAGCACAAGCCTGAGCACAAGCCCAGATACGAACGCAAGTCAACTGTTTGCGAACGCCCTTTGAACCAAGTGTTCCACATTGTTGACTTATCATATTTGGCCAAGGAGCGCGAACGTCTTGGTCAAACCGACCCTGCTTTGGGCAAGAATTTTGCCGTGGCAAAGGCTGTTGCCAAATGCGTAGACAAGGATGACTACAACCGACCTGATGCGCCCCGTGGCCAAGATTGCTTTTATACCTGCGACGAGGAAAGAGTGTCTCATAGAGCCAAACTTCAGGCCGAATATAACGAACTTATTAAAAATAATAAACCATTGTTTGCTTCTGCTGACGAAGACTGGTAAGTGTGTGTGTGTATATATATATATTGCATTTAACTTTATAATTTAACTTAACTCATAAACCAACAAAAACAACAAAACAAAGTCTGTTGTTTTTTTATGTTATTGGTGATTTATTTTGACAGATACATCAAAGATTTGGTCAAACAACTGCGCAACAACCGGGTGCCGCACATAATACTCAAACACAGCAATATTAACACTGACATAAACACAATTGTGAAACAACACCGCGTCAGTCACGTTATTATTGCAGGGTCACAACAAAGAATATTGCGATTGAGCCACAAATTGGCTCATTTAGATGCAATATTGACCAATCCAACTGTCAAGCGCGTTGTCGGCATTTGTTTTGGATGGCAATACATAGCAAAAGTATGCGGCGGACAGTTGGCAGAAGGGCGACATTACAAAGGCCTGAAAACAACAATGTTAAATAGACCTTTGTGGTTTGATCACCACGATATTGTCACGTGGATGCCGCCGTCTTGGAGCATATTTGACACGGCAACCAGTGTTGATGGAAAATTCTTCATTAATGTAGCAGCGTCCAATGATGGTCGCCTGGTTGGATTCCAGTTCCATCCAGAAAAATCCGACGACGATTTCAAGGTTTTTGTGTTGCCTTTAATATATGGAGACATTGAGTAATAATGCAACAGCATTTTTAACACATCTGAAAAAGGTTGCCGATAAAGCCTTGTCCAAAATCCCATATCATTTGGATGAACAACATTATGCATCAGGCAAGCCCAATTTTCCCGAACAAATAAGTTTATTGGCACCAACAATGCAGGCTTTGTTGCGGTCACAAAGACAATGGACAACATTTGAATGCACGGTGAATGTTGATGTGGGACGACAAGTGCGATTTCATCTGAGCAGTCCCCACAAAGATACACCCAATATGCGGCAAACCTTGTTGAACCGTGTGCAACAATGTTGTGCGTGGCTTGCGATGGCAAATGCGTATGCGCCACATCGGTGTTCACGCAATATGCGTGTTTATATGTATTTCACGGATGCAAAAAAAATGTTGCCTGCAAAGCGAGGTGCGCCTATTGACACCGAGCACGCCAACACCGCATTTACGTCATCGTGTGAAACAGACACGTCAATTATTCTCTACAGGGAAGAAGAATGGTTCAAAGTGTTTATTCACGAAACTTTCCACAATTTGGGATTGGACTTTTCTGCGCAAAATATACGCAAATTGCAGCAGGCTTTAATGCAACATTTCAAAATCAGATCGGAAATGCGAATTTATGAAACCTACTGCGAAATGTGGGCAGATATATTAAACATTTTATTTACACGTCCGGATTGGGCGTCCGCATTGGCGGTGGAGCGAAACCACTCTTTGAAACAGGCGGCCAAAGTTTTCAAACACTTCAATCTTAGGTATCAGGATTTGGGTTCTGATAAAACAATGGAAAATTTCAACGAAAACACAGAGGTATTTTGTTATTTTGTGTTGCGGTCTTTATGGATGTGGAATTTGAACAGATTTTTATTATGGTGTTTGACACATAACAAGGGGTCATTGCATTTTGCAGGAGCACCTTCGCAGTTTGCCAAACATATGATATTGGATGTGGTGCCATCGGCTGCATATTTGGAAGCAGTGGAGCCCGTGAATTCAGATGCATCACGCACTTTGCGAATGACCTTTTATGGATAGGTAAAAAATTGATATGATATATACATTATTCACCACAATGTATATAACAAAGATAAAATGACTGAACAAGACACCGGTAAATATCGTCAAAATACCAAAGACCAATATTTTACTAGAGAATCCATTGCTAAGAAGTGTGTTGGTCATATTTACAGTATGTATAATAATTTGGACACATATGAATGGATTGAGCCATCTGCTGGGAATGGCGTATTTTTGCGCGCATTACCCGAGTCTGTATCTAAAATAGGCATTGATATTGACCCAAAAGGTGACAATATATTACAAGGCGACTATTTGAAATGGAAACCTTCAACCGATGTAAAAAAACGCATTGTATTTGGAAATCCACCGTTTGGCAGACAGAGTTCGTTGGCAAAAGCATTTATAAAACATTCGGCAAAACACGCAGATATTATAGCATTCATACTTCCAAAATCGTTTGTGAAACCAAGTATGTTTAATGCGTTTCCATTGCAATTCCATTGTATGTTCAATATAGATGTGGATAATAATGCGTTTGAAGTAAATGGCCAATTATACAACGTGCCTTGTGTATTTCAGATATGGGAAAAAAAAGAATATAATCGCGTTGTGGAAGCACCCACTAAAGAAATTGGATTCAAATATGTAAAATATGGTGAACTATTTGATATTGTTTGCAAACGAGTTGGGGGGTTGGCTGGCAAATGTTTTGGTTGGCGACCCACTGCCGCAGCGGATTTTCATAAGGAATATCATTATTTCATTAAACTTGATGAAAAATATTTGAAATACACGGGTGATATTATTAACAAAATAAATTTGCATACATTTCCAAGCAATACGGTTGGTCCGCGTAGTTTGTCAAAATCTGAAATTAATGTTGTTGTGAATCAGATTTTGTCTTCTTATTTCTAATTCTAGGGGTTGATGTTATTGTTTTGTTTATAAAACTTCCGCGAAAATGTTCTGTTATACTATCTTCAATAACAAGATTTTGATTATTGGTGACAAATTCACAAAATTTTGGTAAACGACATTGCACCCTGCGTTGTGACTTGCTATCAACTTTTGGTGCATACAATATGCATCCACCGTGGTTATTTGACAAAGCAGCGGCCATTTGTTTGTATTGATTTGCGTGTTCTGCGGTTTTATTATTTATTGGTATTGATTTTACATATGACACTAATTCATTTATGTCATCCAATGTTGCTGTTCCAAATAATAGTTTAACAGAATTTGTCAAATTAATTTCAATGATTCGGGTTACTGTTTTTTCAGTGGGAGAAGATTGTTTCCATAATATTACAGTCATATGAAATGGATTGCCGCTGCTGACTGCATTGTATAATCGTATTACATCTGCCATATCAATTGAATTACTTCCAGACACTTTGATTGATAAATCAATATTGTCTATGCGATTTATTTCTTTTGGCATATCAAATATTGATGTGTGTGGTATAGATAATAACTCGGCTTCAGTTGCTTTATAGACATTAATGCCAAGTTCTGTTTCCCAAAGTTTTCCGTGTGCTTGGTTTTCTGGCATTGTGATTATAGTATTATTATTCTATTGGAAAATAAAGATTCAATTTTATAATATCACTTTTCTGACAACCAATATATAAAACATAGATACTGTTGGGGGTAATGAAGGGAGTTGCAATGTTAATGGGAGGGAGCCCGAAGGGAAGGGGAGAGCCCAACAGGCGCCAACGGTGGAAAACCCTCCGGGTTTTCATCCACTTCTCGGCGGTTGCTTTGCAACCGCCTTGACGCACGTTCCCTTAAAAGTTGATTCAAAGATTTTATTGCAGTTTAAAGAAGAAACTGTAATAAAAATATAAATGGGAATTAAACATTTGAATCATTTTATATTAAGTTTATGCAATAATCGCGCAGTCAATAGAATATCTTTGTCACAATTAAACGGGCAATGCATTGCCGTTGATGCAAGTATTTATATGTATAAATTCCAAGCAGAAGAACGTTTGATAGAACATATGTATTTAATGTTGTCGCTGTTGTTGAAAAATGGCATTATTGCTTTGTTTGTGTTTGATGGGAAAGCCCCCGCAGAAAAGCAAGGCGTTATTAAAGAACGTCGCGAACGAAAATATCAGGCAGAATTGCAACACAGTCTTATACAAAACCAATTGGCGGATGCGCCTGCTGAACAACGTGAGAAAATAGAAAAAAAATTGCAAACGCTCAAAAAACAATTTGTCCGGATTAAAGATACGGATATTCGCGCTGTTCAACAATTGCTTGATTTATTTGGCGTGTCCTGGGTGGAAGCCCGCGGCGAAGCGGACTTGCTTTGTGCACAACTTATGTTTACCGGACGTGTAAAAGCCTGTATGAGCGAAGATATGGATTTGTTTGCATATGGGTGTTCTAATGTGTTGCGGCATATGAGTTTGTTCAAACAAAACATTATCAATTATGATTTGCAAGAAATATTGCATCAAATTGGTGGAGTAAATGTGCAGGAATTTAAACAGATACTTATATTAGCAGGCACTGATTATAATACTGGTGGTGACGGAGATATTGGATTGAATCGTGCATATAATCTGTTTTGTGAATATAAAAAAAGCACATTTATGTCAATGGAAGAAATTCCGCCATTTTATGTGTGGATGCGCAATCGCATTAAATTAGATGAAGACAAACTGATGGCTGCATATAATTTGTTTGATATTCACAACGGATTGGACATTGAATTTATTAACAATATTGTTATTCAAAACAAAGCGGTTAACAAAGCGTGTTTGAAAGATTATTTGGAAAATGAGGGGTTTATATTTTGACCGTTTGGTTACACCGATTATACCGTTTGGTTACACCGATTATACCGTTTGGTTACACCGATTATACCGCAAGGTTACACCGTATTGGGTGTTGCGGACAGTCCATTGTTTGAATATAACAAACTAAAATAATAATTTCTGCGTTTATTGTATTGTTCTTTGGATTTATTGCAATCTTTATATTTCAAATACGTCAATGGCAGCGTAACAATCAAAAAAGCAAAAAATATGAATTTTTTTATGTCACTTGTGTTGCTTGTTTTACGTTTGCGTTTTTTTACTACAATTGTGTAAGTGGATGACGACACATTTGTTATGCCAGCGTTTGCCAAATTTGTTGCATTGAGATTGGAGGCAATATTGCGCAATACTATATTGAAAGTCCCAGAAGCCACCGATTGCGCAAGTGCGCTTGTTAATGTGTTATACACTGTGTTTGCATCTTTTTTGTTTGTCAGTGGATATGCAATATCTGTTAAATAGTTGATGTTAATATTGGATGCAAGTTTTCTTTGTTTTGTGTCATTGTCCACAAAGGTAACATAGGATTTACTTATATTCATTGCAGCAGCGGTGGCTTCTGCAATGCATTGTTTGTCAATATTTGACAATGTTGCGTTGCTGGTATTGTGCAATTGTCCAGAGGTGGTGAATTGCAATATGGGGTTGTTGCTGGGTTTTGCCAAGGTTGGTGCGAAGGTTGGTGCAAAGGTCGGTGCCAATGTTGGTTCAAAGGTCGGTGCCAAGGTTGGAACAAAGGTCGGTGCAAAGGTCGGTGCAAAGGTCGGTGCAAAGGTCGGTGCAAAGGTCGGTGCAAAGGTCGGTGCGAAGGTCGGCGCAAAGGTCGGCGCAAAGGTCGGCGCCAAGGTCGGCGCCAAGGTTGGGGCAAAGGTTGGTATAATAAAACTCCCAGATTGATAATAACTCCCAGATTGATAAATACTTTGTGACGAATACAGATATTGTTGCTGATTCATTATTTGCTTTGATTGCATTTGTGGTGTGGAAAACATTTTTGTTACATAATATTGTTGACCACACGTGAACCATAATGCATTCATAAAGAACACGGTCAAGATTATATTTTTCATATAAATGTAAAGTATAAATAAATATTTATTTATGCCCATTCCCATCAACAAACAACTTTATGAAAAAGCACGCAAAATGGCGGACAAAGTTTATGCTCACCCATCCGCCTATAAAAGTGGATATATTGTCAAAACATATAAAGACCTTGGCGGCAAATATCGCGAAGACGGTCAACCAAAAACACTAAAACGCTGGTTTAAAGAAAAATGGGGAGACATAGGAAATAAAAAATATCCTGTGTATCGCCCATTTATACGTGTGTCAAAAGATACGCCTTTAACCGCAAGCGAAATCAGTCCTGCACAAGCAAAACGTCAAATTACGCTTAAACAACTGTATAAATGGAAACGCAATTTGCCAAAATTTACCAAAAAAAGGACATAAAACAATAATGTTACCCTTTTGTAAACAAAGATGACTGGATATTGCAATCTTTATGTATTGACACTGTTAAATAAAACTATATTTATGTATCCCAGACTATGCTCCGATTGTGCACCAGATACTGTGAAACGCGAGTTTGCGGCATTCTATCCTCAGTATCCAGGTATACACGATATTACTATGATTATTCATAGAATAAAGGCACGCGATATTGATAGTATGGTGTTGCATTATATGCACAAACACGGTATTGATAGGGTGCGCGGCGGTTCTTACACCAATGTTGTATTTTCTGATGAATTAAAATCCTTTATTGCCGAGCGAATCAAATACACTTATTATGATTTGCCGGATATGCATAATATGTTGACAAATTACGACACCAAGCACATTGAAAGCGTGGTTGCAATCAAATCCCGAATTGCGGAATTGACCCCGTGTCTCACCAAAAACGAATTTTATATGCTTAGCCAAATGGCTCCTGTGCGCCCTGCATCACAGTTATACAATAATTTGGTGTATAAATGCAGCAATCTTTATTACCAGTTTCGCGAACAGTGTCCGGACGGGATGAATGATTTACAAAAATTGCTTGGATTTGAAAGTCACATTTGGCTATATAGTCCGCACGTGGCATTGGATTCATACTTTATTGATGGAACCGATAAAGCATTGGCCGATAAGGTATTGCGCTGCATTGATTTTATGATGACATATATGCTCAATAGAATTGATGAATTGGAGTTTGATATTACGACGTTCCAGTCAAAGAAAACGGATTCAGCGGCGTTGGTGATGCCGGAGTGAAAATACTGACGTCAGTAATTCCGGATGAAGTTGTTGTTGCATTTGTGACAAACGTGGCATTGAACCCCGTTATGTTAATACCAGTTGTAATATTTGGTTGATAATTTAAGCAAATATCATATGTGTATCCGGGCGACGTTGGTAACACCAATCCAGCAATTTGAAGCGACCCCAAATAAAGACTGCCTGTGAAACTGCCGGTTTTTTGCACAATTCCAGAAACGTCTTTGCGAAATTCTGTGTTGAACACTGGATATGGTGGGTTTATGTAATTGACCAATTGTTGGCCATAATATGTTAATATTCGGATGTTGTTGGTGTTCAGTGACACAGAAAAAGTATTGTTTGTGCTGTTATTGGAACTGGTTCCGCTGACCTTCAATATAACCGCAGTATTAATGGTGAAACTGGTTGTGAGACTTGTGATGGCCGGCGTTATGCTAAATGTGACAAGATGTGGCACCAAACTTTCAATGTCAGAATTATTTGTGGACTTCCACTTTACTGTGGGGTCTTCTTTCAATTCTGTTGCATATGTTGGAGACACATTGAAGTTATATAGTGGTATTTGTGGATTTAAATAAAGCGGAACTGGTGTGCCTGGAACGCCGGCCGCATTTGACCAGGAAGAGCCACAGTCGGTTTTAATATTGACTGGCGCAAACGTGGATTTATTGCTTCGTGCCAGATTTGACCATTGCCGACTTTTGGTGGCAGCGCCACTGGTTGCGCCGTTTTTTTTATATTGCAATATTTCCGCTTTGCGTCGCATATCCAATTCAGATTGCGTGTATGCGATGGGTGTAAGTGAAAATGGGAATTTTGCTTGTTCTGCGGGGGTTATGCTTGTGCTGCTGATGTATGGATTATATGGTTTGTATCTAATGGGTGGAGTATACAATAAAGCGGAAGCACGTTTTGCTTGATATGTTGTGCAATCTTGTGACATTAATTATAAAATAAGGAGTTTATAATTACCCAGCCGAGGACGAAGTCCGAGGCTATACACACAAATTTATTGTAATAATCGTTGAAACATAAACCAATTATCATATTTTGGGTTGTTTTCTTTAACCAGCGTAAAATGGTTAAGATTTGACAATATACAGTCAGCCAATATTATTTGGTCATCCTTCACTAAATAATTGTGATGAAAATACAATGTCAACTTGTTATTGTATTCTGTCATCCACCATTGGATTTTATCTTTGTGAATTATGAAAAACCCACCTGCAATAGAATATTGCGTGGGCGGAATCACTGAAGTCGGAAGTCCATATTCATTTTTATTGTTGACAATTGCAAATAATTTATTCAAATAACCGTTGTTATTATTAACGCGGGCATAATAGATGTTATTTTTGTTCAACCCCAATATTTTATCACAGTTTGGCCACTGATTTAACTGAGACGTATGCAGGTCGTTGTGTCTATTTCTGAAATATCCTATGTCACACCAACCGTAAAATTCTGTGTCAAAATACTTGTTTTCTATTGTTTCATTCACAAACCAGATTTTTTCCGACCATAACATATTTAGTTCCCAACAAGTTGAGTGATTTAACAACTGATTTTGTTGATGATTTTTAATCCAATAATTTTTATATTGATAATTGAAAAACTCTTCTATGGGTTTGATTACAATATGAATTTTCTGATTATTATTTGTATTAATATATTTAACACTATTATGGTCGGTGTAGATAACTAAATTAAAATTGTTCACAATAGATAATAAATTATTAATCCATCCAATGTAATTATCCAAATTGGATTTGGATTTCATTACGTAAAAACAACTGGATAATGTGATTGACATATTTATGTTGATATACTATTACATCAATATAAATACATTTTATAATGTGTTTGACTGCAAAGATATAAATTCACGTTGACACAAAGTGGCTGAAATGAAAGAGCCTCTGAAAGGGAGGCGCCCGTTGGGCGCCTTAGCCTCCCATAAGAGGCTCTTTCCTTCATAAAATTTGAACGGAGCGGATACGAAGTGTCCGCGACGTGTAAAAGGAGGGATCATAAGGGAACCTTGGTTAGTTCCGCTGCGCGGAACAGTGGAGCCTCCCAAAGGGAGGCTCTTCCCTTAATTAGTTGCGTGCATAAATCTGCGACGACAAATAGTTATAAATTCCTTTTGATTTGGCTGCATCCGAGTTTGTGTTTGTATTCGGACCCGACATTACAATCTGATATATTTGAAACACATTCAATGATGATGCAAAATATCGCAAATCTGATAAATTACCAGAAAATCCACCGTCTTTGCAAATATGTATATCAGAATAATTTTGTCTTGGTATGTAAATCATATCCTTGCGTTGTGTTAATATTCCGTTTACGTAAACATCCAACATTCTATTTTGCACACGAATGGCCATATGAAACCATTTTTTGAATGGCAGTTCTTTGATTACGATTGTCGTCTTTTTGTATCCGTCCTTGAGATTTCCTTCACTCTCCATTGTGTCCATAAAGATAACGGCTTCCAATGTGTTGTTTGCACCAGATTTCAAATACATACTTGGTGCGCCATTTTTTACGCAACTACTGTAGTTGCCTTTGGTGAACACGTGATTTAATGAACCATCAACACCATTTGCAGGGTCATATTCTGCCTTTGTTAAAGTGCAAGTGCCTCCATTTACTGCACTGACATTAAGCCATACTGAATATGTGAATTCCAAACCACCTTCTTGGTCTTCAGATGGTTGAATCAACGGATTATTTGTTTTGGGGTCTTGTGACACGGTCATTGATTCTGACCCATTGGCCATTCCAGCAATAATATATGGGCTTGGTGCTGGATTCATAAAATAATTCATTGCCATAACGCCAATTTTGAACAGCATAATAAAGACGATGACCACAATGATTAAAAATGCGAATTTCGCAATAATTGTGTTTGATTCTAAAAATTCGTTGCTTGCATCAACCATTGATTTTGATGAAAAATCACTAACTGCTTCATTTAAATTTGTTTTAATACTGTCAATTCCACTGGTCACGCCGCTGAAATCAACATTTGGAATGTCAATACCAGTGGGCGCAGCAGCAGCAGCAGCAGGAGAAGCGGCAGGTTGCGGATTTGCGTTCATTATAAATTAGAAATACAGAATGTTTGTGTCGGAATATCGGAAAACATCTAAACTGCCTCCATTTACTTTACCAATTACTATTGTTGTATTGTTTATGGTTGGTGGCTTCATCGGCGTTGCCACCGATTTGATAAGTTTGCCATCGCGATATACATTCAATGTGTTTGGTTGTATGACAAACGTATATGGAACATATTGTGTTGCAGATAATTTTGCGGTGGCTGCGTCAATAATTATGCTTGTGCTGGAAGTTAATATGTTAAGTTGACCGTTGTCTACGATCTCAACTTTCAACAAACCTGGTCTCTCAAATATTGTGCCAAAGTCTGTGTGTAAATTGGTCAACTTTATTGAAAAATCCAATGTATATAGTGGACTTGCCGCATTTTTGTATTTGCTTATTGTGGCATTGATTGTGTTGCTGCTGATGTCAGTTGGCTGAGACACAATTGTTTCATATGTTCCTGACGACGATGATAACGGGTCTGCAACCATAAATAAAGAATATATGATGACAAATCCCAGAAACACGGTTCCATACAAGACTGCGAGAGCCAAATATGACAATCCTCCGGCATTAAGGGTTTTCGTTAATATCATATATCCGGCTGACAAACCCAAACATAATAGCAATATCGTAGTAGTGTGTGTAAAAGGTTGGATGCCAGGTGTTGTGACGTAAACAATGGATGCAAAATATGCAAATGTTGCCAATACAAATATTATTTGTGTTTGCATTGTTTATCTTTGTTTATATTATTGATAATTTATAATTGTCCTTTCCATCTTTGGAAAATACAATGTCTAATCCTAAATTGGCCATATATTTTTTCAATGGATTGTCGCCGTTGCCCTTTGTATATTCGTCCCACGCGGTCTGTGGGTCGGTGGCTTGCGTGGTTCTTTCCAATTTGGCTAAATATGCTGGAAACTGTCCATAAACCAAATCCGCTGACCCACTTGGTGTGTCCACCGTGTCTTTTATGGATTTTACCAATTTGCCATTGATATAAATGTCAATATATTGTCCTTGCACGCTGGCCACCACGTGAACCCACGTTTGCAAAGGAAAATCATCGGACACAACAACCTCTTTCTTGGTGTTGTTTGATGCATATTCTAATATTAATGACGGCTTTGTGGGGTCAAGTTTGAGTCCAATGTTTTTAGCAGATCCGGTGGCATCTCTGCTGATTATGTATTTGTTGTTTCCAATTTGTTCTTTGGGACCGTATATGTAAATCCACATTAAATACGAATATGTTGATGCGGATGGCATCACTAATTCATTGGCAGGTATGGCGGGCTGCGCCACCGCTAAATCCACCTTTGATACTAATGATTGTGTTCCTGTCATCACAAAAAATATTACGTAAATAAGTATTACAACAGCAACTAACAATAATATGGTTGATGTTTCCATTATATAATTTATGCGGAATACAATATTATAAAATATCTTTGTTTGATTTATTATGCAAAAACACGAAATTAATGATGTTAGGTCATCCGCGGATTTTCGTGGTTTGACGTTTTCAAAACACAAAAAAACCGACGTAAAACGTGCATTTTTTGATTGTTTATTGAAAGGACAAATTGAACAAGCCTGTCATTGGTCAGCAGAACTGGTTTGCGCTGGTCATTATTTAGATTTGTGGGAAAACATTTTGTTTTATGCTTCCAAACACGTTCATATTGGCAATCCTAAATTGCTGGGATACCTGGAACTGCGATACAATGCATTCAAATCACTCATTACCAGCGGACAATTTGTGAGTCCACTTGATTTGCGTAACAATCCAACAATTCGCTCCTTATTTGCCGAGGTTACCAGCATTCTCTGTTTATGCACTCGCAGACACAGTTTTGAAGTTGTCAAAATTAACCGCAAAGAAGAGTTTGACATCACATTTATGACCGAACGATTAAAAGCGCCAAATGTATCTTTTATTGCACCCGTGTTTAAAGATGATGACCCCAAAGAACTGTTCATTCCAATGAACGAATTGGCATACAACTTATCCGCAGAACGCAGAAACACATTGTTTGCCTGCTATTGGATTGAATGGATATTGGAATTTGAAACCCTTTGCAAAAAACGCAAGGAACGGTGTGTTTGTATGCGCCGCCCCTTTGTGAATGTTGAGACTAAATTTGCCAGAGATTTGGTTTGGATGATTTGGGACGTTATATTCCATTCGCCTGGCTCTGAAAATCCATTTATAAATCACCTGTTGCAATCCTGTTTCAAATTGTTTTCATTGCATTACACAAATGGATGCGGCAAAAAACGGCGATATACTCTGTATTATGCGGTGTCTTTGTGTGCAGATACTGTGGATTCCAATATTCCACTCGTAAATGATAAACATAAAGTTGAAATTGCCGTGGCCAATATCAACTTGATTTACACGCAAATCAAAAAGAACGAAGAAAGTCCAAATACAGATTATTTGTTTTCTGGCCTTCATAAACAAAATTCTTTGGCAAAATCGTTGGAAAGAATGAATTTAATTAATGCGGTGCAATTTGGCACCTCAATGGGAGATGATGATGACCCTGTTGACGAGGCGCCGGCCTAACTGCCTGGAGAATAATGGTTAATACGTGGCTGTGTCCGACGGTTTATACATAATCAGTGCATTTCCCGTGTAAAACTTGTTTTTTAAACTGACAAACATTGATGTCAAATTGTTGCCGATAAAATCTATGATAAATGGATATGCCAAGAAAAATAGCGCAACCACTGCACTCACAATAAGCGAACTTTCTTCTCTATGTATGTAGAGAGACAACAGCAACAACAAATAAAGAACCGCATAAATCACAAGCATTATACGATTCACGTAAATTTGAAGCAACACGTCAGTGTCAGAATATTCCACAATTCTTTTGTTTTTTTCATTTTCTTCAGTCACTTCTTTGATTATGTTGTCCATATATTTTATGCGCCAATATTGTATTGGCCATATTGAGCCCATTCTGATGGCACATAAGGTTTTATTTTTGTATTGACATCTGTGTTGGCACATCCACAAAATCCTTCTTTATCCGATTTGCACTTCAGTGTTACTGCGTTGTAACTGGCGTCCGACCCACATAATGCAACCACATTTCCCCAATAAAATCCTTTTTCATCTGCCTTGAATATTCTTATGTTTCCTTTTTCAGCCAGTGTTAAACTTGTGTAAGTTTTAATGTCTGTATTTCCAGCCGTTTTTGGCGGTTTATTATACACTGACGTGGTTGATTCTGGCGCAACCGGTAAACATATTTGATATGTTGCATTAAATGTTGAACCAGGAGCACAATCTGTTTCAACCTTTCTGCCGGTTTCCGCATAATCTGTCAATCTCCCTTCGCGTCTGGCTTTTTCTTTCATATCCTGAATTTCTTTTTCCGATTTTTGTTTGGGTTCTGCTAAATCTATTTTTTCAAAATCCATATTGTTTCTTCTGGATATGTCCAAAAATAGTTTGAAACAATATATTATGCCCACCACAAATACAACAATAATTATTACATCTATTAAACCTGCAAGCCCTTCTGGCAACAACTGTTTCAATTTGATGAGCACAACGTATACTATGAGCAATACAACCACCACCAACAGCATGTAATTATATGCCTGCTTTCTGGCTGCCATACTGTCATTCAATGATATTAAACGTTTTTGCCCCATATATGCTGCATCCACTTGTGCTTTTTGTTGCTCCAATCTTTGTTTTTCGGTTTGCAATATGTTGGATATGTCGGCTTGAAATGTCAATGTTGGCAACAAAGACGCACCTGATGCCGACAAATTGCTTTGTAATGCAACAAGATTTGCATTAATGCTTGATATTTGCGTTGTTACTCCGCTTACGTCTATGGCATTGTTTGATATGTCTGTTAAAAATGCTTTTTGAAAATTTATTAATCCGGATATGTCTGTCCAAGATGTTGCCATTATATTATATGTTGCAGATTATTCAGTTGCGGTTGACACTGCAATAGCCCCCACAAACAATGCCGCAACAGATATTAAACTCACAATATATAAATTATTTTGTTCTGTTAACATTGTTTCGCGGTCTTTCAATATTGCCGCGGTTTTTGACCTTGGTTTATTGAGTGTATAAATGGTATTTCCGCTAAATTCACTGTTTTCTTCTAATTTGGATTTTGCTGTGCGATATTCTTGCAATCCAGCGCTTATGTCCAGCACATTTTTGTTGATTTTTGCAATATTACCGTATATTTGCGAATACAATGGTGCCACCGATGTGTCAATGTTTTTGATTACTTCTTCTTGTTGTGTTGCAAATCCTTCGTATGTGATTGGCATTAATATGTCTCCTACTAAATCTGGAGTTTTTAATCCATATTCTGTGCGTGTTTTAGTGTCCAATGCTTGATACTCTGGCATCAAATGATTCATATTAAATCCTGGGCGATATGTTGTGTTCAACAATTGGTAATCGGTGGAGCCGCCAATTTCATATCCGTTGCTAATTGCATTGTTTGCTGCATTTGCTTTGTCCATTGGCACCAAAGTTTTTGTGCCTGGATTTGCGTCCGTTAAAAATGTTTTGCCCATTTTGTAATCGGGTTGAACACTAAATAGTGTGTATTCAGTTTTTATGCGTTTTTTGATTATTAGCGCGTCATTCTCTATGATACACAATAATTTATTGTCGTTGGATACCAGTCCTTGCTTATCTGTTATTTTTTGCTCGGGTATGCGCATTCCATTTGCAGTAACTTGTTTGGATGATATTGTGTTGCGATATGCTGCATTAGGCCATTCGCTCGTGATGGCGCCGGCTGTGTCCAATCCTCGCGCAATGACTGTGTTGTTCAAAGATAATGTTCCGGCAATAGAATTGAGTGTTAGTTGGTGACTATTTTTGGATGCATTGGCTGGCTCACCAAATAAATGTGTGGATGTTCCATTTGTGTCATACATCATTAATTGACCCATTTCGTTCAATCCGACGGTTGTATTGCTGTTCACTGGTTTTGACCAAAGCACCACGTCTTTGGTGCCTCCAGTTTCATTTATGCTGGAAATGTCACCTTCAAATACAGTGCAACCGTCTGTGTTAAAATTGTAATAGACTGGGGATTTTGTCAACTGAATTGGTGGTCCTGCCTTTGTATCAATAATGCTGCCGGATGAACGCACCAAATCAATGATTGGTGTTCCGGAAAAATCGGTGTACCTTAATAAAAAATTCACAGGAACGTGCTTCCACACAATAAACGGGGATTTGTGCACATTTGATGCGAACGGAGTGAGCATCGCTTCATTAATCCACAATGAATATTTACGAGGACCGGTGACACGTAATGTTGTGCTTTTGTTACCATCCAATGGCAATAATGTGCCACTTACGCTTGTTTGTCCATCATCTGTCACAGAGGTTGTGAAGGCGCCTTCAACAAAACCTTTGTTTTTCATATTGATTTTGTTAATTGATGCAAATGTTTGTGCTGCATTTATTTTGCAATCGTCTTCTGTTTTTGCGTTTGCCACAAGTTTGCCACCGGATGGCAACACATCTGGCATTGCAATATATTGCGTGTTAATATATTCAGCATTGTATGGAAAAAACGCTTGTTTATAGTTTGGTGATAAACTGTTGTTGACACTGTCCATATCTTTCTGATTTTTTAAGAGTTGTTTTGACTTGGTTGCTGATTCTTGTAAAGATGAAGACATTCTATACAAGAATTCGGAGATTTCTTTATTCTGATAATTCTGTGAATATGTAGTAAAGTGCGGATGCTGCTAAAACAGACCATCCAATTGTTGCATACTGGGCAGCAGTAAGTTGTTTTTCTGGTTCATAATTTTTGTCATTGTGTTCTAAGGTTTTCATTTTTTGGTCTAAATCAGTTCTTGTATTTGCAATCTGCAATGCAAGGGATTTTAATGCAGCGTTGCGTTCTGTGGCGGTGGCATCGTCAATCTTGTTTTCATTTGTTTTCAATGATTTTACTGCAGTTGTGGCGGCGGCGGTTGCCGCATTCAGCGATTGAACAGCAGTGTCAAAGTCGGATTTTTTTGTCAACAAATCAGTTTGGGTGCAAGTATTTTTGGCACCTGGTTTGGTTTTATAATAACAGGCAGCATATTCATAATAAGTTTTGTGAAATGTTTTTAATGCGGTGCTTAAATTGTTTGTGAGCGTGAATAAATCGGCGTCTGTCCACGGTTTTCCGTCGTTGAACCCTTCTTTCTCTGTGGTATTCCACAAATTGGATATATTTGTGTTATATGCTTGTTCCAATGTTGTGAATTTATCCTTGGTTAAGTTGTTGGTTGCGATGTTGTCTATTTTAAGTTGAATGGTGTTCACCATTGAGGCCACATCGGTTTTTATTTGTTGTGCATCTGATTTGGACTGTTCTGCTTCCTTGGCTTTTTTGTTTACTTGGTCTTCCACTGCGGATAATGTTTTTATTTTGTTGTCAAGTTCGCTGATGGCATTGTTTTTGCTGTCACCAATGCTTTTAATGGCTTCGTTAAACACTGCCTTTGATGAAGTTGCTGCTGTGGTTGCTGCATCCAATTCGGTTTGTAACACGGACAATGATTTGCGGAGTTTTTCTATTTCATTGTCCACTGATGGTTGTTGCAATGCTTTGTTGATAAAATCTTTGTTTTCAGTGGTGGAGGTTGTGTTTGTTACTGGTGGTGTTGCTGTTGCAGAAGGTGCTATTGGTGGTGTTGCAGAAGGTGCTATTGGTGCTGTTGATGTCGTGGTTGTCACTGGTGCTGCGGTAGATTGTTCACCAGTTGTGTTTGTGGGTGGTGCTGTTGCAGATTGTTCACCAGTTGTGGTTGTCACTGGTGCTGCTGTGGCAGCAGATTGTTCACCAGTTGTGTTTGCGGATGCTGCTGTTGCAGATTGTTCAACAGTAGTGTTTGTGGGTTCTGCTGTTACAGTTTTTGACTTCCCCTTGCGTTTGAATCCTTCATACCTGCTGCTGTTGTTTATTGCAAACAATACAGCGGTCGCTACAATAATAAATACAATTATTAAAATGTGTTTATTCATCATATACCGTATACAACTATGAAAGATAATCAATAGTTTTTGTAATACAAATATCCTCCCAAAAATGCAATCCCCAATGCCAAATTCCAGGTTTTCATTTTTTGATAACTAAATTGATTGCTCATATCCACCGATTGTGCATCCACCGTCGTTTTTTCATTTTGTTTTTCTAAATATGTCTTTGTGCTATTGCATTTTGTTTCATTATATGTGGATGCGTTTTTATCACAATACTCCGTGTTCATTATATTTATTAAATTATTATTTGGACTAAATCCTTCTGGATTGTGTCTGGAAAAAAAATACTCTGCCATATATCCTTTTCAAAGACAATGTCTGTAATAATTGGACACTATAGATGTTGGACTTTTTCGTTCAATATGGCAAACTTGCCCTGGACGCATACATATCAACAATGCCACTGGGTCAAATCGGGAGATTTCCGGCAATTGTGTGGCCGACTTTATATTAATGCGTTTACTCAACTCCACATATTGTTCATTGGTTAATACTGTGTGTTTGGGAACATCAATATGTTTTAATATGTTTCGCTGCAGTTTGCGAATCCAGTGCACAACAATAAATATTCCACGCGTGTTATACAAATACTTGAGACGTTCCACCAAAGTGTCGTTTGGTTCATCATTTACAATTAGCATTAGTGTGTCACGGGTTGTCAATGTTTGCTCTAAATCATAATGACGTTCTATCAAATCATCAATGGCCGCTTTCAGGCGAATTGCCTTGGCTGTTATCATATATTTGACATAAATTTTGGTTCCATCATAACTGGACGGGGTTGCGCCGGATACGTGTTCAAGTAACATATCCAATTGGTCATTTTTAAACATTGTTTCCACCTCGTTGGTTGAAAACGAATTGTATTCGTCCACTTTGTATCCCAATTCACCTAATATTTCCAACAAGGTGATTCTTGAATTATATATTTCAGTAGTTTCACTGGACATTGTTTATTAATATAAGATATTTTTTGACATTTATATGGTTATGAATGGACAAAATCAATTTTTAGTGGATTTGCTTATCCCAACTTTTGAACAGTAATTGGTCCCGATTTTCTGTCCAATGTTTCAACAACACTTGCTTGTGCTGCTTCTGCTGCTGGTTCTGCTGGTTTTTTAATCATAATTGGTTCCACTACTGGTGTTGGTGTGGAGACTCCAACAACAGGCTGCTGTTGCTGTTGCTGTTGCGGCTGAGCAGCAGCAGTTACTTCATTACCATTTCCAGTTACAATTGTGATATTTGGCATTGCTGCTGGCAAAGGCTGCACACTTGGTGTCATTGATGCAACCGGTTCTTGTATTTGACCAACAGGCGCCAAAGGTATGGCAGGAATATTTTGCAAATCGGTCAGTTTCACCACGTTTTTGTTGGAATCCAATCCAACCACGTCAGATGTTACAATGGTTGCATAATTTCCAATAATTTTTTCAATGTTCCAAACGCGGTCTTTTTTGAAGTCACCGGTAAATAATACAGGTTGACCAGTTTCAAACTTTGAATCTGCAGTAGCAGCCGGCGCAGGCGCTGGCGCATCCGCTGTAAAATGCGACTCCGATTCTGGTTTGTCAAACAACATTCTTGGAGATGCACTGCGTTTCTCACCACCTTCATATTCTGTGTCATTATGAATGACAATTTCTTCATCCGGCATAAGGCCATCTGGTTCGGCAACTCGTTTTTTGGCCAGTGGTTTTCCACGTATATGATTTTTAACATCATCCACGCTTTCCAACTGTCCATTGGTCAACAACATAATATTGTTTGAAAAGTTCATTGTATCAAATTGATTTATATTGTCCTCTGTAATAATACACATTTTTACATTTATTGTTTGCAGTTCGTGCATCAACAATTTAAATACATAAGGCACTTTCACAATACTGAAATCGCGACCATATTTGGTAATCTGTTCCACTTGCATATGTTTGCCATCCAAAGATTCGGTATATCGCAATGGTCCATCTGCAAGTGGACTTAAAAACAAGTTTTTCTCTGGGTTGTAAATTGCAATTCCTCCAGTTTTATTGCACACCGCCATATAATAATGGTCACCGCGATCTAACATTGATTCGCGCAAAAAGTCGGTTGCTCCGTGTGCTATCATAACATCGCGCTCCATTTCACCAATGCGCAAACCACCGTCGTTGGCACGTCCGCCAACCGGTTGTCGGGTCAGCATCATTCGTGGACCCTTTGCTCTGTAATTCACCTTGTCTTTAACCATATGCTTCAATCGCATATAGTAGTTGGGCCCAATATAGACTTCCGCCTCCAATTGCTCTCCTGTCATTCCGTTATACAGTATTTCATTGCCGGATGAATGATACCCGCACCCATTCAGCACCTCACCAAATGCTCCAATTTGTTTGTCGCTGGACATAAATGCAGTGCAATCTCCGTGGTATCCAAGTTCCAAACAAGATTTGCCAACTAAACATTCAACCAATTGTCCAACCGTCATACGCGTTGGCATTGCGTGTGGATTTACAATAATGTCTGGGCGCAATCCGTTCTTGGTAAATGGCATATCTTGTTCCGGTATAATTTGTCCAATGGTTCCTTTTTGTCCTGAACGAGACGCCATTTTGTCGCCCATTGCCGGCATTCGTTCCTCTCTAATCCGGACTTTGGCTATTTTTGTGCCTTCCTCGCCCTCGGTTATGTATGTTTTGTCAACAATGCCCAGTTGCCCTTTTTTGGTTGTTTTTGATGCATCATATAAATCAGGGTCGTTTGCAGTGCCATGTGCGCAACCAATCACTATAGTGCGGTCATTCATTTCAGTTCCTTCTTTGACCAACCCGTGTTCATCCAATTTGCTATAATCATATTCTGCTTTCATACCGCGCACATTTTTCAGTGTCGTGCCGATATTAATAAATTGTTTACTGCTGGTTTGAACACCACCCTTCATTGTGCGCTCTTCGTGTGCCTCATACACCGTAAAATATGTGGTTCTAAACAACCCACGCTGCAGCGCGCCTTCGTTTATCAATACCGCATCTTCCACATTATATCCGGTGTAACACATCAGTGCCACAATGGCGTTTTCACCATATGGGTGTTCTTCGTGACATATGTAGTCATAATATCGCGATTTTACAAGCGGTTTTTGACCCTGATTTAGTATGACAGCGGTTTTGTCCATACGCATTGTGTAATTTGTATGATAGAGTGATACTGCTTGCTTACTTTGTCCAGTTGAAAATGAATTTCTGGTTGCTGGATTATGGTGCGGGTATATGACCAAATTACACATCATACCAAATATTAAGGATTCGTGGATTTCGCAATGTGTGTAACGTGACGCGGCAGTTGGATTTTCAGGTTGTTTCAAAGCAATTAATGCGGTTTCTTCCTCGTTGGGGTCAATATAATCAATAATACCCTTTTTCTCAATAAAACGTTTGTAACGGTTGGGGTTGGTTTCATTTGCGTCAATGCCGGAATAAAGGTCTTTCAGGGCATAAAATTCTGTGAAATTGACACCATCTTTCTCGCGTTTGTTGAACCCGTGCAATAAATCAGTCCATTCATAGTTTTTTTTCAATTCGTCGGTGGCATATGACATTCGCTGCAGGTCGGTATCGTAATAGTAAATGGGGCGACAAAGTCGCCCCTCGTCAGTAAATATGGACACCGTATTTGTGGAATTTTCAAAACACACGCTCAAAAATATCGGAATCAATCCATTGCGTCTATGCGATTTGAAGGTGTTTACCAACATAAACGGGTCAACAACAACTCCCGCCCAATATCCATTCACAAATACTTTTGTCATTTCTGCCAACAAACGTCGTCCATATTCTTCCACGCCTTTTAATTCACAATGTTGTTTGAGCCACGCAATCATCGGTTCACGTGACACCGCGCGCGACACCTGTGTCATAATACACATTTGTTTATGAAGACCAATATTGCCGCCATCAGGCGTGTCAATCGGATCCATCAATCCCCATTGTGAACCATTTAACACACGTGGACCCACCAATTTTGCCCCCGATGCCACCGACAAATTTGTTTTGCGTAAATGACTCAGTGCAGAATTGAAAGACAATCTATTCAAATCTTGCACCACGCCAATGCGTTTGCTGTGTTCCGATGCGCCCCAATTACCTTTGAATGCTTTGCGGAATCCGTCTTCCACAATGCGGTTTTTAAATATATCTTTGTAACTTGTCATCACCAATCCGTGCAAATCGTTCTCATATAATTCTGCATTGTAATACAGTTTCTTCTCAAATTCAACAGTCACGTAATTGAATTGCATTTTGTAGTATTCGCGAAACAATTCGTCCATCAATGAACCCACCAATTCAACACGTTTAAAACGAAAACTGTCGCGGTCAACCGGCTGTTCTATTCCTTTGAATACAGCCAACATCCGTTTAACCATATACCCCAAGAAATACGCTTTTTCCTGATAATTGGTTTCTCCTACGTGTGGTAAAAAATAATCGGTTAATATATACAACGCATTAGTTGTGGTTTTTGTTTTGGTTAAATGTGCTATATAATGGAGTGCGGCAGCCTGTGTCATTATCGGTCCTGCATCGTGCACTGATGGGATAAACAGGTCTAATAAAGCCTCGTTTTTCTCCAAATCCAACAAACAGGTTTCAATAATTTGTTTGTCTGTGATTATTCCTAATGCGCGAAATACAATAAATAGTGGCACCGGTTTTCGCACGTTTGGTATGGTAACAACAATGTTGTGGTTGCTGTATTTTGGTGTTGGTGCCAACAATTCAATGCGCAGGGTTCTGATTGGTTTTGCAGTGTTTTCTGATACACTCTTTATCTCCGACGAACATAACACCAACTCACTCACGTCTTTGGACACGCGCAACATATTGTCGCCGAATTTTTCTTGTGGAACCACGGACTTTTCTTTGCCATCAATGATGAAATAACCGCCAATATCATTTTTGCATTCACCCATATTGTAACGCATTTCGCGCGGCATTGACCCTAATATGCAAAAATCGGATTGAACCATTATGGGAAATTTGCCAAAATAAACGTCTTTAATAATGTCACGGCGTGTTTGCACATTTAGTGCATTTACTGATTTGGCCACCTTCTCGCGCAATTCTGCCTTTTCGTTTGGTGTCAACACCTTTTTCACTTTGGGGGCGCCACCTGCTAAATCAATATGATTGTCTAACGGATGGTCTCCACCAACATCCGCTGTTGGGTCTTTATATTCTTCAATGAGCGCTTCCTTGGATTTGCCACCGTGTTTATCAGGACGTTTCACAGGGTCCGCGTTGGGATCCATTTCCACAATGATATGTGGCATTTCGCCGTCTTCCAATATGTCAATGTATTCCAGTTCAATGTCCACGTGTATTGTCATTGCATATGTCATATTGCGCAAACGCGCCTCATTTGGAAACATATAATGCGGTGCGTCATCATATATAACCGGTTTTGCAATATTAATTAAATCGCCGTTTTTTCCACCAATATACATCAAACATTTGGAACGATATTCGCCTATGGATTCGTCCCATTTAGCAACTATTGGCACTGGATTCTTTTCTTTCAATATTTTGAAAATGGTTGTTTTGAAAAAATCATTATATGACTCAATATGATGTCTTACTAAACTTTGTGGATTGTCTGTGAAATGTTTGTCAATAATATCCCAGGTTATTGGATCCATAATATACTTTATGTGTTGCATTTTTCTCAAATCGTTTCGTTGACATAATTTTATATGCCGAATTAATATACATATCTATCTATGGCGGCTATAATGGATACTTTGTTTGGCACTTTGTCTGGTGACCAATGTATGTTTTTTTACATATTAATGATTTTAATGTTTGTGCGTTTTGTTCTCATATTGGTGTCTGGAACTGCTGTAGGTATTATGAAGGGCAAATCTGCCAGTTATTATTTGACTGTTGCTGGTGCTTCGCTCACAGACCTCATTCTTTATTACATTCTTCGTATTTTATACTCAATGTGCGCCAAAAGTCTTTGAGTCCTATTGTTAACCATTATTCTCCAGGCAGACCGAAGGTAGTTGCCTGGAGAACTAGTATTAATTTATTACCACACGTGGTAATAAATTAATATAATAGTAGATGTTGTATTCTCCTCCAAATGGAGGAGAATTAACATTAAGTTAATACGCTATTATTAACTTAACCAACGCCTATGCATATTTTTCCACAGCAAATATGGTCAAATAACACGCAATGGCCAGCATTATTGCAGCCAACCACATTGGCACAACCGTTTTTTGCTTGTATCCCAGCCCAAATGGACGAAATCCGCCGGAATGATTGTATATCAAGGCTGGTTTCAAATAGTGTAACAAGGAAAACAACACCAAAAATAACACAATAGAATTAATTAGTCGTGACCCTATCATTTTATATTCTTTATCTACAATAATTTTTTCTCTTCTTTATTTGCTCCGCATCCACAAAACCCCTCATTCACCGTGTTTTTTTCAACAATGTCTATCAAATCATTGATTGAACCGCCAAATATGGTTGTTCCTGCCAATCCCAATAAAAATACCACGGCTCCCGCCAATCCGTACCCATATGCCGAATTAATGTTGACCACGCCATAATTAATCAATATGGCGGATGATATTATCAACAATGCTGCCGATAATCCATACATAAAGGCTTGCACATATAATGCGTATTTTTCCCATTTATTGGTGCATTTTTTGCAGGTTTCGTTTGAATTTGCATCTTTGCTAAATTGCACAGTGTTGTATGCCAAATAAAGGTAAAGTATTATTGCAATCGGTAACACAATTTTAAGTATCAGTGGTGCGCCCATTACTCTCAGGTTTGGTTTGGGTGCCATCGGTTTTGTAAAATATTGTATGACAATCAATCCAATCACCAGCAATTCCAAAAAACGGATGCGGTTAAATGATGGGCTTGTGCAACCGCAGTTGGACAATTCTTCCAAATACTGGCGGATTTTTACAATAATGAATATTACTATTGCTGACGTCAACGTCTTTATCGCAAGTTGTTTATTGTCCATTGTTTATATGTTGAATCAAGATAAAGATGCGCAGGTCTATCATAAAGAAAATTGATTTTAGCGCGTGTTTTTTTGCCAAGGAGCACACAATATTTAACAATGTATTTATCCAAAGAAGCCATATTACTTCATACGTATAGTTCGTCACATACTTTGGTGAAACTGTCTGTTTCACAACTGTTGTGTGCACCTATTGTCAAGTGGAAAAACAATCGTCCTGCTGATATGATTCGCTGCAAAGATATTGCTTTGAGTTGTTGGAGCAAGCGGCAACCACTGGATTGGCTTATTTATGTGTCGGAACAGCCGGATGGCACTTTTGCGGTGTTGGATGGCTGGCATCGATACAATACTATTCGGCTAATTCACAGCAATATTGTTGAACCAAGTCCGGATTTGACTGCGCCATCCCAATTTGTTGGAGATGCGTCGTGGTTTTATAATAATCATATTTTGGTGAGCGTGCGACAAAATATGACCTATGGTGAAGAAATAGACCTGTTTCAAAGTATTAACAAAAGTAATCCGGTGGCTGAATTGTATTTGCGCACAGAATGTGACGAGAAAAAAGATTTTATAAACGGGTTGGTGTCCAAATGGCAAACACGATACAAATCGCATTTCAAATCCTCTGTGAATCCGCGTGTGCCAAATACGAATAGAGACCGTTTTGCGGATTTATTGTCGGCTGTTTATGATAAAGTTGGGCAACAATATGTTGAAAAGTGGCTTGATGACATCAATGCGCAGGTGAAGTCCGTGCCTCATCCAAAGGTATCTGCGGATGCTTTGTGGGAATGCAATAAAACCGGTTGCTATTTGTTCTTGCACAAACAAGACCATTTGTTGGGATTGATATGAACTGAAATATTGAATGTTTTTTTCTGGGGGTGTTAAGTTAATATTAATATGTTAACTTAACTTAACTTTGGGGGGAATAATTATTTGCATAACCGTGTTTGACAATGCGGTGTCATAAAGAATGAATGTATTTTGGGGGTTTTTTCACAGGTCTTTATGATTGGTCTTTGAACCTTGGTTAATAAAATAATTTTACACGTTATCTTAATTTAGATGCGAACGAAGTGAGCATCCTTAACAAATATACTTTTGTAACCGTGTTTTACAATGCGGTGTCATAAAGAATGAATGTATTTTGGGGTTTTTTATACAGATCTTTATGATTGGTCTTTGAACCTTGGTTAATAAAATAATTTTACACGTTATCTTAATTT